>WNFA01007648.1_pt1 | contig 11528 bp, 9 predicted proteins | sample 5400481 | NCBI WGS metagenome assembly WNFA01 (sample SAMN13153340, study PRJNA577476) | soil metagenome | isolation source: 120 cm saprolite under Douglas fir tree site 2 hole 1 replicate 2 | place: USA:California | collected 2015-04-18
GGCGGCGTGGGAATTATTTCCGTCGCATCGAATGAAATCCCACACGAAATGTCAGCCATGACACGAGCTGCGCTCAACAACGATTGGACCACCGCCCGCAGTCTTCATCGCAAGTATCTGCCGCTTATGCAGGCCAACTTCACCGAGTCGAGCCCGATACCGGTGAAAGCCGTGCTAGCCATGATGGGACGCATCGAAGAAGTCTATCGGCTACCTCTGGTGCCCATGCGGCGCGACACACGCAGCCGCCTCCAGAAGGTGGCCGCCGAAGCTGGATTGATCGCCAAGCCTGCCGCGGCCGCGGCGCAACTCCCGGAGTTCTATATTTACGAGAACTGGGCAGCAGGCCCGCACAAAATCGTCCTGCATCGCGCATCCTGCGGTCAATGCAGCCACGGCAAGGGACGTCCTGCCGGCCACGACGTTAATCATGCCCGCTGGCACGGACCCTACGCGACCGTGGTCGCCGCGCGCGAAGCCGCGCACGGCATGACCGGCGTGCTGATCCGCAGCGAGTGCAAATGCGTGTGAGGGATTAAGATCGATGATCACGCCCGTTTCCGATTTAGCATAACTTGTAAGACTGGCGATGACGCCGTATTGCACCGCCTGCGAGGACAGTGCCAGTGGCCCGAAGAGCATTCCAAAGCGCAGATCGCGAAAGCGCGTCTCTGATAAAACGCAGAGTCAAAAAGCCGCCAGAATCCCCCGCGATGAGAAGGTGATACTAATCGCGTCGTGCTCAAGGCCAACGAAGTGCTCACTGGCCGCTGGAGTGTCATTTCTACGAACCCCAGTGATCCCGCGACCCGCCAAAGACCACCTCATTGAAACGAACCCGATTATTTTGGTACTCATCCTCCTGGTTCCAGCATTCCTTTATACTTCCCCTTCATGCAATCCTTGAAATCCTCCATCGAGCGCCTCGCTGCCGTCGGAGAAGTCGAGCATGACCCGTCAGCGCGCCGAACTTTCCTCGAATTTCGCGACGCGCTCACCCAAGGAAAAATCCGTGCGGCCGAGAAGATTAACCGCCGCTGGACCGTCAACGCCTGGGTGAAGCAAGGCATTCTGCTGGGATTCCGTCTCGGACAACTCGCCGAAATGGGAAGTGGTGCCTGCCTTTCATTTGTAGACAAAGATACCTTCCCCGCCCGTCAGTTCACCGCTGCCGATCAAGTCCGTGTCGTCCCGGGTGGTTCCTCGGTACGCGAGGGAGCTTACGTTGCGCCTTCAGTCATTTGCATGCCGCCCATGTTCATCAATGTGGGCGCCTACGTGGACGAAGGAACTCTGGTGGATTCACACGCGCTGGTAGGTTCGTGCGCGCAAATCGGCAAGCGCGTGCATCTTAGCGCAGCTGCACAAATCGGTGGCGTGCTTGAACCGGTGAACGCCGCGCCTGTGATTATCGAGGATGACGTGCTGGTGGGCGGCAATTGCGGAGTCTACGAAGGCACGCTGGTGCGCGCCCGCGCCGTCCTCGGTGCGGGGACGATCTTGACTCGGTCCACGCCGCTTTACGACCTTGTGCGCAGCGAAATCTACCGTGCAACTCTCGACACTCCGCTCGAAGTTCCCGAAAATGCCGTAGTGGTGCCTGGGTCTCGCCAAGTAAGCTCTAGCACAGTAGGCTCGCGCGCAGCAGGACAGCGCACAGTGAAAAAGGGCGCAGCGGACGAATGGGGTCTCTCGCTCTACACTCCAGTCATCGTGAAATATCGTGACGAGAAAACCGACCGCGGAATCGAACTGGAAGATTGGTTGCGGTGAGTTCTGCCTGCTATTCATGACCCTGAAGGCTCACGGCCAGCCTTCCCGGACCATCCTTTCGAACTTGCACCTGAGCCAGTTTCTGGACCACAGCATCGGCTGCTTGCAGTTGGGGCGCTCCATACGTGCTTGTAAGTCCCACAACTTTCATGCCGCCGGCCTGCGCCGACTGAATTCCCGCGGGGGCGTCTTCGATCACCAAACAATCCTCAGGCTTCGCTCCCAGTAGTTGTGCTCCCCTCAAATACGGCTCTGGGTCCGGCTTTCCATGCGTTACATCTTCAGCCGTCACCAAAACTCGCGGCAACGGCAGCCCCGCCCACTGCAATCGAGCGCTCGCCAGCAAGCGGGTTCCCGATGTAACCACGCCCCATTGTCCTTCGGGGATCGAACCTACCAACTCAATCGCGCCTGGCATCAGAGAAACCCCATCGTGGTCATCTGCCTCTCGCTGCTCGAGCCTCAGCACTTCAGTTTCTGCATCCATATGAGGCGCCACACGCCGTATGACTTCGATGGTCCGCACGCCATGGGCAACATCAATCACTTTCTGCTCGTCAATTCCCTGCTCACGCGCCCAGGCACGCCGTTGGCGGTCAACCGAACCCGTGGAATCTACCAGGACACCGTCGAGATCGAAGAGAATGGCCGAGCAGTTTAGAGTGAGCATCTATCAGAAGTGTTTTAACACAGCGCGGCGCAAACTGCACAGTCAGTGGTGCATTGCTGGTTTATCGTTGTCAGGACGACACGCGTGACAGAGCGGTAGAAACAGGCAACGCTTCCCCCGCACGAACCAGTAGTTCAGGCCGGCACCAATCGCGGAACTGGCCAGCGGGATCACCCGTCCCGCCCACTTTTCCACAACTTCGGCGCTGGCCCGCGCTGCAATCCGTTGAATCACCCGCGGCACAAATTTGTTGACTACTTCTTTCTCCAGAAGCTCCCGGCTGATATCCACTCCCGCGGCACTGGCGGCGGCAATCCAAAGCTCGGCAATTTCATCATCAGTATTGAATTCAAAACCGTAAATCAGGCTCAACTTCTGGATGGTTCGCATAGTGATCGCCGAGAGAATTCCGAGGTCGGGAACAATCGTGAGCATTCCGCCCAGGCCAAATCCCGCTCCTTCCACTGCCGCAATTTTCATACCGCTCCGCACGATGGAGTCGGCAACGGCGTCCAGTTCGTGTACGTCCAGCGAGTACACTCCCTGATAGCTGCTAATGGGCAACCGATATGCAGCCCGGACCTGTAGAAGAAATTTGTCGTGATCCACCTGAACCGTCGAGTAGGCACGCGTCAGCCCTTTCATGAGCGCCGTCTCGACGCGACCGCGAAACCAGGATTTGCGTTGAATCTCCATCATTTATATTCAGGTTAGCCGAAGCGTCCCGCGAAAGCCATGCAAGAAGCTCAATCGATAGGTTAGTGTCCATTTATTCCCTGCCAGTTGCTAGGGGATCACCGTACTCGCTCCTCCGCACGAGTACTCAGACAATCGGTACTAAAGCCGTCTGTGCTAGCATCATTACTTCCGATGTCAACTGGAAAACTGCAGATTGTCCCTCTTGGGGGCCTGGGCGAGTTCGGTATGAACTGCATGGCCGTCCGCTGGGGGGATGACATCATCGTCATCGACGCCGGCTTGATGTTCCCTGAGGCCGAACTCTTGGGCGTCGACATTGTTGTACCCGATATTTCCTATCTCATCGAAAATCGTCAGCGCGTCCGAGGAATTATCCTCACCCACGGTCACGAAGATCATATCGGAGCGCTGCCTTGGATCCTGTCTGAGCTGAACGTTCCGGTCTGGGGCACCGAGTTCACGCTGGCATACATCGAAGACAAGCTCGATGAGCATGGCTTGCTCGACAACGCTGACTTGCGAGAGATGCGAGCTGGAGAAGGTTTCAAGGTCGGCATCTTCACCATCCACCCCATCCGCGTAACCCACAGCCTGGTCGATTGCGTCGCACTCGCCATCCATACCCCGCTGGGCACCATCGTTCACACCGGCGACTTCAAGGTCGATCCCACCCCTACCGATAACAGATTATTCGACCTGCACGCCTTTGCCGAATATGGCAAACAGGGCGTATTAGCGCTGTTCCAGGATTCAACCAACGTCGAGCGCAAGGGATACACCCCCAGTGAACGCGCTATACGCCGCAAGTTTGATGAAGTATTCGCCCATACTCGTCGCCGTCTCTTTATTTCCTGTTTTTCGTCATCCATCCACCGCATCAAGCTGGCCGTGGATCTAGCTTATGAACACGGGCGCAAGGTCGCATTCATCGGCCGCTCCATGAACAATTCAGCCGAGATTGCCGAGGATCTTGGCTACATCGAGATTCCCGACGGGCTGGTGATCCATCCCGGCGACATGAAGAATTTCCCGCCGGAAAAGGTTTGCGTTCTGATTAGCGGGACCCAGGGTGAGCCCATGTCGGCACTCTCCCGTGCCGCTGTCGACAATCACAAGCACGCCAAGATCGAAAAGGATGACACGGTCGTGCTTTCATCGCGCATCATCCCCGGCAATGAGAAGACGATCTATCGCATGATCGACCACCTTTTCCGCCGGGAAGCGCACGTCATCTACGACGACGGCTCATCTCCCCCAATTCACGTCAGCGGGCACGCCAGCCAGGAAGAGCTCAAGCTCATCATCAACCTGGTGAAGCCGAAATATTTCATTCCCATCCATGGTGAATACCGCCAACTCAAGCTTCATGCCGAAATGGCGGGAGCGATGCACGGCTCGGTCGGCAAAGTCATGCTGATCGAGAGTGGCGACGTCCTCGAATTCGACCAACTCGGTGCCCGCAAAGCAGGCCGCGTGAACGTGGGCCGAGTCTGCATCGATTCCGGCTCGCGCACAGACGTGGTCGAGGATTTGGTCATCAGAGACCGTCGCCATCTCAGCGAAGACGGCATAGTGCTGCCTATCATCGCCATCAACAAACTGTCAGGTCGCGTAGAGAGCACCCCCGAAATCGTGACCCGAGGCTTCGCAGTCGGAGACAACGGACTCATGGACGGCGCTCGCCAGGTAGTGATGCAGACGCTGGAGCAGTCGAGTGAAGAAGAAAAGGGCGACTACGGAGTGATTAAAGAAAAGATCCGCGCCGACCTCAAGCGCTACATTTCAAAACAGACGCAAAAGCGGCCACTGATCATGCCGGTAATCCTGGAGATTTAGCTCTCGCTCATTCTCTTCGGTTTCCTCCCCCGGCGCACCCGAGCCTCCCCCTTTCCACCTCGTGGAGGTTACAATTCCAGCCACTTAAGTCTCGAATGGCCCGCGAAAGGCGCGATCATGGTTCGCAAGAAGTCTGACAATAGAGTCTCATTTTCTCGGCGCAACCTGTTACGCCTGCTGGGCGTTGGCGCAGCAGGTGCCTTAATTCCAGATGTTTCTCAGGCGGCTCCAGGCCTTCCGCAACCCCGTCGTGTCGACGCGATTATTGTCGGGGCCGGGATGGCCGGTCTGGCGGCGGCACGCACACTCCGCCGATCCGGCAAGAAAGTCGTGGTTCTTGAAGCGCGCGATCGTGTTGGAGGACGCGTCAAAGCCGGCAAGCTTGCGGGACACACCATTGATCTCGGCGGCATGTGGGTCGGTCCCAGCCAGACGCGCCTTCTCGACCTTCTTCGCGAATACCACATCGCTACGATGCGGCAATATCTCATGGGCAAGGGAATCGTCGATTTTGCCGGCAGACGAGTCACGCCGGATGGCGAAGAGTTCGGTTTCGATGCTGAGACTCAGGCCGACTACGACCGGATGCTGGCGAAGCTCAACGCCCTGGTGGAGCGAGTTCCTCCGAATTCTCCCTGGACCGCTCCCAACGCCGACGAGTTGGACGACATCACGCTGGAGCAGTGGTTGCGCGAAAATGTTCACAATGAAACGCTTCTCCGGATGATGAGCGCAGAAGTCCGCGGTACGCTGACGGCGGAACCCTGGCAAGTCTCGCTACTCTACTTTCTTTTCTATTGTCGGTCCGGCAACTCTTTCGAAGAGCTTGCCAAATACGACAACGGCGCGCAAATGTATATCGTGCCCGGAAGCACGCACCAGGTGTCAGCAGCCATAGGCAAGGAGCTAGGCGACTCGTTGGTGCTTGAGGCGCCGGTTTCGAGCATCTCTCAGGATTCGGCTGGAGTGACCGTCGTCTCCGAAAAGGGCACGTGGCAAAGCGCTCATACTATAGTCGCCCTGCCTTTGCCGCTCTCATCTCGCATTCGCTACCAGCCGCCGCTGCCGCCCGAGCGCGAAGCCCTGACCGAGCAGATGCCGATGGGCTCGGTAATCAAGTACTGGGTCGCGTATGAAAAGCCATTTTGGCGAGAGCGCGGCATGAACGGCTTGCTGTTCACAGATACTCCGCCCTGCTCGTTTATGTCGGAGGCGACCCCGCCCGAAGGCAAACCCGGATTCCTCGTCGGTTTTATCGACGGCCGCCGCGCTCTTCAGTGGAGCGGCCGTCCCGTGGAGGAACGAAAGAAAATGGCCGTTGACCTGATCGTGAAATATTTTGGTCCTGAAGGCGCGAAGCCCATTGACTACATTGATCAGGACTGGCCGGCCGATCCCTGGAGCCGGGGCTGCTATGGTGCGTCCATGGGGCCCGGCGTCCTTACCACTCTCGGCCCAGCTTTGCGTACCAGCTTCGGACGCGTTCACTGGGCAGGAACGGAGACAACTCCGATTTGGACGGGGTACATCGAAGGCGCCATTCGCTCCGGTGAGCGGGCTGCCGCTGAGATCCTCGCCGCTGCTAAGCAAAATTCAGAGAAAACGATAGAATCTTCACTGCGAGGGATTTCTTATCGTTACCCTGAATGATATCTTCACCGCTCGTGTCCGCATCCACAGCGTTGCCACCCGGACTCATCTGATCGAATTCAGCCGTCCCGAAGATCACACGGCGGACGAGCGCCGCCTTTTCCTCAAGCCCGAAAATCAGCAACCCATCGGAGCCTTCAAACTCCGTGGCGCCTACAACAAGATCGCCTCACTTTCTGCCGAAGAACGCAAACGCGGAGTAATCTCCTACTCCAGCGGCAACCACGCGCAAGGCGTAGCCTACGCCGCGCGTGCCCTCGGCGTGAACGCTGTCATCGTGATGCCCAACTGCGCTCCCGCCATCAAACGCCAGGCCACAGCCGCGCTAGGAGCGGACATCGTCCTCGTCGGCCCCGGCAGCACCGAACGCCAACTCAAAGCCGAAGAACTTGCGGCGCAGCACGCATACGTAATCGTGCCTCCCTACAATGACGAGAAAATCATCGCCGGTCAGGGCACGATGGGCTTGGAGATTTTGGAAGATCTGCCCGAGGTTGAAACCATTCTTGTGCCGGTCGGTGGCGGTGGGATGATCGCCGGCATTGCGACCGCAATTAAGCTGAGCAAGCCTTCAGTAAAAGTAATCGGCGTGGAACCGGAACTAGCAGGCGACGCGCAAGCGAGCCTGCGTGCAGGAAAGATCATCGACTTTTCCGCAGACCAAGTCTCGCGCACCATCGCTGATGGGCTCCGCACCCAGAGCCTCGGCTCCATCACCTTCGAGCACATCCGGCGCTACGTCGACGACATCGTTACCGTCAAAGAAGACGAAATTTGCGAAACCGTAAAACTGCTGGCCTCAAATCCAAACACAATAGCTGAGCCCAGCGGAGCCGTGGCCGTCGCCGCGTTCCTCTTCCACCGCAATGAATTGCCCAAGACAAACATGAACGTGGCCATCATTAGTGGAGGAAATATCGACCCCAAGTTGCTGGAAGAAATACGTTGCAATCACGAGGCCAGTTCTACTTCTCCATCTCCGAAGCCCAGTTGAGGATGATCGACAAGGGCGCTGCATTGGGCTCATCCACTTTTGTGTTGACCAGAAACTTTTGACCATCGCCGGTCACATCATAGGAAAACACGTCTTGCGCAGAAATTGGTTGTCGCAGGTGCGTCTGAAACAACACCAGGGGCGAACCGGCTTCGAAGCTGGTTCCCAATCTCACTGGCACGGCCATCATTTTCCCTTCCGGGGACAAGTAAAACAGCTCCTTGCCGTCCCGCCTCCATCGCGGCTCTCCTCCTCCCCTGGACACTTGCCATTTGCTGGTTCCACTCGGAAAAGGCGAAACATAGACCTCCCAGTTTCCTGTTTCATTCGATGAATACGCCACCCATTTTGTATCCGGTGAAAACTGCGCATTGCGCACGATCCACTTCGGTTGCAGGTACGGCTTGGCCTGGAAATCGGGTAATGCCAAGTACCACAGCTCGTTGTCCTTCCGAGCGAGGACGTATTTATCGTCGCGCGACCAATCCCAGACGCCTTCTGACTGGCCGCCCAAGTCGGCTATCTCATGCTCCGATCCCGACCCATCTGCGTTTTTTTGGTACATACTGAAGTTGAGCTTTCGGCTAGAGCCATACACGATCCGCTTGCCATCCGGACTCCAGAGGGGAATCTCGTTTAGCCCGGGGCCAAATGTGAAACGAGTCGTCCCATTTGTTGCCAATTCGTGAATCCAGATGTCTATGTGGCGGCCGTCCCTATCGGTCTGCTCAAAGGCCAACCTCCGTCCGTCCTGCGAGATACTCGGATTGGCGAATGCTCCCGGTGTTCCGATGGCGCCCGTCGTCCCGCCATTCCTGTTAAACCATGTCAATTGCGACTTGTCCGCGCCTCTTCCCGTTTGCGTGACCAGGGCCTCTTTGCCCGCTACACCGAAAAGGGCAAGGTCGGTCTGAGGAAAGTACTGCACTTCATCGCTAATCGTGCGGGGTTTTCCGCGAAGCACATATTTGCGGGAATCAAATCGCTGCGCCACCAAAACATTGTCCCGCATATACAGCAGGTAGCCTGGGTCGGCATAAGCAGCGTTCGAGCTAGCGCTGACAATGGGCCGTTTCTCGCCCGAATCCAGCGAGCCCAGAAAAATCTGGTTCGCTTCGAAATGTCCCGAAAAATTGCCCGCCAAATACAGGAAGTGTCGTCCGTCGGGAAGAAAAAGGGGCCAGCGGTGGCTTGATTCGAGGCGAGCCGCATCCGGCTTGGTCACTTCCACCGGTGTCCCGCCACCGGATGAAAGCCGGAATAATCCGGTGAAAAAGTCCGGTGAGAATAATATGATGCCTTCCCGGTTCCAGGCTCCGCCACGACCGTGGGGAGCATCGCACAACACTTGCGCCGATCCTCCCGAAGATAGATCTGCTTTCTTAAGCTTCCCCTGCGAGAAGAACGCGATAGAGCGGCTGTCCGGCGACCAGAACGGATGCGATGCGTCCTCTGTACCCGGGACAGCGGTCGCGCCCCGGCCTCCCAGCGGGTGCGTCCAGAGCATGTATTTGTTGGTTTGATCCCAATAGGCAACCAGCGCCAGGGTATGCCCATCCGGCGAAAGTGCAACGTTGTTGGCAGGGAGAGTGACAGGGATATTGAAGTACATCGCCCGTGGGGATTGCTGCGCGCCAAGCCACCACAGCGCTGCTCCGCCAAGGATGACCAGCAACAATAGCGCTGCAAGCAACCAACCCGCGCGGTTCCAGGTCTTGCGCTCCGCAAAGCCACGGGCCAGAACGCCCGCCTGAGAACCCGAGTCAGAGATCCAGCGCAGTTCGGCTGCCAGATCGCTCGCACTCTGCCAACGTTCATCTGGATCTTTCGCCAGGCATTTCTTGACCACTCGCTCCAGAGCCGGCGGCGTCATCGCATGCAAAGCCGTCATGGGCTGCGGCTCTGAAGTGAGAATGGCTGCGATCAAGCTGGCCCGGCTCTTTGCAGCGAACGCCGGCTTCCCTGTCGCCATTTCGTAGATCAATTCCCCCAGGGCGAAGATATCCGTGCGCCCGTCTGCCTCCTTCCCTTCCAGTTGCTCGGGCGCCATGTATTGGAACGTCCCAACGATCGTTCCCTCGACCGTCAACTTGGCTTGCTCTGCCGTCATCTCGGTTAGCACATCTGCCAAGGGCGCCAGGCCGGACCCTTTTGCCAAACCAAAATCCATCAGCTTGGCGCCTGTTTTCGTGAGCATGATGTTCGACGGCTTCAGATCGCGATGCGTGATGCCCATCTTCTGAGCCTTGGCCAGCGCATCGGCAATTTGCGCCGCGAAGCGGAGGGTCTGCTCCGGCGGCAAAGGTCCCTTGATTAGCCGGTGCTCCAGCGTTTCACCCTCGACCAGTTCCATGACCAGAAAATCCACGCCATTCTGATGACCGATGTCATGCAGGGTGCAGATGTGCGGATGAGAGAGTTTCGAAACCGCTTTTGCTTCGCGCTCCAGGCGTTGCCGTAATGACGGATCAGACGAAAGATTGGCCGGCAGAACCTTGACTGCTACCTCTCGCTCCAGCCGCGTATCGCGGGCGCGATACACCTCGCCCATCCCACCCGAACCGAGCGGGGATTGAATCTCATAGGGACCAAGTTTTGTGCCGGTGGCAAGCGCCATCGTTGGCGAATTATAGTCTCAAACTGACGATTACCGGAGTAGATAGCAGACATCGCCTCCTGACCACATTTTGTAGCCGATTCCAGCCAACAGAGGCTCCTTTTGCGTCATCTCAAGTCTGATCCGATACGACGCCAGGGCGCCACTCCGTTGATTTACCGATTTCTCTCGGAGGTATCGACATGAATAAGCTTGTTGGAACACTCGCGCTCCTGGTCGCAATTGCGATGCCCGCTTTTGCGCACCAACCGGGCCGGCTTTCTCCCGATGACCAGCGCGAATTCGACAAGTACTACAGCAAGTGGGTGAACGACACGCGCAAAAACGATCGGGACGACATCGCCAAAGACGTGAAACACATGCAGGAAATCATGGGCAGGAATGGCATCCCGTCCAATGTGCCTTATGCGCAGATCGCCAGTACGGGCAATGAATATTCAGCCGGCACTTATCAAGGCCGGCTTTCTGCGCATGCTCAAAGCGAATTCGACAAGAACTACACCAAATGGATAAACGACACCCGCAAGAACGACCGCGATGACATCGCCAAAGACGTCGCCCACATGCAGGAGATCATGACTCGCAACAATATTCCTGCCGACGTGCCCTTCGACCAGATTGCCAGCACCGGCGCGGGCAACGGCTATTCCGCATCGACGTATCAGGGCCGTCTCTCGGCTGACGATCAGCGGGAATTCGACAAGAATTATTCCAGATGGGTGGATGACATGCGCAGCAACGATCGCGACGACATCAATAAAGATGCTGCACGCATGCAGGAGATCATGGCCCGCAACAACATCCCGGCCAACGTCCCCTTCGATCAGATCGCCAGCAACGGTGCCTATCCGAATCGCGGCTATTCGGGGGGTAACTATTCAAACGGCGCTTATTCGTCGAACGCACCGTCCAGGCTCTCTGCCGACGATCAGCGCGAGTTCGACAAATACTATTCCAAGTGGCTCGAGGACATGCGCAGCAACGATCGCGACGACATCGATAAGGATGTGCGGCACATGCAGGACATCATGGCCCGCTACAACATTCCCGCCAGCATCCCCTTCGATCAAATCGCATCCCCGGATGCAGCACGACGCTGAGCAGTGACGAGAAAAGCGGAGGTGCAGATGCCTGCACCTCCGCTTCACCGCCCGACGTAGTTTCAAACAGAGAGCCCGCAAACGTCGCATGGTCGCGTATCGATCGAGACCGCCCGCTACCGAAGTTCGGATTACCTTGACTTCATTTCTGCAATATGAGCCAATGAAATTGGCAGCAATTTTGTAGTG
>WNFA01006923.1_pt1 | contig 11525 bp, 13 predicted proteins | sample 5400481 | NCBI WGS metagenome assembly WNFA01 (sample SAMN13153340, study PRJNA577476) | soil metagenome | isolation source: 120 cm saprolite under Douglas fir tree site 2 hole 1 replicate 2 | place: USA:California | collected 2015-04-18
CCGCCTGAGTTAGAATAAGCGCAGACGTGCGGCGGCGATTCCACGATGAAGACTTCCATTGCTATTTATCCCGGCTCATTCGACCCGGTCACCAACGGGCACCTCGACCTCATCGAGCGCGGGGAGAAGATGTTCGATTTGATCATCGTCGCCGTCCTGCGGAACGCCGAGAAGCAGCCTTTGTTTTCCGTGGCCGAGCGCGTCGAAATGCTGCGCGAAGTAACCAAGCAGTGGACCAGCGTGGAGATCGAAGTGTTTGATGGCCTGCTGGTGGATTACGCCCGCAAGCGCGGCGCCGGTGTTATCTTGCGCGGAATCCGCGCCGTTTCCGACTACGAATATGAGTTGCAGATGGCCCTGATGAACCGGAAATTGGAGCCGCGGCTTGAGACGGTATTCATGCTGCCGGGGCTGACGTACAGCTACTTGAGCTCGAAACTGGTCCGCGAAATTGCCCAGCTTGGGGCTTCGCTCAAAGGCTTGGTGCCGGAAGTGGTCGAGCAGCGCTTGCGCGCGAAAGTTTCGTAAGCGAATTTATCGTCAACCGTAAACGGGAACTTCATTCGAGGAGCAAAGGTGCAACTTACAGACCGCATAAATCGCATACAAATCTCGCCGACCGCGGCGGTTATCAGCGAAGCGGAGAAGCTGAAGGCGCGCGGGATCGATATCGCGGACTTCGGTCCTGGCGAGCCGGACTTTCCTACGCCGGACCACATCAAAAAGGCGGCGATCAAAGCCATCGAAGAAAACAAATCGAAATACACACCTGCGGGCGGCATCATGCCGCTGCGCGAAGCGATTTGCGCCTGGCACAAGCGGGAACTGGGCTCGTCGTACGAAGCGAAAGAATGTGTTGTGAGCGTCGGAGGCAAGCACTCCATCTTCAACGTGATGAGCGTGCTGATCCAGCAGGGCGACGAGGTAATCATACCGGCCCCGTATTGGGTGAGTTTTCCGGACATCGTGAAGTATGCAGGCGGAACGCCGGTATTCGTTGAAACTAGGCCGGAAAACGGTTTCAGCGTGAAGGCGGCCGCGATTGAAAAAGCCATCACGTCGAAAACGCGGTTGCTGATCCTGAATTCGCCCAGCAATCCAACGGGCGGCGTGGTGCCGCCGGATGAGTACGAGCGCATCCTTGCGGTCTGCAAGAAGCACAAAGTTTGGCTGATGGGCGACGAGTGCTATTCGCACTTCACTTACCAGCCGCACAAACCGTACTCGATCGCCAGCGCGCCGGGCTCGAAGGAAAACGTCATCATTATCGGCTCTGTCTCAAAGACTTTCGCGATGACCGGCTGGCGCATTGGCTACACTCTGAGCCCGGAGGTATTGATCCAAGCGCTTATCAAGCTGCAAAGCCAATCGACTTCCAATCCGACGTCAATTGCCCAATACGCCGCCTTGGAAGCGATGCGCGGCTCGATGGAGACCGTGCCGGTCATGCTCGCCGAGTACGAAAAGCGGCGCAAACGCATTGTCGAAGGTTTGCGCGGGATTCCTGGTGTGACATGCGAATGGCCGGGGGGCGCGTTTTACGCTTTCCCGAACATTTCCGCCCACCTTTCGAGCTATCCCGGCAGACCCGCGCTCGCGAAGTCCTGCACGGAAATCTCGAAGATGCTGTTGGAGAAGGCGCACGTCGCGGTCGTGCCGGGCGAAGCTTTTGGCGCGCCGGGATACCTGCGCCTGTCCTACGCTACCTCGATTGAACGAATCGACGAAGGGCTGCGCCGCCTAGGACGTTTTTTCTCGCGCGCGTTTGCTGGCTCCTTTGTACCCTGAAAAATCAGGTCTGGCGGAACCAATAGGTGAAGTCTGGCTTACTGGTGTGGACTGCAAAGTTGCCTCCGGCCCCTTTGCGGGCAAGACCTTAGGCGAGGCGTGGCGGGAAATGCCGCCGGAATGGCGTGGGGCACGCTTCGCAGAGCCGGGCAATTTTCCTCTCCTTATTAAATTCATTTTCCCAAAGGACAAGCTTTCCATCCAGGTTCACCCGGACGATGCTTACGCGGCAGCCCACGAAAAGGCAGCCGGCGGCCGCGGCAAAACGGAGATGTGGCACGTCGTTCATGCGGAACCCGGCGCCAACGTGCTGGTCGGCACGAAGGCGGGTGTCAGCAAGCAATTGGTTGTCGAAGCCATTGCACACAAAACCTTAGAGAATCTACTGGAAAAGCACCCCGTTTATAACGGGGATTCGTTTTTCATCCCCGCAGGCACTCCGCACACAATAGGTCCCAGGATGACCCTCTGCGAGGTGCAAGAGTATTCCGACTTGACGTACCGCCTCTACGACTATGGCCGAACGGATGCAAAAGGAAATCCACGCGAACTGCATGTCGAGAAGGCACTGGACGTCATAAAGTTCGGCAAGACGGCGGGGGAGAAGATACCGCCACTTTCGATTTATACTGCACACCGAAGTCATTCCAAACTCAAAGTTGGAAGAAACATAACGCTCCTGGCCGCGTGCCCGTACTTTTCCGTCGAGCGGGGGGAATTCTACGAAAGCATTGGCATCGCTAACGGCGGAGAATTTGCATTCGACATCCTTGTCGTCCTTAACGGAAAGGGAAAGTTTGGCTGGGGTGGGACTGCTTGGAAAAAGGGCCACGATGGCCGGGGGTCATCGGATTTTCAAGCCGGTCAGTGTTGGTTTATTCCGGCCCCTCTGGGGATAGCACCAACGCCGACCGCTCATGCGACGATTCTCCGGGCTTATGTGCCTGATCTAGCCGTGCTTCGATCCGCGCTAAAGCTAGAAGGCCATTCCAAAGAGGCTATCGACGGGACGATCTTCGACTGAGTGAGAAGTGTGAACGAAAAACTCACAACGCACGCAGTGATCCTTGCCGGAGGGCGTGGGACGCGCTTTTGGCCGCGGAGCCGCACGCGCACGCCGAAACAACTCTTGAACATCATCGGTGCGGACACGATGCTCCAGCAGACTGTCGCGCGTCTGAAGCCGCTGATTGCGCCGGGGCGCATCTGGACGGTTACAAATACGGAGCAGGCCGCAGCTGTACGCAAACAAGTTCCAGAAGCCGCACGCAAGCGCGTGCTGATCGAGCCGATGGGGCTGAACACTGCTGTGGCGATTGGGCTGGCTGCTATCCATGTTCGCCATGCAGCGCGCGGCGACGCCTTGATGGCCGTGCTTCCCGCCGATCATTACATCGAGCAACCGCAAAAGTTCCGGGAGATTGTGAACGCCGCCCTCGATGTGGCTCGCGAACCGGGGCGCATGGTTGTGCTTGGCATCCCTCCCACCAGGCCAGAGACAGGTTTCGGCTATATCGAAAGAACAGGCGAGCCGATCGATTCAAAAAGATTTCCAGTTTTTGCCGTGCGGCGATTCACGGAAAAACCGGAACTGAAGCTCGCGCAAGAGTACGTCGCTTCCGGAAACTATCACTGGAATGCCGGGATGTTTTTCTGGCGCGTATCGACGTTCCTGGAAAATCTGAAGAACTTTCTGCCAAAGACGAATACCGCGCTGGAGAAGCTAGCGGAATACATCGGAACGCGCAACTACAAGCGCCAACTGCGCGCCCTTTACTCCAAGCTCGAAAATATTTCCGTGGACTATGCCGTCCTTGAGCCCGCGACGCGCGTCGAAGGTTCGCCGCGCGTGTTTGTGATTCCCGCCGAAGTGGGCTGGAGCGACATCGGCTCTTGGGCCGCCGTTTATGAATTGTTGGCAAAGCAAAAAGGTGAAAATGTCCTGTCAGGAGAGGCACACGCGCTCGACGCCGAAGGCAATTTTCTGTGGAGCCCGTCGAAATTTGTGGCCGCGATTGGCGTGCGTGATCTCGTTGTGGTTGAAACCCCCGATGCCCTTCTCATCTGCCCGCGCGATCGCGCCCAGGACGTCGGCAAAATCGTGAAATGGCTCGAAGAGCAGCGCCGGAAAGACCTCCTCTAGCAGGCCAATCCGGCTGTTTGGCAGCTATATCGCTTCGCGTATACTTTCCTCAGCATCCCATGACTGCGATTACGTTTGGAACGGATGGCTGGCGCGGCATCATCGCGGAAGACTTTACTTTCGCGAACGCGCGCATCGTGGCGCAGGCGATTGCGCACTACGCTGTGCGCAATGAGGACGCGCGCAAGGGCGTGCTCATCGGCTACGACCATCGCTATGCCGCGGACCGCGTTGCGACCGCGGTCGCCGAAGTGATCAGTTCCACGGGAACTCCAGTGTGGCTCGCGGACAAGCCCTGCCCCACGCCTGCGATTTCCTATCTTGTGAGGCATCGCGGCGCAGCCGGCGGCATCGTTATCACCGCAAGCCACAATCCTTATCGCTGGAACGGGATCAAGTACAAAGCCAGCTATGGCAGCAGCGCGCTCCCTTCAATTGTTTCGCAAATCGAGCAAGAACTCGAAGTAGTGTTGCAAAATGGCGTGCCACCCCTGCCGCCGCGCCCGGATCTGATTCAACCTCTGGAGCCACGCGCGCCATATCTCGTTGCGCTCGAAAAGCTGGTGGACTGGAAGCGCCTGCGCGATGCGAATTTCCGCTTTGTATTCGACCCTATGCATGGATCAGCGGCGGGGTTGCTGCCGAAACTCTTACGGTGCAACGGCATCACTTGCGATGAAATTCGCGGCACGCGCGATCCCCGATTCGGCGGCGTGCACCCGGAACCGATCGAACCGCACATCGAGGCGCTGCGGCAGGCTGTGCGCGCCGGAAAATACGATGCAGGCTTTTGCGCCGACGGCGATGGCGACCGCATCGGCGCCATTGACCGCGACGGCTCGTTCATCAACCCGCACCAGATTTTTGCCCTGCTTGTCTGGCATCTCGCCGGAACGCGCAACTTGCCGGGAGATATCGCCAAAACTTTTTCTGTTACCAAACTCATCGACAAGCTCGCCGCAAAATTCGGCCGCAAACTCCACGAAGTGCCCATCGGCTTCAAGTACATCTGCGAGTTGATGCTCGAACAAAATATTTTGATCGGCGGCGAAGAAAGCGGCGGCATCGGCACCAACCTGTACCTGCCCGAGCGCGACGCCACGGTTTCCGCGCTCTTCCTCGCGGAATTAATGGCCTGGCACGGCAAATCCCTGGGAGAATTGCTCGCAGCGCTCCACGCGGAATTTGGCGAATATCATTATGGGCGCGTCGACCTCGATCTGAAGCCGGGTCAGAAAGAAAAAGCCATCGCTCACTTTTCGAATGGCAAGCTCAACCGTGTCCTTGATCTACCGGTGGTTCGCCGTGAGGATATGGATGGCATCAAGGTTTATCTGGGCGAAGCCGGATGGGTGATGGTGCGCGCCTCCGGAACAGAAAATTTGTTGCGCGTGTATTCGGAAACTTCAAAGCCGGAAACCACGCGCAGCGTTCTCAAAGCTGTAACTCAAATCGTTCACAATCTTTAGGTGCCCCATGAACACGATAAACTTGAAAGAAAAACTCAGCCTCATTTCCGAACACTACAAGCCCTACATCATTGGTGAAGTCAATGATTGCCTGGTGAAAGCCGTGAAGTTCAAAGGAGAGTTTCTCTGGCATCATCACGACAACGAAGACGAGCTTTTTCTCGTCGTGAAAGGCTCTTTCCGCATGAAATTCCGCGATCGTGAGCGTGTGGTGCGCGAGGGCGAATTCATTGTGGTCCCGCACGGCGTCGAGCACTGCCCCGTTGCGGACGAAGAGGTCCACGTTATCCTGATTGAACCAAAATCGACATTGAACACAGGGGATATCACGAACGAAAGGACGGTCGCCCAGCTCGAGCGCATCTGAGTCTGCTTTTCGCTTCCGGCGGCGATCTACGACCAGCCATGGAACACCGCTATTACACTCTCGATGTTTTCACCAACAACCGTTTCGAAGGCAACCCGCTCGCCGTATTTACGGATGGCGACGGTCTTTCCGACGACCAAATGCTGGCCATTGCGCGTGAGATGAATCTCTCGGAGACGGTGTTTGTTCAGAAGCCCACGAACGAAGAAGCGCTTGCACGATTGCGTATTTTCACCACAAAAGAAGAACTCAAGCTCGCCGGCCATCCCGTGATTGGAACGTGGTTCCTGCTCGCCGAACTGGGCGTTGTGCCCGCACAGGACGGCGGAGTCCATGTCTTGCAAGAAACGGGAGCGGGCGTCTTGCCAGTGGAAATCCGTTTCAAGGATGGACGGCCGCAGCGCGTCACCATGACCCAGAAAGAGGCCATCTTCAAGCCGGCGAAAATCAGCAAGAACAAAGTCGCTTCCGCACTGGGAATTTCGCCGAAAGATTTCGACCCCAAGCTGCAACCGGAATTCGTCTCCACCGGCATCTTCAACCTGATGGTGCCGCTGCGCAATCGTGCCGTGCTAGGCAAGATTGTCATGAACATGAACGAACTCCGCCGCCTGCAAGGCAAGAACGCCACGATGGCGTACTGCTTTGCCCTCGGCGGCAATAGCAAAGCTTTCGCACGTGGCATGCTGCCATGGGAGCTTTATGAAGATGCTGCGACGGGCTCCGCCGCTGGTTCGCTGGGCGCCTATCTTGTGCGAAACGGAAAGCTGGCGCCCGGCCACACTTTGAGCATTCTTCAAGGCGTGGAAATGGGACGCCCGAGCCACCTCGAAGTGGAAGTAACCCAATCCGGAAAAAAGCTCATTCCCCGCGTGAGCGGTGCCGCCGTGAAAGTTTTCGAGGGCACGATTCGCATCTAACCTTGGAGTGCGGGAGCTCTGCTCCCGCTTTTCTGTAATTGGATTCGCAAGCCAAATAGCCGAAAACGAAAAGGCCGCCCGGGAATTCCGAGCGGCCTTCTTTGCTTTTTCCGAAACTTATAACTGAAAACTGACAACTAAGAGCTGCTTTTAGTGCCCGCGCTTGTCGTGGCGCAGGTCCTTGCGATCCTTGTGCAAGTCACGCTTGTCATGGTTGATATCCCGCTGGTCCTGGTTGCGATCCTTGCGATCCTTGGCCAGGTCCTTTTTGTCGTGATTGATGTCGCGCTGGTCCGCATTGCGGTCCGAGCGGTCCTTGTTCAAATCGCGCCGATCGTGATTGATATCTCGCTGATCCTTGTTCCGGTCAACGCGGTCCGCGCGCAGATCTTTGCGGTCGGCTTGTGCCTGGGAGCTGTTGACGCCGAACTTCTTGTCATCGTGTGCAAGCTGGGCCTTGTCGTGATTGATGTCACGCTGATCCGCATTGCGGTCCGCACGGTCCCTGTTCAGGTCGCGGCGGTCATGGTTAATGTCCCGCTGGTCGGCGTTGCGATCGGCGCGGTCTTTGCTCAAATCGTGCTTATCGTGATTGATATGGCGCTGATCGGCGTTGCGATCCGCACGGTCTTTCGCCAAATCTTTCTTGTCGTTTCGGATGTCTTTCTTGTCGTTCTGAATGTCCTGCTGTTGCGGTGCCGGATCCGTGCTCTGGGCATCGGCACCACCTGCGAGCAAACCGGCAAAAGCAATCACGAGCACACCTCGACGGACCACATGTTCTGCGTTCATCGTGTTCTCTCCTATTTGATTGTTCCTGGTGTCACCACCACACTTACAAAATCAAACACCAGCAGCACTGGAAAGTTGCGGTACCTCACGCGCAGGTCTTGAGGGAGGGATCCAAGAAAAACAAGGCGGGGGCGTAACTATTTTACTTTCAATGACTTATGGACAGCGTCGAGCACTCCATTTACAAATGCACCGGAGTCCTCGGAGGAAAACTTCTTCGCCAGGTCGACGGCTTCATTCAGCACGACCTTAGGTGGCGTTTCCGTGCCGTTCATTTCGTGAATCGCGAGCCGCAAAATCGCACGATCGATGGCCGCAAGCCGTTCGAACCGCCAATTGTCCGCGTGTTTGATAATGACTGCATCGAGCGCCGAGACGTCCTTCGCCGCGCCTTCAAAAAGTTTGTTCGCGAAAACGCGCGTTTGGTCTGCGGCTTTTGCGCTCTTCCAGAATTTCGCTTCCAGCTTGGCAAAATCCTGCTGGCTCATATCCCATTGGAACAGCATCTGCATCGCAAACTCACGGGATTTTGTGCGGAGAGACACGTTACTTGCGCCGCGGCTTTCCAGCGTGTGCCAAGTTCGAATGCGCGGCGCGAAGCTTTCGCGACAACTGTGCCATTTCGATGGCGCCGAGGCCCGCTTCGAATCCCTTGTTTCCACCCTTGAGTCCCGCGCGGTCGATGGCCTGCTCCAGTGTGTCGCACGTCAGCACACAGAAAATAATCGGCAAGCCGCTGTCCATTTGCGCGAGCTGCAGTCCGCGCGCCGTCTCCGAACAAACGTAATCGTAGTGCGTTGTTTCGCCGCGCAGTACGCATCCAATAGCGATCAACGCATCGTACTTTCCTGTCGCCGCCAGTTTTTTTGCCGCCAGCGGCAATTCGAACGCTCCCGGAACATGCACAACATCCACATCCTTGCTGCCCGCCCCCGCCCGCTCCAATGCGTCCACCGCCGCCGCGAGAAGCCGCTCGGTTATAAAACTATTGAACCGGCTCACCACAACGCCAAACCGCAAACCCGCGGCGCTCAAACCGCCATCGATCTTCCCGGGCTGTATTTTTTCCGCCATCGCCAATCCGCGCCGCGCCCCGTTCCGATCCTTTACTTCCTTTGCCTCATTACTTCCTTTATTTCCCCTTGAACTGTGGCGGCCTCTTCTCCAAAAATGCTTTCGTACCTTCACGCATATCTTCCGTCGCGCACGCCACGCCAAAAAGTGTCGCCTCCAGGAACAATCCTTCTTCTTGGGCCATTTCCACGCCCCGCTCAATCGCCTCCATCGTGAATTTCACGGCAATGGGCCCGTTGGCGATAATCTTCTTCGCCATCCCTTCGGCGGCGGGAATGAGTTCCGCTGGTTCGTAAATGTGATTGACCAGCCCGATGCGCAGTGCTTCCTCCGCCGTAATCATCTCACCAGTAAGACAAAGTTCGTGCGCCACACCCTTGCCGCACAGCCGCGCCAGCCGCTGCGATCCACCATAGCCGGGAAGAATCCCGAGTTTCACTTCCGGCTGTCCGAGTTTTGCCGTCTTACTCGCAATTCGAATCGTGCAGGAAAGCGCAAGCTCGCATCCTCCGCCCAGCGCAAATCCATTGATCGCGCAGATGGACGGCTTCCCCATTGTCTCCAGCAAATGAAAAACGCCCTGGCCGAAGAGTGAAAACTCCTTGCCGTTCACCGGTTTTTGCAGCGCCAGCTCGCTAATGTCCGCTCCCGCGACAAATGCTTTTTCTCCCGCGCCGGTCAGGATCAAAACACGCACGGCTTGGTCATCGCGTGCATCCAGCAGCGCATGCTGCAACTCCTCGATCGTCTTGCGGTTCAGGGCATTCAGCACCTTCGGCCGGTTGAAGGTAACGTACGCAATCCCGTCTTTCTTCTCATACAGAATATTTTCGTAACCCATCTTAGATTCTCTCGCTCCGATTTACATTTTCTCTCGTAGGGGCGCAGCATGCTGCGCCCCTACTCGGCAAGATCTAGAATTTCATCGCTTTCGGATTTTGAGGATCCGAATAATCATAAAACCCGCGTCCAGACTTCCTCCCGTTCCACCCTGCCAGCACCATACGCTTCAGCAGCGGCGGCGCGGCGAAACGCCGCTCCTTGAACTCCTCGAACATAATCTGCGAAATGTAATAGGTCGTGTCCAGCCCCACGAAGTCCAACAATGTCAGCGGCCCCATGGGATGCCCGCATCCCAGCTTCATCGAATTGTCGATGTCCTCGATGGACCCGACGCCCTCTTCCAGAGCGCGGATCGCATCCAGAAGATAAGGCACCAGCAGCCGGTTCACGATGAACCCAGTGCTGTCATGCGCGCGCACCGCTGTCTTTCCCAGCTTTTCGCCAAACGCCACCATCTCCTCGTAAACGGTAGGATCCGTGGCAATCGTCCGCACCACCTCAACCAGCTTCATCACCGGCACAGGATTAAAGAAGTGCAGCCCAACGAAACGCTGCGGCCGCTTCGTAGCCGTGGCGATTTCCGTGATCGTCAGCGAAGATGTGTTGCTCGCAAAAATCGTCGCAGGCGGACAAATTGCATCCAGCGCCCCAAAAAGTTCGCGCTTCGCCGGAAGCTGCTCGATGATCGCCTCAATCACCAAGTCACAATTTTTCAAATCATCGATCGAAGTCGTGCCTTTCAATCGCCCGCGAATCTCGCTCTTTACCGCCTCGCTAATCGTTCCCTTCTCCGCCAGCCGGTTCAAGTTCTTGTCGATACTTTTCAATCCTTTGTCCAACAGCTCCGGGCTCACTTCGCGCACCACCGTCTCAAATCCCGCCGCGGCCGCCACCTGCGCGATCCCCGACCCCATCAGCCCACACCCCACGACACCCACTTTTCGAATCGCCATTTTTTCCTCTTGGAAATGCCGCCCACCACGCCGGCAGGAGGAGCCTTACAATCTTGCGTAACGTAGGGGCACGAAACATCGTGCCCTCTTCCCATGCGCCCAAATTCTACCAGAGACGAGTTCCTTTACGTGCTTTACTTCCTCTACCTCATTTACCTCATCTAGTTCAGCGCCTCAACAATCATCGCAATCCCCTGTCCCCCGCCGATGCACGCGGTCGCCAGCCCATACCGCAATCCATTCCGCCTTAGCTCATTCAAAATCGTAATCACCAGCCGCGTCCCCGATGCCCCCAGCGGGTGCCCCAGCGCAATCGCCCCGCCATTTACGTTCGTCTTCTCGCGCTTTAGCCCCAGCACTTTTTCCACCGCAAGATATTGCGCCGCAAACGCCTCGTTCACTTCCACGCGATCCATCTGCTCCAGCGTGAGCCCTGCAAGTCTCAGCGCCTTCTGCGAAGACGGCACCGGCCCAATCCCCATGATGCTCGGATCCACGCCCGCAACGGCCCACGACACGATTCGCCCCACCGGCTTCAATCCCCGCTCTTTCGCGATTTTCTCTCTAGTCACCACAACTGCCGCCCCGCCATCCACGATTCCGCTGGCATTTCCCGCCGTGACGATTCCATCTTTCTTGAATGACGGCGGCAATTTCTCCAGCGTCTCCATGGTTGTTTCCGGCCGCCGGTGATCGTCTTCGCTCACCATTCACGTCCACCGGCACAAGCTCTTCCCGGATGCGGCACGCCTTGTAAGCCGCCTCCGCAGCCTGCTGGCTGCGCAGCGCGTACGCGTCGGCATCCTTTCGTGTGATCCCATGCTGTTCGGCAAGCTTTTCCGCTGTGAGCGCCATCGGCAATCCGCAATACGTATCCGTCAGCCCCGCCATCAATGAATCTTCCAGCGCTCCCCCGCCCAGCTTCAATCCAGTTCGCGCCCCGCGAATCACAAACGGCGCCTGCGTCATGTTCTCCATTCCACCCGCAAGCACCATGTTCGCTTCGCCAAGCAGCAACCGCTGCGCCGCCTGCGCGATCGCCTCGATCCCCGACCCGCACAACCGGTTCACCGTAACCGCCGGCGTCTCAATCTTCAACCCAGCCTTCAATCCCACATGCCGCGCGCCATAAAGCGCATCCGCGCTCGTCTGCATCACATTCCCAAAAATCGCGTG
>WNFA01004588.1_pt1 | contig 11524 bp, 11 predicted proteins | sample 5400481 | NCBI WGS metagenome assembly WNFA01 (sample SAMN13153340, study PRJNA577476) | soil metagenome | isolation source: 120 cm saprolite under Douglas fir tree site 2 hole 1 replicate 2 | place: USA:California | collected 2015-04-18
GAACAAGATGCGGCTCGGGTTAGACGGGCTGTAAAAGGTTAAAAATTTTCAAACTGACCCACTACCGAAGAAAGAAAAAGCTTGCTTTTTTCGACGTTTTGTGCTAGCCTGATTTTCGTAAGATGTTCGCCCTACTTTGTTGCCTCGGGGCTTTTCGTAGGTAGTAGGCAGCCTCTCACATAGGTGTGGAAACGCCTCCAAGGGGTGAGAGATTAGGCTAATAGCATCAATCCTCGGGATAGCCGCCGAGATACCCCACGAGATAAGCAAGACGTAATTGGGAACCCTGTTCAACGCAACAGGTGTATTCCCTATGTCTTTGCAACATCGTTTTAAGAAGCCTGCATCAGCGCCTGCGCTCACAACGCTGTCGTTTCAGGTGGGGTCGTAACATGCCTCGCCTCAAAAGAAAGTGGATGGCTCAAAGCGCCCCCGTTGTTCCCGTTATACAGGACAGTCCATGTCCAGATTTTCCAGACATTCAAACTGCTGTCAAGTGTTCAGGATTTACGGAAGGTCAGCTACGCGGAATGATTAAGCGGGGCGAAATTCGAGCCGCGAAAATGCCGTACAAGCGCGAAGGCAAACTGCACATTTTCCGTGAAGACTTGAAGAAGTTGATGGAGAAGAAGGCAAGAGAATTCAGCAAAGCAGCTTGAGATTGGTAGCCCGGACGGGAATCGAACCCGTAGTCTTTGCCTTGAAAGGGCAACGTGTTAACCGATTACACTACCGGGCCAACGCTACAAACTCAGTTTATCACGCGGTCCTGGATTTGCGCATCGTATTGAAGACGTTCTGAGCCTGACGGGGATTTGTAATCCCGTATCGCTTGAACATGCTGTTGGTCTTGTGGCCGGAGATCATCATGGCGTCCGCTTCCGCTATGCCGTTGGCGTTCATGTTGCTGATGGCTGTGCGCCGGAAGTCGTGCGGCTCCGCGCCACGGTAGGTCCTATCTTCCTCATTGAAGATGCCAAGCTTCAATTTGTGGCAGGCTTTCCGCCATTCGTCTCGAAAATTTGAAGTATCAAAGATGGGCATGCCGTGGGGCCGCACCTTCTTTTTGAGGATAGCGGCTGTCCAGTTGTAAGGCTTGCCTTTTTCGTCCACCAACGGAAGCGGGAAAGGCTCACCATTTTTCGTGTATTTTCCCGGCACCACTAGAAAGTTGTTTTCATCGATCATGTCCCAGGTCAGGTCCTCTACCTGGCCGGAGCGCATTCCGGTGTTGTACATAAAAATGACAAATGGGTGCAGGCTTGAAGATAGTTCTTTCAGGATGTTGTTGAACTGTTCTTCGGTGAATTTGTTTGTCTTGATGTTATCGACGCCTTCCCACAAACAGAATGAGGCTGGAATATCGACGGCCCTGATTAGTTCTTCCTTTGCGGCATGATTGAACATGGCACGCAATACCGTTAGGCGTCGATTCGTCGTCGCCTTAACCCCATTCTCGACCCACCTCCGCGCTTCGACTTCAATTTTAGAAATTTGTTCTGGTGAGAGTTTCTTGCTGTGTCCATTCTGGGCCTTCAACTTTCGCAGAGCAAATTCCTTTGCGAAACTCTCCTGCTTGGATTCCAGCACTTGGGGTTTGTTTTCGCGCCATTCCCGGAACTTCTTAATTTTGGTGGGAGTGATCGCCGCAACGTAGGCGTCCTTGAAATACTCGTTCAAATCCCTGAGAACGGATTCCTGGACATGCCTGCCACTGCCCCGATAGTTGTCGCGAAGGGCTTCATAACGTAAACGAGTATCGCCATGAACCACGCCGACCTTCGCCTGCGCCTTCCATTCAGCCAGAAAGTCCATCGCTTCATCCAGGTCTTTTGTTCCGGCTGACCTGCGAATCTTTTGACCATCGATTGTTAAGAATGCGTAGTACGTCCTGGCTTTGTTGATTTTGTTGCTTACGTAGCCTTCGCCAGTGATGAGAGGCATGGGTTCCTCGATTTAGGTTGTTTTAGCCTTCGGGTGCAACCTGAGTACAACTTTAGGACACAATCGCCATTTTGTCAAGCATTTTCACATATTATTCCACCCTTTCAAGGCTAAAATACGGGTTCGATTCCCGTTAGCGCTACCACTCCTGTGGTTGTAATCATCTCCCTCCATTCTTTCCCATTTCAGGCTGCTAAATATCTGTGGTTGAGATCCTTCGGCCCGGCTGGAAGGCGCCGGGACCTCAGAATGACACGTTCATATTCGTGTACGATTTGCGGCGCGATTTTCGCGGGTATAAACTGGGTGTGTAGAGTCTGTGCGGAAACTCAAACGCGAGGCCCTCAGCGGCTAAGGCCTTATTGAGTGGATGTTATTTACGGCGCGGCTGAACAGGCTGAGGAAAAAGACGAAGAGAGATTTCTCCCTGCGCGACCCGGCGCCCAGAAAACGGGCGCAAGAAAAAGCCGGGTCGCTTCGCTCGAAATGACAGGGTGCGTTACCAACGTGCCTGACGCAAATGCGTTTGCTGAACAGACTGCTGTAAAGGCGAGGCGATCAAATATGGCCAATCCGTTTCGCACTTCAAATCCTGCGCTGAATGAGAAGGCGTTTCGCGGCGAGGTCGCGGTTGGCGGTGAGGCGATGACCTTGCAGGGAACGGTGAATAAGACGGGCGTGCTGCTGCTTTGCGTGGTGGCGACGGCGGCGTGGACGTGGGGCTTGGCGCATTCGGAGACGCCACAAGCGGCGATTCCGTGGATGATCGGCGGGTTGCTGGGCGGGATGGTCACCGCGGTGGTGACGATCTTCAAGAGAAGCTGGTCGCCGATTACCGCGCCGCTGTATGCGCTGCTGGAAGGATTGGTGCTTGGCGGCATCTCGGCGATGTTTGAGAAGTCCTATCCAGGCATAGCCATCGAAGCTGTGGGGCTTACGTTCGCGACGCTTTTTGTTTTGCTGTTGGCCTACAAGAGCGGAGTGATTCGCGCGACGCAGGGATTCAAAATTGGGGTTATCGCGGCGACGGGCGGGATCGCGTTGTTCTATGTGGTGGCGATGCTGCTGGGCTTTTTCAACGTCAACGTGGGCATCCTTTACAGCAGCAGCCCGATTGGGATTGCGTTCAGTGTGTTTGTGGTGATCATCGCGGCGCTGAATTTGGTGCTGGATTTCGACATGATCGAAACCGGCGTGAGCATGGGCGCGCCGAGATACATGGAGTGGTACGGGGCGTTCGGGTTGATGGTCACACTGATTTGGCTGTACTTGGAGATTTTGCGCCTGTTGGCAAAGGCGCGGCGGCGGTAGCTTACGCGGTGCTGCAGACAGGGGAGGCTGGCCGGACAATTTCATAGCAATCGTACTTCACCGCTATTCCCATTGTGTCGTCTGATGCGTCCTGTGCTTCGACGCGCACAACCCGTCCCCAGCAAAGCCACTGCACTGCTCGGTTGAATTCCGTTGGCATCTCAATGAGCAGATCGATCCTCGCACCGACAGTGACCGGCGAGTCGGTAGTAAAGAAAACGCCCGAATTGGAAACATTGCGCGCTTCGCTCAAGTGCAGCGAGCCAGAAGCAGCTTTGTGAAGGTGAAACCCGATGCGAGCGTTGCGTATGTGCCGCGGTGCGGAGCGGCGCTCATCAACAAATTCATGAATGATTCGAGGCAGGTGATTGTACCGGGAGCGTGAAACCCCAGGAGCAGAAATAAGGTGACACATTTCGTGGCGCGCTGAAAGGCTCCATTTCGTACTGCCCCATTTAGAAACAGTGCTCGAACGGGACAGGCCTCAACGTGTTCGCGTGGTGAAACTTGTGATGACGGCGGGGACGACGCAGGCTTGCAGTGGAGGCCAGCCGGGGTCGGTGGTGGGGTTACGGCACAGGGTGGCGATTGCGGGGGTGATCTGGGCGGGGGCGACTACGCCGTCGAGCGGCTCGGCATAGACGGTATAGCTGTGGCTGACGGGGAGATGGTCGAGTTCGTACGTGCCGTCGAATTGGGTGGGGCCGGGGCCCGTGCAGCTCCAGCCGGCGATGGTGGCGGCGATGACGGTGCCGCTGGCCAGGTCGACCGCGACTACGTGGGCGCCGAAGATGCCGGTCACACCTGGCGGCGACAGCGGCAGCGAGAGTGGATTGGCGGGAAGGATACGGCCGCTGATGACGCCGATGTTTACGGTGTCGGCGGAATCGGGGTAAAGGATGCGGAGACCGGTGCGATCGTCGTCGCCGAGCGGCGCGTCGGGCTGCTGCGTGGTGGGACGCGGTCCGGTGAAGGTGCCGGGTGCGGGGGCGTAGGGGTACATCATGGCGCTCCACACGGCGGAGTGGCTGAAGCCGAGAAAATGGCCGAGTTCGTGGGTGAGGACGGAGGCGAGGTCGTAGGATTGGGGAGAGGCGGGCAGAGCGGCGGGCGTGGCGAAGGTGACTTGCGGGTTGCTGGGATCGAAATAAATGTCGGCGTCGAGAATCTGGCCGAGCTGCGTGGCGGCGGGGCTGCTGCCGATTTGTTCGCCGAGCGCGTCGGAAGTGATGACGCGGGTGAAGGCGAGGACGCCGGGCGTGAAGGCTGCGTCGGCTTGATCGAAGCAGATGGAGTTGAGGCCGTCGGAGCCGCAGGCGTTTTGGGTTGCGGTGCGGGCCAGCGGCGCGACGCTGGTGGGCAGCAGGGTGGTGCCGCTGACGGCGGTCCAGACAGCGAGCGATTGGGAAATGGCTTGTTCGATTTCGGTGAGGCGCCCTGTGGCGGTTTGGTCTTGCGTGAGGACCGAGACCGGGCTGGCGCCGAGGGTTGTACTCCAGCGGACGGCGATGCTGGAGGGTGCGCTTAGTTGATGGGCGCGGACGGGGCAGGCGGAGCCGCCGGAGACCGTGACGGGCTGGCGGACATCGGGGACGATTTGATTGAAGGCGTAGGGTGCGGCGGTTTGGGCGGTCGCGGCTAGATAGAGCGCGCAAACTGAAGTGGAAGAAAGCTTATGGAGGATGGTTCGGGGTCTTGTTCGCATCTTCAATCTCCAGGCAAAGAAAAAGCTAACGCAGAGACGCTGAGTACGCGGAGACTCGCAGAGGTCTTCTTGTGCGCGTGCCTCAATTTGCTTGCTCCAATGCTTTGCGGAGCTTCAACTGAAAAATTCCTACGGGCAGATTGCGGATGCCTCCGTGACGGAAGGTTCGCGTGCGCGGATCAAAAATGGGCGCGAGCGCGGAGTCTTGTGTGACGGTTTCGGTTCCGGTGTCGGAGTTGCGGGCGATGCGAAAGGTGCCTTGCGTCCAGCCGAGGACACGATAGGGCTCGCCGGGGCGCTCCCACAGGAATAGATAGACCTCTTCGCCGAGGCGGAAAACGGGAACGCCGTCGACGCGCGAATGCAAGTGGCCGGAGGCGCCGCCGATGGTGCGCACGGTGACGATTCCGGAAAGCAGGCCTTTGTTGCGCTCGAGGACTTCGAAGCGGGTTTCGGTCCACAGCTCGCCGCGGTCCCAGCGAAATTCGGAGCCGAGGCTGCGGAGGCGGGCTACGGCGGTGGACTGCTGCGCGAGATCCTCGAAGCGCAAGCGGGCGAAGGCGGTGGCGTTGGCGAAGGCTGCGGTCAGACCGAGGAGCAGCAAGCCAATCAGCAAACAGATCCAGAGAAATCGCCTGCGCTGCACGAAATTCATCATTGCACCTCCAGGGCGCCGGTGGCTGCGGTCTTGTCGAGATTTGTGTTCTGAATGAAGAGCGTGCGTGCGCCGGGAATGGCGGCGGCGGAGATTTGCAGAGTGAGATGGATGATGCCGAGGCCGGCGGGCTGCTGGGCGATTACGGTGACGTCGCCGGGGCCGGTGACGGTGTAGATCATGCTGGCGTCGAGGCCGCTGGCGGAGAAGAGACAAAGGTCAGCGGCGGCGAGTCCGGTGGCAGGCCGCTGCAAGGCAACAGGATTTCCGGCGAGCGAGCAGGAATTGTTGGCGGTAGAAAAGACGCCGAGTGCGGCTACGTTGAGGTCGACATCGGCGTTGGGGAGGGAAACGCCGGCGGTGGTGGGGTCGACGACGACGATGTCCTTTGTTGTGGCGGAGGGCGCGGCGCTGGTAAGAGAGATGATTTCGTCGGAGGGATTGGGTGCGGTAATTATCAGGGAAAGGCTGTTGGAAGTAGTGTTGTCGGGATTGCGAACCTGGACGGAGAGATTGCCCGGGGCGGAGACATCCGCGGCGATGACGGGCGCGGTGCATTCCGTAACGGAGATGCAAGTGGTGGTGCGCGCCACACCGGCGATCAACAAGATGGAGCCGGGACCGGGAGTGGAAGCGACGAAATTGCCCCCGTCTACGCGGAGAGTGAAGCCATTGGCCGCGCCGGCGTAGACGCTCGCGGGATGCAGCACAAGGATGTTAGCGCCGGTGGCGATGGTGAGGTTGGCGAAGCCGGATTGCGATGGATCGTCGTTGCTGATCGCGACGATGGTGAACGCGTTTGGGGAAGGAGTGGAGCCGGGAGCGGTGTAGACGCCGTTGGCGTCAATTGAGCCGCACGCGGCTGCCACCGAACACGCGGTACCTTGAATTTGCCAGACCACACTTTGATTGCTGGTGCCGAGGACGGTGGCTGAAAATTGCTGAACGGCCAGCGGAGCAAGCGTGGCGGTGGAGGGCAGAACGGTTACGACGTCGTGATTGATTACGGTGATCTGCGCGGTGGCACTGCGCGTGGTGTCGGCGAGGCTGGTGGCGAGCACGGAGACGGGATTGGGAGCGGGGATGGCGCCGGGAGCTTGGAAGTCGACCTGTAAATTATTGCCGGGGGTTAGCGGCTGGCAGGGAATGCTGGCGACGACGCAAATCTGGCCGACGGTGCCATTGCCGTTCGTAATTCCGTTGACCATCCAGCTCACGGCGCTGTTGGCGCTGCCGAAGACCTGGGCGGTCAGCGTGATACGGTGATTGGCGGCGAGCGTGGCCGTGTCTGGCGAGAGAGTCACGCCGACGCCGGGCTGAATGGTCACATTGGCTTGTACTTTTTTCGAGGGGTAGGCCTGCGGCGTCACGGTGACGGTGACGGTGTTGGGGCTTGGCGGCGTCACTGGCGCGGTGTATGTCGCGGAGGTGGACACTGCGCCAGCGCCCAGGGCTTGCGTCGTTGCTACCACCAGGAGTCCACAACTTGTTCCGGTGCATCCCGCGCCAGAAAGTGTCCAGGACAGCGCGGTGCTGGGATTTGAGCCGGGAACCGGGGTGAAGGTAGCGGTGATGACGCCGGAGCCGCCGGAGGGGACGCTCGAGGGCGCGGAAAGCTGCAGAGAGAAATTGCTGGTGATGGTGACTGCCGCGGAAGCTTGCTTAGCAGGGTCGGCGACGCTTTGCGCGGTGACAGTGGCGGTGGCAAGCGCGGGCAGGATTTGCGGCGCAGTGTAGTCGCCGTTGGCGTCGAGCGAGCCGCAGGCGGTGGGGCAGGAAGGGCCGGAGATGCTCCAGCGAATCGTGGTATCCGGACGTCCGGCGCTGTTGATTGCTGCGCGAAACGGTTGGATAGCGCCGAGTTCGACGCCAACGGCGCTGGGCGTGAGCGCGATGACTACGTCGCTGGCGATGGTCAGCGCGGCGGTGGCTGATTTTGTTGGGTCGCTGTTGCTGGTAGCGGTGATTTGTACCGTGGTGGCAAGCGGAAGATCGATGGGGGCGGTGTAGACGCCGGCGGAGGTGATTGTTCCGGTGACCGGAGTGCCACCGGCAATGCCGTTGACACTCCATGAGACGGTCGTGTCGGTAGAGCCGGTGACGGCCGCGGCGAAGCTTTGGATATTTCCCAAGAGAAGTGAGACGGTGGCGGGTGTTATGGTGACGGTGATCGAAGAAGGAGCCGGCGGCGGCGGCGGCGGCGGGGCTACCGCCGAGCTTGCGCCTGTGCCTCCGCTGCTTCCGGCGCAGCCCACGGCGCATGCGGCCGTGGCGAGGAGAGCGAGAATTGGCAGCGTGGCAAGACGCGGCTGCTCTGCGCTGTGAGATTCGGTGAAGGCGTCTTGCGGGAGGGGCCGCATGGTGCGGCGAAATGCAGGCGAAGGGCCAGGGGGAGCGAGCGAGCGTGGCGTGGAAGCCGGTTTGCCCGCGTGGCGGAAGCGCCCCTGTAAGTTGCTCGAATTGGGAGTGTTAGATTAGGTGTCGACACAAACGCGGAAGGTGGCAGTTGCAATTCTCAGAGTGGAACTCCGGACGAGAATGCGAATGGGCTCCCGTTTTGGGACTTGGCCAAACGAGATCTGTTCCATTCGTGAACTCCGCGCTTCAGCGAACTTTGGGTTGAGCATGTGATTTATGTTAAAGCTCTGGTCCAAGCGAACCGCGGGCTGTGCCGCGGCGTCTAGTAGTTGAACCGGGAGGGCGAGCGCTTTCGGCTCGCACGTGAGAACGAATGCAGGAGCTGGTTCTGATCCAGCCAATTCGCGCCGCGGAAGACCAGTGGAGCCGGGAGGCGGCGCACCCGGCTAGGCGACGCGAGTTTGAGGAGCGGTTAGCGGAGTGCGGCCCGCTTGCCTATCGCGTGGCGCGCGGTGTCTTGCGCAACGACGCTGACGCGGAGGACGTGGCGCAGGAAGCGTTGCTGCGGGCGTACCGACGGTTCGATCGTTTGCGGGATGCGCAGCGGTTCCGCGGATGGTTGGTGCGCATCGTGTTTCGGTTGGCGCTGGACCGAGCCCGCTCGGCGAAACGGCGCGAGGTGCGCGAAACGGAGTGGGCGCAACCAGCGCGGCGTCCTGCGCCGCGTACGGCCGAGGAACTGGCGGCTTCCAGCGAATTTCAAGCGCACTTCGATCGTGCGCTGGACGCGCTGCCGGAGAAACTGCGGCTGGTGTTGCTGCTGGCGGCCATGGAGGACCACACGCTGGAGGAAGTTGCTGCGATGCTGGGCTTGCCGGTCGGAACAGTCAAGTCGCGGTTGTTCGCGGGCAGAAAGAAATTAGCGGAGAAGTTGCAATGTTATGTGACAAATACAAAGAAAGCCTGATGGAGGCCGCGGCGAGCGGCCCTGCGCTGCCCGATGTGCTGCGCGAACACATGGAGGCTTGCGCGCACTGCCGCACCACGCTAGCCGGCGAACAGAGTCTTTTCGCTGCAGTCGATGCCGGGTTACGCAGAGCTGCCAACGGAAGAGTGCGTTCTTGTTTTCTTCCTAACGTAAAGGCAAACCTCGCGACCGAAGCAGTTCCGACCCGGAATCCCATTCCAGGCTGGGCATTCTTGGGCGCGACTGGAGCAGTTGCTCTTGCCGCTGCTTTTCTCAGTTTGCCGCGTGGCGCTCACGATGAAGCGCGCAAAGAGGTGATCACCGTACGGAGCAAGGTGCCGGCTGGCGCGGGCGAGTTGAGCTTCGCACCTGAGCGCAAGACTAGTCACTCCGCGAGAGCCTCCAAGCAACAGAATGTTTCCGATACCGCGAGCCACGAACCAGAAGTGCTCATACAACCGGAAGAAGAGGAATTTCTGAAACGCTTCTACGCCGCAGCGCGCAATCCGGCAGGTGACGTGAGAGCGGTCGCCGATGAACATGAAATAACGCCTAAGCCCCTAGTCATCGAACAGATCGAAGTTAAGGATCTAAGAATCGAAAACCTGGACGAGGAGTCGGGGTTTACGCAGTCGGGTACAAAATGAACGCTTACTGCGGATCCGGAGGAAAGGTAAAAATGTTGAAACATTTCATGGTGGCTACAGTGTTTGTGCTTCTAGCGACCCAGGCGAGCGCCCAGGACGCGAAAAGCGCTGAGCCTTTGAAAACGGCGAAACCTTCTGACGCCAAAATCGCAGAAACGGGTAAGAACATAGTGCCGCTGAAAGTCAGTGTGACGTTCAGCGAGTTTGACGGAGAGAAGAAGTTAAGCAGCCTGCCGTATGCGCTGTTCCTGAAAGTAGACGAAAGCTCTCGCTTCGTGGGAAGGGTGCGGATGGGTGTGCGGGTGCCAATCTGGACGGGTGGGAAGGATTCAGCAATCCAGTATCAAGATGTCGGCTCGAACCTGGATTGCTCCGCACAGGCCGCGGAAGATGGTAAGTACATGCTCGACCTGTCACTCGAGCGATCTTCGATCTACCCGAGTTCCAGCGGGAAAGACGAGTATCCCGCAGCCTCGAAATCCGAGGAGCAGCCGCGTCAGCCGCTGGTGCGGCAATTCCGAGCCAACCTTGCTGTGATGTTGCGCGATGGGCAGACAACCCAAAGCACAATTGCGACTGATCCGTTGAACGGTCATACCGTGAAGGTCGAAGTGACTCTGAACGTTGTGAAATGAATTCAAGCTTCGTTTTTTGAGGCAGCCGCAAGACTCGTCCCGCGATGGATTGTAAAAGCAAGGGCGGAGTCGAGTGCATTGTGCACGCCGACCCCGCCCAAACTGCTCCTTGCTCTAGTTTCTTATTTGCCCTTGCGATCCTTGCGCAGGTCCTTGCGGTCCTTGTGCAGGTCGCGCTTGTCCTTGTTGATGTCCCGCTGGTCCTTGTTGCGGTCAACGCGGTCGGCGGTCAGGTCGCGCTTGTCTTTGTTGATGTCGCGTTGATCCTTGTTGCGGTCGACGCGGTCCGTGTGCAGGTCCTTGCGATCGGCCTGCGCTTGCGCGCTGTTGACGCCATATTTTGCGTCGTCTTTGCGCAGGTCACGCTTGTCTTTGTTGATGTCGCGCTGGTCCTGGTTACGGTCAACGCGATCCTTGTTCAAATCACGGCGATCGTGGTTGATATCGCGCTGATCGGCGTTGCGGTCGGCGCGATCCTTCGTCAGGTCCCGCTTGTCCTGGCGAATGTCTTTCTTATCGTTGTGGATGTCCTGCTGCTGCGGGGTCGGATCCGTGCTCTGCGCATAGGCACCGCCGGCAAGCAATCCGGCAACGCCGAGCGCGAGCGCACTTCGTCTCAGTAATGATTGAGCGTTCATCATCTCTCTCCTTTGAGGACTCTCTCCGAGACCTGTTTCGGATTCTTCCGGAAAAACACAAACAGGGCAGGAAAGTTTCGGTGGATGTTGCTGGATGGTTGGCTAAGGCTAAACTACTGTTGAATCAAGGATTTACGGAAGGCGTCGAGGATGCCGTTTACGAACGCGCCGGAGTCTTCCCCGGAGAACTTTTTGGCGAGGTCTACCGCTTCGTTGAGGACGACCTTGGGCGGGGTGTCAGAGGAGCGCAACTCGTGCATGGCGAGGCGCAGGATGGCGCGATCGATAGCGGCGAGGCGGTCGAAGCGCCAGTTTTCCGCGTGCTTGACGATGATTTCGTCTAGCAGGGCCACTTCTTTTGCGGCGCCCTCGAACAAGCGGTTGGCGAACTCGCGGGTTGTGTCGGCGGCTTTGGCGCTACGCCAGAATTTTGCTTCCAACTTGGTGGGATCCTGCTGGCTCACGTCCCACTGGAAGAGCATCTGCATGGCAAACTCGCGGGATTTCCTACGGAGGGACATGTTACCTGCGGCGCGGCTTTCGGGAGGAAGTCGTTCTCGGCGCCGCGGAGGAAGATTTTCCGCCGGCGAGCTTTCGCGAGAGATGGGCCATTTCGATGGCGGCGAGACCGGCTTCAAAGCCTTTGTTGCCGCCTTTGAGGCCG
>WNFA01006872.1_pt1 | contig 11523 bp, 11 predicted proteins | sample 5400481 | NCBI WGS metagenome assembly WNFA01 (sample SAMN13153340, study PRJNA577476) | soil metagenome | isolation source: 120 cm saprolite under Douglas fir tree site 2 hole 1 replicate 2 | place: USA:California | collected 2015-04-18
CACAAACACCAGGACGATCAGGCGCGCTGGAAAGAATCCGAGCAGTGGAAAAATCTGAGGGCATTCGCAGAGGTTTTACAGCCAGGCGATACGGTTATTACCTTCAACTATGACTCTACCGTTGAGCGTGCGCTTCTGGAACAAAAAAAATGGTCTCCAAAAGACGGGTATGGAACGGAACTGGTATTTCAAAAAGCCCGCCACGATCGCACTTTAATACCTTTTCCCCCATCGACAATCAAAGTTTTACATTTGCATGGGGCGATAGGCTGGTATCGGAAGCCTCGCATCCGAATGGATTATCAGTTGAGCGGGGATGGAGGCGCGATCCCACGAGAGGCGCTTACGCCTGCCCCGCTCGACACCGAGATATCTCTCGATCCGCTTGTCCTGCAGGGGTTCGGAATCTTTTGCCGAGATGCATCTATGCCGGACCGTCCGCCCGATGAGTATCAAATTTTATTGCACCCGAGTTTTTTGAAAGACTACACAGGCGAAGAAACTGGCATGGAGATTTTCGTTCGGCTGTGGAGGGCAGCCTCCCAAGCGATTCGCGAAGCTGAAGAGGTCACTGTGGTTGGCTACAGTCTTCCGTCCGCTGACAGTGCAGCCTGGACGCTGCTGGTCACGGCATGCGACTCGAAGCGAACAACGATTGTGAATCCAGACGCGGCTACGATGTCTCGATACAGGAAATTCCTAAAATTGCCAGTGTTGCGACCGGCCGTCACTTTTGAGACATGGCTGAAATCGCACCACAGTGCGGCTCCGCGGCCTGACTCAAGCGCTCATGGGAACCCGAACCCGATGGCTCTTGTGTCAATCACTCGGCTGCGGCTGCGGTCGTGGCGCTTCTTGCCGATGTTTGCGTGGTACGTCTTGCGCTCCGCGCGGCAGGCGGCCCGGGCAGAAGGGAATCTCGCCGCGAAGCTGCTCCGGGAACGCCGGAACACCTTCTGGACGAGCACGATCTGGACAGGCGAAGCGGCGATGAAAAAGTTTATGACTTCGGGCGCCCACGGCAAGGCCATGCGCAAGCTCGTCGAGTGGTGCGACGAAGCCGCGGTGGTCCACTGGACCCAGGACAACGCCGCATTGCCAAGCTGGCCGGAAGCCTACCAACGCCTGCAAAAGGAAGGCAGGCGCTCGAAAGTGAATCATCCCTCCGCGGGACACCTGGCCTACGAATTTGCCCCGCCGCCAGTGAATCCCCGTGGTGACCTGAAGTTCAAGTAGCCCTAATTGGTTGTTGACAAACGCTCTCTAGCCGAGACAAATGCACGTGCTCAGGAGGCCGTATGAGACCCCTCTGGACTACTGTTCGTTCTGAAGACAGACACTTCCGGTTACTTTCCCCGTGAAACCGGTTGCCGTCTGATTCCCGGAGATAAAGAGAATACCCTTCGCGCCAAAGAAAATGCCGGTACTGCTCTCAATACGATCGATCTCACTGAATACGTTGTTAGTTGTGTCCAGGACGCCTACATCGCTGATATTCAATGTCCCCTCGTTCGTGGTGATAGAAAGTGTCCCCGTGTAAACCGCGGTCGCCGGTGCAGGGCCGGGAGCTAAGCTCAGAGCTGTAAAACTCGTAGTCCCTTTTAGCAACCCGCTGGCTATGGTGCCTGTTGTGCAAATGCCAATCGGACTCGAGCAAGGGGTTGAAAACGTAGAGGTAATCTGCGTGTTGATGCTCTCGCATTGGTTGTCCCCGGCAGCGCCGGTGGCGAGACACGCGAAGAGAAGTAGCGAAACACCGATAAAGCCGGATTTTCGACGTGAATCCATTTTTCTCCTCCTTCGGTTAACGCGATTTTAGGTCAAGTAAACTTAGACTGTTTCCAGGGGCCCCGCCGGTCAGTCTACGCTTAAAAGGAGTCAGTGCGCACAGAGCGGCAGAGCCACGGCTCTGGAAGCTCGCACTGGTCACTCTCAACTATTTAAGGACCGCGGAGTACGCGCGTCGAGTTTTCATACCCATGCGGCTCTCAAGCCGCGGCAAGCCTGCGTTATTCCGTTGATCTGATTGCCTTTAAGTGTACGATTGACAAACCGGCAGATATGTGGTACCGTTTCGTGTGTTATCTCGAACAAACCTCGCATACCGCTCCCCTCACTCCAGCCCTAACCCTCGACCCTTCAATCTCTTGCAGCCTCTTTGTCATCGCCCAAAAAGTCATCTCCTTTATAATCAAGCGAATGCAGCCTCTTTTCGTAGCGCATACTTCCCGTCACCACGGGGGTGTAACCCTTCGCGAACTCCTCCGTTGCACCGAAACGCAGAAATGCCTCTTTCTAAGTCCCTTGCTTGCCACTCTTACGCACTCCCTGTCCCGTAAGTCCTTTCCCTGCCACTCATACGAAACACCCGGGATGGGGGTGTCACCCCTGCTCCAGTTTCCCCTCGGTGTCTCTGTGCCTCTGCGGCAAACCCAACGCCACGCATCACACTTCGCGGCTGTACGTGCGTCCAGTATTTTGTTCGGCAACCGCTCTCCAATCACTTCTTCCCCGCGCCCCATCTGCTTCTACACTAAACCTCATCGTCCGCCGGAGGCGGGCCAGGCATGCTGATCCCCACGGGCCACGAAAACATGAAGGGCCGCCGCTGGCCGGTCATCACCATTGCCCTGATTGCCATCAACTTCGTCGCGTTCTTCGGCACGCATTGGCGCATCGAGTCGGAGGATGCCAAGACTGCGGAAGTCCGCACCCACATTTTGCTTCTCTCGGCCATGCACCCCGAACTCGTCGAGACCACCGACGAACAGGAGTTGGTCAACCACTTCCGCGAGAAATATCCGGACATGTGGAAACGCGTGGCCTCCCCGGGCCGCGAGGTGGTCGATCGCTGGGACGTCCACATCCGCATGATGGAGGATCCCAAAGATCTCCAGCAGGAAATGGATTCGCTCGGCCAGCAATACTTCGACCTCGAGCACGATTCCATTCTGCCGCGGTACGCCTTTGTTCCCGCGCACCCCGCGCCGATTAGCTATCTGACCGCGAACTTTCTCCACGGTGGCTGGCTGCACATTATCGGGAATATGTGGTTTCTGTGGCTCGCCGGCGTCATTCTGGAAGACACTTGGGGCCGCGTAATTTACCCCATTTTCTATCTTCTAGCCGGCACCGTAGCGCTGATGCTCCACGGCTGGACCGATCCCGGCAGCCTTGCTGCTACGTTGGGCGCGTCCGGCGCCGTGGCCGCGTTGATGGGCGCTTTCCTGGTGCGCTTTCCACAAACCAAGATTCATATGCGCTGGTATTTCGGATTTGGCCTGCGCTCGTACAAGTTCAAAGCCAGAGCCTATTGGCTCCTGCCCTTGTGGCTGGCCATGGAAATATTTTCGGGAAGCATCTTCGGAGCTTCTTCGGGAGTGGCGCACTGGGCGCACGTCGGCGGTTTTGTTTTCGGAGCAGTGGGCGCGGTCGGCCTTCGCTACTGCGGTCTCGAACACGTCGCCAATCAGGTGATTGAATCCAAGGTCACCTGGACGGCGGATCCCGCCGTCGTGCAAGCCACGGAAAAAATGGGTGAAGGAAAGCTGGACGAAGCCATTGCCTTGCTGCAAACGCACGTGACGACCAATCCTGATTCCCTCGAAGCCTACACGATTCTGCCGCAACTCTATTGGCGCAAGAACGACATTCCCAAATATCAGCAAGCGACCATCAAGCTGTGTCAATTGCACCTGAAAGCCAAGGATGTCGACGCCGCGTGGGAGGATTTCGGCGAGTATCTGAACTCCGGCGGGGACCGCATGCCGGCTTCGACTTGGCTGGAGCTGTGCCGCGCGGCCGAAGGGCAGCAAAGGATCGAGCGCGCGGTGGTGGAGTACGACAAACTGGCGAAGACCTATCCGACCGAGAAGCAATCCTTGCTGGCGCTGATGGCTGCGGGGCGGCTGTCGCTGAAGCAGAACCAGCCTGCCGAAGCGCTGGGCTTCTTCCAGGCTGCGGCAGGATCGCCGGTACCACACCTGGATTGGGAAACAAATATTCAAGGCGGAATTCGCGAAGCAGAAAAAGCGCTGACCGCCGCCGCAGTTCCTACCGCCAAGCTCTGACGCCCACTACTAACCACTAGTAGCTGATTTATAGGTTATTAGGCCGTGCTGGCGGCGCGAATCGGAATGGTTACGCTGGACGCTGCGTCCGAGGAAGCCAGCATATGGCAGCGGCCGTCAAAGATTCCTCCGGGATCAATCACGAGACAGGGCGAATGCACTTCGCCGGTCACTACGCCTTTCGCTTCGATCTCAACGCGGCCCTTCGCGAAAATCACGCCGTCAAAGCGCCCGGAAATCACGATGCGGTTCCCTTCAATTTGGCCCTCGACCTTCGCGCCCTCGCCGAGGATGACGGTTTGCTCAGAAATAATATTGCCCTTGACATTGCCGTCGATGCGGAACGTCCCGGTGACCGTCAGCGTACCTTCGAGAGTCACTCCCTGATCGATAAATCCGGTCCAATGTTCGCTGGTGCCGTCTTTTGTTGTGCCGGGCCACTTCCAAGCCATGTCGTCCCCCAAACCTCTACTGTAGCGGGCTGCGCACGTAAGTCAACGCGCGGTTGAGAGTGAGTTGTCGAATCAGGCGACGGATGGGGACGAGCGCCGTCGCGGGAAACAATTATTTCATCAAGCGATCGTAAAGACCCATGAGCTGCGCGTCTTCGTAATATTCCAGCACCAACTGGCCGGGACGCATCTTCGTTTTTTCGCGCAGCAAGACTTTCGTGCCCAGATGTCGTTGCAATTCGTCCAGTGCGGCCCGCGTGTTGGCGTCTTGGTGAGCGGTTGCGGCCGCAGCACCACTGCGCGCGCGTCGCGCAGCCAGTCGCTCGATTTGACGGACTGTAAGTCCGCCACGCGAAGCGCGCACCGCATAGCGCATGCGAAGTTGCGGATCGGCAACGGCCAGCAAGGCGCGTCCGTGCCCGGCGCTGAGTTTCCCTTCTTCAATCCACTCCTGAATCGTCGGTTCGAGCTTCAGCAGGCGCACCGCGTTGGCCACAGTGGTGCGGTCTTTTCCGGTTCGCTCCGCCACGACTTCTTGCGTCAACTGAAACTGTTGCATCAGGCGGTCGAACGCACGCGCGGCTTCGATGGGATTGAGGTCTTCGCGCTGGATGTTCTCGACCAGGGTCATTTCAAGCGCGAGCTCGTCGGAAACCTGCCGGATAATGACGGAAACTTTCGAGAGGCCCGCTCGCTGAGCCGCGCGCCAGCGTCGCTCGCCGGCGATCAATTGATAGCGCGAGCCGACCGGCCGCACCACCAGCGGCTGAATGATTCCGCTGGCCTTGATGGAGCGGGACAATTCGTCTAAAGCCTCCTCGCGGAAGCGGGTGCGAGGCTGAAACGGGCTCGGCTCGACCAAATCGATATCAATTTGTTGTGGGCCCGCCGACATTGGTTCGCGAGCTGGTACAACTGCGGCGCCCGCTGTGGCTGACCCCGCTGTCGGAGCAGCTGCGGGAAGCTGCGGCTCAGCCTCCCGAATGAGCGCTCCGAGCCCCCGTCCCAGTGCGTTTCTCGGCATTGGCGATTACCTCCCGGGCGAGTTGGATGTAGCCCTCCGCCCCTTTGCTATGTACATCGTAGAAAATAATAGGCTTACCAAAACTGGGCGCTTCCGCGAGCCGGACATTCCTCGGAATGACGCTCTGGAAGATCTGCGTCCCAAAAAAACTGCGCAAATCAGTGGCAACTTGCCGCGAGAGAGTTGTTCGCTCGTCATACATTGTCAGCAAAATGCCTTCGATCTCCAGGCTGGGGTTTAGGGTGCGACGGATGCGCATCAAAGTGTCGAGGAGCTCTGAGACGCCTTCCAGGGCCAAATACTCGCACTGAATGGGTACGACAACGGCGTCGGCGGCGACGAGGGCGTTTAGGGTTAGCAAGTCGAGCGCTGGGGGGCAATCCAGAATGATGAAGCGATATTTTTCTCGGATGCTCTCTAGGACGGCCTTGAGTTTGTATTCGCGGCCTTCGGCCGAGACGAGTTCGACTGCGGCACCGGCCAGATTCTTGTCGGCCGGAACCACTTCCAGGTGTTCGAGCTGAGACTTTTGCGTAAGACGATCAAACGGTTCGTTGAGGATCAGGGAGTGATACAGGGTGCGACGAGAGGGGTCTTTTTGAAAACCCATGGCGGCGGTTGCATTTGCTTGCGAGTCGCAATCGACGAGAAGCGTGGGCTGATCGGCGGCAGCGAGGCACGCGGCCAGGTTGACTGCCGTGGTGGTTTTACCTACTCCGCCTTTTTGGTTAGCGACGGCAATGATGCGCGCCAAAGTTCCCCCAGCGGGCGAAAAGTTAGCAAAGGATTTGGATAGATGCAAGATGTTTCACGTGGAACGTCGAGAGCGGATATGGATTCTCTTTGATCGTCTCAAGTCGCAAAGCATACAGCGAGATTGGGATGTTCCACGTGGAACATTGCTATCGGGCGTGGATGTTCTTCAAATCGCGTCAGGGCTGTCGAAAGGAGGACGCGTAGGCGGTGACAAATCAGAATCGGCAGGATTGGCTGTCTCACTAAGAGCGTGTTCCACGTGGAACAATTGCTGGTTCAACTCTAGGTGGTAACGGCCTCTTCCCATCTTGTGCCGACCAAGAGAAATCTTCGCAGGGACTGTGGGATTGCAATGGGATCCCGCCAGTCCCACCCTAGGGCCCTCCGTGCCTCCTGCAAATCGGATCCTCCGATCCATAACACAGCCTGCGTCGCGGCGATTTGCGGAGAGCCCGCCCAAGCCAAGAAGGCGCGGAATTCACCCACCGCTCTGGAGCAAACTACGTCAAGGGGCGCCACCTCCTCGGAGAGCTCTTCGTATCTGCTGACGATCACCCTGGCCCCTTCGAGCCCAAGTTCACGAATCGTTTCCGCCAAGAAAGTGGCCTTCTTTACATTGGATTCCACGAGAAAGACCTGCAGATCCGGGCGAATGATTTTTAAGGGTAGCCCGGGAAAACCCCCACCGGATCCGACGTCGGCCAGTCGACCTCGCTCGAGTGGCACCGCTGCGGCGGCATACATTGATTCGCAGAAATGGCGATAAAGGATTTCGATAGGCTCACGAATCGCGGTGAGACTAATCTTTTCATTCCATTTCAAGACGATCGCTATATATTGCTGAATCCAAAGCACTTGCTGATCACTCGCCGTGAGGTTGAACTCGCCGAGCGCGCGCCGAATGGTTTCGGTCGAGAGAGGAGTTTCCCGTTTAGTTAACATAATACCCTTCGCTGCTTGCCTTACGTCGGCGCTTCCACTGTATCTCCCTTTTTTATCAAATACTTAGGACCAGCGAGACCGGCAGCCAAATCCACCCCGATATGCCAAAACATAACGGGAACCAAGCTTACGACCGCTGCCCGAGTGGCCCCAAAGAGAAGTCCCAGAATTGTCGTGCTGGCGAACCCGCCTCGTCCCTGGTAGAGGTGCGCCAAACCGAACAGAAGGGATGATGCGACCACGGCGATCCACACGGGCAATCCCCAGCGAAGAAACGCGGTCATCGCGAAACCGCGGTACAAGAATTCCTCGCAAACGCCCGCCGTGACGGCCAACGCAAAGAAGGGAATCAACTCCACGCGACTCTGCGGAAGAATTCTCTCCGCGAGGGCTTGCAATGGAGTGCGCAAAGGACTGCGGGAGCGCCCCATGCGCCGCAAGTTGAGCCATTGCAGCGTGGCGATCGACGCCGCGCCCAGCACGGCGATGGCGGCGATCTCGACGGGATCGGAGATCACCAGGCCGAGTTCGCGCGAGGTGAAACCATGGGCCCAGGCACGCCAGCCTGCTACGGCAACGGCGATCCACTGAAAGGCCATGGTGGAGGCGTAAAGCGACAGGCGCTCGGCGGGCTCGACCCGGGGCATGGCCAAAAGGTGCCGCAGTTTGGCGCGGCCGCGCCAAGGCACAACCACACCCAGCACGAAAAAGATCAACGCGATGTCCCAGGGCATGCGGGGATGAAAGCACGATCCGCCGCGACTTGCAATGGAATCGGCGGAATGTCACGCGCACGATGTGTGCGCATCGTTATAATGCAGACGTGAGGTGCTCCGGTGGCGACCCAAGTGAAGCTGACCTCGATGGCCAAAGCCGCAGGCTGTGCGGCGAAATTGAATCCCGCGACGCTCGACGCCGTGCTGCGGAACCTGCCGCGGCAAACCGACCCCAACGTTCTTGTCGGGTTTGACACCAACGATGACGCGGGAATTTATCGTATCGCGGAAGACGTGGCGCTGGTGCACACCGTGGATTTTTTCACGCCGATTGTGGACGATCCGTATCTGTTCGGGCAGATCGCGGCGGCCAACGCCCTGAGCGATGTATACGCCATGGGCGGGCGTCCCATTTCGTCGCTGTCGATAGTGGGCTTTCCCGAGAAGGGGGATCCGGCCATTCTGGAGCAGATTATTGGCGGCGGTCTGGCCAAGATGAAGGAAGCGCAGTGCAGCGTCATTGGCGGGCATTCGATTCGCAATGAAGACATGCTATTCGGCTACGCGGTAACGGGAACCATCCATCCGCAGCGCGTATGGCGCAATGTGGGCGCGCGCGCGGGCGATGCGCTGCTTTTCACCAAGCCGCTGGGGACAGGCGTGATTACTACGGCGCTGAAAAAAGATCGCGCCAAACCCGAATCGCTGGCCGCCGCAATTGCCGCCATGACTACGCTAAATCGCGACGCGGCAACGGCGCTGCAAGAGCTGGACGCCAAGGCCGGTGAATTGCCGCAGATTCACGCGGTCACGGATGTCACCGGCTTCAGCTTGCTGGGACATGCGCGCGAGATGGCGCTCGGCGATCCGGCGCGGGGCATCTCTGCGGTATCGTTCGAAATCGATCACGCCGCTTTCGAGTACTTTCCCGGTGCGGCTGAGGCGGCGCGCGAGGGGCATCTTTCGGGCGGGCTGAAAAACAATCGCGCGTTCGTTTCCGATTGCGCTTCTTTTGCGGCTTCCGTCCCTGCGGAATACCAGGACCTGCTTTTCGATCCGCAGACTTCCGGCGGACTCCTGGTCGCCATCGCCGCGGAGGCAGCTGCAAGCGCTTTGCAGGCTTTGCAGCAACACGGCGTTTCCGCGCGCGAAGTCGGCCGCGTTGTGGCGAAGCACTCGCCGCTGCTTTCGGTGTGCTGAAATGCTGCCGGTTCGCGTCATCCGGTAAACTCTCAATATGGATACCATTACCCACGGCATCGCCGGCGCCCTGCTCGGCAAAGCGGTGTTCCGCGGCGACGACATGTTCGTCCGCCGCCCGATGAGTCGCGCGCGGATCGTCACGTGGTCGCTGATGCTTGGCGCCATTTTTCCGGACTCCGATGTGCTCCGCGGATTCTTTTCACACAATGATTTGCTGATCCTTACCTGGCATCGCAGCATTACGCACTCGCTCGTATGTCTTCCCCTGTTCGCGGTCGCGCTGGCGGCGCTCACACGCTGGTTTGTGCGCTGGCGCAAATGGGACGGTCCTTCGTTTGCGGCGCTGACCGGAATCTACGCTATCGGGATTTTCAGCCACATTCTGCTCGACCTGGTCACCTCGTTCGGCACTATGGTCTGGTCGCCGCTAAAATGGTCGCGCCCCGCTTGGGATCTCATCTTCATCATTGATTTGGGTTTTAGCGCGATTCTGCTGGTGCCGCAGATTGTGGCGTGGGTTTACGCAAGAGGGGAAGGATTGCGGCGTCGCGCGCTGGGAAGCTGGCTGGTGTTCGGCGGCGCTACCTTGGCGGTGGCAGGATGGGGCGCCTTCGTCGCCGCGCCGATTTCGCTTCGCGCGATTTTGGTTGTGGTCGTGATGCTGGCGGCTGCGTTCCTCTTGCCCGCGCTGCGCAATTGGGGGCTGCAGGTGCGCCTCGCTTCGTGGAATTTCGCGGGATTGCTGCTGGCCTTCGCGTATATCGGCGTGGCGATTTACGCGCATCATGCAGCGCTGGCGCGCGTGGACCATTTCGCGTCGGCGCTGCGCCTGGACGCGCAATCGCGCGGGGCTTTGCCGTTTCCACCGTCTCTTTGGAATTGGGATGGCTTGATTCGCACGCCGCGTGGCGTCTACGAGTTGCGCATGGACCTCGGCGGAGAGCCAACGGGGGTTCAGGCTGCAGGCGCAGCGGACGAGACGGCCCTGAACTATCGCTACTATCCGGATTCACCGGAGAACGCTTACATCGACACGGCGAAGCGCCTTCCAGAAGTGCAAACGGTTTTGTGGTTCGCGCGCTTTCCGGTCACGCGGTTTCATACCGAAGGCGACGTGGCGGTGGTGGAAATCTCGGACTTGCGCTTTCCGCAAACGCGGCCCGATCGACCTGCGTCGTTTACGTATCTTGTTCGATTCGCTCGCGATGGCAGCGTGCTGTCGCAAGGCTGGCACCGGCACCGGCGGTAGAAGAATTATTTGGCCGGCTTGTTTTCGGCGGGATGGATTACCACTTGGCGATGCTCGCCGACTCCGATGCTTTCCGTGCGGACCCCAGGCATATCCTTTAGCGCCAGATGCACGATGCGGCGCTCGCGGGAAGTCATGGGGTTGAGGCGAAAGGGTTGCTTGGAGGCTTGCACGCGCTCAGCGGCGACGCGGGCGGTCATGCGCAGTTCTTCAAGGCGCAGCGCGCGATAACCGCCGCAATCGATGTGAATTTTTTCGTGGAACTCCGGCTCGAGGCGCAAAGCGCGAAAGGCCAGATGTTCCAGGGCCTTGAGGACTTCGGCGCTACGCTCGAGCAGGATTTCTTTGTCGCGCCCGTCGACATCGGCAAGCACTTCCGCATCATTGCCGCCGCCAGGTTCAACCACTTGCACGGTGACCTTCAATTGCAACCCGGCGGCGCGCACAATTTTTTCGAGAAAATCGCGAAGCGCGTCGGCAGCCGCCTTGCGGTCGAGTTGTCCGTTCTGAATCAGTTGTTGAGCCATGGCGCCTTGAACAAAAGGATTAAACTCCGCGATCCCGCTGCTGCACGAAAGCTCATTGTTTCTTGTTCTTGCCGGCTTTGCCCTTTACCGGTGTTGCCGGCGCAGGCAGCGGATGCCTGCGATTCAGCCACCACTGCTGCGCCACGCCGACCAGACCGCTGGTAAGAATATACACAGCCAGCCCGCTCGGATAGGGGATAACCACAAACAGGGCAGACATACCGATGGGCATGAACTTCATCATGGCCTGCTGCTGCGGGTCGGTTGCCGTCATGGGGGTCATTTTCGAAGCGAAGTACATGGAGAGCCCCATGAGTACCGGGAGAATGTAATAAGGGTCTTTCGCCGAGAGGTCTTTGACCCACAACCAGGGAGCGTGCCGCATTTCAATGGTGCCTTGCAACGCCCGGTACAAGCCAAACCAGATAGGCATCTGCAAGAGCTGTGGTATACAGCCACCGACCGGGTTGATGCCTTCGCGGCTGTACACCGCCATTACTTCCTTGTTCATTTCCGCTTTGCGCGGATCGCGCACGGAGTATTTCTTGTACTTCTCCTGAATCTGCTTGATTTCAGGGGCCACG
>WNFA01006903.1_pt1 | contig 11523 bp, 8 predicted proteins | sample 5400481 | NCBI WGS metagenome assembly WNFA01 (sample SAMN13153340, study PRJNA577476) | soil metagenome | isolation source: 120 cm saprolite under Douglas fir tree site 2 hole 1 replicate 2 | place: USA:California | collected 2015-04-18
GGTCTGGGAAGCGGTGCCGTTCAGGAGAATCGTTCCGGTGTTGTTCACCGTGCCGAGCAACACCGCTGCGTTCCCGTCAGGGATCTGGAACGTACCCGCGTTGGTGACGATATTGGTCCGGCCGTCCAGGGCGGGACCGCTGAAACCAACCCAGTTCGAAATGATGGTTCCGCCGCCGCTGGTGGTCACCGTCCCGCCGCCGATCATGGTGAACGCATCGAGCAGCACCGTGGAACCAGCTCCGACGGCCTGAATCTTGCCGCCCGTGTTGGCATAAATTGCCCCTTGCAGTTCCAGCGTGCCACCGCTGGTGGCTTCTATTGTGCCGGTATTGGTATCGGTTGCGTTCCCCGGAGGATCGATGATGAGGTGGTTTGCTCCCGCAATGTTGGCGTTGATCGTGCCCTGGTTGTTCAACCCCATCTGAGTGTTGCCAATGTGGCCCGCGCCCTGGATCGTGTTATTCACATTGGTCAGCCCGCCGCCGAAAACTCCAATTACGTTGTTGGGGTTATTCGACATGTTGAGCGTGCCGCCGCCGGTCAGCGTTACTGCCGCTGGCACTGCGTTGACGACGATCAACTCCGTGGCCGTGCCGGTGCTGTTGATATTCAAGTGGCCGACATTGTTGATGGTGCCCCCGCCGGCCGCGCCTATGGAGAGAGAAACTCCGTTGTTGAAGCTCAGGCTGTCATCGGAATCGATGGAGAGATTGGTAGCCGAGCCATTGACATCCAGGGTGACGGGGGAAGCGGCTCCGTTCCCGTTATCAATGAGGGCAGTGCTCGTTCCAGTGGGCACGCCAGCACTCCACTTGCCGGGATTGCTCCAGTTCCCGGCTCCTCCCAGCCACACGGTCGTCTGGGCAAATGCGGGGGGATAGGCGACAACGCAAACAAGGAGAAGAATCGGAACGTAAAACGCCCGCAGCCTTGTCCCGACAGAACATTGGTAGGAATACAAACTCATCGCACCCTCCGCGTCCTCTCTTGTGCACCATGGAGTCGGGCGCATGCTCGCAAAAGCGCAAAGCGCTCGATTGAACTCAAACATCACGATCAAGAAGACTGCGGAAGAAACGAATGAGTACTCGGGGGAGAGGAATCAGACGAATCGGAACCCTAGCCGGAGCCAAAAGCTCCAAGCGGACGGCATTTTGTGACTCCAGGGACGGATTGTCAAGGTAAATGTGGCGCGAGCGGAAGGAGATTCAGGCGAATCTTCCAGGCGGGGCTAGGTTCAATGTTCATCACCGGGATGCGCAAAACTTTGCCTAGTGGCTGGTTGCCATGTTTCGTTTGGGAGCTCCGCTGAACTATCGGTCTTGCACCAAGACTACAACCGGCGATTACTGCGTCTCCCCGACAACGGTGATCTTCGTATCGGTGCGGAATTTCTTGTAGTCGCGGTAGGTCTGCTCGAGGTCCTCATTAAAGTTTTTCACCAGAGCCAGCCGGACATCGATGTGAACGGCTAGATGTTTCGGCAGCCAGACTTCCTCGTTCACCCGCGTTGCCTCGACCACGATGTGCGTGCCCTTGTGGATGCGGGCGAGGAAAAGGCCGAACGAGATGGTGTCGGTAGTTGTGACATCGAACTTCATCCATTGCATGTCGGATTTGTCGATCCAGATTCGGCCTTTCAGCTTGGGCAGCATCTTTGCTTCGCGAGACTTGGGCTGGTAGCCGGGCCGCGGGTCGGCATCGAGAACCCAGGTTTCCCGCCCTTCTAGAGCGTCCGAGCTTGCGAGCCGGAAGTTGTAGGCATCAGCTATTTCAAGCACGAACTTGCGACCGTCCTCGCGGCTCTTCTCTTCTTTCTCTAGGCGCTTGCGGCGGTCGGAGTCGGATTCGTTCTTGCGACAGCGACTTGTCGTCCTTGGCGATCAGGCGCTCGACCTGCTCGCCGTAAACGACGAGCACTTCCGAAGTCCGCGATTCGATTTTCTTAACCTGGCCTTTTCCGTCGAGTTTGTGCTCTTCCTCGCGTTGAATGTAGGTGTAGTCGCGCAGGCGTTTCTCGTTTTCCAGATCCTTCTCGGCAACGCGGCGGAGCAGTTCGCGGATCTGCTCTTGCGGGACGGTTCCGGAGGCATCGGGCACGAGATCGAAGGGAAACAGTGAAGACGGAGCGGGCTGCACGGTTGTAGACGCGGGCGGTAGAGGAGGATCGACTGACTGCTGTCCTAAGGACAGGCTGGCGACAAGCAGCAGTGGAATGACATTGAGAATGGGACGCATGCTGTATGTACGTCTGAAAGTGTGATGCCCTTCAGTGTGGCAGGGGAGATTGTTCGGAGCAAGCGGCGTTGAGTGCGCCGACTCTACGCGGGCGGGGGCGCCCGCGCCACATTGGCTATTTTTCAGCGCGTTCCAGGCAGCCCGCCCGAAACGAACGTCCATCCAGGCGATGCAGCCGCTTCGCCTGTGCTCGCGAGATTAATGGAGTGTGCGAGATCGTCAGCAGGTACTCCGCGACGAACCAGACCGGCTTCTCCGTCGTCATCCAGTTGAGGTGGTCGAAACGGCGCATTTGGACGGGCCGGGAGAAGCTCCGCAAGGTGCGCTCTCCGAGCTGGTTGAAATACACCTCGAAATAGCTGAGGGCCAGTTCGCGCAACGTGCGATAGACGGGCTCCCGATAGCGGCAACCGGTGTAGTTCGACTTCGCCACCGCGCCCCAGTGGCCATCCACGCGATAGATGGCGAGCACGTGGTCGGTATCGTGTTCGGCTTCGAGGTCGAGCAGCAGCGGTGGATATCCGTTGACGCGCAACGCCGCCGCCGCAAAGAGCGCGCCTTCATAGCAATGAGAAGTGTTCTCGCGCAGGACGCGGCGCGGAGACCAGGCGGTGTCCGCGAGGTGGTACGGCATGTCGTTGAGCAGGCGCTGGATGCCGTGCGGGGTTTTCAGACTGCGCAGCTTGCGCAGTTCGGCGGGGGTAAAGCCCCACGGGTCTCGTTGGTTATTCATTTCGATATGTTTTTGAAGCTATCAGGATCGCAGGGAGGTTGGGAATAAATGAGCGGGTTCGAGACGAGTGAAGGCAGTTACGGAAAAAGCGTTCGGCACGCCAACAAACGGCCGGCAGGTATAATCGCGGCTATCCATGGCACTGACCTCTGGCACAAAACTAGGTCCCTACGAAATTCAGGCATCGATCGGAGCGGGAGGGATGGGCGAAGTGTATCGCGCCCATGATGCCCGACTGGATCGTACTGTCGCGATCAAAGTCTTGCCAGCGTCTTTCTCGGCGGACCGTGACCGTCTGCAACGATTCGCGCAAGAAGCGCGTGCGGCAGCCGCGCTCAACCATCCCAATATTCTTTCTATCTTCGACATCGGAGACCAGCAGGGCGCGCCGTATGTTGTGTCAGAACTGCTCGAAGGCGAAACTCTACGCGATCGCCTTCGAAGCGGTCCAATTTCAAGCCGGAAGACGATTGATTACGCCGTGCAAGTGGCGCGCGGGCTGTCGGCCGCGCACGAAAAGGGGATCGTTCATCGCGACCTGAAGCCGGAGAACCTGTTCCTAACCAATGACGGCCGAATGAAGATTCTGGACTTCGGTCTGGCAAAACTGACGCGGCCGGAAATCGAGAGCGGCAGCGCGGACGCGCCAACCATGCATGCAGCCACCGAGCCGGGGCTGGTCATGGGCACGGTCGGATACATGTCGCCGGAGCAGGTTCGGGGAAAAGCGGCCGACCAGCGTTCGGACATTTTTTCGTTCGGCGCGATTCTCTACGAGATGGTTTCCGGGAAGCGCGCCTTTCACGGCGAAACCGCAGCCGACACGATGAGCGCGATCCTGAAGGAAGAAGTGCCCGAGCTTTCCGAGACTGCACGCAATGTTCCGCCGGGGTTGGACCGAATTGTGCGGCATTGTCTGGAGAAAAGTCCGACGCAGCGTTTCCATTCCGCGGGTGACATGGCGTTCGACCTGGAGGCGTTGACCGAAATTTCGGCGACGGGTAAATCCGGCGCGCAAGCCGCGGCGGCCCAGGCCACACATTCGGAGTCGCGCCGCAAATTGGCCTGGGCGGCGGCACTGATCGCTCTGGCAGCAGCGATGGCGGGGCTAGGTTGGTGGCTGGGACGACGTGGTAGGGCCGCTTCTCCGGCGGACTACCAGCAGATCACGTTCCGCACCGGTTTTATGGGCAATGCACGCTTCACCCCCGATGGAAGCGTGGTTTACAGCGCGTCCTGGGACGGTGGCGACAACCAGCTCTACCTGGCCCGTCTCGGTGAAAGTGGTTCGCGCGAACTGGGATTGAAAGATGCTGAACTGCTCGGGATTTCAAAGAACGGAGAGCTGGCGATCCGGCTCAACACCGTTAACTATGGCGGCTATGCGCGCGCGGGCATCCTCGCGCGGGTACCGATGAGCGGTGGCACTCCGCGCGAAGTGATCGAGAACGTGCAGGACATTGACTGGGCAGCAGACGGCGAGAGCATGGCGATCATCCGCTATGTGCCGGAAAACAGTCACTGGCGACTCGAGTACCCGATTGGCAAAGTGCTGTTGGACGGCATCAATTGGATCAGCCATCCGAAAATTTCGCCTGACGGAAAACGCGTGGCATTTGCCGACCATGAGAACACCGGAGGCGACGACGAGGGTTCCATCGCGGTGATCGAACCGGATGGGCGGGAGAAGAAACTTGCATCGGGGTTTGTTTCAGCAGAAGGAATCGTATGGTCGCCTGCTGGCGACGAACTCTGGTTCACAGGCACTCGTACCGGCAGCGCGGAAAATCTTCACGGAGTGACGCTGTCGGGCAAGGAGCGCGAGATTGTCAACGTGCCGGGAGGAATGTGGCTGCAGGATATCCGCGATGGAGTGGCGCTGATCATTCGCCATCAAATCCGCGTCGGGATTCGAGGCATCGCGCCGGGTGGCAAAGAAGAACACGAACTGGGATGGTTCGGTTGGGGAATTCTAAGGGACATCAGCCGTGACGGCCGCAAGGTCTTGTTCGAAGAAGAAGGAGACGGTGGTGGACCGGCTTACACTGTTTTTCTTCGCGACACCGACGGGTCGCCGCCGGTGCGGATCGGAACGGGCGTCGCCGAAGCAATTTCACCCGACGGCAAATGGGTCATCACGATTCCGAGTAAAGAGGGTGCGCTGTACGTGGTCCCGACGGGTGCGGGAGAAGCTCGCCAGTTGACCCACGACCACATCAGCTACAACCGGATTCACTACCTTCCGGATGGTAAACAACTGCTGGCGAATGGAATTGAAGCCGGACATGGAGCTCGGGACTATCTCATTGATCTAACGACCGGCGACGCCAAGCCCATTACGCCGGAGGGCGTGTCGGGTACCAACTTGTCCCCTGACGGTCGCAGCGTCGCAGTGTCGGGGCCGGATGGGAAATGGGGAGTCTGGCCGCTGGACGGAAGTGGATTTCGCCCGATTCCAGGTCTTGACTCGAAGATCAATGTGACGGGGTGGACGCCGGACGGCGCATCCGTGTATGTCACCCCCAGCCACCAACGCGATCGGGTAGCGACCGTTTACCGTGTGGACATTGCGACTGGCAAGACGGAATTGTGGAAAACATTTGGTGGCGGCATGAACGTCGGGATCACGGGCGTGAGCGCACCACGTATGTCTAGCGACGGCAACGCTTATGCCTATGTCTATTCTCAGGCGATGTCAGAGGCGTATGTGGTGAAGGGATTGAAATAGAAACACAACGCCTACCGGAACAACTCGCCCAACTCGCGCGGCGTTTCCACCAGTACATCCGGCGGCGATTCTTCCAGGGTGTGCGGAGCGAAGCCATAAGCGACACCGCACGTCCACAGGCGCGCATTGCGTCCGGTTAAAACATCGACCGATGAATCGCCGATCATGATCGCTTCCGAAGCAGCTGCACCGGTTTCTTCCAAAATGGTCTGAACTCCAAGTGGGTCGGGCTTCTTTGTCGTGAAACTGTTGCCGCCGTAAATGCGGACGAAGAAGTCTCCGAGTCCCAGCGCCTGCAAGATGTCGCGCGATGGATTCACGGGTTTGTTGGAGAGCACGGCCATTTGCCGCTGCACGCCATTCGACGGCGTTGCGAGATGGATGAGCACTTCCGAGACTCCCGCATAGACCGTGGTGTGGTCGAGTTTGTGGATGCGGTAGTAGCCGAGAAAGTATTCCAGCGCTGCCGCGAAGAGCGGTTCGTCGTACGGATCGCCGAGAGCGCGGCGCACCAGAGCGGGAGCGCCGTCGCCGACGTAGGTCGCGATCAAATCGCCCGGCAGTTCCGGCCGCTCGAAGTGGCGCAGCATGGCGTTGATGGAATGAATCAGATCCAGACGAGAGTCGATCAGTGTTCCGTCGAGGTCAAAGACCAACAAACGGATGGATCGGGGATCAAACGGGCGCAGGAAGCGGATCATGAATAGATCAGAATAAATGATGAGGCAGCTGGCAGGTGGCAGGTGTCAGGTGGCAGGTGTCAGGAAACCGTGGGCCCGGGGACGAAAGACGCGGCACGCCGCGCCTATGCGCGAATGACTGTTGCATGCGGTCAGATTTTGTATTTCCTGAGACCTGCGGTTCTGAGGCCTGCCTTCGGATTTCTATTCCCAACTGCCTTGCCCCGTTTACAATAAATTCTGGCCCGACTGCGCGGCGGATGACACGAATGGCTACCACAAAAGTCGATCCCAAGCTGAACGACAGCGACGTTAAAAGGAAGAGCAAGACCTACCAGGGACTGACTGGCCAGCGGCTCATTGATTGGTATCGCATCATGTACACCTCGCGGCGGGTGGACGACCGCGAGATCCTGCTCAAGCGGCAGCAGAAAGTCTTCTTCCAGATTTCGGGTGCGGGCCATGAGGCAATCGGAGTAGCCGCGGCCGCTGCGCTCAAAACCAACTACGACTGGTTCTTTCCTTACTACCGGGACCGCGCGCTTTGCCTGGCACTGGGCGCGACTCCTTACGAGATGCTGCTGGGAGCCGTCGGCGCCGCCGACGACCCCAGTTCCGGTGGACGGCAGATGCCATCGCATTGGGCATTTAAGGCGCTCAATGTAGTCACGCAGTCTTCGGCAACCGGGACGCAGATTCTGCACGCCGTCGGATGCTCCGAAGCTGGACGCTATTTTTCGCAGCATCCCAACGCCGCCCGCAAAGCGGAGGGCGATTACCGCCAATTCAAAGATGTTCAGTTCCAGGGCGACGAGATCACGTATGTCTCGCTGGGCGACGGCACCACCAGCGAAGGTGAATTCTGGGAAGCAATGAACACCGCGTCGAACCGGCGGCTCCCGGTACTGTTCTGCGTGGAGGACAATGGGTATGCGATTTCGGTGCCGGTCGAGGTACAAACCTCCGGCGGCAACATTTCGCGGCTGGTTTCTGGTTTCCCCAATTTCCATTTTGAAGAGATCGACGGCACCGATCCGGTCGTCGCTTATGCGGCGCTGAAGCGCGCGGCGGATTATTGTCGGGCCGGGCATGGTCCGGCGTTTGTGCATGCGCATGTGATTCGTCCCTATTCGCATTCGTTGTCGGACGATGAGCGGTTATACCGTCCTGACAGCGAGCGCCAGCGGGATGCTGCGCGCGACCCGATTTCCTGCCTGCAGATGTTCCTTCTGCGAGAAGGCATCCTCGACGAAAAGGGAATCAACAAAATCGAGAAGGAAGTGGACGAAGAAGTTCAGGCGGCGGCCGACCGGGCGCTCGCCGCGCCGGTGCCACAGCCGGATACGATTTACAACTTCGTGTACTCGCCCGATGTCGATCCCACTTCGGAGGCCTTTGATACGCAGCCGGCATTCGCAGCGGCTGAAACGGCAGGGGACGGGAAGCGTTCCGCACCCAAAACCATGGCGGACCTGATTAATGCCACGCTGCGCGACGAAATGCGGCGCGACGAGCGGATCGTAATTTTTGGCGAAGACGTGGCCGATGCCAGCCGCGAGGAGTACGTCAAGCAGAAGCTGGTTAAAGGCAAGGGCGGCGTGTTCAAGCTGACTTCCGGATTGCAAATGGAGTTCGGCTCCGACCGCGTATTCAATTCTCCGCTGGCCGAAGCCAACATCGTGGGACGCGCGACGGGAATGGCGGTCCGCGGATTGAAGCCGGTGGTCGAGATTCAGTTTTTCGACTACATCTGGCCGGCGATGATGCAACTGCGCGATGAACTGCCGATCGTCCGCTGGCGGTCGAACAATGCGTTCTCTGCGCCGGTGGTGGTTCGCGTGGCGATTGGAGGGTATCTGACCGGAGGCGCGATTTATCACTCGCAGTGCGGCGAGAGTATCTTCACGCACACTCCCGGGCTCAGAGTAGTGTTCCCTTCCAATGCGCTCGATGCGGCGGGGCTGCTGCGCACTGCCATTCGCTGCGATGATCCGGTGCTCTTCCTCGAACACAAGCGGTTGTATCGTGAGACTTACGGTCGCTCGCCCTATCCCGGACCGGACTACATGGTTCCGTTCGGCAAAGCCAAGATCGTGCAGCCGGGAACCGACCTGACTGTGATCACCTACGGTGCGGTCGTTCCGCGTGCCTTACAGGCGGCGCAAAAATTGGAGCGCGAACACCAGATCAGTGTCGAACTGGTTGACCTTCGCACTCTGAGTCCGTTTGACTGGGACGCAATCGCCACGTCGGTGAAGAAAACCAATCGTGCGCTGATTGCCTATGAAGATTCCCTCAGCTGGGGATACGGCGCCGAGATTGCGGCGCGCATCGCTGACCAACTCTTCCATCATCTGGATGCGCCAGTGAAGCGCATTGCCGCCACTGACACGTTTGTAGCCTACCAGCCAATTCTCGAAGACGCCATCCTGCCCCAGGTTAGCGATTTGTTCCGGGCGATGAAGGAACTGGCGGAGTTCTGAAAATCCAGCCTTAAGCTTCACGCTAGCGCCACACTGAGTCGTCCTTACCAGAAAGGACTCTATCCAGATACGTTGCGGTGCTGATCAGCGCCAGATGGGTAAAGGCCTGGGGAAAGTTCCCAAGATGTTGCCCGCTTGGACCAATTTGTTCCGAGTAAAGCCCAAGATGGTTGGCGTATCCCAAGAGTTTCTCAAACAACAATTGAGCCTTTTCCAAATCACCAGCGCGCGCGAGACATTCGATGTACCAGAACGAGCATGCAGTGAAGCTACCCTCTCCCCCTGGAATCCCGTCCACATGTGTGCGTTCCGCTTCGTAGCGGCGGACAAGGGTATCTTCGACTAATCGTGCTTCAATCGCTTTCATGGTCGAGCGCCACATCGGATCGACCGGGCTGATGAACCGCATGAGTGGCATCAGAAGAACCGACGCATCCAAATCCTTGGTCCCCTTCGACTGCACAAAAGACTGGAGTTCGTCATCCCAGAAGTTCGTAAAGATGTCCTCTCGAATCGCATCGCGCGTTCGGAGCCAGGCATCGAATGGCGCCGAAAGGGAGCGTTTCTGGGCAAGCCGCAATGCACGATCGAAAGCCACCCAGCACATCAACCGCGAGTGCAGGAATTCTCGCGGTCCGCCACGAACTTCCCATATGCCTTCATCGGGCCGTTGCCAGTTTTTGCCCAGCCACTCCAACATCCGCTGAACTTCCTGCCAACCGGCATAGGAAATTGGGTCACCGTACTTGTTTGCGAGATAGATGGAATCCATCATTTCGCCATAGATATCCAGCTGCAGCTGCTGATAAGCTGCATTTCCGATACGCACGGGCTTCGAATGTTCATAGCCCTGCAGATGATCCAACGTCAGCTCATCGAGCTTTTGCCTGCCATCGATCCCGTACATCACCTGTAACGGCCCACGCTCCGCATCGTCACCGAGCCGCCCCTTCAGCCAGTCGATGAATGCCTCAGCTTCCTCGACAAAACCCAGCCGGATCAGCGCATAGAGCGTGAATGTCGCATCTCGCAACCATGTGAAGCGATAATCCCAATTGCGCACTCCACCAATTTCTTCTGGCAGAGAAAATGTCGGCGCTGCAATCAGCGAGCCGTGCTCACGGCTGATGAGCAGTTTCAACATCAGGGCGGAACGGTTGACCATCTCGCGCCACCGGCCCTTGTACTTTGATTTCGCTATCCATCCCTTCCAGAAGCGTGCTGTCTCGTGGAATCGTTGTTCTACGAACTCCATCTCGGGTTGCTGTCCTTGTGCGCGAACTCCACCAAATACAAACGTAGCCCTCTCGCCGGCTCGGAGCCTGAAATCGGAGATTACATCGGCGGATTGTTGCCGCAGGGCAACGGTGGAGTACAGCGCCAGCGGGGGGCAGGCATCGCTCGCCGGCGAAAAAATCGCGTACCGGTCTTCGATGGTCACCGTGTGCCCACACGTCGAATAATTAAATCGTGGCTGGCACCGCATCTTGAAATCGATCTCGCCCCTGATAACGGCCAGGGTACGGATAATCTCATTCGGCTGCTCTGCGTCGGTCCCAATGGGCATGTAGTCGGTCAGTTCGGCCACGCCCTCCTTCGCAAGAAATCGCGTGAGCAAAATGTTCGTGTCTGGCAAATACATCTGCCGGATCCGCCTTTCTCTGAGTTGTGGCTGAATCTGAAAACAGCCGCCTCGCTCATCATCGAGCAGCGCTGCAAACACGGTGGGAGAGTCGAAATTTGGATAGCAGAGAAAATCGATTGAACCGTTTACGCCCACGAGCGCAATCGAGCGCATATTGCCAATTACTCCGTAGTTTTCAATCGGTTCGAAGCTCATCGATGTGTGTCAGTTTGGAATCAGATGTTCCCAACCAGCCAGCTTCCGCCCGGAGATGACCGGGAATCCCTGACTCTGATCGTGCACGGAACCGACCGTCAGTTTTTTTGCGACTTGCCCCAGCCGCTCCGGCCCCTGCCGAAATTGAATCCGAACGGGCCGCCGTCGTAGCACATCAGCGCAAACGCAGTCGCTGCCAGCGCGAGTGGAAATTCGTAGCCACCTTGCCCGGTCAGTCCATTTTTCCAGTGAACTTTCACGATGACGACGGCCATTTCGATCAGGAAGGCCAGCGCGACGAAACGAGTGAACAGACCGAGCACGATCGCGATCCCGCCAAAAAATTCCGTCCCGGTGGAGAGATAGGCCATCCAGGACGGGATTCCCAGCGAGCCGACGAACTGCTGGTGTCCATGGAATCCGCCGAAAACTTTCTTATAGCCGTGAGCAATCATGATCGCCCCCAGAACAAGTCGCAAAACCAGGAGCGCAGGCTGCAAGCGATTGAGAGAGTTCAAGCCCACCTCCCAGTTCTCAGTTCTCAGTTCTCAGAGATTGGACGTTGGAATTTCATTGGAAGATTGAGGAAAATTAGCATTTGATCATATTCGCGCGCAGGCGAAGGTCACAGTGACTTTCCTGAGACCTTAGACCCTAGACCTAACACCTGAGACCTGCCTTACCAGGTCGAATATGCGCTGCCGTCGCTGGCGGTCAAGTTGGAGCCGCTGTGGACATCAATGATTCCGGGCTGCGTCTGGTCCGGAGACATGATGGAGTCTTCCTGCTCGACCTGCCAGGTATCGTTGCGCCCGGTCA
>WNFA01004788.1_pt1 | contig 11521 bp, 8 predicted proteins | sample 5400481 | NCBI WGS metagenome assembly WNFA01 (sample SAMN13153340, study PRJNA577476) | soil metagenome | isolation source: 120 cm saprolite under Douglas fir tree site 2 hole 1 replicate 2 | place: USA:California | collected 2015-04-18
AGAAAAGGAAGAGCAGTCGCCAAGGCCCAGAGCTTGGCATTGCGGGGAATCTTGGCTTCAGGCTCCCAGCGAAAGAGTTGCGACGACACAAAAAACGTAAGGATGGCCCACAAAGCGAGGGCAAGGATTTGTACCAAGAGTTTCCAGACGGGAAACGATTCGTACAGGGCGCTCTGAAGGGCAGTAACAAGATAAGTGGCCGGCAGGAAGAGGCCAAAGTGCTGGACGGAGTTGGGTAAATATGCGAGCGGGAAGGTGGCGCCAGAAAGGAAAATCAGAGGAAGCCAGATGAGTTGGTTGAGGACCTGGGTTTCCTGCATGGTATTGGTGACGCTGGCGACGACCAGACCGAGCGAGCCGAAAGAAAGCGTGCCGACAGTGACGAGAACCGCGAGAGAAAGAACATCGCCGATACTTGGAACATGAAAGACGACGCGCGCAAGAAAGAGCTCGATGGAAATGGTGGGAAATCCCTTGCTCGCGGAACATCACGAGAGCGGCGCTGAGTCCCCAGAAGCTTCCCATCACGTTGAAGGCGATGACGGGGCCAAGAAAATAACTTACAGCGCGAGGATTACCGCGGGCGAATATTCCGGCATAGAGAAAAAACATGCCGAGCGGGAAGACCGCGCTAAAGAAAAAAAACATTTTGTTGCGCAGCGCGAGCTGGATACGCGTGCGTGTCAAGCTGGCAAAGTTGCTCAATCGCGTAGCCTCCTTCCTGTCATTTCGATGAAGACATCTTCGAGAGAAGGCGAGGATATTTCGAGGCTGACGAGTTCGTTGCCGCCGGCTTCCAGATGTTTGACGAGAGAAACTATAGTTTGCGGCGGCCGCTTCGAGTGCAACACGTAAGAGCCGTCAAGCTCGCGCGCGTCGGCCACTCCTTCGAGGCTCTTCAGCGTACCGTTCGATTCCGGCTTGGAGAGGCGGACCTCAATGCGCGTAGTGCCGCCGGAATGCGCTTTGAGTTCGCGAGGCGTGCCCAGAGCCATAACCTTGCCGTGGTCGACGATAGCGACGCGGTCGCAGAGGCGTTCGGCTTCTTCAATGTAATGAGTGGTCATCAGGATGGTCTTTTTCTCCCGCTTCAGTTCCTCGATGATGTCGTAAATCTCGCGGCGTACCTGAGGATCGAGGCCGGCGGTGGGCTCATCGAAGAAGAGCACTTTGGGATCGTTGACGAGCGCCATGGCGAGGGCGAGGCGCTGCTTTTGGCCGCCCGAAAGCTGGCTGTAGAAGCTGTTGCGTTTCTCTTCGAGGCCGAAGCGCTTGAGCAGTTCGTCCGGTTTGCGGCCGCGTTTGTAGAAGCTGGCGAAAAGCCGCAAAGCTTCTATTACGCGGAGCTTGTCCGGGAGAGAAGTGGATTGCAGAGCGGCGCCGATCTCATGTTTCAACGCCGTGGAATCGCATTGCGGATCGAGGCCGCAGACGGAAACTCGCCCGCCGTCAAGATTGCGCAAGCCTTCGAGAATCTCGACGGTGGTTGTTTTTCCGGCGCCATTCGGCCCGAGCAGACCGAAAACCTCGCCTTCTTCCACACTAAAGCTGACACCGCGAACGGCTTCGACGTCACCGTACCTTTTGACGAGGTTTTCGACTTGAAGAATGGAATTGGCCATGTTCGTCGACCGCCAGCCAAGGGCGCACTGGGCAAAGAGGGTATAGCATACCGCAGATAGGCATCCGGCCTGTAACGTGAGTAGAGACGGCCCGCGGCTTCACTTCTGAATGCGTTTTTTTGACGCGCCATGTTTCAGTACGGGTTTCTTTGGCGGTTTCCAGAGGTGGCGTTTCAGGTCCACCCGAGACTCGGTGATTTTGACGCCTTCGCTTTCGAGGAGTTTTCGTTGGAGGGAAGCGTAAGGCTCGCGGATGAGGATTTTGCCGCGCTCGCCGATGACGCGATGCCAGGGAATGCCTTTGCCGGAAGGAGTGGCGGCCATGGCGCGTCCTACGCTGCGCGCGCCGCCCGGGAGACGCAGGGCTTTCGCCAGCGCCCCATAAGTAAGAACCCGGCCGCGAGGAATTTGTTTCACGAAACGAAAAACAGGATCCCAGGACATCGCGAATCAGCTCCAGGTAAAAGTGGAAGAAACTCGTGACAAATCCTATGTGTCCCTGGCCGCGAGAACAAGAGGAAAAAGGCGCAGCCGGGTTTGATGTAGTAGCAGTTAACGCCGCAGATTCAGAAAGCGGCAAAGAACAGGAAGCATCCGATCGAGAATAACGGGAGAAATCGCGGAGACGAAGCAATGAAACGACGATGCGATATTTCGATGAAACACAGCAAAATTTGTGATGAGCACTTCTCCGGTGTTTGCTCTACGTTGAAATCCGTTACTGATTGGATGCAACTTTTTGCGGAAAGATGTGTCTAATCTTGTAGAGTGTAGTGGAAGAGAATTACACTACGCCGTATAACGGAAGTTTTAAGGTGATGCCGTGGCTTTTGTCCGCCGCAAAGGAAATTCGTTCTACCTGGTGCACAACGTGCGCCGCGGCGGAAAAGTGCGCCAGCTCCACCTGGCGCGTCTAGGAGCACGCGCGCGAATTACCGATGACTTGGTGCGGGAAGTTTCCAAGAAGCATCCCTTCGTGGAGCTGAACTGGAAAGCACTGCGCAACCAATTGAACGGTCAAGTGGACCTGGCAAATCCCAACTCGCCGACGGTGCAAAAACTTGTTTCCTCTCTTCGAGCCCTCAATCTCGAACTGGCGGATGTCTTTCCGCCGCTCCTCCGAATTTCTGAGTCGCCCGTGGTGGCACGGGAGTTGCTTGTGCAATTGCGGCTCCTGCAGTCCACTGTTCAGGTCAAGCTAGACCAGTTTGGCCGCGGACGCGGGCGATTTGGCAGTGCGAACCCGTCTTCGCGGGTTCGCTAGGAGGCAGTCATGAGCGACTACATCCTTAGTCTCGATCCCAGCAAGCGCAGCACCGATACGATTGATTTCCAGACCGCGCTGCGGGGAAAAATCGTCGGGCAGGAAGAGGGTGTCCAGGCGCTCGTGGATTTGTACCAGGTGTTTCGCGCCGGATTGAACTCGCCAGGCCGCCCGGTAGGGAATCTCCTGTTTCTTGGGCCCACCGGCTCAGGGAAGACACGCATCGTGGAAGCGGCTGCGGAGATTCTCTTTGGCGACCCGCGCGCGGTTATTAAGGTTGATTGTGCGGAATTTCAACACTCTCATGAAATTGCCAAGCTGATTGGCTCGCCCCCGGGGTATCTGGGACATCGTGAGACGCATCCTCTGATAACGCAGGAATCGCTGTCGGCCAGCCACAGCGATAAACTGAAGCTGAGTTTCCTGCTCTTCGACGAGATCGAAAAGGCAAGCGATGCGCTGTGGCAGTTGCTGCTGGGGATGCTGGACAAAGCCACACTGACGCTGGGAGACAACCGCAAGGTGGATTTATCGAGCACAGTGATCTTTCTGACTTCCAACCTGGGCGGTGGCGAAATTGCTGAGCTCATGCAAGGCGGCATGGGCTTCGTCCAGCCGAGCGGCAAGCCGATCGCGGGACTAGACGAAAAGGTAGAGCGCACCGCTGTGGAAGCGGCGCGCCGCAAATTCTCGCCGGAATTCATGAACCGCCTTGACAAGGTGGTGGTATTCCACCCGTTGCAGCGCGAGCAGCTTCAGGAAGTGCTCAACATCGAACTGGGGCAGGTGCAGCAGCGAGTCTTGGACACCGCCAAGGGGCAGTTTCTCTTTCGCGTGACCGACGCCGGCCGCGACTTTCTGCTACAAGAAGGCACGGACCAGCGTTACGGAGCGCGGCACCTGAAGCGGGCTATCGAGCGTCATGTTGTTTACCCACTCGCGAACCTGCTGGCCACGGATCAGGTCAGTTTGGGCGACTTGGTGCGAATCGATTGGGACGAGAGTCACAAGCAGCTAACGTTTGTGCGAGAAGGCGAGGGCGCCATCGTGCAGGCTGCTTCGCAACAGGCCGTCGGCGCTGCTGCCGGGGAAGCCAGGGACGGCAAATCCGCCGAGACTCCGACCGAGGCTGCGGTGGAAGACAGGAAGTCGCGCGCGGCACAGCCCGGCGGCGGCCCTGCAGCGTCACCCCAAGGACGCAAGAAACAGGACCGCTCAAATTCCTAAAGCGATACTTTAACTTTAAGGGGCATCCGCCACTCCGGACGCCCCTTTTTGTCGTTTGCCGGCTGACACAAACTGTTTTAATCCTCTCATTTTGCACTTGGATGAAACAGCAGCTCTCTATTTGAGACAGTTTCAAGAAGCGCAAATTCTGTATGTTGTTGAGTCTGCATAGGCTTTTGGCCGCCTTAGCTGTCCAAAAGAATGGCATTCCCCATGCAGTGTCTCATGATGGCGCAATTTTGAGATGCCGACGCGTTTGGGGGAGCTAGACGCGAGAAGGGTTGATGAAATGAAAGCCGCCGTCCGCCATCAACTGGATCCAACCATCCGAAGTAACGATACATGTGATTTTCACTCTTCCTTGCGGGCAAAGATCGTCGGGCAGGAAGAGGGCGTGCAATCCCTCGTGGATATGTTTCAAGTTTTTTGCGCTGGGCTGAACTCGCCCGGACGCCCGGTTGGGAACCTGCTGTTCTTGGGCCCGACCGGCTCAGGAAAGACGCGCATTGTGGAAGCGGCTGCGGAAATCCTTTTTGGGGATGCCCGCACGGTGATTAAGGTCGATTGCGCGGAATTCCAGCACTCCCACGAAATTGCAAAACTGATTGGTTCACCTCCAGGCTATTTGGGCCACCGGGAAACCCATCCTTTAATCACTCAGGAAGCCCTGGCGGCGAGCCACACCGAAAAGCTGAAGCTCAGCTTCCTGCTTTTCGACGAGATCGAAAAAGCCAGCGATGCCCTGTGGCAATTGCTCCTGGGGATGCTGGATAAGGCCACGCTCACGCTGGGCGACAACCGGCGCGTGGACCTCTCCCAGACTGTCATTTTCCTGACCTCCAACCTCGGTGGAGGCGAAATTACCGAACTGATGCAAGGCGGTATGGGCTTTGTTCGACCAACCGAGAAGCCTGCCGCTGGCTTCGATGAAAAGATCGAACGTACTGCCGTGGAAGCGGCGCGCCGCAAGTTTTCGCCGGAATTCATGAATCGCCTCGACAAAGTGGTGGTGTTTCATCCGCTAAGGCGCGAGCAGCTTGAGCGCGTGCTCGAAATCGAGTTGGGTCAGGTTCAGCAGCGAGTCCTGGAGACTGCCAAGGGGCAGTTCCTGTTCCGCGTGACGGATCCGGGCCGGGACTTCCTCTTGAAGGAAGGCACAGACCAGCGCTACGGTGCGCGGCACCTCAAGCGCTCCATCGAGCGCCACGTGGTTTATCCACTGGCAAACCTGTTGGCCACCGAACAGGTTCACCTCGGTGACCTCGTCTGCATCGACTGGAATAAGGAGCAAGACGGCTTGACCTTCGTCCGCGAGGGTGAAAATCTGGCAATCCCAACCCGCAAGGCAGAACCGGTTGTTCCTGCGCGCACAGCTCCCGCAAAGAGCGGCAAGTCCGCGGACGCGCCTGGCGTGACGCTTTCGCCGGAACCTACGCCCCGCATGGTTCGTTAAGCATCTTCTCTCCCTAATTTTTGCCCGGGTGGACGACCGCCCGGGCTTTTTCTTTTCCTAACCGCCGGGTGCTAAAGTAACCTTTGGCGAAGGAGTGCCATCCTTCTTCACAGGTTTCTTCGGAGGTTGACGTGGGCATCCTTGGGTCAGAATGGAAGAGTCTCAGAGGAAACGCTCGGCAACGGGTGCGGGTGCGGGTGCGCGTGCCGAGAGCGCACTCTAAATTAGCAACCTGCCTTTTCCTGGGACTATTGTTGCTTTTGATTCCTGACGCGTCGGCGCAAAGAACTTCTCTTAAACCAGGCTGGAACAAATTCTCCCCACAAGAGGACATCACCCTTGGCAAGCGAGCCGCCACGGATGCGGAAAAGCAATTGCCCCTATGCAACGCCCCGAAGGTGGATGCTTACTTGACACAACTGGGTACGCGCTTGGCGCAAAAACTGCCCACCGGTGGCGTTCAATATCCGTTCGAATTTCATTGCGTGAACGATAAAGCCATCAATGCTTTTGCCTTGCCTGGCGGATATGTGTTCATAAACCGCGGCGGCATCGAGGCTTCGGACAACGAGGCGCAACTCGCGGCAGTGATGGCGCACGAGTTGTCGCACGTCGCCCTGCGCCACGGCACCAACCAGGCCACCAAAGCGATGCTGGCGGAGACCGGGCTGGGAATTTTCGGCGCAGTTTTCGGAGACAGCACGGGCGGCGCGCTTCTGACGACGCTGGGCAATTTCACGGCGGGCGGCGTGCTGCTGCGCTATTCGCGAACGGCGGAATCGCAAGCCGACGTCATGGGAACCCAGGTTCTTTACGATACGGGATACGACCCGCGGGCCATGGCGCAGTTCTTCGAAAAACTCCAGGCGGAGACCAAGGGAAAGAATCCTCCGGAGTTTTTCTCTGACCATCCCAATCCGGAGCACCGCGTTGGGCGCGTGGATGACGAAGTTGAAAGACTCGGCGGCGCTCCAGCGAACGCCAGGCGCGACTCCGCCGAATTTGAAGCCATCAAGCGCGAGGTCTTGGCGCTGCCGGTGGTGAAAAAACCAACGCCCGGAGCCGCTGGCGCCGTTGCTGCCCCAGCTGCGCCATCCCGCAAGTTTGCCGAGTATCAGGGGAATTCGTACACGCTCAAGTATCCGGATAATTGGAAGAAGTATCCCGACAGTGATGGCGGCGGCGTTTCGTTTGCTCCTGAAGGCGGAGTCTTGGATGACGGTAGCGGCCATAGTGCCCTGGCCTACGGGCTAATCATCGGCGTGGCACAGGCCAAAGGCGATCCGAACGATGGCGGCGCTTTGAGTAATGCGACGAGCCAGGTGATTCAGGATCTTCAGAAGTCGAACCCCAGCATGAAAATCACGCGCCAGGGCGAGCGCTTGCGGCTGAACGGGCAGCCGGGACTTTCTACCTATCTGAGCAACGTGTCTCCAGCCGGTGGTCAAGAGACGGATTGGGTCATCTCTGTTCTGCGTCCGGAGGGTTTGGTTTATTTCATCTGCGTCGCCCCGCAATCCGCCTACGATAGTTACGATAAGACATTCTCTTCGATATTGGACTCGGTGCGGTTTGCGAAATAAGAAAGAACGCAACGCAGAGACGCGGAGCACGCGGCGAGGAACTAGCTCTCAAGATAATTCCGAAATAGGCAGAGGGCGTCCCGATCTGGTCGGGACGCCCTCTCACCTTACCTGGTGGTTCGTGAGACGCCAGCTTTAATTTGTCATCTCAGTCGTGCTCGCTGAAGAGGAACGGCAAGACAGTTGTGCCTTCTTTGCGAACAGCGCCGAGTTCGTTCGGGTCAATGCCCAGCGCCTTCAAGATGGAAGGAGCAACCTGGGATGTGGCCACCGGTGTCTTCACCGTGCGAGCGTGCATCCCGGGATTCGAGACAATCAGCCCGACATTGGTGTCGCCGAAGCTGAAACCACCGTGTTCGGCATTTTTCTTGGACGAACCCGTGTACGTTGTGCCGTAGATCGGCTGCACTAGGATATCGGGCGTCGCGTTGTCGGTCTTCGGGTCATTGAACTTGAGTGTCATCTCATTGCCGGCCAGCACTTCATCGATGAAGAGCGCCGGAGCGTTTGCATTCAGATAGGCGGCAACCGCATCCGTCTGGCTCTGGTCCCCGAGCCAGATCAGTGCGATGTCGTCGTCCTGAACGAAGCCGCATGCCTGCTGGGCCGGGGGATTGCAGTTGTTGGCGTTGGCGATGGCCACAACGCCTGGATCGTTTGTGGCACCCTGCTTAGCCGCAAGGGCCGCAACCAGGTCCGCAAAGTGGCCCGGCTTGTTGACCTTCGCCGGGTTGATGGGCGACTGCCCGTGCTTGGCGCTGACAATGAACAAGGTTGAATCGTAGATGTGTTGAGATTTGAGCGCAGCGATCATGCTGCCCAGCGCAGCGTCGGTCTGGTCCAGCGCGTATTTGAGGACATCCGTCGGAGTGCCCGCGCCGTCCGTGTATCCACCCGGCTTCCCGTTAAACAACGTGTCGGCCACACAACTGCCGTCGGAGTTGTCCTTTTCCAGCTTCTGCCCCACACTGACGGCCTGGAAATTCATGCCGAAAACTGCAGGCACGCCCGGTCCGGGCGTGCCATCGTGTTTCAGCCCCTTGATTTCGTTGAGGATTCCTTGAACCTTCAGAGCGTCATTATTCACGGTGCAAACGACGCTGACCGTGTTGTCGATTCCACCGACGTTGGTGATTTCTGGCGTGAATAGATCATCCACGCCCTTGCCGGAAGGACCGTTGACCAAGTCATAAGCAGGGTGCTTGTCCGCCCAAGCGGTGTGCCCGCCATTGGCCTTAACCACTTCAAAGACAGTGTTCGTCTTCAGCGCCTGGTGAGGAAAAAGCCGGACGCACTTACCGTTCTCGTCCAGATGATTCGGCAGCAGGTCGACATTTATTTTGTTCAAAGAGACGGGCGGATTGCCGCTGTACTGGTCGATACTTTCGTCAAATACTTGCATGTTGCCGGCAGGCCCCGAGCAAGTGGTGTTCGTGAGGTCGTAAATGCCGCGATTGTAGCTGACGTCGTAAAACAAGCCCCCGGTGACAGGAGATCCGCCAGTCACCAACGCCAGCAGACCCGGAAAGGAATCCGAATTCGCAGGAGTGCGAGCATTCGAATAGGTCATGCCATGTTTAGTTAACACGGCCAAGGCAGAATTGGGATTGTTGGCTACATAATTTGCCACATCCAGCGCGTGCAGACCGTCCACACTGATGAGAAGGACATGCCTAATATTCTGTCCGTCGCCAAGTTCATCGTTGGCGCGGGCCGTAGCTGGAAGAGTAGTGCCGAGCAATCCGATCGACAGGGCTATTGCGAGTAATCTTTGTTTCAAGAGAATCTCCTTTGTCGGGGCAGCACATTGGCGCGATTGCCCCGCGCTAGAGACTAGAGGCGAGTTGTTACAGAAGGGAGAATGGGCCGTGTCGTTTCAATGAATAGGGGAAGTCTTCACGATTCTGAAGGAAATTCCATGCCAGAGCTGGAGCGTACTGGGATTCCTAGCAGCGCCCTGGAGCGCCGCGCGGGTTCTCTTTTCGGCCGACGGGTAGTTCGCTCGCAGCTTTGTTCGCGTGGTGCTGGCGATAGACTTCGGCGGCGCGCTGCAATGCTTCGGTAATACTGCCGCATATATTTTCCACACCAACGTGGCGTTCGAACTCGGCCTGCTTCATCAATTGCGAGGGTTGTTCGCGTGCTCCGCAGAGAAGCAAGGAGCGTCCCGAATCGTGAAGAGTGTCTGCCAGATCACGAATGGCGCCCAGGCCGGTGGCATCAATCGCGGTCATGTTGCGCAGACGAAGGATGACGATGGGGGGCAATTTGTCGATGGACTGGAGAATGCCCGCGAATTTGTCGGTCGCGCCAAAAAGGAACGGGCCGTGAATGCGGTAAACGATCGCGTAGTCTGGGATATCCTTTCCTTGCAAGACATGCACGCGGCTGTCTTCTACGTAATCCTTGGTGACAGGGCTAACGGTGGTGGTTCGCGAGACTTTGCGAATGAAAGTGAGCGCTGCCAGCACCATTCCGACTTCCACGGCAAACGTGAGATCGGTCACGACGGTCAGCGTCAATGTAAGCAACCACACCGCGATGTCCGCTGAACTGAGTTTCAGAATCTCGGGAATCTCCTCCCAATCGCCCATGTTGTACGCCACGATCATCAAAATGGCGGCCAAGGCAGATAACGGCACATTTTTCACCAGCGGCGCAGCAAACAGAACGATCCCCAGCAGAGTAAACGCGTGGATGATTCCTGCGATAGGCGTCTTTGCCCCGGAGCGCACGTTGGTGGCGGTGCGTGCGATTGCTCCCGTGGCGGGGAGTCCACCGAACAAGGGTGAGACGATATTCGCGATACCCTGGCCAATCAATTCCACGTTGGGATTGTGTTTGTCATTGCTCATGCGGTCGGAAACCACGGCGGACATGAGCGATTCAATGGCCCCGAGCATAGCCACTGTGAAGGCCGCGGACAAGAGCTGCCGAAAAACGTCGTAATGGAAGTGCGGAACAGCTAATTTTGGCAAGCCGCTCGGGATTCCTCCGAAGCGTGTGCCGATAGTTTCGACGGGCAGATGCAGAAGTAGGACGGCAGCCGTCGCTCCGAAGGTGACCAGGATGGCGCCGGGAATTCGCTTTGCATATCTCAGGCAGAAAACCATCAGCGCAATCGAAAGGATGGACACGGCAGTTGCCGGCACCGAAAACGTATTCCACGTCTGCGCAAAGGCCATCATGCGGTGAAAGAAATCACCCGGAACGTGATCCATCTTCAGACCGAAGAAGTCCCGGATTTGCGTGCTGGCAATCAGGATAGCGATGCCGTTGGTGAAGCCTACGACGACGGGACGTGGAAAATATTTCACCATGGTGCCCATGCCGGTTAAGCCCAACAGCACGAGGAGAAGTCCCGCCATCATCGTGCACATGAACAAGCCGTCGATTCCGTGTTTGGCGATGATTCCTGCGACGACCACGACGAACGCACCCGTCGGCCCGCCGATCTGCGTTTTCGACCCGCCGAGTGCAGAGATAAGGAAGCCCGTCACGATGGCGCAGTACAGTCCCGCCTGCGGTGAGACGCCGGATGCGATGGCAAACGCCATCGCCAGCGGCAGCGCGACAAGGCCAACCGTAACCCCGGCGATCAGATCAGAAAGAAATTTGTGGCGGTCGTAGCCCCGCAGCAGGAGTATCGATTTCGGGAGCCAAGCTTCGAGTGCGGATGTCATGCGGCTTTCTGTCCAGAGTAGAGAACTACTGTACAGATTCTAACAAGGAAGAAGCCAAGTCGGACGTGCGGCGGAGTGAATGTGTGCCTTGAAGGAAATCTTGGCCCGGCGTCTTGGTATCCGTTCGGCGTTTGCTCTTTTCGTTCAGTCCGCGGCTTCGCTACGTGGAACGGCCGGCTTCCACCGCAAAATCGGTTTGCGAGCAGCGCCAACTTCATCGAGGCGGCGGACGCGCGTGGTGTGCGGCGCGTTCTTCACAATTTCCGGCTTCGTGGCAGCTTCCTCAGCGATGGATTTCATCGCATCGATAAACAAGTCGCATTCTTCCTTGGACTCGGATTCCGTCGGCTCGATCATCATCGCTCCGGCTACAATCAGCGGAAACGCCGTGGTGTAGGGATGAAAGCCGTAGTCGATCAACCGCTTCGCAATGTCCATGGTGCTCACGCCGTTTTTCTTTTGAAGCGCGTCGCTGAACACCACTTCGTGCATCGAGGGCAGGGAATAGGGAAGTTCGTACGCGCCTTCCAGATGCTTACGAATGTAATTCGCGTTCAACACCGCGTCTTCCGTGGCTTGCCGCACTCCCGGGCCGTAGGCGAGGATGTAGGCCAGCGCGCGAACCAGCACGCCGAAATTCCCCGTGAACGCCTTCACCCTGCCGATCGAATCCGGCCGCATCGGCTCAA
>WNFA01014216.1_pt1 | contig 11521 bp, 6 predicted proteins | sample 5400481 | NCBI WGS metagenome assembly WNFA01 (sample SAMN13153340, study PRJNA577476) | soil metagenome | isolation source: 120 cm saprolite under Douglas fir tree site 2 hole 1 replicate 2 | place: USA:California | collected 2015-04-18
CCGGGCGCCATCGACCAGAAGCCGGGCTCGGCGACGCTGCCGTTCTTCGGAGTCGAGCCGACCATCGTCGACGACCAGGGCAACGTGCTCAAGGGCGCCTGCACGGGGAACCTGTGCATCTCGCGGCCGTGGCCGGGGATCATGCGCGGGGTGTACGGCGACCCGGACCGCTTCTTCAAGACGTACTTCAGCACCTTCCCGGGTCGCTACTTCACCGGGGACGGATGCCGGCGCGACGAGGACGGCTACTACTGGATCACCGGCCGCGTGGACGACGTCATCAACGTCAGCGGGCACCGCATCGGCACCGCCGAGGTGGAGAGCGCGCTGGTGTCGCATAGCGCGGTCGCCGAGGCGGCGGTGGTCGGCTTCCCCCACGACATCAAGGGCCAGGGCATCTATGCCTACGTGACGCTCAAGCAGGGCATGGTGGGCAGCGCGTCGCTGCGGGACGAGCTGATCCAGCACGTGCGCCGCGCCATCGGCGCGCTCGCCACGCCCGACGTGATCCACTGGGCCCCGGCGCTGCCCAAGACGCGCTCAGGCAAGATCATGCGCCGCATCCTGCGCAAGGTCGCCGCCGGCGAGTTCGACCAGCTGGGCGACACCTCGACGCTGGCCGACCCCAGCGTTGTCGACCAGCTGGTGCAGGAGAAGAAGGCGCGCACCGGAAGGTAGCTTACCGCCGGTGGCGGCGGCGTGGCTTGGGCGTGCGCGCCCCGGCGGCCACGATGCGGTTGCGCCCGTTCTTCTTCGCCTTGTAGACGGCCTGGTCGGCGGCCTCGAAGAGGTCGCGCTCCGTCTCGTCCTCGCCGAGCTGCGCGACGCCGGTGCTCACCGTCACGGCGATGCCCACCGGCACGTCGTGCCCGCTCTCCCAGCGGGTCTGGGCGACCTCGACCAGCTGCCGCAGGCGCTCGGCGACCGCCATCGCCTCCGCCAGCTCGGCCTCGCGGGCGAGCACCACGAACTCCTCGCCGCCGAAGCGCGCCAGGATGTCCTCGATGCGGATGCCCTGCTGCAGCGCGCGTGCGACCGTCTTGAGCACCTCGTCGCCGGCCAGGTGGCCGTGCTTGTCGTTCACGCGCTTGAAGTGGTCCACGTCGATCATCAAGAGCGACAGCGGCCGCCCGTGCCGGTGCGCCACCGCGACCTCGGCCGCGAACCGCTCCTGGAAGTGGCGGCGGTTGTAGAGGCCCGTGAGCGGCTCGCGCAGCGCCGCCTCGGCCATCTTGCGCTGCACCGCCGCTTCCATATCGTCGGCGATGGCGAGCTTCAGCGTGGTCGAGACGCCGATCTGGAACCGGTCGTCGGAGCCCAGCAGCTTCTCGCGCACGCGCTCGCCGTCCACGTACGTGCCGTTGGCGCTGCCCAGGTCGACGAGCAGCGCGCCGCGGCCGCGCGGCTGGATGCTGCAATGGCGGCGGGAGATGCCGTCATCGTCGATGCGCAGGTCCGCCTCTCCGCGGCCGATCACGGTCGGCTGGTCGGGCTTGAGCTTGTGCAGCTCGCCCACCTGCGGTCCGGAGAGCACTAGCAGGAAGGCGCTCTTCTCCAGCGTGGCCCGCTCGGGAGCAGGGGCGGCGCTGGTCTCCTCCAGCTTGTCGATCGACCGCGGCATCGCTCTAGGGCCCCGTGCCCTGCCGCTTCCGCGGGCGCGGGATGTTGAACGCCGCCAGCCGCTTCACCAGCGTGCGCCGCGAGATCCCCAGCGCCTGCGCCGCCTCGGTCTGGTTGCCGGCGCACCGGGAGAGCGCTTCCACGATGCGTTGCCGCTCCGCCTCCGCCAGCTGCTCGCGCAGCTCGGCCGGCACGAGCGGCGCGCCGCGCAGTGCCGGGGGCGCGAGCGGGGCCGGCGGGCCGGGCGGGGACGCGGGCGCGTGCAAGGTGCGCCGGGCGGCGAAGTGCGACGACATCTTCTCCGCGGGCAGGTGCGCCAGCTCGAGCCGGTCGCCGGTGCAGAGCAGCACGGCGCGCTCGATCGCGTTGCGCAGCTCGCGGATGTTGCCCGGCCAGGGATACTGCTGGAGCAGCGCCAGCACCTCGGGAGAGAGCTCCGGCTCCTTGGCCCGTCCCATCCGCCGGCAGGACTCTCCGATCAGCCTTCCGGCCAGGCCCTCGATCTCGCCCACCCGCTCGCGCAAGGGAGGGATGACGAAAGAGATGCCGTTCAGCCGGAAGAAGAGGTCCTTGCGGAAGCTGCCCCGCTGCACCTCCAGCTCCAGGTCGCGGTTGGTGGCGGCGACGAAGCGCACGTCGATGGGCAGCGGCTTGAGCGCTCCCACCCGGCGCACCTTGCGCTCCTCGATGACGCGCAGGAGCTTCACCTGCGTGGTCATCGGCATGTCGCCCACTTCGTCGAGGAAGACGGTGCCGCCGTTGGCCGACTCGAGCAGGCCCGCCTTGGCCGACTGCGCGCCGGTGAAGGAGCCCTTCTCGTGGCCGAACAGCTCGCTCTCGAGCAGGGTCTCGGTGAGCGCGGCGCAGTTGAGCCGCAGGAAGGGCATCGAGGCGCGGCGCGAGTTCTTGTGCACCGCCTCGGCGAGACGCTCCTTGCCGACTCCCGTCTCGCCGAAGATGAGCACGCTGATGTCGCTCCAGGCGATCCGCTCGACCATGCTGTAGAGGTCCTGCATGGCCCCGGAGGACGGCGCCGGCTCGGCGGACGGCTGCCGCGGGGCCAACTCGCCGTTCGCTCGCGCCAGGAGCGCGTCCGCGCTGCGGCCGTCCCGCGGGTAGACGGCGATGCCGATGCGCGGCTTGCCTCCGCGCTCGGCGAGCTGCGTCTCGAGGCGGGAGACGACCAGCTTGAGGTCCTCCACCGGCGTGTCGACGAGCATCACCTCGTAGTCGCTCGGCCCACCCACGGCGATCACGTCCACCAGGCGGATCGAGTTCGCGAGGATCTCCTCGATCGCGGCGGATGGGCAGGAGGGATCGCAGGCGATGCGCAAGAGCGCGAAGCTGGAGTGGTAGCGCGCCGCGCGGTTGCACTCCTCCTCGAGGCGAAGCTCGAAGTAGCCGTGCGGCAGGATGCGCCGCGGAGGCGCCGTCCCGCGGCCCTCCACCATGAGGATGACGCCGCCGAGGTGGAGGATGTCGCCGGGCGCCACCTCGACGGGGTGGCCGGGCAGCACGCGGTGCTGGTGGACGCTGGTGGGGATCCCGCTGCCGAGGTCCGCGATCCGCACCGGCGGCCCCATCGAGAGCACCGCGTGCCGGGGGGCCACGGAGGGATCGTCGACGTGCAGCTCGCATCCGGGGTCGCGGCCGACCGTCACCTCGCCCGTATCGGGCAGGTGATGGGTCGCGAATCGCCCCTCGCCCGCCACGAACAATCGCAGCCGGCCGGACGGCGGCGCATCCGGCGCGGACTCGGTCTTCGCCAAACCGGCCCCCATCCCCGGATCCTACGGCCTGCGTCCCGAGTGGTTCAACGATTGTCGCGGTAGGAGCATGCCCGTACTGGCCCCGGGCGCGCGCAGCGGCTCGAGGATCTTGCGCGCGAGCTCCAGCGCGTCCTTCCTCTCCCGCCGGGCGGCGGCCGGGTCGTCGGGGAGCGCCTTGACGCCCAGGAGCGCGCTGCCGGTCTGGAGATAGAGCGCGTAGCCGGCCTGGCGCAGCGCCAGCTCGGTCTCGTCGAGCAGCGGCACCAGGCTGGCGAGCAGCGCCTCGTCCTGCTCCCCGGAGATGCGCACCTCGACGTAGATGGCGACGCCGCGCTTTCCCTCGGTACCCGCGGCGCGCGCTCCCTTCACCGCCGCGCGCAGCGCGTCCGTGAACGCGCCCACGTCGGGATAGCGGCGGGCGGCGTCCTTCTCCATGCAGCGCAGCACGATGGAATCGATCTCCGGCGAGACCGGCGCCATCCCGCTTGGCCGCGGCGGCGGCGCCTCGACGTGCAGCCGCTCCATCTCCACCGGGTCGCCGGAGATGAACGGGTAGCGGCCGGTGAGCAGCTGGTAGAGGAGGACGCCGAGCGCGTAGATGTCCACGCGCGTGTCGATCGCGCCGCCCCGGATCTGCTCGGGCGCCATCGCGTAGGGCGTCCCGATCCGCTGCCCGACCGCCGTGAGACCCCGCTCGCCGGGCGCGGTCCGGACCAGCTTGGCGATGCCGAAATCGAGCAGCTTCACCCGCGGCGGGTCGCCGTCCTTCACCACCGCCACGTTGCTCGCCTTCAGGTCGCGGTGCACGACCCCCGCCGCGTGGGCCGCCCGCAAGGCCTCGCACACCGGCTCCACGTAGCTGAGCGCCTGCGCCGGCGTGAGCCTCCCGCGCCGCTCGACGATGCTGGCGAGGCTCGTCCCCTCCAAAAGCTCCATCACGAAGTAGGGACGCTTGTCGTCCAGCTCGCCGAACTCGTAGATGTCGACGATGTTGGGGTGGCGGATGCGGTTCACCACCCGCGCTTCGCGCACGAAGCGCTCCACCATCTCCGGCGAGCCGGCGAGCTGGCTGTGCAGCACCTTGACGGCCGCCTTGCGTCCCAGCACGCGGTGCTCGGCGGTGTAGACGGTGCCGCATCCGCCCGAGGCGATGGTCCCCAGGATCAGGTACTCCCCCGCCCGGTCGCCCGGCGCCAGGTCGCCGTCGAGGTCGATCTCCTCGCCGGTAGCCTCCTTGGGCGGCCCCGCGGGGATCGTGGGCGTGAAGCTCTCCTTCACCATCGGCCTTCAGTCTCCCACGGAGGGATGCTTTCTGGAAGGAACCGGAGCACATGCTACGGTCCGCCGGTGCGCCTCTCGGCCTCCGAGCCCCTGCGAGAACCCGACCTGACCCTGCGCGCGCTGGCCTCCGGACTGCTGGTCGGAGCGCTCCTCTGCATCGCCAACCTCTACATGGGCCTCAAGACCGGGCTCTGGGACGGCGGTCAGATCACCGCTTCGGTCCTGGCCCTGGCCCTCGCCTCGGGCAGGCTCACCCGCCTGGAGAACAACGTCGCGCAGACCGCCGCCTGCGCAGTGGGAGGCATTCCGGCGGCTGCAGGGCTCCTCGGCGCGGTCCCCGCGCTGCAGCTGCTCGGCGTTCGCGTGCCCGGCTGGGGCATAGCCCTGTGGGGACTCGCGCTCGGCGTGGTGGGCATCCTGCTGGCGCTGGCGCTGCGCCGGCGCCTGCCCGTGGTCGCCTGGTTCCGTGGCGGCAAGCCGGCGCTGATACCGGAGTCGCTGGCGGTCCCCGGCCGGTTGGCCGGCGTTCCCGTGGACTTGCTCGGGATCGGGTTGAGCACCAGCCCGCTGCTCTGGGGAGTCGGCATCCTCGTGGGCCCGCGCATCGCGATCGGGTTGCTGACCGGATCCGTGCTCGGCTGGATCATGCTGGGCCCCTGGCTCGTCCGGGGGCCGCTGCACGTCGCCCCGGATCGCGGAGCGCTCTCGAGCTGGCTGTCCTGGCCCGCGACGGCGCTGATGGTGGGCGCGGCGCTAGTCTTCCTGGTCCGTCAGGCGGGGATGATCTCCGGCGCGCTGCGCGATCTCCGGTCCGTCGCTTCCGACCGATCCCGCGCGCGGCTCCAGGCGGCGCTTCTCGCCGCGGGCGCGGCCCTCGGCACGGTGGTGGTGGGAAAGGTCGTCTTCGACCTGAGTCCGTTGCACACCGTCCTGGCCCTCTTGCTCTCCGTCCTCGGATCGAGCGTCTGCGCGCGGAGCGCCGGGCTGACCGATTTTTCGCCCCTGGGGACGGTGGGGCAGGCCACGCAAGCGGTGTACGGCGCGCTCGCACCGGGGCAGCCCGCCGTCAACGTCGCGGCCGGATCGGTGGTCGCCGGCGCCGCCACGCAGACCAGCATGCTTCTCTGGTCTCTGAAGGCCGGACGCCTGCTCCGCGCGCCCGTGCGGGGACAGGCCGCCGCCGCGCTGGCGGGGTGCGTGGTCGGCGCTGTCCTCTGCATGCCAGCGTACGGGCTGCTGCTCCGCGCTTACGGCCTGACCTCGCCCGACCTCCCCATGCCCACTGCGCTGCAGTGGAAAGCGATGGGAGAGGTGGTCGCGCAGGGCCTCGCCGCGCTTCCGCCGGGCGCGCTGCGTGCCGTCGTCGTCGCGGGTGCCGTCGGGATCGTCCTGGCGATGGCAGAGGAGACCCGCGTCCGCCGCTTCTTCCCACCTGCCGTCGCGGTGGGGCTCGGCGCGCTGCTCCCATTCGAGTATTCGCTGACCATCTCCTGCGGAGCGGCGCTGGTGGCGGTGGGCGGCCGCTTCTGGCGGTTGCGGCCCGACGCCGCCGGCGTGGCCGGCGCGGGGCTGATCGCGGGAGATGCGCTGGTCGGCATCTCGGTTGCGCTGCTCAGGTCGTTCGGGCTGCTGTAGCCAGAAGGCCCTTGCGCACCCGATCGCCCATGATGTTCGGGATGCGCGCCGCGCGCGCGGCCGCTTCCTCGAACGCGCGCCGGGCCTCGTCGACCCGGCCGCACCGCAGCGCCCAGGTGCCGTACAGGTCGGCGACCTCGATGGGCTCCTGCTCGAGGGAGTCGCGCGCCGACCGTTCCAGGAGCCGGTCCCACTGATCCGAGGTGGCCTCGCCGGAGGCCAGGTCGACCATCTCGAACAGGATCTGTTCCGAGGGCGTGAACCTTGCCGACGCGCGACCCTCGCTGCTCGCCCGCTCCAAGGAGCGCTCGATGTCGGCGACAAGGCTGCGGGTCTCGACGTCGCGTCCTCGATAAGCCTCGATGCGGGCGAATAGGAGCACGGCGATCGGCCCCCCGCCGGCGATCTCCGGGTGCCGGGACTCGATTTCGATGACGCGACGGGCGTGACCGACTGCGGCCTCCACATCGCCAGTCTGGTACAGGACCTCGCCCAGGTTGTACTCGGCCAGGTACTCGTTGCGCACGATCCCGAGCTCGCGGCCGATGTGCATGCACGCCTCGAGATCCTTGCAGGCGCCGGAAACGTCCTTGCGCGCGACCCGGAGGGGCAAGCGGTTGTTCAGCGCGATTCCCAGGTGGAGCCGATCTCCCTTCTCCCGCGCCAGCGCTATTGCGCGCTCCGAGGTCTTCTCGGCGTCTTCGATCCGGTTCACATAGGGCAGCAAGTATTCGAGCATCACCAGGGAGATGATCAGCGTCTCGTAGCCCGGGTCTCCGACACGCTCTGCCAGCGCGGCGGCGGCCTCGAGCGCGGTGACCGCTTCCCGCCTCCGGCCCGCGCGGTGGAGAGCACGGCCCTTCCCCAGGACGATCCTCGCCTGGAGCGCATCTGCAGCCGCCGCTCCGGCGAGCGTCTCCGCTTCTTCCACCAGCTCGCAAGAGCGCGCGAAATCGGCCGTCCAATCCAAGGCGGTCGACGCGTCGAGCAGGATGTCCGCTTCCGCGTGGAGATCGCCGAGTTGTTGGGCCAACCGCCGCGCCTCCGCGAAGTCGGCGAAGGCATCTTCGTACCGCGCGAGCCGGTACCGCGCGCCGCCGCGCCCGTGCAGCGTCGCTAGCCGGCGGACCGCGTCGGGCGCAGGCAGGAGCGAGAGAGCAGTGCTGTAGTTCTGCTCGGTATCGAGGTAGGCGTGTCGCCTCCCGGCCTCCCCGGCCAGCTCCAGGTACAGCGCCGCCGCTTCCTCCTTCAGGCCGGCCGCGGCGGCGTGGCGGGCGAGGAGCGGAAGCCGGCGCACGTCCGGCAACAGGCGCGTGCTGCGATAGAAGCGCGCCGCCGCCCTGTGCACCCGCTCCCGTTGCGCCGAGGGGACCGATCTCGCGATGGCTTCCCGGACCAGGGCGTGCCGGAACCGGAACCCGTCGGACCGGGTCGTCACCAGGAGTCCCAGGTTGGCGAGCCGGCGAGTCGCCACCTGCGCGTCCAGGGGGAACTCACCGCCATGTCCTTCCGCGTCCAGCTCGGCGACGATCCCGTCGATTTCCTCGACCCCGAACTCCATCCCGAGCATGGAGGCGAGCCGGCCGTGGTTGGCGAGATCGCGAGGGAGCGAGACGACCTCCCGCTCCGCCAGCCACTCGATGAGCGGGGAGTCGGGGAGCCGCTCGAGCTCATCCGTCGCCAAAAACCAGCTGTCGCCGCGCAGCCGCTTGCGGACGAGGCCGTCGCGCTTCAGACCGCGGATCAGCTCGACCAGGAGCAGCGGGACTCCTTGTGTCCGCTGCAACAGCAGGTCGATGGCGGCCTGCGGGACGTTCTCGGCGGGCGTGAGCAGGCGCCGGCACAGCTCGGCGGCGCGGGAGGGCTCCAGCGGCCCGATCTGGTGCAGCATCCGCGCAGCCGCCCTCTCGCCGAACGACTTGCGCGCCTCGGCGAAGGAGGGCCGCGCCAGCGCGCAGACGAACAGAGGCGCCTTGGCTTCGGCCAGCGCGGCGTACTCGATGGCATCCAGGGCGGTGTCATCGGCGAACTGTGCGTCGTCCAGCACCAGGCAGACCGGCTGCCGCCGCGCGCGCGCCCGGAGCACCTCCCCCGCGGCGCGCATCGCCGACGAACGCAGCACGCCGGGTGCGGCAGCCAGCGCGCGCACCTGCGTCGACTCGAGAGAGAGGAGGCGGAGCGTCAGCGCGGCGGCGGGCCACAGCTCGGCTGCGTTCGGGCCGCCGACCGCCGCCTCGAAGCGCGCGCGCGCCAGGTTCTCTCCCGCGCCGGGCGAGAGGTCCAGCGCCCGGGACAGCAGCGTCCGCAGCGTCTCGTCGGCATCGCCCGGGACCGGCTCGCGGGCGCGGAGGTCGAGCAGCTCCGCTCCGGGGAGGTGCGTCCGCAGCCGTTCCAGCAATGCCGCAGCGAGATGCGTCTTTCCGTGCCCGGGCTCTGCGGTCACCGAGACGACGGTCGGCTCGCCCTGCACGGCCTGCTTCGCCGCGGCGAGCAGATCGCGCAGGACGTCCTCCCGTCCCACCAGTGGCCCCGCCCCGAGCTGGACGATGGTGGGCGCGTGCAACCGCTCCGAGGATCCTCGCCGCGGCACCAGCAATCCCGGCCGTCCGGCGATCGGTTCCCAATCGACGTCTGCCAGCACCTCGGCTGCGCCTGCCGTCGCGAGCGGCCCGACCGGATCGGACTCCAGCGGGTACCGCTCCTCGCGCCCGAGCTCCGGAGCCAGGTAGCGGACCTGCCCGTCGGCCCGGCGCTGGACGTTGACGGCGACGAGATCGACGAGACCGCGCACGATGAGCTTTCGCTCCGTCAGATCGTGCGCCGTCCGCAAGGCCCGGCGGACCGGATCGCGCCCCGCCTCGCCGGGGAACACGGCCGCATAGCGCCCGCGACCCGCCCAACCCAGCTCGCCGCCGAGCGATCGGACGGCGGCCTGAATGGATCCCGCGTCCGCCGACGTGGAGAACAGGAGCAAGCCGACCTGCCGGCGATCGAGGCTCGGCTGCGCTGCCGCTGTTGCGGCGCGCGGCGCGCGTCCATCAGGACCGCCTTCGGCGAAGGCGGCTCGCAAGGCGGCATTCATCTGCGCCGCGCTCGCGAAGCGGCGCCTGCGGTCCTTGGCCAGGGCGCGCAGGACGAAGTCGTCGACGGCCGCCGGCACGGGCGCGAACTGCGAGGGCCGCGGCGGGCGCAGTCCGATCTGGGCTTCGCGGATGGCCTGGGCATCGCCCGTGAACGGCGCCCGGCCCGTGAGCATCTCGAAGACGAGCACGCCGATCGCGTACAGGTCCGCGCGCGGATCGAGATCGGAGCGCTCCTCGCATTGCTCGGGGCTCGCGTATTCCGCCGTGCCCGCGAAGGCGGTCCGCTCCTGCCGCTCCTTGAACGTTCGGGCAAGGCCGAAATCGATCAGTCGGACACCGCCCCGCGCGAGGAACACGTTGCCGGGCTTCAGATCGAGGTGCAGGTAGGCTGCGGCGTGCACTGCACCCACCGCCTCGCACAACGCCGCGGCCCGCTCGCAGACCTCCGCGAGCTCCAGGGGCCCGGCGACCTCCCGCAGCCGCTCCGCCAGCGTCGGCGGCTCGAGCAGGTCGAGGGCCAGGTAGGCGGTGCCGTCCGGCAGCTTTCCGGACCCGTGAACGGCAGGAGCGACGGCTGGGCCTACCGCCCGAAGGGCGCGCTCCTCGCGGGCCAATTGGCCGGAGGCGGTCTCGTCGCCGGGCGTTGCCACCTTCAAGGCGACGCGTTGGCCCCGGGCATCGGTGGCCGAGAACACCGAGCCGAAACCGCCGCGCCCGAGCATCCGCTCGATGCGGTACCCCGGCACGTCGGGAGCAGGCGTTTCGGTAGGTGCGTCCTGGGCCATCGCGTCCGAGTCGGGGTATCAGGCCCCGCCCGGACGATTCTTTCTCAGTTGCAGGGGCCGCAGTCCAGAGCGCAGTTGTTCCAGATCGAGCCCGTGCCGCAGCTCTCGGTGACCTGGCAAATGCCATCGCCGCAGGTGTACTCCACGTTCCGCTGGACGCGCGTGGTCAGGGGCAGGTAGGTCTTCCCGCCGACCGTGCAGCTCACGTAGTAGGTGTTGGTCGGGTCCGGCTGGCACAGGTCTCGGCAATTGCCCGCGTACTGGATGGGCGCGCACATCGAGCTCGCGCCCGAGCCCGTCCGGTCAGGCAGCGCGCACGCGCGCAGGCTGCTCTCGTCCGCGGTCAGCGCCATCGGCCGGTCGCTGGCGGAGAACACGCCGTCCTTGCGGAACGCGTTCCCAAAGAAGCAGCCCTCGGTCACGGGGAAGCTGGACAGCTCGTCGGCCGAGACCGCGAGCGGCACGCCCTCGGAGTCACGGCCGAGGACCGAAATCGGGACGTGCGCCCCGTATCGGTTGGCGTGGGCGCCCAGGCAGGCCGACACGAGCTGCTGCTCGTTCTCGGGGATCGACTCGCCGTTGGCCCAATGCGGCGCGAGCCCCAGGTAGCCCGGCCAGAAGTAGCTGATCCCGCCGTACTCGAACGTCATCCCCAGCCCAAGGGGCAGCGAGCACTTCACCAGGTATTTCATCAGCGTGTCGGCCGTCTTGGGGTCGGTGGCGAACCATTTCTTGAAGTGGTCGTCGGTCAGCGAGTTCGGGCGCAGGCCGTTGATGCCCAGGAGGTTCGGCGGCATGCCGTTGCCGGCGATGGCGCACGCGGTCGGGTCGATGGTCGGCGTCAGCGTCGCGCTGAGCGTCGGAGCGGTCGTCGTGGAGGTCGTCGAGATCCCGGTCCTCGGGTCCGTCGTGGTCGTGGTGGTGGTCGTGATCCCCGTGGTCGGGTCCACCGAGGTCGTGGTCGTGGTCGTGATCCCCGTGGTCGGGTCCACCGAGGTCGTGGTCGTGGTCGTGATCCCGGTCAACGGGTCCGTCGAGGTCGTGGTCGTGGTCGTGATCCCGGTCAACGGGTCCGTGGTTCCCGACGGCGCGATCGCCACGTCCAGACCCAAGCACGCGTCGGCGAGTCCCACCGCGATCAGGCCGTTCTCGGTATCGAGCTCGGCGGGGTCCTGCATGCGCACGCCGAACTTGGAGGCCGGAGCAGGCCGCCCACTTCCGCACGCCGCGGTCAGCGCGAGCAGCGCCGCGGCGATCCGGCTGTAGCTGTGAGCGTACCTGGTCATACCGTCTCCCACCTGTCCTGAGTGGACCTCGCGGTCCCCCGCCGCCTAGTTGAGCAAGGGGT
>WNFA01004594.1_pt1 | contig 11520 bp, 8 predicted proteins | sample 5400481 | NCBI WGS metagenome assembly WNFA01 (sample SAMN13153340, study PRJNA577476) | soil metagenome | isolation source: 120 cm saprolite under Douglas fir tree site 2 hole 1 replicate 2 | place: USA:California | collected 2015-04-18
TCACTCTCGCTTTGAATGGGGCTTGATCGCGGATATTGAACCACCCGATCTTGAGACGAAGATTGCTATCCTAAAACGCAAAGGAGATCTCATCGGTGTTTCGGTTCCAGACGATGTGGCAATGTTTATCGCCAGTAGAGTCAAAAGTAACGTGCGGGAGTTAGAGGGATCTCTCATTAGACTTATTGCTATTTCATCACTTCGTGGTGAATCGATCTCGAAAAGTCTTGCTCAGGACGCCATACGGAATATCGCGAAGGAAGAAGAATCAGGTGTTATTACCATACAACATATCCAAAAGTTGGTAGCTGCAACCTATAAGTTGTCTGTTGACGAACTACTGTCGAAAAACAATGCACGCCATATCTCGCATCCCCGTCAAATAGCAATGTACCTCTGTAAACATCTGACCAAACATAGCTATCCTGAGATTGGGCGCGCATTCAGCGGCAAGCATCACACAACTGTTATTCATTCGGTAGAAAAGATTGAGTCACTGGTCTCAACTGACGAGACACTACAGAAGTTAATTAGTGAACTCTCGGAATCTTTACAACGATAGGTCTTGTAAGTTTTTCACAGATCGTAGAGCAACGATCATGTGGAAATGTGATACTGTTTCACCTCCACTTACTTTTCCGAAACTACAAAGTTTTCGTCGAGTAGTTCCCACAAGTTGTGTAGAACTCTAAATGCTGAGTTGTTGAGAGATAGAAACGTTTTCCGTATATCCACAGGCACTACTACTACTACTAGGTATTACAATAATTTATTTCTATCTTAGTAGCAGAAAGAAGTAGCATAACTTTCAATTTGTAAGAGCGCGAAGGAGTACACCGCAATGCAATTCGTTGTAAGTAAACAAAACCTCCAAAAGGAACTTGGCTTCGTGCAGGGTGTCGTTGAAAAGAAAAACACGATTCCGGTACTTTCAAATATCCTCATCGAGTCGGTTGGCGAGGGAACAATAAGAATTACGGGAACGGATTTGGATGTCACTATTCGCTGCGACATGGACGCCGAGGAGATAAGCACTCCCGGCTCGATTTGTGTCCAGGCTAGAAAACTGTTCGAGATATCGAGATTGCTTCCGGATGCGCCCGTAAGTTTTAAGAAGGAAGATAACGATTGGGTTACCGTAAAATGTGATCGAGCCAGATTCAAGTTGGTTGGGGTCGCCAGGGATGCTTTTCCTGAGGTTCCGACTTTTAAATCCGCACCAACGAAGATTTCCGCAAGTGTGCTCAAGACGTTTATTGATCGAACAATCTTCGCGATCACTCAGGAGGAGTCGCGTTATACGCTGTCTGGCGCGAAGTTTGTCTTGGACGAATCAGGCGCCAAAATGGTTACTACCGATGGGCACCGACTGGCCTATGTCGAACGAAAATACGTAACTAAGAATGGCAGCAATCAGACGATAGATACGCTTATTCCGCGAAAAACGTTGGCCGAATTAACCAAGCTAACCACAGGCTTCGACGAAGATATTAGTCTGGGTATTGATGAGAATCATATCTACTTCCAGGTTGGTCCACGGTTGTTAATTTCCCGCATGCTCTACGGTCAGTTTCCGAACTATGAAATGGTGATGCCGAAAAACAACGACAAGTCGGTAGAGTTTAACAGTAGTTTGCTGAACCATGCCATCAGACGCGTCGCTTTGATGTCCGATGAACGATCCCACGCGATTCGTTTTCATCTGGAGCCAAATCAGTTGGTAATAAGTTCTCAAAACGCTGAAGAAGGTGAAGCGCACGAGACTCTTCAGACAGACTATGCTGGCGAAGAAACAGATATTGGTTTCAATGCCCAGTATCTCCAGGAGTTTCTCAACGTCATCGGCGACGCGAAGGTTTCCTTCGAGTTTAGGGATGGCAACTCTCAGGCTCAACTTCATCCTTCGGAGAACGGGGAGTACGATTACAAGTACATCGTAATGCCCATGAGGATTTGATGGAAGATGGCTGCTTCCATTTCCACCACCAAACTATACTAGCTAGTGACGCGCCCTCTGATAAATGAATCAGAGGGCGCTTTGTGCTGAGCGAGGTTCTTAGAACGAGACGACAAACCCGCTGTGTTAGAATTCGAAGATGCTTCTCGCTGCGATTGAGGCGACTAACTTTCGAAATCTAACTGGGAAAATTCTCTGGGGTTCACGGCTAAACATTATTTACGGGAATAACGGTCAGGGAAAAACAAACTGGCTGGAAGCTATTCATGTTCTCGCTCGGGCGAAATCTTTTCGCACCCAGCGATTACAGGAATCAATTAAGTTTGGTGAACATGTTGCCTCAGTTAGAGGCACGGTTACCGCAGGTGTTAATTTTGAAAGAGAACTGCAGGTTACCCTTAACGAAAACACAAAGTCGATCTTCGTCAATCAGAAACGAGAAGCCCTCACGCGCTACCTGTCTCAGCTTCAAGTCTTCTCGTTTACCGCAGCCGATCTAGATGTGGTCCGTGGCCTGCCAGAAGCCAGAAGAAAGTTTTTGGACCGAGGTATCGCATCATTAAGACCTGCTTATCTTCAAACCATCGCCGATTACAGCAGGGTAATAAAGCAGAAAAATAAGATACTTCAGCTGGCATCGGAGAGTGAATTTAGTCTCGAAAAGACAGCAGATCTTCTGGCTCCGTGGAATGATCAACTGGCACGACTAGCGGAAGAGATTCACAGGCAAAGGGAAGAGTATGTTGCCGGCCTAAACAGGGCGCTGGAGCGCCAACTCTTTGATCGTCGCCATCTAACTGCTCGTTACAGGTCTTCACTGGAAGGCAAGGGAGATTTGAGAGCCTATAGTTCTTTGCTGCACGAAAGAATGACTGTCCGGCTGCAAGCGGAAGTGGCCGCAGGCCATGCTTTGATCGGGCCGCATCGAGACGATCTGGAGATACTTTTGGACGGCCGGGAAATCAGGGTTTACGGCAGCTCAGGGCAGCAACGTAGCACATTGTTACTATTAGACTTAGCGGCGATTTCATTGTATAATTTAGCGTCAAATGAGCATCCGGTTTTTATCATCGACGATGTCGACGCGGAGCTGGATGAAGGAAGGATAAGACATCTTCTGGAATATCTTGAAAATCGTACGCAGACCTTCATCACCACCTCAAAGCGAAGTCACGTTGAAGGTTTTTTTTCCAAAGCAAATGTCTACGAAATCGAGGATGGAAGGGTCCGAAGCAGCAACACCAAACCGGACGGAGTTGTGGCTGCTTCCACAATCCTCCCGTAATCTCGGGATAAAGAGTGGGTGTCGATAGGAGAATAGATTTTGGCAACAGTAGGAACAACAGTAACAGACAAGAAAGTACAAGCTTATGATGGGTCTTCGATCACTATCCTGGAAGGGCGCGATGCGGTTCGCAAGAGGCCCGCGATGTATATCGGATCCACGGGCGAGATCGGGCTGCATCACATAGTCTACGAAGTAGTTGATAATTCGATCGATGAGGCACTGGCTGGTTATTGCGACACGGTCGAAGTAGCCATCCATTTAGACAACTCGATTACGGTCATTGATAACGGACGCGGAATCCCGGTTGATGAAATAAAAAAAGAGAAGCGCTCTGCCGCTGAAGTGGTTATGACAAAGCTTCACGCCGGCGGTAAGTTTGACACTAACGCTTACAAAGTTTCCGGTGGGCTTCACGGCGTTGGCGTTTCATGCGTCAACTTCCTTTCGGAACATCTACATCTGGAGATTTGGCGCGACGGGAAGACCTATGAACAAGAATACGTGCGCGGGGTTCCAGTCGTACCTCTAAAACAAACAGGAAAGACGCGAAAACGCGGCACCAAGATCACCTTCCTGCCCGATTCTCAGATCTTTACTGAGACGGCATTTAGCTTCGACAAGCTCTCGGAGCGTCTGCGGGAAAAGGCCTTCCTCAATAAGGGTATTCGCATCACCATCAAGGACGAGCGCGAGGAGCCGGAGCGTTCGCACGAGTTCTATTACAAGGGAGGGATTGCGGAATTCGTCAAACATCTAAACAAAAATAAGAGCGTTCTTCACGATAAGCCAATCTACTTTGAGAAGGAAAGCGATGCGCTTTCGATCGAGGTGGCTATCCAGTACAACGACGCTTACGACGAAAAGGTCTATTCGTTTGCCAACAACATCAATACAGTCGATGGTGGCTCGCACTTATCTGGATTTCGCTCGGCCTTTACCAGAACTATCAACGCCTACGCGCAATCGTCAGGTCTGGCGAAGAACTTCAAGACCTCTCTCACGGGAGATGATGTTCGTGAGGGACTCGTGGCAGTTATCTCCGTGAAGTTGCCGCAACCGCAATTTGAAGGCCAAACAAAAGGTAAGCTGAACTCCGATGTAAAGGGGGCGGTTGAGTCGTTCTTGAATGATCGGCTTACGGAGTTTTTTGAACAAAACCCAACCGTGGCGAGAAAAATAGTCGGCAAAGCGCTGGATGCCGCGAGGGCGCGAGAGGCTGCGCGTAAAGCGCGGGAAATCGTGCGCAAAGGCGCGATGGGTTCTAGCATGCTGCCCGGTAAGCTGGCCGATTGCCAGGAGCGAGATCCGGCGTTGTCCGAGATTTACATTGTCGAGGGAGATTCAGCCGGGGGGTCTGCGAAACAGGGACGTGATCGAAAAAATCAAGCGATACTTCCCCTGAAGGGCAAGATCCTCAACGTCGAAAAAGCGCGTTATGACAAGATGCTTGGCCACAGCGAAATAAAAGCTCTGATTACAGCACTGGGAACTGGGATCGGAAAAGAGGATTTCGACGCAAGCAAGTTGCGCTACCACAAGATCATTCTGATGACCGACGCCGACGTCGACGGCTCGCATATAAGGACCTTGTTGCTTACTTTCTTCTATCGTCAAATGGCTGAGCTGGTGGAAAAGGGTTATGTGTACATTGCCCAGCCGCCATTGTTTAAGGTGAAGCGAGGCAAGAAAGAGGAATACATTAAAGATGAAGGCTCGATGATCCGCTATTTGATGAGAACGGCGACAGCGGATATGACAGTTAATTCAGTAGGTGCAAAGGAAGTCATCGAAGGTAAAGATCTCGCACGGTCATTGGAGCAGATGGTTGATTTTAAGCATTACTGCGAGCGCGCATCGCGCCGTCTTGGTGGCGATTCTCATCTCCTCGATACACTCCTGGAAGCTTTTGGTGGCAAGAAAGGGGTACTACGCAAAGAGGGAACAACTCTTCGCAAGATATTTCAGGATGGCGATCTCATGGCTCGAGTCGAAGCCGTGTTGGCAGGGGCCGGTTATAAGACCGAACTCTCAACTGACGAGGAGCACGGCCTTTGGGAGATAGAGACCTCGACCAATTCCGGCCTTAATCTTTCAGTCGATTGGAACTTTGCGAGCTTTGTAGAGTTTCAAAAGGCGGTTGAACTCTATATGACTCTCGAAGACAAGCTAGCGCCTCCATTCATAACAGGTGAGAACGGCACGAAAGAAGAGATTGCCACACGTGATGCTCTGCTTGAAAAGGTTCTCGCGGCTGCAAAAAAGGACCTGACCATTCAACGCTACAAGGGCCTCGGTGAAATGAATCCTGAACAACTCTGGGAGACTACTATGAACCCCGAGAAGCGCACGCTTTTGCAGGTGAGAATTGACGACGCAGTGGAAACCGATGAAATCTTTACCGTGCTAATGGGTGATGCAGTAGAGCCGCGACGCAAGTTTATCGAAGACAATGCGCTGGACGTCAGAAACCTCGATGTCTAGCGACATTCCGGCTACTATTCACCCTCACGAAATCGCTCAACGCGAAAACGTGAAAGATTCAAAGGTGTTCCGACGGCAATACCCGCCTTCTTTGCGGCAATCTCAACCTGCTGCTCAGCAGTGTCGATGCCTGGGATGTCAGGCAACAGCAGTCCACGCCGGACACCTATCTCGTCTTCCACTATCACGCCGTAAATTCTCGGATCGAGATCCGCCAAACTCGCTCTCTCAGCTGGAAACAAAACATCTACGGAGTAGCTCAGGTTCGACAGCTCGTCCCTAGCCACTGGCAGAAAACGTGGATCACGTGTGGCCGCGCTGATTGCATTTGTGATGATTTCCTCGGCAAGGCTGTCCATCTCCGGCTCAATTGTGCCGATGCAACCTCGCAGGTCTCCTTCCAGAGTCTTGAGCGAGACAAAACACGGAGCGCGTGCCGCCAACAATCCGGCGATGTTTGGCGGTGGCGGTAAAATCGTTCCATCATTGACAAACGTCTCAACGGTTCTGCGTGCGAGTCCGGGTAGGTCCTGGCGGTCATTCGGATCTAGCTCGTCACCAACTGAAATCCGCTCGACTTCCTCGAAGTTTGTGTGTTTGGTAAGTTGAGCAACCAGATACCCGACACCGAAAGGGGCTTCATAGTTAAGCACCTCGCAAGCTAAGGGCAGTTGCCTGGTGGCGCCGATGGCGATAAGCATCGACCGATAGCCACACTCGCCGGCAAGTGCTCGCAGATCGGGATCAATCTGGACGATTCGTTCGGGCTCATTACAGGAAAGAGCATCCACGATCTCCTGGTCAAAAAGGAAGGCGCTGGAGTCATAACCTGCTGGTGCTTGCGGTTTAAGTCTGTGACTCAGGTCTCCGCTAGCGATAAATGCGACAGGCCTGCCAACTTCCTCGATTGCCTTTCTGATACAGGCTCCAAAGCGGAGATGATCGTCGTCTGAAAGGAAACTGTAGCCGAGTGCGACCACGTCGCCTTGCCACCCATTCCGCAGTAGAAAATAGAGCGGGACGCTCGTGCCATGATCGAGCTCTTGTTTTGGAATTCCGACTACTGCATAGTTTTCGTTTGCTGCGTTCCTCGCAATCGCGCTCAATAGTTCAACATCAAGCGCAACCTGGAGTTGTGTGTCAGGCGCGCGAAAGTTGGAGAAGTCTCCATGAAGCTCTGGTCCCAGATAAGCAACAAAAGAATCGACGTCGAGTGGCGCATGAGGAGAAACCAGCACAACAGTCTTGGTACCGCTGGCGATGAGTCGTCTGGTGAGTTCCGCCATCGCTTCGATTGAGCCGCGCACCTCGGTGATAGACTCTCGGCCTACCTCCGGGACCATGATAGGAGGGTGTGGTGCGATGCCCGAGAAAACAAGGTTGCTTGGATTACTCATGCAGCTCACGTCAACGTGAAAATACTGAACAAGCAAGTTCGCTTGCTTCGGCAGACGCGCAGCCCTTCGAAGCGAGAGAAAATTGGGTAGATATCTTTCAGGGAACGCTTCGTATCTTATCCAATTGCTCTCCAGATCGAAAGGCACTTATGATGGTGTTTATTTTCTAACATTATTGTTTGGAAATGAAGAGTTTTGACCTAGTGATCGTGGGAGCCGGACCAGCCGGGTCTTTTGCCGCCGAATTGTTGGCTAGAGGCGGCGCTCGTGTAGCCTTGTTTGATGGCCGGCCCGAAGGTGAGCCCAAGGCCTGCGGCGGCGGCGTGACTGCGAAAGCTTTGAAAGCATGGCCTCAGTTATTGAACGCAGTCGGCCGCACGGTAAACGAGCTCGAGATGTATTCGCCCTCCGGCAAGCGCCTTCATCTGAAATTGGACGAGCCTTTCGCTATCTATTCTCGCGTGGCCTTTGACTCCTATCTTCGGGATCGAGCCAGAGACGCGGGAGCGGGTGTTTTTTCGGAGAAGATCTCGGGGAAGAGAATAAAGAGAAGTGGTTCAACATGGCTCCTCGAGTCGAGCACCAACGAATACTCCGGAGGGATGTTGGTGGGTGCAGATGGGGCAAACAGCTCGATTGCAAAAATGCTGGCCGGACCTTTACCACCCTCAGATATGGAGGTCGCGTTCGGTTACCGGGCTCCGCTGCCCGCTAACGGTGAGGAACCTCCCACGGTCGTGGCCTTTCTGCCCCGTTGGGTGGGTTATGCGTGGGCCTTTCCTCGCCTGGATCATATCTCCTTTGGCATCGCCACTACGCAGGATGCTTTTGAACATCAGCCGCTTGACGACCTCTTATGGCGTTTCATGATTGGTTACTATCAACAACGTGAAGGCGCCAATGTGAAGTTTTGGGGCCACAACAAAAGCTCAAAGGACAGCACACGCATCAAGGACCATTTACGAACAACCGCGGAACGCTACGCCGCACGCATTCCGGGTCTAGCAGAGAAGACCTGGGACACGAGACGCGTCTGCGGCGAAGGCTGGGGCCTATTGGGTGATGCTGCGGGCTTCGCGGATCCAGTTACGGGCGAGGGAATTTATTACGCTTTACGTTCGGCGCAACTTTTCGCGGAGTGTTATCTCGCGGGCCAACCGCTTTCGTACGAGCCGCGTTGGCGTGAAGATTTTGGTGCGGAGTTGCGGCGAGCAGCACGCATGCGCCGTCGCTTCTACGGGAACTTTTGGGGTGCGCCGTTTACTGAACGGATGATCGAGTTTGCCCGGGGTCATCGAGGGGTCAAACGCGTGCTCGGCGATCTAGTCGCCGGCGAGCAAGGTTATACAGACTTGAAAAAGAAACTTGTGCGCAGTGCGTTGCGCCCGCTCTAGAGTTTGCTGCTGAGGAAAAAATCGCCTAAAAGCATCCCAATACTTCAAGGCGCCAGGCGTTTGATGGTCCAGGAGCCGTCTGTCTCTCGTTCATAAAGGATGCGGTCGTGTAAACGACCTACACGGCCTTTCCAGAACTCGATGCGTTCAGGCACTAATCGATAACCGCCCCAGTATGGCGGACATTCAATCGTTCGATCGCCATAGAGTTGCTCCAATTCCGCGGACCGCTTTTCCAGCACATCTCTTCCGGAAATGACTTCACTTTGCGGCGATGCCAATGCTCCGATCTGACTTTCGCGCGGACGTGTCTGAAAATACTCTAGCGATTCAGCCACCGATGTTCTTTGCACCTTGCCTTCCACCCGCACCTGCCGTTCGAACTGGGGCCAGTAGAAAACCAGTGCGGCAAAAGGATTATTATCAAGATCCCGGGCCTTGGCGCTCCGGTAGTTTGTGAAAAACACAAATCCGTTTTCATCCACCCGCTTTAGTAAAACGAGACGCGCTGAAGGTTTGCCGTCAGTCGTGGCCGTCGCCAGGGTCATCGCTTCCGGCAGGTGAATGTCGGCAGTGATGGCCTCGTCCAACCATCGTTGAAATTGCGTCACCGGATTGGGATCGACGAGCTTCTCGTCGAGGCCTTCCGGAGTCTTAGTTTCTGGGGTGTTACTTGTAGCCATTTCTTACCAAAGATATCGCGGCACTGGGTTTGATTCGTAGCTTAGTCCTTCTGTCGTTGAGTGCGGTCGCTACCGCCCCCGGGTCCGTAACGCTCCCACAGCGCGCCTAACTAATATCGGTCAGCCCTGCTGAATTCGTGGCAGTCAATGACCTAAGTTGAGTGCGGTCGCTACTGCTCCCGGTTCTGACAATAGGGAGCGAGTTTTTCTCGCAACTCCTGTGGGATAGGAACGGTTTCAAAGGTATCGCGCCGGACGGCAGCAAGTACAAAATGCGCGTCAGCAATCAACTTATCCTCGCCCTTCCGTCTCACTTCGAAGTTTATACGCATCGACTTGTTGCCAAAACTGCCGACGTAGGCAGACACCTCCAGCAGATCATCCAACTGCGCGGCATGGTGAAAGTCGCACTCGAGATGCACGCGGGGCAACCAGATATCCAATTCGTCAAACATCACGCCGTAGGGCAATCCCACAACGCGGAAGAGTTCAGTCTCCGCAAACTCAAAGAGATGAATATAAGCCCCGTAGAAAATAATGCGTGCCGCATCGACATCCCCCCAGCGTACACGCTCCTGAACAGTGAATTTTTTGAATTCAGGCATTGGGGCCATTTTCGATTTTCGATTTCTGATTGCCGATTCGTCAAAGCTCTGAAGTAGCTTCCGCCATAAGAATCACACTGAAGCCAATCAGAAATCAAAGGAGGAGTCCAAACCAGCAATCGGCAATTGCCAATCGGCAATTGATTAAGCCTTTATGTATCCAAAAAATCCGTCAAGGCTTCGTTGAACCGCTCGGGTTGTTCAATGTTCGAAACATGACCGGCGTTTTCTATCACCACCAGACGCGAACCACCAATCTCATGATGCATCCGTTCGGAATCCTGTAAGGGTGTAATCGCATCGTCATGGCCAACTAGAATCAAGGTCGGCGGAATTATCCGCGAGAGGTGTTCGGTTTGGTCATCGCGCATTGCCATCCCCATTAAAGCCGCGGCAGCGCCTTTAGGTTTAGTTCGCAACATCATATCGCGGATGCGCTTTACGACTTCAGGTCGTTTGCTAACCGTTTCTGGAGCGAGCAATTTTGGCAGCATCGAATCCACAATTCCTGCCATCCCCTCCGCCATAAGCTTTTCAGCTTGTTGAGCGCGAATTTGTTTGGCCTCCTCGGTATCAGCCTGTGCGCGGGTGTCGGCAAGAATCAATGAGCGCACACGCAGAGCAAACAAGCGGTAAAAAGCCAGAGCGACATAACCCCCCATTGATAGGCCGCCAATGACGGCGCGAGTGATTCCCAGGCCATCCATCAGTAATCCCACGTCCCGAGCCATTGTATTCATGGTTGCCGGGCCAGCCGGGTTATCGCTGTCGCCATGCCCCCGCAAGTCTGGAGTGATCACACGATGGGTCGCACTTAGGGCAGCAACCTGCTCGCGCCACATTGATCGGTTAAAGGGATAACCGTGCAGCAGTACGACCGGAGGACCAGCGCCTGAGTCGTCGTAGGCCATCTGAATCTCGTCGACGCGCATTTGACTCATGTTTGAAGCTGGCTCAGAACTCTCGTCTTGCTGCTCTCGCAATCACAGAAACCAGTTCAGTAAGTTCGACCGGCTTAGGAAGGTATATTTGGAACCCCGAAGAGAGAGCTCGTTCCCGGTCTTCGTCCTTTGCATAGGCCGTGATTGCTACTGCCGGAATTGTTTGCTCCTCTCCGTGATCGAGAGACCTTACTTTCTCAATCAAGGCGTAACCATCTTCATCCGGCATAGCGATGTCGGAAATGAGCACATCAGGTCTATTGGCTTTGATAGCTATCAATGCGTCCACTGCCGACGAAACCGCTGTAACAGTGGCTTGCCTGCTCTTAAGAGCGGTCGCCATTAATTCCAAGGTGTCTACGTCGTCGTCGACAACCAGCACGCGCAAGCCAGACAATAACTGCCGAGGCTGGTGAGTCGATTCAGGAATCACGATTTCGGTTGTGTCCAATAAAGATGCTTTATCACCGCAATCCACAAGAGGCAGTTTAAGTGTAAACGTAGCACCCTTACCTTTTCCTGGACTTTCAGCACGAATAGTTCCACCGTGTATCTCAACTAGATGCCGGGCGATTGCGAGTCCCAGACCCAGACCGCCGTGTTGACGCGTGGTCGTGCTATCGGCCTGGCGGAACCGGTCGAAGACGTAGGGAAGGAATTCCGGACTAATACCCTGGCCCGTATCCGCGACCTTGATTTCTACTGAGGACCTCACTTGATGCAGACCAAGGGTAACGCGACCGCCGTTCTCCGTAAATTTCACAGCGTTCGAAA
>WNFA01006857.1_pt1 | contig 11517 bp, 11 predicted proteins | sample 5400481 | NCBI WGS metagenome assembly WNFA01 (sample SAMN13153340, study PRJNA577476) | soil metagenome | isolation source: 120 cm saprolite under Douglas fir tree site 2 hole 1 replicate 2 | place: USA:California | collected 2015-04-18
CGGACTCCGGCCGAAGGATTTTGGCCGGCAAGGGCTCAAAGGTAAGCACGGTGGCAACGACGTTGAGCTGGCCGGCTCGCTCCACAACGGCTCGCAGGATTGCCTGATGACCGAGGTGGATGCCGTCAAAATTGCCGATGGCGAGGACGCTGCCGCAGTTGGAAGCAGCGTAGCGTGAAGCCCAGGCAGCGGAGGAGGAGAATTGGGAAAGCCGAATGGAGTTCGCGGAGACTGTGGTGTTTGTTGACGGGACGGCAGGGGACTCCTCCACGGCAGTCTCGAAGCGCAGGCCGTCGTAGGCGAGCTGCACGTTTGAAAATCCCAGCTTGCGGAGGCGCTCGTTCGTTTCTTCATGAGGGAGGTCGTGAGCGATGTGGGTAAACCAGGCGCGGGCGGGCTTGAGCCGCCGGATAAGGGCCAAAGCTTGATCGACGGTTTGATGCATGGGGTGAGGAATGTCGCGCAAGGCGTCGAGGATAAGGTCGTCAAGCCCCTCGAGCAACCTGAGCGACGATTCCGGGACGGCGCTGAAATCGGTGAGATAGGCGGCGCGGCCGAACCGGAAACCGAGAACCTCCATGTCGCCGTGCTCCAGCGGCACGGGAACGAAAGGAATGCCGAGAAGCTCGAAGGGACCGTTCACGACGTTGAGGGACACGCTCGGGACGCTGCTCAAGGTCGGCTTATCGTCAAATACATAGGAAAATGCGCGGCGAATAATCTTGAAGGTCTCTTCATTGCTGTAGACGGGCAGGGCAGCTCTCTGGCGAATATTGAAGGGGCGGATGTCATCGAAGCCAAGAATGTGGTCGGCATGGCCGTGGGTGAGAAGGATGGCATCGAGGCGGTCCAGCCCGGCGCGCAGGGCCTGCTGGCGAAAATCGGGGGTCGTATCGATGACGACGTTCTGGCCGTTGCGAGAGAGGAGCAGGGAAGGGCGAAGCCGATTGTCGCGCGGATCTTTCGAGGTGCAGACAGAGCAATGGCAACCGAGGGTCGGAACTCCCATGGAGGTTCCCGAGCCGAGAACAGTAATTTCTAATGCAGGCGGGGCCATGTTGAGAGAACTGAATCTCGCTGCGCGGCGTCCGATGGCATAGTCCGGTACTAGCTAAGAGCGCGCCTTGGCTTTCGATTGCGTTGCCGCTTGGGCCGCAACAGCTTGGTTGATCTCGAGATAGGTCATCTTCAGCTTGCCGAGGAGATCGAGCAGGAGCGTGTCTTCTTCCGGGGCCAGATTGCCTTTGGTCTTTTCGCGAAGCGCATCCAACATATCGATCAGCTCGCGGGCGGCATCGGGATCGATCACCGGCTGGCCGGTGCGCGGGTCGGCATAGGCGCCCAGCACCATCGCGGCATTACTTCCCAGCATGCGAACGAGGTTTTCAAAAGCGGAGGACCGCTTGGGCAATTCAGCGGGCGGATGAGGAGTTTCCAATTTGGGCGCGTCGGCTGCGGGCGGTTTGGCTCCCTCGCGCGGAGTCTCGCGCTTGGCCTCCCGCTCTTCTTCCTCGCGGGCTTCCTTGCGCAGCTCTCCCTCCGCGGTGAAAGGCCGGCGGTCAATGACTCGGAACTCTTCCTGCTTGTGATCAGACACGGGGACAATCCTCGACTCTAGTTTGACGTTAAAGTTTACCACGGGTTGCGAGTTTGGGCAGCGGCGCGGCGGTTTTGGCGGATGTAGCGCGCTTGTCAAAGGTGGAGACGGGCCGTAAAGTGGAACGCTTGGTACACAGCCGGGTTTTGCGGAGAACGAATGGCCGTTAAAAGCAAGAGTGCTCGAAGAGCTCCGAAGCGGGCGGCTCGTACGCGGAGCGGGCAGAAGCCTGCACACGCGACGCCGGGAGAATGGTTCGAAAAGCTGGTGGACCTCCAGGCACGGCTGCGAGCGCCCAAGGGATGCCCCTGGGACAGGGAACAGACGCACGCCACGCTCCGGACATATCTGATCGAGGAAGCGTACGAGGTCCTGGATGCGCTGGAAAGCGGCGATGACGTCAAGTTTGCGGAGGAGATGGGCGACCTGCTGTTGCAAATCGTGTTTCACTCGCAGATCGCGCGGGAAGAAGGACGGTTTACGGTTTCCGATGTGATTCGGGAAATCCACGAAAAGATGGTGCGACGGCACCCGCACGTTTTTGGAGAAAAACGCGCGCGGGATGCGGCGGAAGTGCTGAAGAACTGGGATCGATGGAATCTCGCGGGGCTTGCCGGCAACGCTTGAGGGCTTTCAACTGACGCGGCGCGCGGCGCGGATTGGGTTTGACTGGGAGAGCATGGAGGGCGTTTTAGAAAAGATGGAGGAAGAGAGCGCCGAGCTGCGCGACGCGGTGAAGGACAAACAGCAGGGAAGAATGGAAGAAGAAATGGGGGATCTGCTTTTCGCGGCGATAAACCTGGCGCGTTTCTTGCAGGTGGACCCGGAAATCGCATTGAAGAAGGCGAATGCGAAGTTTTCCCGGCGGTTCAGGGAGATGGAGCGGCTTTCTGCGGCTAACGGGAGAGCGCTGGCAGAGGTTCCGAGAGGGGAGATGGAATCTCTGTGGGAACAGGCCAAGCGCGGCGGAGATAAGAGCGTCACAGCGGGGGCACGCGAGGCGCGCAGAAGCTGATGAGCGAGGGGATCGTCGTTCGCAAATGTGAGGGCCTCGAGGAGTTCCAGCGCTGCGTGGAATTGCAGCGGCAGATCTGGGGTGAAGAGGATCTGGAGGTCGAGCCCGCGACGATGTTTGTAGTGGCCTCGGAAACGGGCGGTCAAGTCCTGGGGGCGTTCGATGGCGAGCGCATGATTGGCTATACGCTGGCAGTGGCCGGACTACGCGGCAATACTCCCTTCCTCCATTCGCACATGACGGGCGTGGACGCAAGTTACCGGGACCGCGGAGTCGGACGGATGCTAAAACTCTACCAGCGCGACGAGGCGCTGGGGCGGGGAATCAGGCTGATTGTGTGGACCTTCGACCCGCTGGAACTGCGCAACGCGCATTTCAATTTGAACAAGTTGGGAGCAATCGGGAGGGAATACAAGCCGAATCTTTACGGCCTGACAACAAGCCCGCTGCACCGGGGGCTTCCGACCGACCGACTGGTCGCGGAGTGGCAGCTAGATTCGACCCGTGTGGTGGCCGCGCTTGGCGGACTTGCTAAAGAGCAGAAGGAAGCGCCTGGGGTGATCGAATTGCCGAGAGAGCTGGAGCGATGGAAGCAAGAAGACAGCGGGCAAGTGGCACGAGTGCAGGCGAGAGTGCGGGAAGAATTTCAGGCGTGGTTTGCCCGAGGCTACGCGGCGGTGGCAGTGCGAAGGACTCCTGCGGGAACCGCGTACCTTCTGACACCGTGGAGCGATTTCTAGACGATTTCTAAATGATGTTTGACCGGGCGCGTCCGTGGATTGGTGCTTAGGGAGTGGGAAAGCTGACGATGCGAATTCGAGAGATCGCGCTGCGCGAATTGAGGATGAAGCTGGTTACGCCATTTGAAACCAGCATGGGGCGCTCGGACGCGCGTCGCATACTTCTGATCGAAGCGGACGTGGACGGGATCAGCGGGTGGGGCGAATGCGTGGCCGGTGAAACGCCGTGGTATAGCCCGGAAACGACGGATACCGCATGGCATATCTTGCGCGATCACTTGTGGCCGCGGGTGAAAGGCAGGGAATTTGGCGCGGCGTCTGAAATCTGGGATTTGCTGAAAACCGTTCGCGGGCACAACATGGCGAAAGGGGCGCTGGAGGCGGCAGTCTGGGATGCGGAAGCCAGGCAGAAGGGCCTGCCGCTTTGGAAAATGATTGGCGGAGCGCGCGAAGAGATCGCCTGCGGCGTGTCGATTGGGATCAAGGAGTCGCTCGACGAGCTGGCGGCTGACGTGAAGAAGGAGCTCGCCGCCGGGTATCAACGGATCAAAATCAAGATTAAGCCGGGAAAAGATTTGGAGCTGGTGAAGCGGCTGCGGCAGGATTTCCCGCGCATCAAACTGATGGTGGACGCGAATTCGGCATACCGCATGGAGGATTGGCCGTTATTGAAGCAACTCGAAGGCTTCTACCTGATGATGATCGAACAGCCACTCGGCTGGGACGATTTGTACGGCCACGTGGAATTGCAGAAGAAGCTGGAAACACCGATTTGTCTCGACGAGTGCATTCATACGGAGGAACAGGCACGCGCGGCGATTGAACTCGGCGCGTGCAAGATCATCAACATCAAGCTGGGGCGTGTGGGCGGTTACACCGTGGCGCGTCGAATACACGATTTGTGCCAGAAGAAGGGCGTCCCGGTGTGGTGCGGGGGCATGCTGGAGTCCGGGATTGGCCGAGCACATAACATCGCGCTTTCCACGCTGCCGAATTTCACGCTGCCCGGAGACGTGGCAGCCAGCCGGCGCTATTGGGAAGAGGACATCATCGAGCCAGAAGTGACGGTTTCGCAGCAGGGCACAATCCGCGTGCTCACGGGACCCGGGATTGGATTTGAGCCACGGCGCGAGCGAATCGAAGAATTAACCGCGCGAAAAGAACGGCTGGCCTGATTCCGTGCGAGTAGAAAGCTCCAAAGGGCAGGCGCCCGGCCGAGGTGTGATTGGTTCCTCGATTGGGCTCATCGTCGTGGCCTGGGCCCTCAACTTCATTGCGGCGAAGATCGGGTTGCGGCACCTGCCGGCGCTCACGATGGCCTCTTTCCGCGTGTGCCTCGCGGGCGGCGTGATGCTGCCAACGTATTTTATCTGCAGGCGATTGCCGGCATTTGCCGAAGCCCTGGAAGTGCGGCGTCGGGGATTTACCGGACGAGATTTTTGGAGGTTTCTCTACCTCGGTTTCTTCGGCGTCGCCGTCAATCAAATCTGCTTCACAGTCGCACTGCGTTATACCTCGGTGAGTCATGCCGCGGTGATCGTGGGGATGGGGCCGATTTACACGCTGGTGCTGGCGGTGCTGCTGCGGATGGAGAGGGCAACATGGCACAAGGCAACCGGAATGGCGATAGCGTTCATGGGAATCGCGATTCTGGCCTCGGAAAATGGGCTATCCGCGCACTCTCCATCGTTGGTGGGCGATGCCATCGCCTTGACGGGCTCGCTGGGGTTCGCGACGTTTGCCGTGCTCGGCAAGCGCGTGGCGGGAGCGTACGACAGCCTCACGATGACCGCCTTCAACCATTTCGCTGGCACGTTGATCGTGCTGCCGCTGGCGGTGTATCAGGCGCGAGCGATAGGCCCGGCATGGAAGTGGCGAGCAATTCCGTGGGAAGCGTGGGCGGCGATTCTTTATATGGCGGTGGTCGCGTCGGCGGTGGCGTACGTGCTTTATTTCTGGTTGCTGCGATATCTCGAAGCATCGCAGCTCAGCGCCTTCACCTACCTGCTGCCGGTTCTCGCGACCTTGCTGGGGATTGCATTGCTGGGGGAGCGGGGCTCCTGGCGGCAGGTTTTCGGCGGGGTCCTTGCGCTCGCCGGGGTCTACTGGACGGAGTCCGGCCGGGAGCAGTAGCCGCGGGGTGACGGGAGACCGCGGCTCGCGACGGCGATTCGTGAACGCACGGACGAGCGGGCTTGTGCTACTGTGCGTCTTCGAAGGAGGAAAGCTCTGTGGCAAATGTGCCCCTGCGGAGTGGAGGTCGGGCGGCCCGCATAGCGGTCATCCCGGGCGACGGAATCGGCAAAGAGGTGACTCCAGAGGCGATCAAGGTTTTGAAGGCGGTTACTGCGCCGGCGAAGCGGCCCATGGAATTTGTCGAGTTTGATTGGGGGGCCGACAAGTATTTGCGTGATGGTGTGACCCTGCCGGCGGGGGCGGTGGAAATGCTCCGGGATGAGTTTGATGCGATTCTTTTGGGCGCCCTGGGCGATCCCCGCGTGCCTTCGAATCAACATGCCGCCGATATTCTGCTTGGGCTGCGCTTCAAGCTGGACCTGTACGTGAATGCCCGGCCGGTCGAGCTGATGCACGAACGACTGACCCCCCTGCGCGACCGCACCGAGTGGGATATCCGCCTGATGGTCTTCCGGGAGAACACGGAAGGGTTGTACGTCGGCGTGGGCGGCTTTTTCAAGAAGGGCACCCCGGATGAGATCGCCGTGCAGGAGGATGTGAACTCGCGCAAGGGCGTGGAACGCATTATCCGGTACGCGTTCGAATACGCGCGGGCGAATGGGCTGAAGCGCGTATGCATGAGCGATAAATCGAACGCTATGACCTTCGGACACGACCTGTGGCAGCGAGTGTTTAAGGAAGTTCGTCAAGAATATACCGCAATTGAGTCGCGGCACCTTTACATCGATACGCTGGCGATGGAGATCGTGCGCGATCCCGCGCAATTCGACGTGATTGTAACCTGCAACCTCTTCGGCGACATTATCAGCGACCTCGGAGCGCAGCTCGCGGGAGGACTGGGGCTGGCGCCCTCAGGAAACATTCATCCGGGAAAGACGTCGCTATTTGAACCAGTGCATGGCTCCGCGCCGAACATAGCGGGAAAGGGAATCGCCAATCCGCTGGGCTCGGTGCTGGCCTCGGGGATGATGCTCGATTTTCTTTCGTGGAAAAGGGAGGCTCAGGTTTTGCGCGAAGCGGTGAAGGCTGCCTTGCATGAGAACTACGTCACGCCTGATCTTGGCGGGGTTAAACAAACGGTTGAAGTTGGAGACTGGCTTGCGAAGTTTGCCGAAAACCACGCAAAGGCACAATTAAAGTAACACTTTAAATCAGAATCGGCCTTCCAACTGGGGCAGCCATTTCTGCTAGTGGCGCCGAGATAACGACGTCAGCAGCATCCCTAGAAGGAATCCCCCAATGTGTGCCCACCAAGCGACCCCGCCGGTTGCCTCGGCCCCGAGAGAGCTCACTCCGGCAAGGAACTGCAGCAAGAACCAATATCCCAAGATGACGAAGGCCGGGATGGGCACCAGAAAAACGAAGAGCAGTGTAAGCACCCTGGCCCGGGGGTAGAGGAGGGCATAAGCGCCCATCACCCCGGAAATGGCGCCACTGGCGCCCACTGCGGGAAGCGAGGAATGAAAATTAAACAGCACGTGAAGGAGTCCCGCACCAATCCCGCAGACGAAATAGAAAAAAAGATAGGGGATATGGCCGAAGAAATCTTCCACGTTGTCGCCGAATATCCAAAGAAAAAGCATATTGCCCGCGATGTGGGCGATTCCGGAGTGGAGAAACATGCTTGTAAAGAGTGGGTAGAAGGCCATTCCGAAGCTGAGGTCGCCGCCGAGGAATGCGGGAACCCGCGCGGGGATGGTGGCATGGGCGACGAGGAAAGCCTGGTAAGCGCGGGGAGGAAGCGTCAGTTGCATCTCAAGCTGATAGAGGTATACCGCCACGTTCGTGAGAATGAGGAGAACGTTCACAACGGGGTAGGTACGCCGGGGGTTAAGATCTTTGAGAGGGATAAACATACGTGATTTCGATCGCTGGAACCGCGTCTCCCGGGCTGCGTTAGTCTCTAAGCGCAGTAATTGCGGCGCGCCGCAATTGTGTGCTGGAAAAAACCGGCGGATTGCAACGGCCCTTGCGGCGCAGCGCCTCTACCTCCCGCTCGGAGCGAATGTCGCCACGGGCACCGAGCGCCGTACAGTTTAGCCCCCCGGCGGCACAAGAGAACTCAAGCACCCGTTGCCAGTCCCACCCGCGCAGAATCCCGTATGCGAATCCCGCATGGAACAGATCTCCGGCTCCTGTCGAATCAACGACCCGCACGCGGTACGAGGGAGCATACCAGAAGCGCAGGCCATCCCAAGCCACTGCGCCGCCGACGCCGAGAGTCGCACAGATCAGTCGGAAGCCATATTTTCTTTTGAGCCGAGGGAGAGAGCGGAGCAGATTCTGTTCGCCGGCGCCGGTACGACGAAAACCTCTTGAGATGACAGGGAAGTCGACGAAAGGAAGGAGTCGGAGCAGGGCGGGAGAAACATGGTCAAAATCGGCGACCACAGGGATTTTCGCCGCGCGGGCCCATCGGGCAGCGATGATCGTGGCCTCAGGATCGTGACCATCGATGTGAAGCAGCCGCACCGAAGTGACCCAATCCCGGCGGAGTGCAGACGACCGCAACCGCAGGCGAGGGTCGCGCTTCCAGAGAACAGTTCTCTCGCCAGTTTTGCCGTCCACGAGAATAACGGATTGATGGCTGATACAATTACGGACCGCGATGAGGTGGGATTCCACCCCCGAGCGGCGCAGAACTTTCTGATGCATTTCAGCGGCGGAATCGTCCCCAACGACCCCGACGTAGCGAGTTCGCAAGCCCCACCGCTGGCACGCGATCATGGCGGTTGCAACTTGGCCGCCCGGCAGCACTCGCGTAGATAGCGTTTCGAGCGCGGAATCAGAAACAGGGAAGTGCGGCAGGTGAATCAGCGTGTCGGTGGCATTCTCGCCGATTCCCAGGATGTCGGCCATCGCTGTACGCATAGGAGCAACGTGCAGGGTAGCGGAAGAGAGCAAAAATGCAAAGCAAGACTATAGAAGGCTCTGCGTCCGATAATAGTATGGGCTACGAGGTGCCTAGTTAACAGAATCCTGGATCTCTGATTATCCAAAGAAGAATGAGGTTCGGGGCCACTTCCGTGGGCAGATCGCCAGCCATCATTTCTGCGAGTGAAGTGGTGCTGATTCGCACGCGGCAGATTCCCCGGCGAGCGCCGACGTCCCATCGCCGCGAAGAGAGTGACGGAAAGAATTGCGCGACGGCACGGCGTATGGTAAGAAACTTAGTTCCGCGTGCGCGATTCGGACTTGCTTTTTCACGGCGTCCGGCGCAGCGTCGGCGCGCCGACAGCTCATGCCTGCCCGGGAGACGGAAGCAATCATTCTGAAGACCTTCCCGCTGGGCGAGGCCGATCGCCTGGTTAGTTTTCTTGGACGGGCCTCGGGCCGTATGCGAGGAGTAGCGCCGGGTGCTCGGAGGATAAAGAACCGGTATGGATCGACGCTTGAGGCCCTTTCCCACGTGCAGATATGGTACGTGGAAAGAGAAACGCGAGAGCTTGTGAGGATTCAGCAGTGCGAATCGCTGGAGTCTTTTCACAAGGCGCAAAGCGACTACGAGTTGAGCACTGGCCTGGCCGTGGTGAGCGAGGTTTCTGAGCAAGTTTTGCCCGAGCATGAAGCATCCGAATCCATGTTCCGGTTGATCCTGCTCACGGTCCGGGAAATTGAGCGAACAAGGGACTGGCGGCTTCCGCTAAGTTACTTCGCGTTCTGGACCGTTCGGCTTGGAGGGTGGCTTCCCCAGTTCGACCGGTGCGCCTCCTGTGGAACGCCATTCGGCTCGCAGGCGGCCTATCAGGCAACGTGGGAAGCGGGCCTCTTGTGTGAGAAATGCCGGCGTAGTGGGATGAGGCCATTGCACCTGGAAGCGCGGCAGCTCGCGGAAAGATTTGCAAATGAGCGAGTGGACCGAATTACGAATGTGGGGGCTCTTGCAGGACTTCTCACAGAACTTCGTGAAGCAGCATTGAATTGGATTGAGCACCACACGGAACGACATCTAAAGACACGAGAATTTTTGGAGAGCGCTTGAAAGCTAAAGTAAGACTTGAGAAATTTGCGGGCCTCACTTTCCAAGATCTGATTCTTAAACTCTCACAGTTTTGGGCGAAGCAGAACTGCGTGCTTCAGCAACCCTACGACGTGGAAGTCGGCGCCGGCACTATGCACCCCGAAACGTTCCTCCGGGTCCTTGGCCCGGCCGCATATCGGGTCGCCTATGTGCAGCCAAGCCGTCGGCCCGCCGACGGGAGATACGGGGAAAACCCCAACCGGCTCTACAAACACACACAGCTTCAGGTAATCCTCAAACCCTCTCCCGCGGATGTTCAGGACATCTATCTGAGGAGCCTTGGAGCAATCGGAATCAACCTAAAGGAGCACGACATTCGCTTTGAGGAAGACAACTGGGAATCACCTACGCTGGGCGCCTGGGGAATTGGCTGGCAAGTATTGCTCGACGGGCTGGAAATCACCCAGTTCACTTACTTTCAGCAGAGCGGGGGCATCGATCTTGACCCCATTTCCGTGGAGCTCACTTACGGGCTCGAACGAATCTGCGCCTTTTTGCAGGGCGTGGAGAGCGTATACGATCTTCGCTGGTCGGCAGACAAGACGTACGGCGATATTCGGCTGGCAGAAGAGCAGCAATTCTCGGAATACAGCTTCGACCGCAGTGATGCGAAGCTGATTCGCACTGAATTTGATCTGCACGAAAAACAAGCCAAGGACCTGTTAGATGGATTTGGCAAGACGGAAGGGAAGGAGCGTGCGCGCTACCCGCTGCTTGCCGCGTACGACCACTGCCTGAAGTGCTCGCATTTGTTCAACCTGATGGATGCAAGGGGCGTCATATCAACCACCGAGCGGGCAGCTCTGATGAATCGCGTGCGTACGCTGGCCTGTCGCGCTGCCAGTGCTTATCTAGAACAGACCGGCGGCCCTGCGCTCCGTCGCGAGGCGCGCGCATGAAGTCCGGGGCGCAGAAAGCAGTTGAAAAGAAAGTTGAAGTTCTTCTTGAGATTGGTTGCGAAGAGATTCCAGCATGGATGCTCCCCAAGGCCGAGGATGAGTTACGGCTGAACCTTGAGAAGCTCCTAGCAGCGGAAACCCTCGCCGATGAGGTGAAAGTTGAAACCTTTGCCGGACCCCGCCGGCTGGTTGCTTTGGCTCATGGTCTACGAGCCAAGCAACCGGACGCGGTGAGCGAAGTCACCGGGCCTCCGAAATCGGTGGCCTACGATACGGTCGGCGCGCCGACGCGAGCGGCGCACAGCTTTGCGGAGAAGCAGGGGCTTTCGGTCTTCGATCTCTACGTGGTGCAGACGCCCAAGGGCGAGTATCTGGCCGCCAAGCAAATTAAGAGGGGGCGCTCCGCGGAACAGATTCTGCGCGAGATCTTGCCGCGAGCGATTCACGATCTTTCCTGGCCGAAGTCTATGACCTGGACGGGGCTCGAAGGAGCGCGCTTCATCCGTCCCATCCGTTGGATAGTGGCTGTGGTAGATGGGAAGCCGTTGCAATTCTCATTCGCAGGGGTGGCCGCGGGTAATGAGTCCCGGGGTCACCGGTTCCTCGGCAAGGGAAAGCTCCGCGTCAAAGACTTTGCCGATTATGAAACGCGAATGCGAAGGAACGGCGTGATCGTCAGGCCCGCGGAGCGCCGCGAGAAAATCGAAAAGGAACTTCTGGCGCAGGCCAAGAGAGGCGGATACCGTGTCCACGAAGATGCGGAATTAGTGAAACTGGTCACCTACCTCAACGAATTTCCCAGCGTCATTGAGGGCAATTTCGACAGCCGATTTCTCAGCCTCCCCGATGAAATCCTCATCACCGTGATGAGGGATCACCAGAAGTATTTCGCGGTTGAAAAGCGCACCGATGAGGTTGCGCCGCACTTCCTTGCGGTGATCAATCTCGCCAAGGATCCCAAGGGGCTGATTCAGCTGGGTCATGAACGGGTCTTGCGTGCCCGGTTTGCAGATGCGCAATTCTTCTGGGAATCGGACCAGAAGTGTCGG
>WNFA01009146.1_pt1 | contig 11516 bp, 7 predicted proteins | sample 5400481 | NCBI WGS metagenome assembly WNFA01 (sample SAMN13153340, study PRJNA577476) | soil metagenome | isolation source: 120 cm saprolite under Douglas fir tree site 2 hole 1 replicate 2 | place: USA:California | collected 2015-04-18
GAAGTCATAGGGGCCGAGCACGGCGTACTGCGCCGTGACCTTGGCCCCGAACTTCTCGATCTCCTTGTTCACTTCCTGCAGCCGCTTGGGGTTGCTCTTGAGCGACTTCGCGCCCTCGTCGGTCAAGTTCGTGAGCAACACGTAGGTGGGCATAGGCCTCAGCTCCGTTTCTCGATAGCCACGTAATCCCGCTGCGCGGGACCGGTGTACACCTGGCGCGGGCGGGCGATCTTCTGCTCCTTATCGAGCAACATCTCCTGCCACTGCGCCAGCCACCCCGGCGTGCGGCCGATGGCGAACAACACGGGGAAAATGTCGACCGGGAACTTCATGGCCTCGTAAATGATCCCGGAGTAGAAGTCGACGTTGGGATACAGCTTGCGCGACACGAAATACTCCTCTTGCAGCGCGATGCGCTCGAGCTCCAGGGCGATGTCGATGAGCGGGTTCTTGCCGGTCACGTCGAATACCTGCTCGGCGATCTGTTTGATGATCTTGGCTCGGGGGTCGAAGTTCTTGTAGACGCGGTGGCCAAAGCCCATCAGCCGGACTTCGCCTTTCCTGACGCGCTGGATGTATGCCGGAATCGCGTCGATCGACCCGATCTCGCGCAGCATGCGCAGCACTTCCTCGTTCGCGCCACCGTGCAGCGGTCCGTACAGCGCGGCGGCGGCCCCCGCCATGCAGGAATAGGGATCCGGATGCGAGGACCCGATGCCGCGCATCGCGCTCGTCGAGCAGTTCTGCTCGTGATCGGCGTGGAGAATGAACAAGACGTCGAGCGCCCGCTCGAGCACCGGGTGGGGCGAATACTTCACCTCGGTCGTCTTGAACATCATGTTCAGAAAATTGCCGGTATAGCTCAGATCGTTGTCCGGATAGGCGTACGGCATTCCCACCGAGTGGCGGTGCGCGAACGCGGCGAGGGTCGGTGTCTTGGCGATCAATCGGACGATCTGGTTGTTCCGCAGTTTCTCGTCGAAGATCCGCTTGGCCTCCACATAGAACGTCGAGAGCGCGGCGACGGCGCTCACGAACATTCCCATGGGGTGCGCGTCGTGGTGGAAGCCGTCGATGAACTTCTTGATGTTCTCGTGGATGATCGTGTGCCGCGTGACCTGATAGACCCAGGCGTCGAGCTCCGCGGCCGACGGTAGCTCGCCGTGCAGCAGCAGGTAGGACGTCTCGAGGAAGGTACTCTTCTCGGCGAGCTGCTCGATCGGGTAGCCGCGGTAGCGCAGGATGCCCGCATCGCCGTCGATGAACGTGATCGCGCTGCGGCAGGCCGCGGTATTCATGAACGCGGGATCGTAGCTCATCAGGCCGAAATCGTCGTCCGACATTTTGATCTGGCGAAGATCAGCGGCGCGGACCGTTCCGTCCTGAATCGGGAGCTCGTAGCTCTTGCCCGTGCGGTTATCGACGACGGTGAGCGTGTCCTTCGGCACCACGGCGTCCTGGATGTGTGTGGCCGAAAAGATAACCGGCTATCGGCCATCGGGTATCGGCTATCGGGGAATGCCGATAGCCAATAGCCGATCGCTTTCGTACTTTGCACACCGTGGCTCAGCCCCGTCCCAGTCTCTATCCGACACGCTCGAGCGCGGGCGCGCAGCTGGGGCAGCAGCTCGCCAGTCGCGGTTATCAATCGTGCATTTTGCTGGGCATCACGCCGGAAGGCGTCGAGATCGCCGCCCACGCCGCCAAGGCGATGGGCGCCCAGTTCGACGTGATTGTGGCGTCGTTCATCAAGCTGGGCGCCAATCTCGCTCCCATCGGTGCCATGGCGGAATCAGCGCCGGCGGAAATGGATCCCGATTTCCAGCCCGGGATGAACCTCCTCGAAAAGCTCCAGGCCGCGATCGACGAGTCCCGCGCGCGCGTGAGACAGGATCTCGTCCTGTACCGGACGCAACGCCCCGTCAAGAAGCTCGAGGGACGGACCGCGGTGATCGTCGAAGGGCAGATCGTCTATCCCTGGAAGGTGCTGGCCGCGGCGAAGGCCGCCGAGGGGTTAGGCGCGCGTGAAGTCGTGATTGCGGCGCCGGTCGCGACTCAGGCCGCGGCCGACCGGATTCGGGCGCGTACCTATGCCCTGGTGTGTCCGAGTGTGACGATGGAAGCGGAAGGCCATCCTTCGCCCTACGGTGATGCCGGGGCTGATGCACCGGAACGCCTGAAGAGCATCATGATTGCTCATCAGGCCGCCTAGCTACTGCTCCGGCAGCTCCACAATCTCGCGTTCCAACCAACGGTGTTCGCCGGCCAGGATTTCCTGCGCGAACTTGTACGTCGGAACATCCTCGTTTCGGCGTAGCCCATTGAACTTCGAGCGCACCCGACGCCGCGCCTGCCGGCAGAACAGGTCGGCGAGTTTCACGGCCCGCTCGCCCGCGACGCGGTCGCGCTTGTACAGCGCCTGCGCTCGGGAGCACGTGGCCGCCATGGCGAACAGCTCGCCCGCCACGTCCACCAGCCGGAACAGCACCGACTGGCGCAGCTCGAGCTTGGGCCCGAACCGAATCATGGAATGGAAGACGCTGCGCGCCAGACGCCGGCAGCTGCGCTCGACGAAGCGCACATGTTTCGCGAGCCGCGCGAACTCGGCGTAGCGCGGCCACAGGCTCCATCCCAGCCACCGCGATGGATACCACCACCCGTAGAACCCCGCGGAGCGGACCAAACCGGCCAGGCGCTCCCGCACCGTTTTTCCAGGCAGGACGACGTCGCCGGCGACCTGGAGATGCTTATCCACCGCTTCGCGCGCGATGAATAGGTGCATGATCTCCGACGATCCCTCGAAGATCAAATTGATCCGGAAGTCGCGCATGATGCGCTCGACGGGTATCGGCGCCTCGCCGCGCGCGCGCACCTCGGAGTTGTACAGCTTGGCGATCGCCGCCTCGAGCCGGATGTCGTAGCCGCCGCGCTCGGCCATCGCGCCGCACAGCTCGGCGACCGCCTCCATCGCGAGGGTGTTCGCCGCCATCGTGCCGATTTTCTGCGCGATCGCGTCGTGTTGCCCGATCGGCCGGCCCCACTGCACGCGCTCGGCCGCCCAGCGGCGTGAGACTTCGAGGCAGCGTTTCCCCGCGGCGACAGCCGAAATAGGAAGCGTGAGCCGTCCGGTGTTGAGCGTGACGAGCGCGAGCTTCAAGCCCTTGCCCTCGCCCCAGAGCACATTTTCCTTGGGCACGCGCACGTTCGTAAAACGGATCACCCCGTTGTAGAGCGCCTTCAGGCCCATGAAGTGACAGCGGTGCACGACCTCGACGCCCGGCCAGTCCATCTCGACGATGAAGGCCGTGATCTGCTTCTTTTCTTTGCCGTTGCTCATCTTCGACGGCGTCCGGGCCATCACGACGAGGAGCTCGGCCTTGGTGCCGTTGGTGCACCACAGTTTCTCGCCGTTCAGGATCCAGACGTCGTCGTCGAGGATCGCGTTTGTTTCCATCGCCGCCGGATCCGAGCCCACGCCGTGTTCGGTGAGGGCGAATGCAGAAATCGCGCCTTTCGCGAGGCGCGGGAAGTATTTCTTCTTCTGCGCTTCGCTGCCGAACATCTTGAGCGGCTGGGGCACGCCGATCGACTGGTGCGCCGACAGCAACGCCGTGAGCGAGCCATCCACCGACGACACCAGCTCGATCGCCTTCATGTAGGAAAGCTGGGACAGGCCGAGGCCGCCGTACTCGCGGGGAATCTTGATGCCGAACGCGCCGAGCTGGCGCAGTCCTTCGATTACCGTCTCGGGGATTTCGCCTTCGCGGTCGATGCGATCGGAATCGACGGCTTCGCGCAGGAACCGCTCGAGCTTGTCGAGGAACGGCTTGGCGCGGGCGACTTCGTCCGGATCTTGTTCGGGGTAGGGATGAATCAGGTCCATGCGCAGGTTGCCGAGGAACAGATCGCGCACGAAACTCGGCGCGGCCCATTCCTGCTCGCGTGCCGCTTCGGCAACTTCACGCGCCTCGTCGGCGCTGACTTTCGGTTGTTTGGGCTCGGCGAGGGTAGCCATGCTCTCTTAATGTAATATCTTCTCTTGCTGTTCAGCCCGCCGTCAGCCTTTTTGAGGAGATTTCCATGTCCCGCATAGCCTTTTTGACCCTGGCGCTCGGGCTCGCCACGGCGTTGTCCACGCCCGGAACCGCCCAACGCCCGTCTCGAACCGCCACGCGGCGTCCCGCCGCGCAGTCCGTCCCGGCGCCTATCACCATCCCGTATCAGCGCTTCATGCTGAAGAACGGCCTGACGCTGCTCGTCCACGAGGACCACAAGGCGCCGATCGTCGCCGTGAACATCTGGTACCACGTGGGCTCGAAGAACGAGCGGCCCGGCCGCACCGGGTTCGCCCATCTGTTCGAGCACTTGATGTTCAATGGCAGCGAGCACTTCAACGACGACTACTTCCAGCCGTTCGAGCGCATCGGCGCGACCGATCAGAACGGCACGACCAACGAAGACCGCACCAACTATTTCGAGAACGTGCCCACCAACGCGCTGGATGTGGCGCTGTGGATGGAATCGGATCGCATGGGCCATCTGCTCGGCGCGATCGACACGGCGAAGGTCAACGAGCAGCGCGGCGTCGTGCAGAACGAAAAGCGGCAGGGGGAGAATCAACCCTACGGTAAGGTCGATCTGCTGATGACCGAGGGCACCTATCCCGCCGGCCATCCGTACTCGTGGACGGTGATCGGGTCGATGGAAGACCTCAATGCCGCCTCGGTCGAAGACGTGAAGCAATGGTTCCGCACCTACTACGGTCCGAACAACGCGGTCATCGCGCTGGCCGGCGACATCACGCCCGAGACGGCGCGTCAGAAAGTGGAGCAGTTCTTCGGCGACATTCCGGCGACGCCGCCGATCGCCAAGCAGGAGACATGGATCGCGCCGCGCACGGGGTCGCATCGCGAGATCATGCAGGACCGCGTGCCGCAGGCGCGGATCTACAAAGAGTGGAACATCCCCGAGTACGGGTCGGCCGACGCCGATTACCTCGATCTCGTGACCGACGTGCTCGCGGCGGGGAAGACGTCGCGGCTCTACAAGCGGCTCGTCTATGACGAGCAGATCGCCACGGACGTCGCCGCGTACGTCGATCTCCGCGAGATCGGCGGACAGCTCGTGATTCGCGCGACCGCGAAGCCGGCCGGCGATCTCGCCCGCGTAGAACGCGCGATCGACGAGGAGCTCGCGCGCTTCATCGAGACAGGTCCGACCGCCAGTGAGCTGCGTCGGGTCAAGACGCAATCGCGCGCCAACTTCATCCGCGGCATCGAGCGGATTGGCGGCTTCGGCGGCAAGTCCGACGTGCTGGCGCGGAACGAGGTGTTCACGGGCAGCGCCGATCATTACCTGGTGACGCAGCGGCGCATCGCGGCGGCAACGGCCGGCGATCTCAAGTCGGCAGCGACCCGCTGGCTGAGGGACGGCGAGTGGGTGCTCGAGGTGCATCCGTACCCCACGTTCGAGACGGCCGCGAGCGGCGCCGACCGCACCAAGCTGCCCGATGCCGGCACGCCGCCTGATGCCCGGTTCCCCGCGGTCGCGCGCGCGACACTGCCGAACGGACTCAAGATCGTGCTCGCCGAGCGGCACTCGATTCCGCAGGTGCAGCTCACGCTGCTCCTGGATGCCGGCTATGCGGCGGACCAGTTTGCCGCACCGGGCACGGCGAGTCTCGCGCTCGACATGCTCGATGAAGGGACGACGCGCTGGACCGCGCTCCAGATCAGCGATACGCTGTCGCAGCTGGGCGCGCAGCTGTTTACGAGCTCGCGGCTCGACGTGTCCCGCGTCGCGTTGTCGACGTTGAAGGACAATCTCGATCCCGCGCTCGACGTCTTTGCCGACGTGCTGCTCAATCCGTCATTCCCGCAGGCGGACTTCCAGCGCCAGCAGCGGCAGCGCCTCGCCCGGATCCAGCGGGAGAAGGTGCAACCGGTGCAGATGGCGCTGCGAGTCTTCCCGCAGCTGCTATACGGCGCCAATCACGCGTACGGCAACCCGCTGACGGGCTCGGGCACGGAAGCATCGGTGTCGGCCATGACACGCGACGATCTCGTGCGCTTCCACCGCACCTGGTTCAAGCCGAACCACGCGACGCTGGTGATCGTGGGCGACGTCACGCTGGCGGAGATCCAGCCGAAGCTCACGCGCCGGTTCAGCAGCTGGCGGGGGGGCGACGTGCCGCAGAAGAACGTGAGCACCGTCGCCGATCAGCCGCGGTCACTCGTCTACATTCTCGATCGCCCCGGGGCGGAGCAGTCGATCATTTTCGCCGGCGATCTCGCGCCGCCGAAGGCCAATCCGCACGAGTACGCCATCGAGGCGATGACGTCACTCCTGGGCGGGCAATTCACGTCCCGCGTCAACATGAACCTGCGCGAAGCGAAACACTGGTCGTACGGCGCGTTCACATTGGTCTGGGATGCGCGTGGCCAGCGGCCGTTCATCGCGTACGCGCCCGTGCAAACCGACAAGACGAAGGAGTCGATGATCGAGGTCGATCGGGAGCTGCGGGGCATTCTCGGCCCGAAGCCCGTCACTGCGGACGAGCTCGCGAAAGCCCAGGCGAATCTGACGTTGACGCTGCCCGGCAATTGGGAGACGATGAACGCCGTGCAGGGCTCGCTCGAGCAGCTCGTGACGTTCGGGCTGGATGATCATTATTTCGAGACGTATGCCCAGCGTATCCGCGCGCTAACGATTCCCGACGCCGCAGGTGCGGCGCAGGAAGCGATCCGTCCCGATCACCTCGTGTGGGTGATCGTGGGTGATCGGTCAAAGATCGAGGCTGGGATTCGAGAGCTGAACTTCGGGGAGATCCGGTTCCTCGATGCGGACGGGAAACCGCTCGCGGCACGGTGAGGTGATGTGGTAGGGGCGCAGCAGGCTGCGCCCCTACAATCACCATCGCTGCTGTTCAGGAGATCCGAACAACCTGTTCCCGCCTCGCGAGTGTGGGCGTCAGCAACAAGGCCGCAATCGCGCCTCCGGTCATCCCACCCAGGTGCGCGAAGTTGTCGATGAATGGATTCATGAAGCCCACGAAGAGCTGCCAGGCCGCCCAGGCCGCGAGCACGAAGCCGGTCCGCTTGTCGCGCACGAAGAAGTATTGCTGGTTGCGATACAGCATGACGACGACGGCCATCAAGACGCCGAAGATCGCGCCCGACGCCCCGACGGACGGTCCCGGCCCGGTCGCCAGGCTGAACGCCGTTCCGGCCAGTCCACTCCCGACATAGATCGCCGCCGTCCGGGCCGCGCCAAAGGCGTGCTCGCAGGCCATCCCGACGATGAACAGCGCGATCATGTTGCCGATCAGATGATCGGGGCTGCCGTGCAGGAACGTCGCCGTGATCATGCGCCACCACTCTCCGGCAAGAACGCGCTCGCGGATCAGCGCACCGGCCATGATCGGATTGGTGTGATCAGCTCCAGTCGATTCCAGGATCGGGGCAAACGCGCCGGCGCTGACCTCCCAGACGAACACCGCGACGTTGGTGAGGATCAGCGCAATGATGAGCGGCGGGAGCCGCCGCATGCCGCGCTCGAAGTCCACGCGGCCATCGGAGACCTTCGCCGCCCGACGCGGTGCCAGCATCTCGGGCGTGATGAGGATCGGCTCTTCGTGCTCGCTGCCGTTCCCCCCCGCTGGGCCCGTGGTCACCGCCGCTCTCCCGTATCCAGCATCACGCCGAGGGCGATGGCGATGCGGCGGTCCATGAGTCGCTGCGGATCGGACGTCATGTCGAGCACGTAGCGGTCGAGGATCGTGAATTTGCGCTTGAATTCCCCAATGACATCCTCGGTTCCCGCGGGAAGGAAGATGAAGTTGGTGCGCAGGATACCGAACAGGGGACCGAGGAAGCGCCGCAGCAGCGACAGGATGATGGAGTCCTCCTTCGCGAGGAACAACAGCGTCCCGTTCGGTGCCCACACATACCACCGCTTGCGGATCGCATTGAACAGCCAATTCTTGCCGAGCTTGGCGAGCTTGCGGCCGCGTGCGTCGCGCACCGTGTATGTCATGGTGATCGGCTGGAATTTCTTGTCCTGGAGAATGTCGAGCAGCTTCTCGCGCTTGGATTGATCGCGATAGAAGGTGACATGCCGCTTCGCTGATATCACCACGCCCAGCACGATCGAGCCGATGAGAATCGTGACCATGCCGACGATGCCAACGATCGCCCGGAGGCTGCTGGGCGGCATGGCATCGATGATCGCCGCGAATGCAGGCAATCCGAGGACCAGGCCGGCGAGGACGACGAGGATCGCGCCCAGATTCCGCAACACGTGCGCGGGGCGCTCGACGAAGATGATCTTGTTGCCCTGCTCGTCCCCCACGTCGTACTTCTCGGAGATCTTCAACATCTGCTGGCGCAGCAGAAAAATGTCGCGGTCGAAGGCCGGGTCGCCTTCTGCCGTCGCGACGGCGACGCTGGGGACGCGCGCGGGCCGCCCACATTGGGGACACTTCACGAGCTTCCCTGCAAACTCATCCTTGAGGTCGTAGGACGTACCGCATTCGCAGGTCATATGCACCGCCATGTACGCCTCCGTCGCCGAGATGATAGATTTGCCGCGCCCTAGATCGGAGCTCCTTCGATGCGCTCTCTCATGCTGCTGCTCGTCGCTCTCGTCGCCCTGCCGGCCGCGAGTGCGCAGACTCTCCAGATGGTCTTGATCAAGGCCGGGCGCCTGGTGGACGGCCGGTCCGCCACTGTCCAGCCCAATGTAGGAATCCTGATCGAAGGCGAAAGGATCAAGGCGGTCGGGCCGCTCGCCCAGATCCAGGGACAGGCCGCGAACGCCCGCGTGATCGATCTCAGCCAGATGACCGTGCTGCCCGGCCTCATCGACGCCCACACCCACCTCCTCCTGCAGGGCGACGTGACGTCGCAGGACTACGAAGACCAGCTGCTCAAGCAGTCGACGCCGTACCGGGCGATTCTGGCGGCTCGCAACGCGCGCATCGCCCTGGAGCATGGCTTCACGGCGATCCGCGATCTCGAAACAGAAGGCGCGATGTACGCGGACGTGGATGTGAAGCTCGCGATCAACAACGGCGAGATTCCGGGGCCGCGCATCTTCGCGTCGACCCGCGCCATGGCGCCGACGGGGATGTATCCGATCACGACCGCGAACTGGGAGCTCGAGCTCCCCCACGGCGTGCAGCCCGTCGACGGCGTGGACAACGCGCGCCTCGCCGTGCGCCAACAGGTGCAGCACGGCGCCGATTGGATCAAGTACTACAGCGACCGCCGCTACTATTTCACGCCTGACAGCGTGCTGCACAGCTGGGTGAACTTCACCGATGCCGAGGCGAAAGCGATCGTCGACGAGGCGCACCGTCTGGGCCGCTCCGTGGCAGCGCATGCGATCGGCTCCGACGGCATTGGCGCGGCGCTCCGGGCCGGGGTCAACTCCATCGAGCACGGCGACGGCCTCACCGACTCGCTGATGGACGTGATGGTGCGCACCAACGTCTATTGGGTTCCCACGGTGACGGTGGGTGTTCACGTCCTGCCCCGCGGCGGTGTGTGGCCCGCGCTCGTCAATCTCGAGCGGCGCGCCTTCGGCCGGGCGCTGCGGCGCGGCGTGAAGATCGCCATGGGCACGGACGTCGGCGGCTTCCCGTGGACCGAGATCAATCAGGCGAAGGAATTCGAGTACTACGTCCAGTACGGGATGACGCCGCTGCAGGCGATTCAGTCGGGAACAACGGTGGCCGCGGCGCTGCTCGGCCAGGAGCAAAACTTCGGCGCCATCGCGCCCGGACTGTACGCTGACATCATCGCCGTAGCGGGCGATCCCACGCGTGATATCACGGAACTGCAACGAGTCAAGTTCGTTATGAAGGGCGGCGCCGTGTACCTTTCCCAATAGTGAAACTGTTTGTCGTCGGGCTCCTCGGGCTCTCCCTGAGCTTCGGCGCCGCCCGTGTCTCGCAGGGACAACTGTCCCCGCCCGGCACCGGCGGCGTCGCTGCGCTGGCGAGTACGCTGCGGCAGCTCGGCAGCAACAAGCGCGTGCTGATGATCGGCGCCCATCCCGACGACGAGGACACGCAGCTCCTGGTGTTGTTGTCGCGGGGCATGGGCGCGCAGGCCGCCTACCTGTCGCTGACCCGTGGCGAAGGCGGCCAGAACCTGATCGGTCCCGAGCTCGGCCCCGAGCTCGGGATCATCCGCACCGAGGAGCTGCTCGCCGCCCGTGAGCTCGATGGCGCGCGCCAATTCTTCACGCGGGCCTACGATTTCGGTTTTTCGAAGTCGGTGGACGAGACGTTCCGCTTCTGGCCACGCGACTCGATTCTCAAAGACGTGGTCGATGTGATTCGGCGGTTCCGGCCGCAGATCATCATCGCGGTATTCTCGGGGACGCCGGCCGATGGGCACGGGCACCATCAAGTCTCGGCGATTCTCGCGCGGCAGGCGTTCGACCTGCTGCGCGATTCCACCTGGGGGCCGCAGAAGTTCTACCGCTCGACGCGCGGCGATCCGACCGCGACGACGGTGTCGCTGCCCGTCGGCATCCTCGATCCGATCCTCGGTCAATCGTATTTCCAGGTGGCGATGGCGAGCCGCAGCCGGCACCGCTCGCAGGATATGGGGCAGCTGCAGCGGCCCGGTCCGGCGACCTCCGGGGTCGCGCTGCTTGCGACGAAGACTCCCGCGGCGCCTGAGACATCGATCTTTGCCGGAATCGACACGATGATTCACGTACCGGGATACGCCGTGCTCATCGATTCGGCCCGGGCGGCGCTCACACCGTGGCGCCCATCCGCCACCCTTCCTTATCTGATCCGGGCCCTGCGACTCGTCGGGATGGCTGACACGGTGCCGCGAACCTTGCTCGAGCGCGCGATCGCCATTGCCGCGGGCGTGACGATCGATGGAACGGCGGATGACGGGATCGTCACGCCGGGCGAGCGGTTGCAGATCGAAGTGACTGTATGGAATGCCGGTGACAGTACCGTCCGCGTGGACAGTATCGGCGTGGCCGCGCCTGCCGGTTGGAGCCTCGAGCGCCTCGAGCTGGGTGCTCCCACCGTCGCCCCAGGATCGTTGCTGACGCGCCGTTTCGTGCTGACGGTCGCGAAAGATGCCGAGCGAACTCAGCCCTATTTCCTGCGGCGCCCGCTCACCAATCGCGGCGGGCTGCGTTTGGTGATCGGCGGGGAGCCGGTGACGCTCATGCGCGAGGTCGTGTACCGCTATCGCGATCAAGCGATCGGCGAGGTCCGGCGTCCGATTTTTATCACGCGGGACGTGGACGTTGCCATTGCGCCGGATGAGCTGCTGTGGCCGATCGACGGCGGATCGCGTGAGCCGCGGCACTTCACCGTCACGGTGACCAATCGCGCGCGCGGGCCCGCAACTGTCCGCGCCGCCGTGACGCCGCCAGCCGGCTGGCCGCCGATCCCCGCCGAGAGCCTCGCGTTTACGCGCGAAGACGAGACGAAGAGCGTCGCGGTGGCGGTCGCGCCGCCGACAGCTGACAGCCTCAAG
>WNFA01009092.1_pt1 | contig 11515 bp, 13 predicted proteins | sample 5400481 | NCBI WGS metagenome assembly WNFA01 (sample SAMN13153340, study PRJNA577476) | soil metagenome | isolation source: 120 cm saprolite under Douglas fir tree site 2 hole 1 replicate 2 | place: USA:California | collected 2015-04-18
GGCCAACATCGCCTCGGTACTAGCCAATCCGATGCCCGACGCAGCCCCGGTCACGGCGGCAACCTTGCCTTCCAATTCTCTCGCCATAGGTCTCCACCTTGCTGGGGTCACCACAACACGCGCCGCAGTATAGCAATCCCAAGTGGGGTTGTCGGGGACAAAGGACGGCCTGGCGCTTGGCGGCGTTCCCCGCCGCAAGCATCCTGCTCGGGTTGCGCCGCCGTCTCTCAAAAGCACCCATTTTTTCGAGGTCAAAAGCGGTGTTTCAAATATCTTGAGTTTTGCACCTGAACTGGACAGAGCGGGGTCCGTTTGGGGTTATTCGCGTCGATTTGACAGTTGGCCGGTCACTTCCGGTCTTCCCCGATAAGCAGACATTTTGAGAGTCGGTCGGCATGTCTCTCTCAAAGGTGCCAGCAACGGACTCATGCGCCAGTCGGGCGAAGAGTCATCATCGTTCCTCCGCGCGAGGCGGAACTTAGTTCACGGCAGGTCGTTCCCTATTTGAAGTCATTGCCATCCAAGGAGACTTGCTATGGAATTGATCCTCATTGTCGTTGTTTTGGTGCTGCTGTTTGGCGGCGGCGGATACTACGGTCGCCGTAGGCGGCATTGGTAGGAATTTGAGACGGTGGCGTCCAACAGAGCGAAACGCACCTTAGCGAACAAACGGAAATTGCGTTATTTGAATTAGCTGTCAGCAAGACCATGCCCGTTTGGCTGGCGGTTGGGGCGCGACCTGAACGGAATTAATGTCCGGTTCGGTCAAAAGCTGAATTCTTGTCAGCTCCAAGTGATGCCGGCTTTGGCTCGGACAGCGGACGTTGTTTCATCGCCCAAAAGTGTCTCGCTTTGCTTGCGATGACCGCAAGCCTGCTCAGGCAGGCGCACCCATGATGTAGGGCTTCAGCATCGCATACATCATGCTATGCGTCGGCGTCGGGACGCCAAGCTTAAGGCCGAGCTCCACGACCTTGCCGCCGAGCCAGGGTAGTTCAAGCCGGTTGCCGCGATCGAGATCGAGCGCCATCGACGGCTTCATGGCTGGCGGCGCGTGGCCGGTAAAGTCGAGAATCTTTTCCAGCGCGTCGGCCGGCAGCGCCACGCCCCTGGCGCGACCGACATCGATCACTTCCCGGTAGGCGGCCACAAAGATCGGACGCAGGTCGGGATCGTCCCGCAGTCTGCCGATCGGCTGGCGCGCGAGCGCCATGATGCCGGCGTTGCTGGCGAGCAGGATGAACTTCATCCACAGCTCCGTCAGGATCTGCTCGCTCGAGGTCGCGTCGAAGCCGGCCTTCAGGCAAAGCGCGAGAAAATCCTCGCCCCGCTGGCGGCGTTTGCCGTCGAACTCACCGAATATCATGCGCATGAAGCTGCCGACCTGCTGGATCAGGCCGGGCCCGACGATCGATGCGCTGATTTGCGCCACGCCGCCCATTACGGCGTCGGGCCCAAGGATCGGGATCAGCCGCTCGGCGGCGTCGATGCCGTTCTGCAGAGGGATGACCGCGGTGTCGGGGCCGATCAGCGGCTTGATTTTTTGGCCCGCGCTTTCGATGTCCCACAGCTTGACGCAAAACAGTACGATGTCGACCTTGCCGATGCTGGCGGGATCGTCGGTTGCCCGGGTCGGCACAAGATGGGTCTCGCCGCGGCCGCCCTGAACCTTCAGTCCCTCGCTCTTCATGGCGGCAAGATGGGCGCCGCGTGCGATGAAGACGACGTCGGCACCGGCCTTGGCCAACGCCGCGCCGAATCCGCCTCCAACGCCGCCGGCGCCGACAACCGCGATACGCATGGAATCTCCCCTCACTGACGAAAGCCTGGCACCGCCGCCGGACGGCGAGCGAGCATAACACGTCCGGCCTCTGGTCCCGGTCAGGCGCAGGTCCCGGTCAGGCGCATATCGCTTTATCCTTACGACCGGCCATCGCCTGGCGCGAGCGCAAAGTCCGAAATTGCCATGACGAGAAATCTCAGCACGCATGTGTGCCCACGAGGTCTCTCGCAAGGGGCCTGCTGGACCTGCGACTCAAAATAGAGAATTATTCGCTTTGCCCCACGTCGGCCACTCACTCAACAGGCAACCCGATGTCAGTCCCGGTCACCGATAGCGTTGAATCCGCACGTCCCAGGTTGTTCCAGCCGTTCGAGATTCGTGGGCTGGCGCTGAAGAACCGCCTGGTCGTGCCGCCGATGGTCCATTACCGCGCCGGACCCGGCAACACCTGCGGCACCTTTCACAACGTGCATCTCGGCCGCTACGCGCTCGGAGGTTTTGGGCTTGTCTTTGTCGAGGCAACCGCCGTCGAAGAGGTTGGCCTGATCAACGAGCATGACCTCGGCATCTGGAATGATGCGCAGTTGCAAAGCTTCAAGCCCCTCATCGCCTTCATGAAGGGTGAGAACACCGCGATCGGCATTCAGCTCGCCCATGGCGGGCGCAAGTCGTCGTCGCAGCGGGCGATGGACGGCATGGGTCCGCTCACCCCGCAGGAGATCAAGGCGGGCGCTAAAGTGTGGCAGCCCGTGGGCCCCACGAGCGAGCCGGTCGCGAATGGATGGCTTACCCCGCACCAGCTCACGACGGAAGAGTGCAGGGCGATGGTACGCACCTGGGGAGAAGCGGCCCGGCGTGCCGTCGATGCGGGATTCGATGTGATCGAGATCCACACCGCCCACGGCTATTTGCTCGCCTCGTTTCTTTCTCCCGTTTCCAACACCCGCAACGATGAATACGGCAGCGACCGCAAGGGGCGCATGCGCCTGCCGCTCGAGATTGTCGAAGCCGTGCGGCGCGAGATGCCGGAAACGATGCCGTTGTTTGTGCGTGTCTCCGCCGTAGATGGCGCTCAGAACGGCTGGAATCTGGATGACACGGTGGCCTTCGGAGCGGAATTGAAGGCCCGCGGTGTCGACGTGATCGACTGCTCCTCCGGCGGCATTTCAGGCTCGGCGACGGCAGCGCAAGTCCCGCGCGGCCTCGGCTTCCAGGTGCCCTACGCCGAACGGGTCCGCCAGGACGTGGGCATCGCGTCGATGGCGGTTGGCATCATTCTCGAAGCCCGGCAGGCTGAAGCCATCCTGGAGAACGGGCAGGCCGACCTCATCGCCGTGGGTCGGCAATCCCAGTTCAATCCCAATATCGCACAGCACTGGGCCCATGATCTCGGCATCAACCGGAAGTTCGAGGATTGGACTCCCGAATTCGGCTGGTGGCTCGAGAAGCGAATTCGAACCATTGAAGGCTTCGCCACGCCGACCGGCGTCGTCAAGCGACATGCGTAAGATGTCAACTCCACGGCCGAGCAGGGGTTCCCCTTCATTCCTGGCGATGAAACCATTTTGTCCTTCTCACGCAACCATTTTGAAACAATCGCGACCTAGGCTCATCGCCTAAGCGCGGGAAAAGGTGCAGGAGGCTCAAATGAACCATTCCATTTATAGCGCCGACCGCGGTACGCACCTTAAGATCGCGGTCGTCGCGTTGTGTGCAGCGGTTGTTGTAGCGGGTCTCGCCCTGTCATTTCGCGACATGAGCGGCGACGGATCCGTCCATGCGGAGCGTATCATTAAGGCTGGAAAACCTGTCATGGTGACCAACTCGGGGGGCGCGGTCGTCCGCTGGAGACTGTAATTACTTCGGTACCGATATTAGTTGGTAGGGTTATGCTCCGATGACCAGTCCCGTAAATATCACAATCTATGCGTTCGGTGGACTGATGCTGTTCGCCCTTGCCATCGGCTTTTTTGCCGCGCCGGTTTGATGGGTCAGTGTCCCTGCCATTTCGCGGCAATTGGGCGGCCGGACCCATGGAACTAATATGACTTAATATCATTAGGTCTGCTTCTCTGGGTGCAAGGAGGAGTTATGACCGATCAGCAATTAGCGCTTCAGGCCGTAAGCGAGGCTCAGCGCATCCTTGAAGAATATCTAGAGCCTCGCCCGCACAACCACGAGCGCATCCTTGATAGGCTGGTTGAAGTGCTCGAGCGGCCCGACCTTGTTGTCGCCGTCGATCGCCTGCAGCGCGGCAACGGCTGGTGAAGCCAAGAAAAGCCCGCCGGGTCGCTCGCGTGTGAGTCTTTGACCTACCTATTTTCCGCGAGCGGCGGTGGCTTCAATCCGTTGCAATCCCAATCGTAGGACGATTTGTCTAACTCTGCCGGGTGCGGTTGGATAAGGCATGGCCCTGGGCTTCCTGGCGATCCTGACATCGCGGGATAGTGATATCGGAGAGGAATCCGACACTGACAGTTTTCCGCCAGCGCGCTACGTTGGCCGCCTCCTCGACCATCTAGGAGGTGCTTCATGCTAGGAGGTGCTTCATGAGTATTCACAGACTTTTGGCGCGCGCCGCTTTTGGCGCGCTTCTCATTCCGATAGCGCTAGGTTGCGCGCCAGTCTATGCGGATGGCACCCCCGTCCGCGTGCGTGGCACCGTTGTGAGCCTTGACGGGTCCAAGCTCGTCGTTCGCGCCAAGGACGGTAAAGATGTCTCCGTCAGCTTGGCCGACAATTTTGCTGCGCTGGCCGTCGTGAAGTCGTCGACGGCGGATATCAAAGAAGGCACGTTCATTGGCACCGCGACCGTAACACAACCCGATACAACCTTGCGATCAGTGGAAGTCGTCGTATTCCCTGATAGTTTGCGCGGGACCGCCGAAGGCCACTACCCTTGGGACCTCGGCTCATCAAGCATGATGACAAATGCGACGGTGGCGAATGCTGTTAAGGCGGTCGACGGTCAAACAGTGACGGTGACTTATAAAGGTGGCGAAAAGAAAATTGATATCCCCGCCAATGTGCCGGTGGTTGCTCTTGTTCCGGCAAGCAAGGACGACATTGCGCCCGGTGCCATCGTGTTCGTGCCGACCGAACGTCAGTCGGATGGCTCCTTGCACAGCGGTGCGGTTCTTTTCGGCAAGGACGGCGTGATCCCGCCGATGTGAGCGCTTAAGATTCTGAGCAAGCGCAGGTCAGATCTGGTGGTAGCATCAGGTCGCGGCGTACTGGCGCATAACGCCCGTTCTTGCATGACCGACATTTCAGCGCGGCCTCGCCGCGGTGGTCGTTGGCGAACATCCCCGATCAGCAGTGGCTCGCCTGTGTTGCAAGGACGCCGTGACGTCGTGCACGAGCTTTTTGGCGGCGAATTGCTGAAAACGCGCTTGCCCGAGGGCGATCACTTCTACAATCGCATCGACGGCGTCCGGTTCGATTTCACGGAAAGCCAATTCGTTCGTCCCATCGCCTACACTGACGCACCGACAACATGCGACGACGCAGAGCGCGGCGTAACAAGCGCCGAACTGGCAGCACTTCGGACTGCCTTCTTGCGGCACGCCGGTGCTTCCGACTAGGGTGCCAGGAACGATCTCTTGCACACAACAACCGTTGCCGGGGTGATTGATGATCCAAACCGCACGGTCAATTGCCGCCTCTGAATCATCACTGTTTCAGAAGTTTCGTGATCGTCTTGACCCCACCCGTTTCCGTCGCGGAAAAGGTGACCGTATCGCCGGCATGCAACGTGTCCAGCGACAAGCCGTCTTGTGCCTTGAACTCTTCGGCAGCACCGCCGGTGTTCGCTCCGACGGTACCGCTTTGCGTCTGCTTAATTGCGACGCTGCCATTGATCCGGTCGACTTTGGTCACCGTTCCCGTCAGCGTTTGTTGGGCCAAAGCCGCTGAGCTGATGATGGTGAGCGCAGCACCAGCCAAAATGATCTTTGCGATTTTCATGGCAGTCTCCCGGTTTCTTGATATGCGCGATAAGCCGCGGTGGCCGGGATTGGTTCCTGCGCAAGAACCCAGCTCGCCCGATTCGTCCCGGTCAGATTGCGGCCTCGCTGTATCCTAGCGGAAATTATGAAGATGTTGTGCTGACGGCGAGACAAATCGTCCCCTTTATCCGAAGCATCCCATCGCCTATGGCCTGTGAGCGAATTTTCCAAGTTGCGGTGAACGGTGCTAGCGCAGGGGCATCGGCGGCCGCGGCGCCAGTTCGGCCTGCGGCTGAGCCGTGGGTTGCGGTTGTGGTTCTCCTTGCCGCGGCGCGGAAGGTGCTGCGGCTTGCGGGGACGGCAATGGCGGCATCGGCTTGCGCGCCGACGCCGCGGCTGACCGTCGCACAGCCGCTGATAGCCTGGATCGCAGGTTCTGCTCGGAAGCCTTGGCCCCGGAAGCCCTGGCTTCGGGAACCTTGGCCTCGGAAACCTTGGCTTCGGAAGCTTTTGCAAAGTCGCGGGACATTTGTTGCTGGCTGGCCTTGAGCTGCGCGATGCTGGCCTTGAGCTGCTCGATCTCCTGCTCTGCGTGTGCGAGATCGCCCGCCATCGACTGGAGCAACTGCGTGGATTCAGGAGATAGCGTGGCGCTGGCCGCTGCGACGCCTTCCGTAGCGGTCTGAGCCGGAGGTACCGGTTGCGCAGCTGCCGCGTTTGCCGCGGACGCTTGTACGGCAGATGGGCCCGGTTGCTCGGCGAGCGCCGGGTTTTGCTGCGGTGACGACGAAGTCAGGGCGAACTGCGGGACCCACCTCGCGACAATCTGTTTGGCCGCATCGCCGTGGGACTGCCAAAGGGAGGCAGCGACAGCGAGACATACGGCCAACAGGAAGCCAATGCAGGCGCGTATCGCGCGCACGCCAATCGACCGCCGGCTGCCCCGGACCTGGCCATCGTTGACGGCCGCGGCGCGAAACGTCGTGTCGACCGGCAGAACCGATGGGCCGGCGGAGAAGTCGGGTGCCATGTGGGTCTGTGAGTCCGAAGGACGGCTCATGGCGTCGTGCGCCAGGTTGGAAAACTCTTTTTCCGCGCGATCCGGGCGCGCGACCAGAACGATATCGGGCGCGATCACAAGGACATCGTCCGGATCGGTTTGATTCGGGTTCGGCGTAGATTGCATTGGCGCTCCGTACTCAGTCCCATGTCACCCGCACAAGGGCGATCGGCGGATTGACGCTGGATCGACGACGTTCTGCCCGACACTCCACTCAGGTTTGACCAAAGCAAGGCGATATGATGGAGAGTATGGGGCCGCTAACGGCGGTACCCTTTCGGGAACTCGGCCCGGGAGAGCACCAACGGGCCCTGTAGGGCGGGCGGAATAGTGTACGGTGGCGTTCGGCCGCGCGAACAGGTCCGATTCCCTATCCACCCCGGCGCAAAATATGAACCGGATCGAACGCGGACACAATGGCGTCCGCTTGAGCGCAAGGGGGTCGGCGTGATAGAGTTTTGATCTCGGGCCGTCGACAACCGCCCGATGAGCTTCCGAGGCCAAGCGTTGTCTCGCTCCGCTATGGAGGTGAGACATGCCTTGCGGCAGCACTACTTACATTCCAGCGAACCACATCGAAACTGCGTCTCCGTCGCGCCAGGACCGGCTTCTCGCCGATATCGGCATATCGAGGGAGCAGGCCGTCGAAGAAGTGCTCAAGTCCTCCTGGGCGCATCTATTGATGTGGCACGTCTACCGATGACAGTTTTTACAGACGCGAAGCCACAGTCGGACATTTTCTATTTGTATGTCGCGAGAGGCTTGCGCGGTTTCGGCGATGGCTTCGCCATTATCATCCTGCCGGTTTATCTTCTGGCAATCGGCCTTACCCCCCAGCAGGTTGGAATCGTCGCAAGTGCCTCATTGCTTGGAACAGCCTCGCTGACGTTGTTGGTCGGGTTCGTCGCGCCAAATTATGATCTCAGAAGGCTGTTCTTGACCGGAGCCGGAATGGCCATCGTTACGGGGCTTGTCTTTCCGATGGTCGAAACGATTGCGCCGGTCCTGCTCGTCGCATTCATCGGAACGATCAATCCTTCGGCCGGTGACCTCGGTATGCTGATCCCGCTTGAGCATTCCCTGCTGACGCAGGAAACGGCCGATCGAGACCGTACCCGCGTGTTCGCCCGTTATAGCCTGATCGGTTCGCTGACCGCCGCCGCCGGATCGCTCGCAGCGGCGCTGCCGGATTTTCTGACATCCTGGGGATTTGCGGAAATCAGCGCGCTTCGGCTGATGTTCTACGGTTACGCGATGCTTGGAGTATTGGCTGCGTTGCTCTACAGCCGGCTACCGCAAGACCATATGCGCGCGGCAACTCGCCCGAAATCGGCGCTGGGGCCGTCACGCAAGATTGTCTACAAGCTCGCTGCGCTGTTCAGCCTGGATGCATTTGCCGGTGGTTTCGTCGTTCAGTCGCTGTTGGCGCTGTGGTTGTTTCAGCGGTTTGATCTGTCGCTCGGCGCGGCAAGCGCCTTTTTCTTCTGCTCAAGCCTGTTGAGCGCGATCTCATTTCCGGTTGCGGCGTGGCTGGCCAGGCGCATCGGGCTCGTCAACACCATGGTGTTCACCCACATTCCATCGAGCGTTTGCCTGATCGCAGCCGCTTTCTGTCCGAACTTGACGGCCGTTCTCATTCTCTTGCTGGTGCGGTCGGCGTTGTCGCAAATGGACGTGCCCACCCGGTCCTCCTACGTGATGGCGGTCGTTACTCCGGTCGAGCGAACCGCGGCGGCAAGCGTGACGGCGGTGCCGCGTAGCCTGGCTTCGTCGATCAGCCCGGCGATCGCGGGCTTCATGCTTGCAGGGCCGTTTTCAGCGTTGCCGCTGGTGGTCTGCGGATGCCTGAAGATCGCCTATGACGTGGCCCTGCTCGGGATGTTCCGGCATACGAAACCGCCGGAGGAGTCGTGATGCCGGAACATCCAAGGCAAGCTTGATTTTTGAGAACCAAAGCGAAAGGGTCAAAAGCTGAAGTCTTGTCGCCTCCAAGTTCTCGTCGCCTCCAGGTAAAGTCAGCTTTGGCTCCCCTCGATAGCGGACATTCACCAACGCGGGTCGGATGTTGGCTTCGTGCCGGAAGCGGCCTTTTGCACCGTGGCGGCCTTGGTTCGATCGCGGCGCCTACGCATACATTCGAATCAATGTGATCAGAACGATGAATGTCCCGATCGCCCACATCCACCGAGGAATCGCGGCCAGGAAGCGCGTTGGCGATGGGGTCCCTTGTTGAGCGGGGACCGCGACGGTTGTCGCCGGAATCGGCTGTTGCCGGCCAGCGCGCTTGTGGCCGCGCGCGGTACCCTGACTGCGGGGCCGGAGGGTCTTCGGCTTCGCAGCGGCGGCCGGCGGCGCGGCCGCTGGACTTCCGGAGGACGCTGCGCCCGTCGAAACGCGATCGCGGGGCGGCGGTGCCATCACGATGCTTGCCAGTCGGAAGCCGGCTTGCGCTTCATCGAGCCACTGGATCTGGCCATCTTCCTGCACCGTGATGCTCAAGTGCCTGTAGCGTTTGGTTTCATGCACGTCCATGAGGCCGGTAACGCTGACCCAACGCCCGACCCATGCGGCCGACGGCCGGTCCTTCAACCTGGCAAGCCCATCGGACCAGATCGAGATCTTGACGATATTGCCGCTCGACGAGCCAAAATTGATAAAGACATAGCGCTTGTTCGGACCTTTGCCCTGTTTCCTGGATCCCGGCTTGATTTCGACGATCCGCCCGATCAACTCGACCCGGTCGCCGACCCGTTGCAGCGCAGCCGAAAAATTGAGCGCGTCGACGACCGGATAGGCGGGGATGTAGGCCGCCGCCGGCTTTGTCGCGGGCGTGAGCGTCGCGTTGATCGGTGTCTTCGCCGCCGGAATGTTCCGGCCGGAGAGAAATTCGTCCAGGGTTGGGACCGCCGCGAGGGATGCTTCGCAGATTGCCGCAAAGCTGCGCGCCTGCCCCTTCAGCTTCGGCATCGCCAGCAGACGTCGGAAGATTTCGCTGTTCTGTGGGTCAGCGAAGTCGTTGGCCTTGAAGATGATGGTCTCCCCGCCCTCGCGGAACTTCGAGTACAGCGATCTGTCCTCAACGAGGGCCCTCAAGCTGAGATCAAGCGCAATGAAGCTGAACCGGTCCATCCCGGGACCGAAATTGGAGACACGCCGGCCGGGATGCTGGAAGTGCCTGTGCCCGGTCTCGCTGCCGTTGCCGGGATGCATACCGGGGACGAACATGCCATCGTAATCGATCAGCTTGATGTCGCCATTTGCCACCATCACATTGCCGTTCTGAATGTCACCGTGCGCGATTCCCTCCCGCTCGAGAAAACACGCAATGGCGGCAAAATCGGCACGAGCCTTCTCGAGCGCGCGCGGATTGTTGAAATTCTTGTCCAACCAGATACCCAGGGTATCGCCCTCGACCCAATCCATCCGCACGATCGGAAAGACCTGCTGGCGGACGCTGATCCCCGACTGCTGGAAATCGAAATTGACGAAGCATCCGATGGCAAGCGAGCGCAACTTCTTCGAGGTCGCGTCGTACTTCTGCTGGATCGCTGGAATCTCGCGGTGAAAGCAACGTACTGCGCATTTTCTGCGCGGGGTGGTGACCGCATAGGTCAGAGCAAACCCACCCGACATCACCAGCGGCAGGCCGAGATTGTTTTCCGCGACGGCGCCCTGCTTCAAGTCCGGGTCGATGAATGCCTGCGCCGGATGTTGGACTGCTTCCTGGTAATCTGTGATCTGAGGGTATGACATGATTCGCCTACCACAGCGCGATCAGCGTGGTGTCGTCGCGCTTCATGCGGCCCGCCGCGCGCTCCTCGTGCACGAAACGGGCGAACGCCCGCGGCGTTTGCAGCTTGCGCAGCGCGCTGATCGGAGACGAATTGCGATCGCGCTGCGAAAGCAGCCAATGACCGAGGGCGTCGGTCATACACAGCAGCGCCGGTTGCTTCAGCCCGGTGAAGGTCCAGTCGGCGACGAGGTCGTACCCGAAATCCACCTCATCCAGAAAGGCATTCCCCACCGGATTGGTACATAGCAGTTGCGGCGACCGGGTGAAGGAGGATGCGGCGGCGAAAGGAAAAGTTGCCTTGATGCGATCCCCGTCGCATAGCACGGCCAGGGTGTCGCCGATCGCGAAGATCTGGATCAGTCTTCCTTCGTCGACAATGCGAACGCCCAGTAGTGTGGCGAAACTACCCCTATCGTAGGATGCTTGCTGCATCCATGGCAGGGTTTCGCGATCGTACAACTTGCGAAACTCGGCGATCGCGCCCGCTAGCCACTCGCGCGTGAATTCCGGGTTGCGCGTGTAATGGCGCACCAGAATGCGCGCCCATGACGCGGAGTCGAAGGACACCGACGCGCCGTCGCTCAGCGCATAAACGCCTTTGGCCGATCGGTAGAAGCCGTCTTCGTTGCGGCTATCTTCAGTTTTCGGGATGCTGAGCGCCAACGGCAAGCGCGATTTCTGCCGTACGTCCGGAGTGCTCACCGATCAGCTACTAGCTTGGGCCGGGTGCCGATCTCAAAGAAGTCCACGATGCACTGGGGATCGCCGTTGAAGATGAAGCCACGCGATCCGTCTGCGATCGCATAGCCCTTGTCGTCGGCGAACTCGGCAAGATGTGGTGGCAACGGACTGGACATCCGGAGCAGCATTCGCGAGTACTCGTCGTTGAGATCGGTTTCGGAGGTCGGAAACAGGATTTCCGGGCCGCCCTG
>WNFA01004597.1_pt1 | contig 11513 bp, 10 predicted proteins | sample 5400481 | NCBI WGS metagenome assembly WNFA01 (sample SAMN13153340, study PRJNA577476) | soil metagenome | isolation source: 120 cm saprolite under Douglas fir tree site 2 hole 1 replicate 2 | place: USA:California | collected 2015-04-18
AGCTGCACCAGGAAGCAGTTCCCACACACCTGAGCATGCAACGGATAAAACGGCTCCATCTCGTTCAAGTGATCCCCGGGAAGAAAGCTCTCGCACAAGGGAGACATCCCCAGGTCCACGAACGTGTGTTCGAGCTTGAACCCGCAAAATCGGCAGCTGACTTGGTTCGTCTGACTCATCAATGGTCCTAAGAAACCTTTTTGGCTTTCCAACAATCAGCTTGCGTGCACCGACGCGGCTGCCTCAAACTCCTCCGCCTTTGTAATCGGCGGCTGCGCCTGATACGACGAAAAATATTCCTGAGGAATATGCACCAGATCGCTTCCGCGCAAGTAATCACCCATGGTCGTACCGGTGCAGGCCGAATCCACATTTGGCGCGCCGCGACGCGCGGCGACATCGTCGATATTCACGGTCCGGAAATCGATGCTGAACCGCGTGCGTCCCGAATTATTCGGCACGCTCGAATGCATTTGTGCCGCAGAGAAAAGTAAAATGCCCCCCGGCGGCGCGATCACTCGGACTTGCGGGTCAAGTTCCATCGGCTCTTCTGCTTTGGGCTGCACTCTCGTATCTTGCTTCACGAATTGCGCCGCGTTGTGACGGCTGGTGCGATTCCATTCGTCGTAGTTGTATCCGGCCGAGCCGTTGCGCACAGCCTTGCCCCAATAGCGCGGGTGAAAAGCCATGGCGTTTTCCGCAACGATCGGATAAATCGGCATCCACCAGTTGACCTGACACATTGGCGCGGAGTACCAGGTGTCGCGGTGCGGATGGAACGCGTAAGCAATTCCGGAAGTCAAATAGTCGTCGCTTGTCGACGTGCGCATCCGCGGCACATCAAAGTAGGTTTTCTCCGGGTCTGCTCCAATTTCGCGCAACATGCCTTGGATGCACTTTTTCGATTCGGGAGCGTGGATAAATTTCGGTTTCATCTCCGCCAGAATCGCCGCATAGCGCTCGACCGGAAAATGATATTGCGCGGTTTCCGGATCGTGGGGATGAAACGCCTCTTCGGCCATCTTGCGCGCGAATTCAACAAGGGCCAGTGAGCTTCGCGTCGGCGAATAAACGAGCAATTGCCCGCGATACAGCAGTTCGCGTCGCTTTTCGTCGGTCGCCGGTGCATCGATAATGATCGAATTCATTCCAATTGTCCTTTCCGCAGGCTCAACGAGCCGCCTGCGGCACTGATTTGAAATCCTTCCGCAAAAGTTCATGTTCCTCGAGAGCGCGGGCCGCCTTCTGAATCGAATCGAAACTCAACCCCGAGCGTTCGGCAATATCCAGCAAAGAATTTCTCCCGTCCGATTGATTGAGGACCCACAGCATGGCCATCTCGCTGAGCCCCGCATCGGCCGACCCTCCCACCATGCGGTATAAACCACGCTTGCCGAGTTGCGGCTCACACTTGGGGTTCAAGTTCATGTACGTCTGGTTGTTTTCCAGGAGAGAAAAAATCGTCAGGCATGCCGTCAATGCATCCCCCAGTTTTTCCGGGTGAACGAATTCCAGGTTGTCCGCCGACGTGTGGTATTCCGGAAAAGTGCCGTGGGGAGTGCGCGAAAGCCTGCCGACCGGAAGATTGATTCCCGGTGAGCAATACTGCCGCTCGTCGTAACCGTAAGGCGAAAATTCCAAAATTTTGTGCGGCTGCCCGGAATGCTGCAACACATGCGCAACCGCGCGGTCGATCTCTGCATTCCCGCGCCGGCTTTTCTTGTAATGCAACTCTCCGGAATCGCCCACGCCGGTCAGTACCAGACCATGCTTGATGTGCGGAATTTTGTCCTCGTTCCGTGCGAGCCAGGTAATCGCGCCGATCGTTCCGGGAGCGAACAAGAAACGGTACGAATAACGGTGCGGCGCGACTGCCAGCACGCGCGCCAGAGAGGTTGCAAGGGCGATTCCAGACAGATTGTCGTTGCACAGGGATGGGTGGCAGGTGTGGCAGGAGATCAGCACTTCGTCCCGAATCTCTCCTGGCAGAAAGTACTCGCCATAAGTCAAATGGCCGTCTTCCAGAGTCGAGTCAATACAAACTTCATATTCAGCATCTTTCAGCGCCGAAAGTTGCCGTTGAGAAATGCAAAATCCCCAGCTTTCTTTGTAGTAGGAAGTCCGGTAAGGAATCCAATCGGGATGTGCTGGAAGCGTGAACAGATGGTCTTTCAACTCCGCGAATGGCATCCGGCGATTCACAGGCACGCTGTAATTCACCACGTGTAAATTCGATTTCTCGAAATCTACGACACGCTCGCCTCGAGCGTTCTTTACGTAAGCGTCGCGGATATTCCATTCCTTCGGCACCGTCCAATCGAATACCTGCGTGCCGGTGGGAACTTCGCGCAGTTCCAGCCGAATCTGCTCCTGGAGCCGGCGAAGAGTCTGGCGAAGCCCGTCCCCTGTGATGCTGCGGCAAATGGGATAGAGCTCCGAGATCAAGCGGTACATCGCTTGGCCCTCGGTCAGGGAATCCAATCCGTTCTGGAGTGCGCTTGCGTTCAAGATCTTTGCGCCATTTTCACGCAACAAAGTCTGGATAATTCCGGTCTCTCTCAGTGATGATTCGTTCGTCCGCGGGCCATTCGATTCCGAAAGCGGGATCGTTCCAGCGGACGCCGCGTGCATGTTCCGCGGAGAACATTTGTGACATCTGGTAGAAGACTTCTGTGTCGTCCTCCAGCGTCTGGAATCCGTGGGCCATATCCTCCGGGATGTACAGCATTCGGTGGTTCGCTGCCGAAAGCTCGACGGCAAGGTGCTGCTTGAACGTTCGGGACGCAGGCCGCAAGTCAATGATGACGTCATAAATCGATCCCGATGTACATCGCACGAGCTTGGCTTCAGCAAACGGAACGGCCTGAAAATGCATCCCTCGCAGCGTGCCTTTCCGTTTATTGAACGAAGTGTTGCACTGCACGACCTGCGAGTTCAGCCCGTGGGCTTCGAACTCCTTCCTGCAAAACGTCCGGCCAAAAAACCCGCGCTGGTCTTCGCGCTTCTCCACTTCGATCACATATGCACCAGGCAGCTTCGTCTCCGTAAAAATCAAGTTTTACCCGCCGCCAAAACGGTTCAGGAACCCTTGGCCTGCAGCGCGGGCTCGGTTTCGACCGTCTGCCAGCGAAGGTCCGGATTCAACCGGCCCGAGGCCAGTAATCCCTGGATATGGTCGATGCGCTTATAGCGCGGCCCCTCGAAGTCCTCGACCTTCAGTCCCACCTTCTTGTAGGTCTCGTAGAGTTCGCGCGCGCCGCGCCGGGCATCCCATTTCGGCCGAAACGCTGGAAGCGTCTTTGCGATACGGCTGAAATCCGCCCGGTAGCAACGCTTGTCCGGCCCCGCGTCGGCGGCAAATTCGATGCCGCAGCCGGGCACGGTTTCCTTCACAATTTCCGCGAGGTCGCGAATCTGGTAATTCTCCTCGGTGCGTCCCACGTTGAAAGCCTGATTGTGAATCACGTCAACCGGTGCGTTCAGGGCCGCAAGGAAAGCGCGAGAAATATCTTCGATGTGCACGATCGGGCGCCACGGAGTGCCATCGCTCTTGATGAACACTCGGCCCGTCGTCAGAGCCCACGCGGTCAGATTGTTAAGCACAAGGTCAAATCGGAGTCGTGGCGAAACGCCGTAAGCCGTGGCGTTGCGGAGGAAAGTAGGGCTAAAGTTTGACCCTGCCAGTTTTGCTACTTCCTGCTCGACAAGAACCTTGGAGCGGCCATAAGGCGTAACGGGATTGAAGTCGGCAGTCTCATCCAAAATCTTGTCGCCCGCTGCGCCGTACGTGCTGCAGGAAGAGGAAAACAGGAATCGTTTAACTCCCACCTCTTTGGCTACACGTGCGAGACGGACAGAGGCATGGTGATTGATGTCGTAGGTCAAGCCAGGGTTTAGGTTGCCGAGCGGATCGTTGGAAAGTCCGGCAAGATGAATCACAGCATCAAACCCTTCCAGGTCCGAATGTTCGATGTCGCGGAGGTCTTTTCGAATGGAGGGGAACTCCCTCGGGGCCTCGCCAAATGTGCACTGCTCGAAAAGATCACTGTCCAGTCCGACCACATGGTGGCCCGCATCGGCGATCATGGGCGCCATGACGGTGCCAATGTAGCCTTTATGCCCAGTAACTAGAACTCGCACCATTTCACTCCTGAACGTACTCCCGCGATTTGCGGCGTTTCATATGACCGATCAACGCTTTTCGATCCCAATCTTCTCTATCCTACAGGGAAAAAGGAACTTGCCAGAAAGCTGCGCTCGCCAACAGACACTCTAGAGTTTAGCAAGCAATTTGCCATGTTCAGTGCGACGTCCGGACCATAAACAGCTGAAAACGAATGGGTTATCTAAACCGACGCGCCTTAGGAGGCAAAGCGGGCAGAGACAATGCTCACAACTTACCTAATAGTGGCATAGCTTTTCACCGCGCGACTCGTCCCCGAACGACTCCGATAGCGGTTCTCCTTAACGAGCACCGCCTCGCCGATCTCAGTAAGCCGACGCGACTATCCATGCGTGGCCTGCAATCGAGCGAAGTCCCGACTTCAGTCACTAAGATGGTAATGCCTAGCAGAGTCTTGGAATCTCGTGAAGATAGAGAGTCAAGGCGACCTGTTTTCCGTCTCCGTTAAGCTCATGTAAGTACATGAAAATACGTTGTTTGACGTTATTCCTGTCGAAACGTGGTGCTCGTTTGTAATCCTGGAAACCTATTGTCAATTATTGGCAACGCTTTTCACCTTTCGCCTCAGGATTCCTTGCACGGAGGCCTCGCTCTTCAGTTGATTTAACTCGCGGCAGACAAGTCTCGAATTATCAATGAGTTGGTCAATGGATCCACCGCGCCATGCGGCAGCTTCCCAAGCCACCGTATGGCAGGTTGATTGCGAACAAGGGAGTGGCTGGCAGTGTGAGCCTATAGCACGAGCCTAGTCAGATGACGTCATCAGCATCTTTCCGACGCTGTCGTCGAGAGGGAGTTCCCAAGCTAAGATGAACATCCAGCCCTGCGGTGACCGGTGGTATGCACTCCAACTGAGAACTCGTTGGGAGGGTTCGACGGCGGCTTTGCTTTCCGGCAAAGGATATCAAACCTTTCTTCCGACTTGTAAAACGCTGAAGCAAGTGTGTGGCAGGTCAACGGAAGTAAGTGCTCCGTTGTTCCCGGGGTATGTGTTCTGCCGTTTTGACGCACACAATCGTCTCCCTGTCCTAGTGACCCCGGGCGTGATCGCTGTAGTCGGGAGAGGCCGCACCCCTATTCCCGTAGAGGATTACGAAATTCAAGCCATCCAGAAGGTGGTCTTCACGGGGCTTCCGGTTGAACCTTGGCCTTATCTGGAAGTAGGTCAGCAGGTCAGGATTGAACATGGGGCGTTGTGTGGTGTCGAAGGAGTTTTGATCGGTTTCAAGCGAGTTAGTCGGATTGTACTTTCAGTTTCGTTGCTTCGTCGGTCTGTGGCGCTGGAAATTGACAGGTCCCTGGTCTCCGCGATTCGCCCGGTGCGGACGGCCGCAGTTCAACCACTCCCGGTTTCGCCCTTGCTCGAACCGGCGGTGGCGTAGTTTATCGGACTTTAACCCTTAGCCAAGCTAAGTCTAATGTTTGCAAGAGGATGAAACGCAGATGGGAAACAGCTACTTGAGAATTTCGGCCGTCGGGGAACAGAGTGAGCGTCATTCCCCAGGTCAAAAGGTTATGTCTGCTTTCGAATCCTTCGTTGCCAGGCGAGCGGAGATCTTGCCAGAAGACACTTTCCACACCATGCTGACGCTTGAGCGCCGGAGGGCGGAGCGCTCTCGCCAACCATTTGTTTTGATGCTGCTGGACGCAAGTGAATTTGGTGAAGGCGGAGCAGCCGACCGCTTCATGGCGCAGGTGACGTCGGTTCTTTTGAAATCCACCCGCGAGACTGATCTCGTGGGCTGGTATACGAATGGCGTCATTCTCGGCGTTATCTTCACCGAAATCAGTCCGGAGCTCAAGAATCCGATCACTGAGATCCTGCATTCAAAGATCATGAACGCTCTTCACGATGAGCTGAGCCGGGAAGTCATCTCGAATTTGGTTGTCACAATTCATCTTTTCCCTGAGAGCCGGAATGGAAATGGCGCCCATCCCGTCGCAGACACCAGATTGTATCCGGATCTCTCCAAGGGAGCTTCAAGAAAGCGTCTTCCTCGAGTGGCGAAGCGTGTGATTGATGTCCTGGGAAGCGCCAGCTTGCTGCTTCTCACCAGTCCCCTGCTCGTTGTAGTAGCAATTGCAATTAGGCTGACGTCCAAGGGTGACGTGATTTTCCAGCAAGAACGCCTTGGACAATTTGGAACTCGCTTTAAGTGTCTGAAGTTCCGGACGATGTATGCTGAGAATGACTCAAAAATCCACCAGGAGTACGTCCAACGTTTTATTGCTGGACAGGCGGATAGCGAGAAAATTGAACCAGGGGAGCCGGCCGTTTACAAGATCAAGAATGATTCCCGCGTGACACCGCTCGGTAGATTGCTTCGGAAGACAAGCTTGGATGAGCTTCCGCAGTTCTGGAACGTTTTGAGAGGCGAGATGTCTCTGGTTGGGCCGCGTCCACCGATGCCCTATGAATTTGAAGTCTACGACGTCTGGCACCGCCGGCGAGTTCTTGAAGCCAAGCCCGGTATTACTGGGCTATGGCAGGTTAGCGGCCGGAGCCGGATGTGCTTCGATGACATGGTCCGATTGGATCTCCGGTACTCGCAATCCTGGTCACTCTGGCTCGACCTAAAAATTCTCGCTGCGACTCCAATTGCCGTTTTGAGTGGTGAAGGCGCCTATTAGAGCGTCCTTGCGAGCGTCACGCCTGTCTTTCACACCCAGCAAATTCCAAGGACTCAGCTCAGGTCGCCCAAGAGGCTGCACACGCGTAATCTACGGCAAGCGCGCGCCGTTCTGGGCCTGTGGAGACGTAAAATGAGAGATTCAGATGCAAATGCCTGAGCACGAACAAGACACGAACGTCTCGCAGCACGCCGGAAAAAATACAGTTGCGACAGCTGGGACAACCGCGTTGAGTAGCTCCAATAAAGCCGCCACGAAACGGTGGTTGTTGTTTGGCGGTTGGATTGTTCTCTCCTTCTTACTTTTTAGCAGCCCCTTGGTCGCTTTCGTCCGCATGTCTCTTTCGAACAACGATGCCTCCTACCTTGTGCTTATTCCATTCATCAGCGCCTGGGTGTTCTTCGCAGAAGCTCACCAGATTTTTCGGAATCTCTCTTACCATGTAACACTCGGCGGCAGTTTCCTCTTTTTGGCTGGCTGTGTAGGGCTCCCCTTGCGTCTTGCCGGTGGTGGCTCATTGCTCGGTCTGCAACTCTCCGGCTATATTCTGTCGCTCGTATTATTTTGGGTGGCGGGTTTCGTTCTTCTGTTTGGAAAAGCTGCTTTCAAAGCGGGCTACTTCCCTCTTCTCTTCCTCTTCCTGATGGTCCCGCTGCCCAAATTCCTCCTCGAACATGTCATCCATCTTCTTCAGACGGGCTCCGCCTGGATAACGGGAGCCCTCTTCGATCTCTTGGGTGTCCCTGTATTACGGGAAGGTTTTGTTCTTCATCTTGCGCGAGTCAATATCGAAGTCGCAGAGGAGTGCAGCGGCATCCGTTCAAGCATGGCATTGCTCATCCTGGCATTATTGGTCACTCATTTCCGCCTTAGGAGTTTTTGGAAGAAAGTCTTGTTCCTGGCCTGCGGACTCTTCATGATGATCTTGAAGAACGGCATTCGCATCGTCAGCTTGACTCTCCTCGCCGTGCACGTTGATCCCAGCTTTCTTTACGGAAAACTCCATCACGAAGGTGGCATCATCTTCTTCCTCCTCAGTCTGTTACTCCTCGCGCCTCTTCTATGGTTGCTCCAACGTGGCGAAGCCTTGCCTCCAAAGGATACTTACGTGCCCTCTGTTCAGTCCGCAGACAAACTTCCCAGCATTTGAAATGCTATCAACCTCTGGAATGCAGCATTTCAGACGGTAACACGCTCAAATCTGCGTCCGAGGTGAAACCCAGCTTCCTACGAAACGGCGAATGAGCGGGCCAAGAATTATGTACGGTCAAACCGCTTTCATAACGAAAAGGCGTGATCCTGCGTATGTGGACAACAAGAATTGGGTGCGATGCTTGGACGACGTCCCGAGAAAGAACACCCGAGAGACCTTCGTAGAACTACAAACGTGGTCTCCTGATTTGAAGAATTACAACGCCCTTAAATGCTAGCCCAGAGTGAAAACGGATATTAAGACTTGTGCCCGACGGGCGAGACTACTTCCTGTCATCATCTTCTTGATCGCGATTCGCATAGCCAGTGTAATATCCGCCGTAGGACGCATCTTTTTCGACGCCGTTAAGCACCACACCAAGGAGATGCTTTTTCAGGAATTCTGAAGATGCTCTCTCCGCCAATCGGCAATCGGTCTCTCCTGCCTTCACAACAAAAAGCACACCATCGCATAGATCTGCCAGACTGCTCGCATCATGGACAGCCAGTGCCGGAGGTGAATCCAAAATAATCCAATCAAAAACAGGCGTAACGAGGTCGAGCAACTTCTTCATCCGGTCGCCAAGGAGCAGTTCACTCGGGTTCGAAACTTCGCTTCCGCTGGGAATCAGGCATAGGTTGCCCTCTGAGCCATTCTGAATTACTGCGCATTCATCTGCTTCCCCGCGAAGATAGTCGCTGAGACCCGGACCACCCGGAGCGCCAAGCAATTGATGCATTCGAGAGGCGCGCAGATCAGCATCAATCAGAAGCACGCGACGATCCGGCTGACGCATTATCGAATGTGCCAGGTTTGCGGCCACAGTCGTTTTTCCTTCCGCTGGGACACTGCTCGTCACGAGCACTCGCTTAAGCGGACGCGTCCCTGCAATTTGATACAGCCTGGAACGCAAGGTGCGAAACCGCTCCCCGCCAATCCTCCCATTGTGAGGTTTCAGGAAGACGTTCATTCGAGGATCCAAATGCCAACTCGGATGAGCGCAACGTTTTAGAAGGTCATCAAAACTCAGGAAGGACGAACCTTGTGACGTGCGAGCGGTGCGGGCGGCCGGCTCTCCTACTTGCGTTATGAAAGCGGACGGAGACTCAAAGCCTGGCGCGACATCCGCGAGGTCCGGCAATGTCCCTGCGGCCACCTGCGATGACCTCTCCTGCGCTGCTTTCTTGAGTGCCTCGTGAATCCGGCTCATTTTTTCCTCGGTGCCTTCTTCTATTAGGATCTTCTGATGTCGGTACTGATTGTCAAATAGCCGTTGTGCGCTCGCGGGGCGTTCTCCCCGGCGGATGCATCTACACCCAGGTTTGGAATCAGTCCGAGGACCGGCAGCTTGAGGCAAACCTCGACGTCGCGTTCCGTGTAGATCGATCTATCGCTAATAGCGATCAACGCCAAGATTCCCACGCCCAATGCAAAACCTGCCCCGAGACCCCCGCCCAGGAAAATCGGCCTTTTCGGGAACGAAGGCTTATCCGGGAGACTCGGCGGGTCAAGCACGCGGAATTGTTCGCCTTCTTGCTGGTGCTGCAGATCTTCAGCCATCACGGAGTTGTTATTCTTTTTTAGCAATTCATTATAGAATTCGAGCGCGCTCTGGTAGTTCCGCGTCATCTCTTTGAGCTGCTGCTCGACGAGAGGGCTTGCCTGTACGCGTGCCTGTAATACACCGATCTGAGCCTGGATTTGCGTCTGTCGCCTGGCTAGTTCTGCGATATTCAATTCGTCTTGACGGAGTTTTGTGCGGAGCTGCTGCATCTGCGGAGGCTCGCTTCTTGGCGTTTGGGCGCTTTCGTTTCCAGAAGGATTTGCCTGCGGTGCCTCCGCCAATCGCTTCTTCATCTGTTCGATACTGTTCTTGAGCTTGATGATGTCCGGGTGCGCCGGGGTGTAACGGGTTTGCAACACCGTCAACTGATCTTGCATAACATTGAGCTGCTGTTCGAGTGTTTCCGGATTCCGGCCCGGCATCGCTTGCGAGGCCTCCAAGCTGGCCTTCTCCTGATTGAACATGGACTCATCGAAGACCTTATCCTGTTGCGCGCGGTTTAGCGTCTGGGTATTCGCTTCGAGCTGCGAGTTCATCCCCATCAGCAAACTCAGGTTTCTCTGTTCCTCTTCGGGCAACGAACCAAGATATTTCATCTTGAACTGGGCGAGTTTTCCATCTTGCGCGTCAAGCTTCGCCTTGGCCTCAGCCAGTTGTTCGCTCAGGAAAGAAGTCGTCCGCGCCGCCTGTTGTTCCAGGGCGCGCGCATTCTGTTCCATGAACATCGACGTGATTTCCGTGCAGATCTGTTGCCCGAGTTGCGGATTATCGAAGGTTACGTTCACATAGAAACCTGGCAAGCTTTGGTTTTGAGTCCCCGGCATAGACGAGAGCGGTGTGATCACAATCGAGGTCCGAAGTCGCTCAACCAAATCTTCGATGTGTACTTTTCCAAAAACTTCCGGGTACAAACCCAATTTTTCAATGATAGGTTCGAGACGGGTACGGCTCAAAATCTGTTCCTGCATCGATGCGAGGCGATGGTTCAGATCTTCCGTGACGACGGGCCTCACAATATCGGTCGGGACAGCGGGCTGTTGGACGAGTATGAGGGTTTGCGAGGTATACTTTTTTGGCAGAACCGATGCGAGCAACATCGCGATTGCTACGCAACCCGTAACCGTAATCGGGGGAATCCACCAGTACATGCGGAGAATCCGCTTGGCATCTTCAAGTCCAATCTGACCGTCTCGAACCATGATCTTCCTCGCTACAGATTTCTTTTCTGCCCTTCCTTATGAATCCCTGGATCCGAAATCTGCTGTCGTTCATGAACAAAGCAAAACTGCCCAGGCGGAAACTCTTTCCATTGGGACGAAGCACGCCTCTTGCCAGGAAAAAACGTGAAAGGCCAACTCTGCGACTTCAGGTAATCCATTTGATTTCAACATCTTATGACAAGGTAAGGCTCTTTCGTCGGGGTCCAAACGTCCTTACCCGAATGACACAAGTCTCGAGAGTGGAAGTATTCTATCCACATTATCTCACAAATTCCCCATAATTGGGCCAGTCGGTCACCTCCTTTGGTCTTAGGGTCCAAAAAGCGACCGATCCGAAGGCAGGGCAATTCATGTAAGTGGTTTATTTATATGTATTTGCATAAAAATTAGTCTGTTTCCGTCCCGCGGCAGACCGCACCGCGCAAAATCGCACGAGTTTGGCCATGAAAGGGCTCACCTCTCCATGAGAGTGGGTGACAACTTGGCGTCGGGAGCGATGTATATGGTTCGTGCGGCCAAATTCCAGTGGTTCTTGTGTGTGTTGGTCCTGTTAACCGCTTCCGGAGGCGGCTGCTTTCGTGACCCCAATGTGCGCAAGGAGAAGTTCTTCGAGCAGGGCAATCAAAATTTTGAGCAGGGCAAGTATCCCGAGGCCTTAATCTTCTACGGCCGGGCCCTCCAGGTCGATCCTCGCTTCGCAGAAGCGCATTACAAGATGGCCCA
>WNFA01009237.1_pt1 | contig 11512 bp, 9 predicted proteins | sample 5400481 | NCBI WGS metagenome assembly WNFA01 (sample SAMN13153340, study PRJNA577476) | soil metagenome | isolation source: 120 cm saprolite under Douglas fir tree site 2 hole 1 replicate 2 | place: USA:California | collected 2015-04-18
GCCTCGAGCACCGGGAGCTCGATCCACAACTCGGTGATCGGGGCGCGCGGCTGCCATTCCTTGATCCACGAGCCGATGAGCCCGAACATCTCGGCCACGCTGGAGAGCGGATGGCGGACGATCGAGTCACGCTCGTCAGGCTCACCCGATTCATAGACGAGCCGCACGCGCACCTGCTTCGCGCCCGCGCCGCGCAGCCCGAGCTCCGCGGCCAGATCGCCGCAAAGCGCGCGAGAGACGAACAGCAGCGCCTCGCGATCCTCAACTGGCGGCTCGAACTGGCGATGTGCGCTCGTGAACTGCGGCGGGCGCCAGGAAGTGAGCTCGTCGGGTTCCGCGCCGCGCGCGAGCAGCGCCGCATGCCTGCCCGCGCTGCCTAGCTGGCTCTCGAGCTCGCGCGGGCCGATCGACGCCACCGCGCCAAGCGTGCGCAGTCCAAGAAGGTCGAGACGTTCCAGCTGCTCTTCATCAAGAGGAAGCTCACGCGAGGCGAGCGGAGCGAGGAAAGCACGCGCGTCTTCGACCTGTATGAGACGGCCAGGCCGCGCGCGGGCCGCCGCCATTCGCGCTGAAAAAGGTCCGGGCGCCAGGCCGAGGCGCGGTTCGCGGCCGATCGCCGCTCGGAGGCGTCGCCGCGCCTCGCGGATCGATTCTCCCGACCTGACGACACCGCTCACATCAAGCCACGCGATCCCTTCGACCCGGACTTCGACCACGGGCGCAAGGTCGTAGAGCGCGGAGGCGATGAGCTCGCGCAGGCGCGCGGCGGCATCAGGGTCAGGCGCGATGAAAGTCGCCTGCGGACAAAGGTGCTCGGCCTGTCGCAGCGGCATATCCGGCAGCACGCCGAATTGCAGCGTCTCCTCGGAAGCGGCGATGACGTGTTGCTCCCACTCACCGACGACGACCGGGCCTCCGTAGAGGTCGGGGCGCTTCGCGAGCTCGAGGTGATTGGTCAGACCGCAGCAGACGCGCATAGATCAGCTTTTTCAAGCGGCACCTCGATGACCGGCCGTGCAAAAGGAAGCTGCGGCCCAAGCGGGTAGCGGATCTCGAGCTCGGACTCTCCGAGCGGGGGCGCAACCCGATTCTTGAGACAGCGCGCGATCGTTCGCAGACCCACCAGCTCGCCTCGCTCCCACACCCAGTCGGTGCGCGAAAAGCCAAGGCTCAGGCTGGAAGCGTGGGCGAACGCCCGCCCAGGAGCATCGACCACCCCGACCAGCACCGTCCCCGATCGGTTGGCGCCCGCCTCCAGGGGTCCGAGCCAGGGTTCTGGGATCTCCCCCATTAATAGGATGAAGCCGGCGCCCGCCCGGGCCAGCGCCGTCGCCGCCTCTCCCGAAGGGTCGGGATCGAGGCGCACCACCGTCAGCGAGCTCAACTCGGGATCGAAGGGGAGGAGGGCCCAGGGATCGAAGCTGCCTCGAGTGTCGATCACCAATGCATGCGCGAACTCACGCGTGGCGGCGGCGAGCAGCCCGAGGGCGAGGGTGAGCTTGCCGCAGGTCCCACTTCCGGTCATGAGCACGAGGCGGCCACGAGGCAGGCCTTCGATTCCGCTCAGGCGATCGAGCGGGGTGCCGCTCGGCCAGGGCTGCGGGGGCGGTATTTCCGCCGCCCTCGTCAGCGCCTGGCTGCCAAAACGGACCCGAATCGTGCTGATGGCGTGTTCGAGTTCCTGCATCCTTTTTTGCGGGCCTCTTTGGAAAGACGCAGGTGAGAAGTGGAGGTGGCTACAGCCTAACGAACAGATGTTCGATAGTCAAGACTCTTCCTCTCTTTATGCCGACATGGCACTGGCGGCCGGGTTTATCCCGGCCGCAACTTTGTTTCCTACCTCACCAGCGTCGCGAGGAGGGAGGGTGTCCACTGGGAGGATCCTGGTCCCCTTTCATAAATAGAGCGCCGAGGCTCCACAGAACCCCGGCGCATTAAACGAACGACTTAGAAAACGATTGAAGAAGTTGTTACTTCTTCTTCTTGGCGGCCTTCTTCTTGGCTGCCGGCTTCTTGGCGGCCTTCTTCTTTGCCATCATTCTTTACCTCCTTCCAGGATTCCCTTGTGAGACGTCATGGACGATTTCTTCTGCACTACCTCCTCTGTAACCAAACGGGTTTCGCCGCGAAGCCTCTTCGATGAGGTCTCCGAGACGTTGGCGGTTGTGCGAAATGTCGCGCTGACTCGCGTCGGGTCCGTCGCCTCTGTGGGGGCAACCACGAGCAGCATCGCCATACAGAATGTGTTGATACAACGATTGCATCCCTCACGTCAAGAGATCGCTAAGATTTTTTTCGTGCGATGCCCGGTGAAATGCTTCGAATGCGGAACCTTCACGATGTCTCTCGACCTTTCGAAGGATCATCAACACATCGCATGCGAGAGATGCGAGAAGGTGTGGTGCGCGGTCTGCATCGGGCGTATCGAGATCGAGATTTCGCGCGAGTGGTTGGAGCAGCGACGCGTCGCAGAGCTCAACTGATGGACTTCACGCCCTCCACACGATGCGAGTAGTCCTCGGTCACGGAGCTTCAGGCAACGCTGCCTCGATGAAGCCTTACGTCGTCGGCTTCAAGCGCCGAGGCATCGATGCGATCGCGGTCGACCTGCCTCGCGGAGGCGCGGAGCGCGCGGTCCCCGTATTCATCAAGGCCTCAGGTCGCGGTCACGAGGTCATCGGGGGCGGGCAGTCGTTCGGCGGTCGCGTGTCGAGCATGGCCGCCATCGAGGCGGACTTCGGCGGACTCATCCTCTTCTCGTATCCGCTGCATCGCCCCGGCTTCCCCGACCAGCTGCGCACTGAACACTTTCCACAGATCCGCTGTCCGACCCTATTCATGAGCGGCGATCGCGATCCGTTCGCCCGTCTCGATCTGTTGAAGGAAAAGATCAAGCTCATCCCCAACGCCCGGCTCGAGGTCTTCAAAGGACAGGGCCACGGGCTGCTCGCGGTGCTCGACCAGGCGCTCGATGTGGCGACGGATTTTATCCACAGCATCAAATGACCGCGAGCCAGCACATGGTCAACGCGAACGGCCTACGGTTCCGGACGTTGGTCGACGGCCCGCCTCAGGCCGACCTCTTCATCCTTCTGCATGGGTTCCCCGAAGGCGCAGAGTCGTGGTCGGGGCAGGTCGATGCGCTCGCGAAGGCCGGCTACCTCGCGGTGGCGCCGGATCTTCGCGGCTACGGGCTCACCGACGCGCCCGACGCGAAAAAGAGCTACACCATCAACCACCTGGTCGAGGATGTGGCCGGGCTCATCAAAGCCTTCGGCCGTGAGTCGGCGCACGTCGCGGGCCACGACTGGGGCGCGATCATCGCCTGGTTCTTCGCCGCGCGGCATCCGGAGATGACGAAGACGCTGACCGTGCTCTCGGTCGGACATCCAGCCGCGGTGGCGGCCGCCAGCCGAGAGGATCAGGACCAGCAGGCTCGCTCGAGCTATGTCCAGCTCTTCCTTCTCGAAGGCAAGGCCGAACACGTGCTGTCAGATGACGATTACCGCCGCCTGCGCCTCATGTTCTCAATCGGGCCCAACCCGGAGTCGGTGCCGCGCTCGATGATCGACCATTTCACCCGATCGCTGGCCCGCCCGGGCCGCCTGACCGCTGCACTCAACTACTACCGGGCTAACCTAGCTGCCGAGGGCGGCGCCTGGGAGCGGCTGGCGAACATCGGCCCCATCAAAATTCCGACGGTCCTCCTTTGGGGCGACCAGGATCCGGCTCTCGGCAAGCGCGGCGCCGAGTCCACCGCCGGCCACGTCGAAGGTGACTACAGGCTCGTCGTGCTCGAGGGCGCCGGCCACTGGCTCCAGTTCGAGCGGCCGGACGAGGTGAGCCGCGCCCTGACCGATGCCGCAAATCGATAAGCTGTGAGCCATGCTCCAACGCGGAGACGACAAAGAGCGCCGGTCCAGCCTGCGCCGGCTCGATGACATCCTGGACGCGCTCGAGCAGCTCAACCTTCACGACCGCACCGAGCTGACCGAGGGGCTCGCGGAGAGCCTCGTCCTCCTTGGCGTCGACGACCCGTACGGCATCGCGATCCCACAGCTCATCGAGCGCGTGTGGGCGATGCAGCAGCCGTACCTCATCACCATCGTCGTCGAGCGCCGCCGGCGCCGCCGCCGCAAGGTCGATCCGAAGTTCTCGAGCGGTTCCGGCATTGCGTAGAAAGCCCCACGAACTCAGAGGCTGCGCCGTGAGTTCGCGGGGACCCCTAGAGACGCGGCGCCGAACTCCCTGAAGGCCGCCGACTGGCTCGAAGTTTTCCTGCGCATCAGCTCACGCGTGCGCGAAACGGTCCTGCCCCTCGCGGGCACCGAGGCCGGACGGGCGCAGCTTGCCATCGGTGCCGGCGGCGACCGCACCATGGAGCTCGACCGCGCCGCGGAGGCCGATGTGTTTGCGGAGCTCGACGCGCTGGCGGCCCGCGGTGAGCGGTTCGCCATCCTTTCCGAAGAGGCAGGCCACCGACGGCTCGGCGCCGATTACCCCCTCGTGCTGGTCGACCCCGTCGACGGCAGCCTCAACGCCAAGCAGGGCGTCCCGTTCTTCGGCGTGATGCTCGCGCTCCTCGATGGGCCCCTCATCGGCGACACGGTCGCCGGCTGCGTCGTCAACCTCGTCACCGGCGACGCCTGGACCGCGATTCACAAGCAGGGTGCCTGGCGCGGCGGCAAGCCTATCAAGGTAATGTCGCGACCAGACCCCGATCGACTGGAGCTGGTCGCGCTCGAGAGCACACCGAGCGCCCTCGTTCACGCGCGAGGGCTCACCCAGCGAGCGGGCAAGATCCGCATCCTCGGCTCGATGGCGCTTGCGATCGCGCATACCGCAGCAGGCAGCTTCGACGCTTTCTGCGCGCCGGTGCCGGTCCGCGTCTTCGACATGGCGGCGAGCCTTCTCATCCTCGCCGAGACCGGCGGCGTCGCGACCGACCTCAAGGGCAATGCACTGAGCGCGCTGTCGAGCGGGCTGGAGACGCGGACCTCTCTCGTGTGCGCTCCAACCCCGCAGCTCCATGCGATCGCCCTGAGCGCCCTCGCAGCCGAGTGATGGAGTTCGATCCCCAGCGCACCGTGTTCGTGATACTCAGCTTCGAGGGTCCCGACGTGTACAGCCAGGCCGGTGGCCTCGGGGTCCGCGTCAAGGGCCTGTCACGCACCCTGGCCCAGCTCGGTTATCAGACGTACCTCTACTTCTGCGGCGATCCCGACCTGCCCGGCGAGGAAAGCCACGAGTCCGGTCGGCTCGTCTACCGGCGCTGGTGCCAGTGGATCTCGGCTCGGCATCGCGGAGGGGTCTACGACGGCGAGGAGGAGAAGATCCGCGACTGGAACGCGAGCCTCCCGCCCAGTCTCATCGAAAACGTGATCGGTCCGGCGGTCGAATCCGGACGCAACGTGGTCGTGATGGGAGAGGAGTGGCACACGTCCTGGTCGATGAACCTTCTCTCTGACACCCTTTACTATCGCCGCCTGCGCGACCGCGTCGTGATCATGTGGAACGCCAACAACACTTTCGGCTTTCACCGCATCAACTGGGCTGCGCTCGCCCTCGCGGCCACGATCACCACGGTCAGCCGCTACATGAAGTTCAAGGTGTGGGAACGCGGCCACAACCCGATCGTCATCCCCAACGGAATCCCGCGGGCGTCCATTCACGATGCCGACCCCGACGCGGTGGCCGACCTCCAGGCGGCGGCCCGCGCCGACCATTTCTGCTTCAAGATCGGCCGCTTCGATCCGGACAAGCGCTGGCTCATGGCCGTGTCCGCGGCGGGCTATCTCAAGCGCCACGGCAAGCGCGTGCGGCTGCTCCTGCGCGGCGGCCGCGAGCCTCACGGCGGTGACGTGATCAACCACGCCCAGCACCAGGGCCTCAACGTCGTCCATGTGCCCGCGCCCGCGGAGCCGGCCGGGCTGTCGGCCATCCTCCGCCAATACCCGGAGGCCGACGTCGTCAACTTCACGAGCTTCGTCAGCGATGCGATGCTCGGCGTGATCTATCCGGCCTGCGATGCGGTGCTCGCCAACTCGGGGCATGAGCCGTTCGGGCTGGTCGGCCTCGAGGTGATGGCGGCCGGCGGGCTCGCCGTCACGGGGGCCACCGGCGAGGACTACGCCGACGCCTATCGCAATGCCCTGGTCCTCGAGACCGACGACGCGATCGAGCTCGTGACCGGGCTCAACCTGATCCGTGAGCGCCCGCGTCTGGCGGCGGCGATCCGCCGCCGCGGCCGCGTGACCGCGCGCGCCTACACCTGGGAGAAGGTTATCGACCAGATGCTGCTGCGGATCGAATTTGCCGCCGCCCAGCAGGCGGTGCGCCTCCCGGCCGGCGCGCGCGAGGACGTCAAGATTTCGCGCCGCCGCACGCGGACTTCCGCGACGCCGGAGCCGCCCCTTGGCTGAGAACCTCGTCGTCTACACGGTCGTCCACCAGCCGCGCCGCTTGAAGCTGCCCGCGCAGGTGGTGCCGGCCAGCACCGCACCCGAGGCGATCTCCGACTACCTCTTCGACGAGGCCCTCGATCGCCATTACTTCGAGCAGGTGGCGGCGAGCTCATACATCCCCGCGGCGGCGATGTTCACCGACCTCGCCAGGCGAGGCTGGAAGATGTCGATCGGCTTCAGCAACTCGTTCCTGGTCCAGGCCGAGCGGTGGGGGCCGAAGGTGCTCGACGGCTTCAAGAAGCTCTGCGCCGGCCCCAACGTCGAGATCGTCAACGTCGAGCCATACCACTCGTGGCTGCTCTACCTGGACATCGTGGGCTTCAAGGAGGCCATGCTCGCGGCGCGCACGCGCCTGCAGGACCTGTTTCAAAAGCCGATTGCGGTCACCGACACCACCGAGATGTTCATGTCCAACGACGTCTACTTCGCGCTCCAGCAGTGCGGTTTCGAGGCCGCGTTCATGGAGGGCCGCGCGTGGCAGCTGGGCTGGCGCGAGCCGACCCACGTCTACCAGCACCCGCTTCAGCGTCTCAAGCTCCTGGTCCGCCACCACGATCTCTCGGACGATGTCGGGTATCGGTTCTCCAACCGCTACTGGAAGCACTGGCCGCTGACGGCCGGCACGTACGCCGGGTGGGTGCGCGAGACGTGGGGCGAGCTGGTGACGGTGGGCTGGGACTTCGAAACCTTCGGCGAGCACCACCGCCGCGATTCCGGGGTCTTCGAGTTCATGAGGGCGCTGGCCAAGGAGCTGAAGAAGCGAAAAGTGAGGATGATGCTGCCGTCGGAGGCGGTCGCCGAATTCGGCGCCCGGCATCTCGAGGTCCCCGTCAACGAATATGGGACCACGTGGGCAGGCGAGGGCGGCATGGAGTTCTTCCTGGGCAACGAGGCCCAGCAGGGCCTTTTCAGGCTCATGCATCACGCGTACTCGAAGGCGAGGCTGACCGGCGATCCGCGGCTGGTCGAGGTCGCCAGGTGGCTCCTGCAGTCCGACAACCTGCACCTGATCCAGTGGTTCGGCCGGTGGGGAGCTGAAGCCGAGGTGAGCGCGTACTTCACGCCTGACGAGTGGTGGGAGCTCGGGGCGCTTGGCATCCTGCGCGAGCAGCAGCGTGTCTATATCAACTTCATCCGCGCGCTGGATGAATACGCTAAGTAGCCGATGAAACCCCTGAACGTCGCATTCGTGTGGCACATGCACCAGCCGTACTACAAGGACGACCTCACGAGCACCTACCTGCTGCCATGGGTGCGCCTGCGCTCGGCGAAGGACTACTTCAAGATGCCGGCTCTGCTGGACGCCTACCCGAAGGTTCGCGCCACGTTCAACCTGGTGCCCTCGCTGCTGGCCCAGATCGAGGACTACGGCAAGGAGGAGTCGGTCGACCTCTTCCTCAATCTCAGCAAGCGCGACGCGGCCGAGCTCTCGTCAGAGGAGCACGGTTTCATCATCCGCTGGATGCGCGAGTCGCCGCGCGCGCTGCGGGTGCAGCAGTCGCCGCGTTACCTCGAGCTCGCCTCGAGGCCGGGCGACGCCCAGTTCACGACCCAGGACATGCGCGACCTGCAGGTCTGGTTCAACCTCGCCTGGTGCGACCCGGCCTGGGCCGAGTCAGATCCCCGCCTGGCCGAGCTGAAGCGGAAGGACCGCGATTTCTCCGAGTCCGACAAGGAGCCGCTTTTCGACGCGCAGATGGAGATCATGCAGAAGGTCATCCCGAAATACCGCGAGCTGGCCGATCGCGGTCAGGCCGAGCTGACCTTCTCGCCCTACTACCACCCGATCCTCCCGCTGCTGAACCACGTCGACTCGGCGCGCACGGCCAATCCGCAGATCCAGCTGCCGGAGCTGCACTTCTCGCATCGCGAAGACTCCGAACGGCAGATCGAGCTGGGTCAGGGGCTGTTCGAGCGCCTGGTCGGGCGCCGTCCCACCGGCATGTGGCCGTCCGAGATGGCGGTGGGGGAGAGCGTGATCGGGTTGGCGACCAAGGCGAACCTCGAATGGATGATCAGCGACGAGGAGGTGCTGGCGCGCTCCCTCGACACGAACTTCTATCGCGACAACGAAGGCCGCGTCAATGCTCCCGACCAGCTGTACCGGCCGTTCCGCCTGGAGCGCGAAAACCGATCCGTGGCCATGGTCTTCCGCGACTCGCAGATCTCGAACTCCATCGGCTTCGACTACCAGCGCATGTCGTCCGTCGACGCCGCGCGCAACCTGGTCGGCCGCCTGAAGCGCATCCGCGAGCAGCAGGCCGACAAGGACTACCTGGCGGTCATCGCGCTCGACGGCGAGAATGCGTGGGAGTTCTACCCCCGCGACGGGCACGACTTCCTCAACGCCCTCTACACCGAGCTCGAAGCCTCGACTGACATCGTCACGACCACGGTCTCCGACTTCGTTCGCGAACACCCGCCTCAGCAGAACCTCCAGCACCTGCACACGGGCAGCTGGATCGGCGCCAGCCTCGACACCTGGATCGGCGACCCCGAGCACAACATCGCCTGGGAGCTCCTGGCCGAGACCCGATCGTGGCTGGAGGACCAGGCGCACCAGCGTCCGCAGCTGGTGGATGCGGCCGCGCTCGGCTGGCGCGAGATCCTGATCACCGAGGGGAGCGACTGGTTCTGGTGGTTCAGCCGCAAGCACGACTCCGGCATGGATACGATCTGGGACAACCAGTTCAGGCTGCACCTGCGGAACGTCTATAAGCTGATGGGACAGCGGGCGCCGGCGCGCCTTTTCCAGCCCATCATCCAGCGCACGCCCACTCCCGAACGGCAGGTGCCCGCGGAGAGCATCAGCCCCAGGTCGCGCAGCGATGCGGCCTGGAACAAGGCCGGCTACTACGTCGTCGGCTCGGGATTCGGCGCGCTGCACAGGCCGGCGGGCTTCGTCGAGCGGGTCCTGTACGGGTGTGACGCCGACCGTGTCCACATTCGCATCGACAGCCCGAGGTCGCCCGCGGAGCTGGAGTCGCAGAAGATCCAGTTCTGGGTCTACTGCTCGGGAGTGCCCGCCGATGGAAAGGGCGGAAAGCTCGAGCTGCCGCTGCCCGTCACCGCCATGGCCGACTTCGGGTTCGACACCGCGTACGTCGTCCGGATCGTGCCCACCTCTCGCGGTGCCACGGTGACCGTCGCCCGCGTGAATACGGACCAGACCAGGGGCGAGCCGGTCGCCGAGTTCGACGCACCCGACCCCTTGTTCATCTCGGTTCCGCTCGGCCTGCTCGGCCGGCATGCCGGCGACACGATGGAGATGGCGCTCGTTGTGAGCCGCGAGGGGCGCGATATCGAGCAGGTGCCGCCGTCCGGCTCGCTGGGCTTGCGGATCCCCGGCGACTCAGACATCGCGACCTCGCCGGGCCCGGAACACCTGAAGGTGCTGGTCGCCACGTCGGAGCTCGCCCCTTTCGCGAAGTCGGGCGGCGTCGCCGACGTCGCCGCCTCGCTGTCGAAGGAGCTGCGCCGCCTCGGGCACGACGTGCGGGTCGTGATGCCGCGCTACCGCCAGGTCGAGATCGGCAAGCACGGGCTCAAGCCGGTGATCCGAGACCTGCAGGTGCCGCTGGGCGCGCAGACGGTGCCTGCGACCATCTACGAGGGCCGCCTCGGCGAGATGGTCGTCTACTTCGTCGACTGCCCGCAGCTGTACGACCGCGAGGGCATGTACGGGTTCGGAGACGACGACGCCCGCTCGATCTACTTCTCGCGCGCGCTCCTGGAGATGCTGCCTCGGTGCGCTCACGCTGGCCGGCCTCGACAAGTGGGGCTTGATCCGGGTCGGCATTCCCGGCCTCGACAACGTCGTCAACCTGCTCGGCCGCGGTATTCACCTTGCGGATGTCGTCAACACGGTGAGCGAGCGCTATGCGGCCGAGATCCAGACGCCTGAGTTCGGCGAGGGGCTGGACGAGCTCATCCGCTCGCACGCGCACAAGCTGCACGGGATCGTCAATGGCATCGACTACGAGATCTTCGACCCGCACTCGCACGCGCACAAGCTGCACGGGATCGTCAATGGCATCGACTACGAGATCTTCGACCCGCACCGCGATCCGAACATCCCGCACCACTACACCGCGTCGGCGACGGAACCGAAGGCGATGGACCGCGCCGAGCTACGGAGCGAGCTCGGCCTGGAACAGTCCGATCAGCCGCTGTGCGCCATGGTGTCGAGGCTGTACGAGGTCAAGGGACTCGATCTCGTCGAGCAGGCGATGCCGGCGCTGATGCAGTTCGGCGTGCAGGTGGTGGTCATCGGCACCGGTGATCGCCGCTACGAGGACATGTTCCGGCGCTACGCAGCCGAGCGCCCGCGCCAGGTCGCGGCCGCGATCGGGTTCGACGCGCCGCTCGCCCAGCGCATCTACGCCGGCGCGGACATGCTGTGGATGCCCTCTCGCTACGAGCCGGGCGGTCTCGCGCAGCTGATCGCGTTGCGCTACGGGACCATCCCGGTGGTGCGGGCGACCGGCGGCCTCGCGGACACGATCAAGGACTACGACCCCGTCGCGCAGGTGGGCAACGGCTTCACCTTCACTCCCTACGACCCGTGGCAGTTCTACGCGGCGGTCGTGCGGGCAGCCGAGACGTACCGGCATCCCTCGCTGTGGTCGTGGCTAATCCACCGCGCCATGACCGACGACGTGTCGTGGTCGCGATCGGCGCAGCGCTACGTGCAGCTGTTCCACGCCGCGATCGCCGCCCGGCGGGAGCGCCGAGGAGTTACAGCAGTCCCGGACTGAAGGCCTATTCCGCACGTTTGGCGCCAAACACGCCTGTCGCGGCCCAGTGAGGCGCACGTCTGGCGCGAAAAAGGCGGAATTCGTGTATCGAGTTGCTAGCCGCCCCAGTCGGGCAGGAGACGCAGCTGCTCCACCCGGCGGGCGCCGGGCGCGTAGGCCGTCTCGAAGTAGTCGGTGACCATCCGCCGCGCGGAGAAATCCGTGGCGACGTAGCGGATCGAAGCCCGCATCATCTCCACCCAGCGCTGCGGGATCCCGTTCGCATCGCGCTCGAAGAACGCCGGCACCACC
>WNFA01020807.1_pt1 | contig 11510 bp, 7 predicted proteins | sample 5400481 | NCBI WGS metagenome assembly WNFA01 (sample SAMN13153340, study PRJNA577476) | soil metagenome | isolation source: 120 cm saprolite under Douglas fir tree site 2 hole 1 replicate 2 | place: USA:California | collected 2015-04-18
ATTGTGGTAGACCCAGGTATGTAGGGGCTCGCTGTCGAGCTTCAACTGCTTCAACGCCCGATCAAGAACCGCAATGGATTCATCGTAACGATTTAGCCTCATCAGCGCGCGGGCCAGGTTTCCATGCGGGGCGACGGTATTGGGATTTATGCGAATGGCTTCACCGGCTTCTGCTGCCGATTTCTCCCATTGCCCAATGCGATCGTAGGCCACCGAAAGATTAACGTACGGTCTGTCATCACGCGGGTAGGTCTGTTTATATAACTCCAGCACTTCAATGTACTTATCTAACTCACCAGTGTCGTAGAAATAGTAGAAGGAAGTGATGCGCAGCCTCTCAACTTCGCTCACGCGGTCGCGGAGTGCATAAGCTTTCGCCATGTTTTCCCCCGCCAGTTTGGGTTGGTTAGTGTTAGCGTAACTGACTCCCAATCCCGAGTAGGCGGAGGCGAAGTTCGGATCAAGCTCGAAGGCGTGTTTGTAATGGTCCATGGCCTCAATCCATTTGCCACGGTTTGCCTGTTCGGCTGCGAGTGAATAGGCTTTAAGAGCTTCCAGCGATGAGGTTGTGACTTCGAGTGGGGCATCGAATCTCTGGAGTGAGTTGAGCGACTCACCAAGTTTCTCTCGCAATTTGATCGTAGTTTGACTGAGTGTTTTGAGCACCTCCTCTTTGCTTTCGGCTTCGCCCTGCTCACTAGCCAATACCTCACCATTCTGGCTGTTGACCGCTTGGAGTGTGAGCACGTAATGGCTACCCAGCGACGCAATCGAACCGGTAATGAAGGCTTTCAAACCTTGCCGTTGACAAATCTCTCGTCCGATCTCCGCGGTTACCCGGTCATCAGGCGAATGTCCCATGAGCCGCAAGGTCTGCCGCACGCGGGTGTCAGAGAAGAGATTCAAGAACGGCGACTGACCGAGTTGCACGGCAAGACCTTGTTTGAGGGTGCCGTCAAAGACGGCGTCTCCGGTGGTATTGACGAAATCCGCAAGCAGGATCGCGTCCTTGTCCGTTAAGGCAGCTGTGCGACGAGCAATGAGGAAGTAGCCCACGGTCGCCAAAGCCAGCGCAAATACTACTGCCCCCGTGACTGCAAAGCCTTTTTTATGCTGCTTAATCTCGCTGACGATGTATTCGGCACTTGTGACTTGATGAGTAACTTGACTGCTCGGAGCTCCGATGGTTGTGACTTGCTCTGAAATAGCTGGCGCATAAGTGCCAGTATGCACACCACGGCTCCCCGAGGTTCTGAACTCTGGTGGAACGGTGCGCTCAATCTCTGACTCCAGATCGAGTTGTCGTTTAAGTCGTTTGAGATCAACCAGAAGGTCTTTTGCAGTTTGATATCGCTCTTCAAGATCTTTGGTCAAGGTCTTAGTGACGATACGCTCAAGTTCCGGCGGGGTTTCACGATCATATCGAGCCAGCGGCAGCGGTTCCTTGTTGAGTATCAGCCCGATGACTTCGGTGGAGGTTGCCGCTTCGAAAGGAGGATGTCCGGCCGCCATCTCGTAGATGACAGCACCCAAACTCCATAGATCTGTGCGGACGTCAACCTGGTGGCCCTTTGCCTGTTCCGGCGACATGTAATTCGCCGTTCCCAGAACGATGCCGGCATCAGTGTCAACCAGGGCTTTGGTGGGTGCTTCTGTGTCAGCGATAGAACCGACAGGCTCAGTAAGTTTAGCCAGTCCGAAATCCAACACCTTTATATAGCCGTCGCGCCTGACCATGATGTTCTCAGGCTTGATGTCGCGATGAATGATGCCGGCTGCATGTGCGGCAGAGAGTGCGCCTGCGGCTTGAGTGGCAATCTCGAGCAGGTCCGTTACTTTTAAGTGCCCGTGTTTCATCCGCTGACGCAGCGTCTCTCCATCGATGAATTCTGTCGCGATGAAGTGACGGGAGTCGGCCTCGCCAACCTCGTGGATTGTGATGATGTTGGGATGATTGAGGGCGGAGGCAGCCTTGGCTTCCTGGACAAAGCGACGCATGCGTTCCTGATTCGACGCGACTTCAGCAGGTAGAATTTTCAGCGCCACTTTGCGATCCAGTTTCTTGTCTTGCGCGAGATAGACTTCACCCATACCACCCGCGCCGATCTTGCGGATAATCGAGTAATGGGCGAGCATCATGTTAGGGAACATCGTTTCGCTCAATGGCCTACGAGCTCTTTTGGGCCAAAAGAAAATCGTTAGAAGGCAGGTGACATAATGGGCGCGTAACTCGTCGTACATCGTCGAAAAACGGTGGCCCGGCTAGTTTTGAGGGGGGTTCCTAACGGTAAGGGGGAATGGAGCCAAGATGGTGGCGATACGAGTGAAGTACGCCTAAATCCTGCAATCCAGGTGCACCTATTTCATCGACATGGTTGCGGCACGCGCGGCGGGGATGGCCATGTCGACCCGTTCAAGTGATGCACGCAGCAGTTCGCCAACGCTCCAGGCTTGAGCAACGCACCCGCGCGGTGTGTGTGGAGAGTCGCCGTCGAAGATTTCTGAAACTTGACACAGACAGGCTTCTGTCAGATGGTCTTCGAAGTTATTTAGCCATTCAGTCGCGAACTTTCGACCCGCTTTCTGACCAAATGTCTTCACATACGCTGTGATATATGAACCCATGAGCCACGGCCATACTGTGCCCTGATGATAAGCTCCATCGCGGCTACGGGTATCGCCCTCATAACGACCGACATAGCGGGAATCGTTCGGCGAGAGCGTGCGCAGGCCGCGTGGAGTCAGCAGTTCGCGCTCGACCACGCGCAGGATGTTCTTCGCTCGCGCTCTTGAAACCAACGAATTCGTTAGGCTGATCGCCAGGACCTGATTAGGCCTGATTGAAGCATCGCGTTCGTCGCCGTTAACCACGTCGTAGAGACAGCCTGTCTGCTCGTTCCAGAAAAGTTCATTGAAACTCTTCCGCGCGCCTGCAGCCATGGTCTTGTACTGTTTTTCATTCGCTTTGTCTCCGAACTTCTCTGCGAGGTCCTCCATTACCCGCAGTGCGTTGTACCAAAGGGCTTGAATCTCGACAGCCTTCCCAGTACGGGGCGTGACGACCCAGTCGCCGACTTTCGCGTCCATCCAAGTCAACTGCACGCCTTGTTCGCCAGAAAACAATAGGCCGTCTGTATCAACGTGGATACTGTAACGCGTTCCGCGCACGTGCCAGTCGATGATGTCTCGCAGGACTTCGTAAAGGTTGTCGCGAACAAAGTCGAAGTCCTTTGTGCCGTACACGAGTGCCCGCACGGCTTCAAAGAACCAGAGCGTTGCGTCGACAGTGTTGTATTCGGGTGTTTCGCCGGCGTCAGGAAAGCGATTTGGCAACATGCCCTGATCGACGTGCTTTACGAACTCAAGCAAGATGCTTTTCGCGATCTCAAATCGTACGGTTGCGAGCGTCAGACCCGGGAGCGCGATCATCGTATCGCGGCCCCAATCGGCGAACCAGTGATAGCCGGCGATGATTGTCTTCTGTTCGCCGCGTGCAACGATGTATTGATCCGCCGCGAGTGTTGAAGCACGAACTAGATCGTTGTCGTGTGGCGCAGACTGCGTGATCGTTTGGCGCCGTGCATCAAGTCCCCGCTCCTGCTCAACTCGGTATTCGAAGTTACGATACCAATCACCGTGTGTCTCGATCTCACCGGAGTCGTGGGCGAAATATAACGTCGGCAAATCGGCATACGGAGCAACGCTTGCTCGCCCAACCTCAATCTCGACGCGCGAATTCAACGCGCTGTTTTCGTGCGTAGTGCTGTGATAATCGCGAAAGGCAATCAGCGGCCGAATCTCAAAAGACAGGTGAGCAGTAAGCAGCGGGCTGTTAGCAGCGGGCTCTGGCAAGCGAAATTGGTATTCGACCACAGTCGTGTTCTCACCCTGCACCATGAACACCGACTTCTCCAACTCGATTCCTTCGACCTCGTAGGTGAATATGGGGAACGGATCAAGGCGAAAGCCTGTTTGCAACTGAAAGCCCTGCGGGTGAACAGTGCCCGGATATTGATTGGCTGAGAGGTCGTAACGCTTCCCGTCAATGATGAGCGCTTCTTCGAACTTGGAGAGCAAGACCATGCGCCCGACCGGCGGCTTGGTGGCAGCAGTCAGTAATCCGTGGTAGCGGCGCGTGTTTAGACCGATGATGGTCGACGAAGCGAAGCCACCAAGCCCATTGGTTTCCAGCCATTCACGCGTCTGGGCAGCTTCGAGGTCGCCACAAATGTTTTGATCTATCTCAATCATAACTCTTCCTTCTGGCGCTGAATGCCTCACAGCTAAGCGGCTTCGGCGTCTTCAGCTCGGTCGCCGGCTACTTTGATTACCGAAAGTGCTTCCGGTCGGGAAATGTTGGATGAAGTTACGTCCATGAACTGTACCAAGTCCTTCGAGAACAAGAGATCGAGAGTCCAATCGAGCGCGACCCTTACTTTCTTTTCAAAGCGCGGTAGCTTGCTCAGATAAATGGTGCGCCACATCCACCACGCGATGAAGCCTGAAAAATTCACGCCCATGATGCGCGCTACACCAGTGCGCCTGCCGATCGAAGCCAGCGCCCCGATCGTTTTGAACTCGAAACGTTTCCGCCTGCCACCGCGTATCGCCGCAAAGATGTTATGGGCCGCCACCTTGCCCTGGCGCAACGCGTGTTGCGCCGTCGGCGGACACGCTTTGCCAGTCGCGGGATCGGGCACAGCGGCGCAATCGCCTAACGCCCAGACGCCGGGGTTCCCATTGACTTCGAGAAACTCGTTCGTGATCAGGCGTCCACGCTCTTTCCCGCAATTCAGCATATCTAGTCGCGGATTGGGGGAAACGCCCGCAGTCCAAAGGAGCGTGTTGGTCTCGATCGCGGTCCCATCGCTGAGCGCCACCTCACGGTTCAAAACACTCTTTACCGCCGTGTTCATCAGAAACTCTACTCCACGATCCGCCAGCTTCCGTCGCGCATAGATGCCGAGATTGGGCCCAAGTTCAGGCAGAATTGCGCCGGTGGCTTCGATCAGAACGATACGCAACTCAGCTTCTTTAAGTCGCGGATAGAAACCAATCGCTTCACGAATAAAGTCGTTGATTGCCGCGATGGTTTCGACGCCCGCAAACCCACCTCCAGCCACGACGACGGTCAACAGTCTCCCGCGCCGCGTGCCGCAACATTCAAAATCCGCTTCTTCAAGGTTCTTGATGAGATGGTTGCGCAAGCGAATTGCGTCGCTCAAAGACTTCATTGTCAGCGCGTTCTCGGCCAGCCCGGGCAGGTTGTAGAAGTTCGTCACTGAGCCCAACGCAAGGACCAGATAGTCGTACGACAACTCGTGACCATGATTATCGTCGCTGTGCGCGACCATCACGCGCTTTTCCTTCAAATCAATCGACTTGATATCGCCGTGGAAGAACTGCACTCGATGAAGCAGCTTGCGCACAGGATTCACGATGTGGGCGAAATCGAGATCGCTCGCGGCGACTTCGTGCAGCATCGGCGTGAACAAAAAGAAGTTCTCGCGATTGACGAGTGTGATGTCGATGTCAGGACTGCGGGCCAGGTTCTTTTCGAGGTGTAACGCCGTGTACAGACCGCCAAAGCCGCTGCCGAGAATCAAGATCCGTTTCTTTGGTTGTGAATCAATAGGCATCGCTACACCGGCGCTACTTCGCAGAAGACTTTTATCGCGCCGTTACCGTCGGTTAGCTTAGCGAAGAGTTCTTGATAGTTTTCCAGGCCCTTAACCGGGTGCGTCAGCAAGCGCTGAAGCCAGCCGGGATACTCAGCTTCGGCCTGCACCATGTCTTTAACACCCATTTCGAAATACTCACGGTTGGCGTTTACTGTGCCGACCATCACCTTGTTGCCCAGCACAAAGTTCAGATTGATCTTGTCGGCCGGGACTTCGATCTTGCGATCGCCGCCCGTGACGCTCGATAGCACCAGCACTCCGTTCTTGCCGAGGGCTTGCATGCTGTCGAACACCAGCGGCGAGAAACCAGTGGCTTCGAAGATGATGTCGAACGGTCCGTATTCCTTTGCGCCCTCAAAGATTGACATCTCTTTTGTGGATTGGTAAGTAGCGAGACCGAACGTCGTTACCTGCAGGCCACGCAAGCGCAGCGCGAGAGTCGCCAGCAACCCGATCGTCCCCGCGCCCATCACTGCCGCGCGACGTGGGCGCCACACTCGCAGGCGACGCTGAATTTCGTAGGCTTGCGCAATTCCTTTTTCAACGACAGTCATTGGCTCCAGCAGCACGCCGACTTCCTTCAGCCCCTGAGGAATCTTCACGATGAACTCGGCATCGTCAACATAGTATTCGCTCATGTACCCATGTCTGAGATTTATACCGCGTTCAAAGTAGGTATCGTCAGTGGTCATGTCGTTGGTGCCGATCAAATCGTATATGCTCGAGCCGGGCCGGCGCACCGTGGCAACAACGTAGTCGCCGGGTTTGACCTCGACGACGTTTGATCCGACTGCTTCAACCTGCCCTAAGCTTTCGTGACCGATAACCAGAAAGTCGTAACCTTGTGGCGCAGTGCCATAATCGGCGGCATTGATTTCCTTATCAGTGCCGTCAACGCCAACGCGCAGAACCTTGACCAGCACGCCACGACCATTCGACACTTCGTCAACTGAAGGTTTTGGCATTTCCGCGAGATGCACGGTGTTAGACTTTCCGGGGAAGACTGCAATTGCTTTCATGCTGCTCCTTGTGGCAAGGACACTGGATTTAGGGTGTCGAGTGTAAGTTGAGCGATCAACACCCTAAACCCAGCGCCCACTTGATTAACTTGCTGGCATGGCCCACTGAGTTTGAAGCCCGATTTGCTGAAGTGTCGAGAACACGCGCTTGGGTTCACCCAAGTCGCTCCAGCCGACTTCGCTCACCTGCATTACCGCCAGGTCGTCAGGCCGCCTCGCGAGAACTTCGTGTGAAAAGTTTGACGAGGGAATCCACGAATACAGTTTGCTGAGTGCGCTCGCTTCGGAAGTGGTGCCAAAGCTGGGAGCGATCAGCGAGAAGAAATCGAAGAGTGCCGGCAACGCTCGCTCAGTCATCTTCAGAAAAGCATCGACGCGTCCGACCATCACGAAGCTGTTCCATAGACATCCCCGCTCCATCAATCCTCGGGCGACGAGTGCTGACGGCTTTTCCCAGAACTTGCGCACACGAGAAATCGAACGCGGTAGTTGTCCAAAGAGTGAAACGTCCGGCTCGATCCAGCCATACTCCTCCTCAGGACTCTCTGGTTTTATGCCGAGCAGGGTGACGATTTCCGGATGAGTTCTCGCCGTGTCGAAAGCCGACTCGATATGAGACATGAACTGTTCGTCGTCGGCGAAGTAATGATCTGAGGGAAAGAAGGCGACGGCAGCGTTCGGAGAAAGCTGGGCGATGCGAAGCAAGCTGAAAAGAATCGCGGGCGCCGTGCCCTTGTTCTCCGGCTGCACCAGCAAGCGAGCCTTAGGCACATTCTTTAGTAATGGTGCATAGAAACGTTCATGGATTCGCGTTAGGACAGTTAAAGTGTGGTCCGCCGTCACAGAGAGCGCGACGCGACGGCTGGTTTGATCGAGTAAAGTTTGGCCGCCAATGATTGGACAGAACTGCTTGGGCCGGTCGTCGCCTGAGATCGTCCGCGTCAGCGATTGCAAACGTGTGCCGTCACCGCCGGCCAGAATCACGGCCCAACGATCGCTGCCGATTTCTTCAATGGGTTCATCGGTGTTGCACAAGTTATTGGTCACTTCATGCTCGCAAGAAAAGATCGGCATCGTCGCTCTCCTTATTGGTCTCGGCTCTCGGGATTTCTTGACCCGCCTATCAGCTCCGGGCGTTTCGGTTTCCTTACTTCCTGAAGATGAGTCGGAGAAGCGGCGAATTCCTTTCACAAGAAATGACAAAAAGTTAACGTTTTAACTATTGATTGCGGCCCACAGTTGCTGTCTGTGTTTTCGATCGGTGCTCGCCGCTCTGCTGCATGAGCTTTGCAACAACGCCCGTCCATCCGGTCTGGTGGCTGGCGCCGACTCCGGAACCGTTATCACCATGAAAGTATTCGTGAAACTGGATTAGGTCGCGCCAGTGTGGATCGTTTTGAAACTTTTCGATGTCGCCATAGACCGGCCGGCGTCCATCCGCGTCGCGCAGGAAAGGCCGTGACAGACGACGAGAGACCTCGGCAGCGACTTCCCACAAGGTCAGCATGTTTCCTGAACCCGTGGGACACTCAACCTTGAAATCGTCACCCAGGTAGTGATGAAACTTTTGCAGCGATTCGACCAGCAAGAAATTCACCGGAAACCAAATCGGGCCACGCCAATTTGAGTTGCCGCCGAACAAACCGGTTGACGACTCTGCCGGTTCATAATCAACCCGATGCTGTGTCCCATTGACCTGCAGCACGTATGGATCGTCTTTGTGATAGCGCGAAATCGCGCGAATGCCGTAGGGCGAGAGAAACTCATTTTCTTCGAGCATGAACCGAAGGACGCTGCGCAACTGCTCGGGGCTGACGATTGAGAGCAGCCGCCGCTCGGCATTCCCTGGAGTGCGCATACAGGCAACGTTCTGCGTCAGATCGGGGCGATTCTTGATGAACCATTCCATCCTCCGTTTGAAGTCAGGCAGTTGGCCCAATAGCTCAGGTTCCAGGGTCTCAACGGCAAACAGCGGAATTAGGCCAACCATAGAACGGACCTTCATCGGCAGCGGCTTGTCGTTTGGCAGATGAAGCACATCATAGAAAAATCCGTCTTGGTCGTCCCATAGCTTAATATCTTCATCGCCGCGGTTGTTCATCGCCCGCGCGATTTGCAGGAAGTGCTCCCAGAACTTGCTGGCCAGGTCTTCGTAGGAAGGATCTTCTTTAGCCAACTCCATTGCGATGGCTAACAAATTGAGGGCATACATGGCCATCCAACTTGTGCCATCCGACTGCGCAATGTGACCTCCGGTGGGCAGCGGCGCGCTGCGATCGAAAACGCCGATATTATCCAGACCGAGAAAGCCTCCCTGAAAGATGTTCATCCCATCAGCATCTTTGCGATTGACCCACCACGTAAAATTCAAAAGAAGTTTCTGGAAGACGCGCTTAAGAAAAACCGTATCCCCAATGCCGCGCCGCTTCTTGTCAATTTTGTAGACGCGCCAGGCTGCCCAGGCGTGCACGGGCGGGTTCACATCGCCGAGCGCCCACTCATAGGCCGGCAACTGTCCATTCGAATGCATGTACCACTCACGGGTCATCAACACGAGCTGTTCTTTCGCAAACTCCGGATCGATCAACGCGAGCGGAATACAGTGAAACGCCAGGTCCCATGCGGCGTACCAGGGGTATTCCCACTTGTCGGGCATGGAAATCACGTCGGCGTTGTAGAGATTCGGCCATTGATGATTGCGGCCATTCTGCCGCTCTTTTGGCGGCGCTGGTGTTTTCGGATCGCCTTCGAGCCATTGCTTGACGACATAGTGATAGAACTGTTTAGACCAAAGCATTCCCGCGAACGCCTGTCGCATGACGTTGCGAGCATCAGTAGATAAATCTTGGGGAATTACTGTCGCGTAAAAATCGTCGGCCTCTTGCTGCCTGGTTTTAAAAAGTTGTTCGAATTCTTTTCCAAACATCGCCGGGTTGCTCTCGATGGTCTGATTCGTTAGTCGCAGACGGATCGTGGCTGATTCTCCGGGGCCAACTGTAAGCGCGTAGTGCGCAGCGGCTTTCGTTCCCGTCTTTTCAGGATTCACTGCGTCCTGATGGCCGTGGATAACGTAATCGTGAAACGCGTCCTTGACGTGCGGCGATGTGTTTGCGGAGTTGAAGAGCCGCTGAGTGTTCGTTTCGTTTTCGGTGAAGAGCAGTTCCGGCGCGCCTTCGCAGTAGAGCCGCCGATGGCCCAATGTAAAATGTTCAAGTTCGATTGTTGTCAGACCGCTTGTGGACGAACCGTCGCGCGCGATCGGTTTCGGATCATCGTTTTCGCCCCAACTCCAACGGTTGCGGAACCAAACAGTCGGCAGGAGATGAATCTCGGCTACTTCTGGGCCACGATTTGACACAGTAATCTTTATCAGGATGTCTTCAGCGTCGGCCTTTGCGTATTCGACAAATACATCAAAGTTGCGATTGTCATCGAATACGCCGGTGTCCATTAGCTCGAATTCGGGATCTTGCTTGCCGCGACTCCGGTTCTCCTCGACCAGACGTGCATAAGGAAACTCAGCCTGTGGGTACTTGTACAGGTATTTCATGTACGAGTGCGTTGGCGTCGAGTCGAGATAGAAATAATACTCTTTGACGTCTTCACCGTGATTGCCTTCGCTGCCGGTCAAACCGAATAATCGCTCCTTCAAAATCGGATCGCGACCATTCCAAAGCGCCAGCGCGAAACAGATCGTCTGATGACGATCGCAAATTCCGGCCAGCCCGTCTTCGTTCCAGCGATAGGCACGCGACCGCGCGTGATCGTGTGGAAAGTAATCCCAGGCGGTGCCCCCGGCGCTGTAGTCTTCGCGCACCGTGCCCCAGGCGCGTTCGCTCACGTAAGGTCCCCAGCGCTTCCAATGCGCCTTGCGGTCGCGGGAATCTTCAAGCCGTCGTTCTTCAGCTCTTAGCGTGTTCGCGTTCTTTGTCATAGATTATTTACTTTCTCGGAGTTCATTTTTGCCACACTCCGGACACGCATGTACTTCCTGCAATACGCCGCCAAATACCGGATCGATCGCAGCCGGATTATCCAGACTCGCGCTGTAGTCAATTTTCGTTGCGTGATGATTCATTTCTACTTCGCACTCAGGACAAATCATCTTGTTTGTCTTCACCATGGGCTGCTCCTGGTCACATCGAGATGTTCTCGCGTCCGAGTCTTAGCGTCTTGCTCATCCAGATCAGCTCGTTGAGAAACTGATCGATGCGCCTAACGTAGGCATCATCAAGAATCTTCCCAGCGCCATCGAAAAGTTTTTGCGAGCCGGAAAAGTTGCCATCCCAAAAAATCGTCACCAGGCCGAGCTCGCGAAGTACGGGAATCAGATTTTGGATCAACCGCGTGCCCCCGAATCCACCCGCCGAAACGCCGCACACTCCCACAGCCTTGTGTATATACTCTTTCAAATTTGAATCGAGCACGTGCTTAAGGATTCCCGGATAGCCGTGGTTGTATTCGGGAACAACCAACACCAATCCATCCGCAAGGGCGACTATCTCGGAGAATCTAGCTTCCTTGATCGCCTCGCCGGCGTCATCGGAAGCGAACTTCAAATCGAGTAGGTCGACCAGCTCGGTTTCTACTCCTTCGCGCTTTTGAACTTCACCAAAGACAAACTTCGCCACGTTTTCGCTGGCGCGACCTTTTCGCACAGTGCCCAGGATTACGGGAATGAAGAGCGGCCTGGTGTTCATTCAGTTCTTCCTAGCCGCCTGGCTTTTCGATTCGATCAGCTCCATCACGTGTCCGTCGGGATCGCGCACCAGCAGCGCCTTGGTAAAACCCAGATCGTCGCGGCGCAGTT
>WNFA01004601.1_pt1 | contig 11509 bp, 13 predicted proteins | sample 5400481 | NCBI WGS metagenome assembly WNFA01 (sample SAMN13153340, study PRJNA577476) | soil metagenome | isolation source: 120 cm saprolite under Douglas fir tree site 2 hole 1 replicate 2 | place: USA:California | collected 2015-04-18
TGATTGGCCTATCACCCCAATGCGGCAGGATGTGATTGTGCAGCCATGCCCGGTAGACTCGGGCCGTGTTGGAGCGCGTGGGCAGCTTTTCATCTTCGTATCGCTTCGCCAGTTCTGCGACGGTCAGCTGAGTGATAAGCGTCTTCCGAAGACCATCGCGAACTCTTTCGGCAACACGCCAAGCTGCTGTCTTAGTTGGGTAGTCACGAAGCGTGCCGATCACCTTTGAACGTCGGCGGTTGTCCTCGCACCAAAGGTAATGCCACGTTTTGCTACGTTTGTTGAGCACAAGACTTCCTCTGTTGTACCGTGCTCGTTTCATTCTTTTTCTCCTTTCGTAACGAGCACGAACGGCGGAATGGAGCATAGCACGCCCTCATCTTGTCCCAACAGCTTGTCGTCCAAATCGGGCTTCCGAAATCGCCACACCCTTCGCTTGATCCCGGATAGTGGGTACCCTCGAACCTTCTTTTGTCGGACCCAGAGGAGCAGTGTTCGGGTCTTCACCTTCAGATAACCGGCGGCTTCCTCAGCAGTCAGCCATTCTGGGTGTGCGCCGTTCACTCCGCCAATTTCGACTGTATGGATTTTCTGCGCCACTACGCACCTCTGCCCCTGACCTGTGCAAGTGATTGCACGAACGCTCCTCCACATCAACGTTTATCGGCTGCTTATTTCGGTGTGCCGGTGACCGCGCATTCCTTTGCAGTCCTTAGGTGGAACATCGGTTTAAGGTTTCCCGCGCTTAGGAGCGGGAGACTTTCCGCCATCTTCGATGACCTTTGCGAGTTCTGATTCCCTGATCATTGTCCGATTTCCGACCTTGGTACGCCGTAACCTTCCCTGACTGAGCCATGCCTCAATCGTCGATTTTGAAATTCCACCCAACCTTCGCGCTGCTTCCGAAACGGATATTAACTCCTCCAAGCTGCTCCCTCCCGCCCAAAGCGTTTCCAAGCGAATGTACTTGACTAAGCCGATATGTGGGTATAACTTTGTAACTCATGCCTAATAAGCAAAGCCAGTGGTTAGAACCAAAAAAACAATTTGGGAAGCACAAGCCCGGTGAAGCACTAGCTAAATGGCTAAACCAACCTGACCTTAACCCAAAGCGTGTAGAAGAGCTGCTGATGAACGCTCAGATCGTGTATCGGTGGATAGCAGAATACCCAAGTCTGCATCGCTTGAACGTCGCCCGAAGGAACAAAAAGCTGCCTTCAGAATTCTGGGATTCTTATCAGAAGCTGAACGAAACGTTGGCGAGTTTCGCTTATGCGCCGCAAATCGACCTGCACGAGCTTCCTGATGGGGAGCGGGTGAGCTGGACTTTGATTACTGAGGACAACCGAATAGTCATTCCCACCGCGCAAATCAGATGGTTGGTGCAACTGATCGAGCAAGGGGCAATTCTCAAAATACGCAGATGCAAGCAATGCACGTCATGGTTTTTCGCTCACTTCTCGCATCAAGAGTTTTGCAAGACCTCGTGTCGGATTAAACATTTTGCCGGGTCGGAGAAATTCAAGGAGAAGCGGCGCAAGTACATGCGTGATTACTACAAGCTTCAAAAAACGACAAACGTCAAATGAACTGCGCTGATACCCGGCATTGGTCCATTTGACGTGCTGTGAATCGAGGTGAGGTCCCTGAATGTTGGCTTTTGATTGTTGCTAGTGCACACACGGTCCATTCGTCTAGGATGGAAATTGATTGCAGCGGATATGGAAGCTACTTCGGGAGACCGACATTTACCTCTCTTTGTACCCACCAATTGGAATGGAAAAACAAATAACTGATGCGGACATTCGCTCCCGGCTCTCGGGCTGCAATGGCTTCCCGAAAGTCCTCAGCGGCTTTCACTGGTTTGAGGTCAAGAGCTTTGATGACGTCACCAACGTGCAAGCCCGCAGCTTATTGTCGAACCATTTTTCAGCGAGAAGATGCAGCAGATGATTCACTACGGGCATCACATGAGAATAGATCAAACCGACCTCCTTAAGGTGTGAGCGTTTTTCGTGGCTCTTTGAGTTTGGACGGATTTGGCGCGATCATTTTCTCAGCCCCAAAGGTGTTCACATACACGGAAGTCTCCCGACATCGGTGGCAGAAATAATGGTCATACGGGATGTCGCCGTGAAACTCTTGCATCCCCTGCAAAATGAGTTCGTGACTCTTGCAATATGGGCACCTGAAAGTTCGCCAATGATTCAGCCTTGCGAATAGTTTCTTGATCGCCAGAAAGATCGGCGGAAGAAAGAAGTACAAGAGGTAGTAAGCTGCCGCACCGCCGATGAGCCAATCTTTTCTCAGTTGAGTGAACGCCAGAGCAGGCACCAGCAGGATCAGCGGAACGACAATTTTCGCGTCCTCTTTGTCGAAGTCGTATTCACCCCACTGACCGAACTTGATTTTCATTTGGCATAGATTCTACGCCCACACCGCGTAGACCTTGACATGAACCTTCGCCAGTATAATTTGTATCAACATGCCGCCACTTAAGTTCGGTGAGAAGCGCAAACTCGAAGAGTTTCTGGGAATGGGCGGGGGTTACGTCCTTAGTTTCTCGGATCGCACCTTCAGGGAGTTCGTCCACGACAGCACTGGGTTGGACATTGATGATCCCGAAGTCGGCGGTATGGGTTCCAAGGGTAGGAGACTTCGACATTTCTGGGATAATCAGCCAGATTACATAGTGGGAAAGCTGCTCAAGGATTTGATTGATTCCGTGGACGCTGATTTACCTGAGGAATCGCAGAGTTTCGGTGAAGTGAGGTACGGCGTCCATCGTAGTGCTGCTTTCAAGACCGAATGCCAGAAGATAGCGGACAGGCTTTTACAGTCCGCCCCTGTCGCTGACACCACCGTCATATCCGTACTATCTCAGCGCGAGGAATTTGAACGTCTCGCCAGCGGAGTCATGGACAGCATCTCCAAAAACGACCCCGAATCCGGCTTGGACAGGCTTCACACGTTCACTATGGCGTTCGTCCGGTCGCTATGCGAGAAGCACGGAATCACGGTAGACAAGGGCAAGCCGCTTCACAGTGTCTACAGCGAGTATGTGAAGAAACTGAAGGAACTCGATCTCATCGAGTCGCCGATGACCGAACGCATCCTGAAGTCATCCATCTCGGTGTTGGATTTTTTCAATGATGTTAGAAACAACAAAAGCCTAGCGCATGACAACCCAGTGCTCAATCGCAATGAAAGCTTGCTGATCTTTCAACATGTAACCAGTGTCATCAGATTCCTGTGGACTATCGACCAAGGTCACGACTGATAGGATATTGCTGAATGGTGCAATTTCATCAAGAAGGCACGATACACAACCGCTATCAGCAGTCCTTCCCCGTGGTGTTGGATTTGGACGCAACGGACGACGGGCATCTGTCCGGTTTCGTAAATTTTCATAGCAATGCGAGACCAGACGGTTTTCCGGTAGGAGAAAAGTTCTCAATCATCACGGACGACCCACGAGCCAGCATTGTTCAGCAATTTATTCATCTCACCATCCGATTTGTGGATGCTCGAACCGCACAAGTGCAGGGTTACATCAACGGCAGCCGTGCGCAATTTCAGAACGTCAATACAATCGCAAATGTTCAAGCTGAACTGGACGAGCGTTTTGCAAAGATGGCTATCGAAGCCGCCAAGCAGAGCATCCCAGAGGACGCCAACCCCCGCCCGAAGGTCGGTGCGGTAGCCGTAAAGCACGGTCAGCTTCTTGGCAGTGCGTGTCGAACCGCTGTGGAAACGAATGGCAAGAAGAACGGACAGCACGCAGAATTTCGTCTTAGCATGGCATTGGGCGGTGGTGACCTTGATGGCGCGACCATCTACACGACATTGGAGCCCTGCCTTAATCGCAGTGACCCAAAAGTTTCGTGTGTGGATCGTCTGATTTCAGTCAAAGTGGCTCGTGTTGTGATTGGTGCGCTTGATCCTGATCACCGAGGCAACGGACTGCGAAAACTCGCGCACTCACCCACCATTGAGGTTACGCTGTTCCCGTCTTCGCTAAGAGCAGATGCCCGTGAGTTGATTCAAGAATGGAAAGAGCACAGCGAAAAGCAGCAAAGCAAAGAGGCTTCCATCAACCCAGCGGTAAAGGCACTGCGTGAACGTATCCTAGAACATAAAAATGAAGAAGTGCCGTGGCACAACAAGAAGAGCGATAGTGGCTCCAGAGGAACGATCATGGATTGTGATGAAGAAGTTGCAGTACTAAAAAGCGGTGATCATATTTTTACATATCCGCTCGTTGATCTCGATACCACAAAGAAACACTTGAATGGGCGAATGCAGTTCGTGTTGGTGTTTAAGGACAGGTAAAGCAAAGGCTATTTAATTTCTGCGACCCATTCACCTTTGTCGAGATGAATCGCCCCTATCGTCTGTTGAGACGTACCCATCCAATTTATGAAGGTCACATAGTCCTTGTTGTGATCCATCTTTTCTGCCTCGAACTCTCGAATGAGTTCCGGCTGCTGCGTGACACCCTTGCTTTGCCTGTAATAACCAAACTTTTTCTTTTCCATTCTTTTCAGCCCGTTCGCAACCATTATATTACTTCCAGATCGCCTCGACTTTCTCGCGCACCAGGGCGCGGTTCGGTTTGAGGTAGCGCAGCGTCGAAGCCAAGTCCGCGTGTCCCATCCAATCCTGAACGGTGCGCAGATTGACGCTAGCCCACAGCGACCGCGTGACGAACGTCGCACGGAACTTGTGCAGCCAGACTTCTGACTCATCAATTCCGGCAGGCGTGCAATCGCCTTCGCGATGCGAGGAAGTTGAGCTTCGGCTGACCGTTCTTGGTGGGGAACAACAGCCCACCTTTGCCACGCCTAACGAGCATCTTCTTGAGTCTCTCGATCAACGCCTTCGGTACCGGGATGGTGCGTTCCTTGTACATCTTCGGCGTCCAGTTGAAGGTCGGGTTGTGCTTCACGCTCACGGTGCATCGGCAGATGCCGAGCTATTACCCTTCCGATAGCGTCGAAATTCTCAAAAAATCTGCATCAGCGCACCAACCGTGGCTTTTGAAGCTTGCTGGTCACTGGTGGTGACATACCGCATCGTGGAACCAATCGATTTGTGACCAAGTTGCTGTCGCACCAGCGCAAGATTGACATTTGCAGAAACCAGATGACTGGCAATCGAATGCTTCAGAGCATGAGGATGCTGCTTTTCTGCTGGCAGCCCGGCTGCACTAGCAACCGCCTTGAACAGACGGAAAAATTGAGAGCGATCAAGCCGTCCGCCCTTTTGACTGGTGAAAAGATAATCAGAGCCGTCATCCGGACGCTGTCGCAACCACTCACGAAGAGCTTTGAGTTCGTTCAGCAGCGGCTCCCCGCGATGCTCGGTGAGCGCCTGTGTAGTGCATAGCGAGCCTTTGAGCCGTTCAACAACGATGCTGCCGTTTTTCATGTCGATGTCATCCAACCGGAGGTTGCAGACCTCCGAAGCCCTCAAGCCGTGCTTGTACGCCACAACGATCATGGCCCATTGGCGGCTGCCCGTGGCCTTTGCTGCCCTGAGCACAGAGAGTACCTCAGCCGGTTCAAGGTGAATCATCGACAGTTTGGATTGCCTGCGGATGTTCCGGTCTGTTGCCATTGGATTGTCCTCAGAATGCAACATTATGTTTCAAAAGCTGAACTCTTGGAGTCCCTTAAGCCGTTTGTTTGCGCCTTAATAATCCAAATAATGCAACATAATGGTTAGTTTGTTGTATTGCCGCCTTGCCTCCAATTCGTGCAATCAATTGCAAATTCCTTCCTTCGCCGGGGGACCTGACGCTTGGATGATCAGACCGTCATAACATCGGAACTCCGGTAGCCACCTGTCTTCGGGGTCTACCCGTCCATAACGCTGGAAGGCCCTGCACACCGCCCACATCTCTGGGAGACATCCCATGAACCGAGGATCATCTCCAGCGCAGTGAACGCCATCGCAACACCAGCGGGGAATAGGCTCGGGGTTCTCCCACCTTTCGTTCGCCTTGACCAGCAATTCAGCGCATTCGTCTGCGGTCACCGGCAGAATCGTTTCGGCTACTGGGCTTTCTCCTCCAGCCATGATCCACGCTGCCTGACACAGAAGGTTGTTATCGCCGCTTAGCGCCGACTTTGCAGACAGATGCACCTTGCACAACCTCGCCGCCAGCTCATGCCCAATTCTCTCTGCCTGCTGGAGCAGGAACTCTGTCTGCTTTGTCGCTCCGAACGTCTCATCTACATCGGCAAACGCCATCACCGCGCCGAGTGCCATCGCCCGGTTCTTTTGATCGATAGCCTTCTCTATTTCTTTTTGCAGCGTCGTGAGGTGGTGATCCCACACCTTGTACCACCAAGCCCGCTGACCGATAAGCGACTGGTAGATGTAGTCGGGGCCGCCGCTGTCTACATGCCACCAATTTGGCAGCTTGCAAATTCTGATGGCCTCGGCCACCAAATCAATGAGGTCGCTCTGCGGCTTGCTGAGCTTCCAGAAGTTCCCGCTCACCTTTTCCATCACCGAGATCGAATGGCCGTCCTCCGCCGAACCGATCAATAGCCTGCGTGCCGTCCTGAACCGATACTGCGGCCCTTTGAAGCTGTCGAGGTAGATCAGCCAATACACTGCATCTTCGACTCTTCGGATTCGGATCGACTTAACCAGCCCACTCAGGGCTTGTGAAAACGTGGGATGAGTTGTAGGCGCGAAGGGCCTCAGACTATGGATGCCGAGCGCGGTGAGGTGCTCACAGCCGTCTGCCTTCGTCCCAAAGTTCGGGCAGTCACAAGTCTTCTGGTCGATAGAAATGCTGTACCAGTCATCTGCCGTGAATGATCGAAAGCGAATAGTGTTACTTCGCTCCAGTGTTCCTCCGGTTCGTGAGCTTTGTTGTGGTGAACTGTGAAGCATGTGAGTGTTCCCTAAGGAAACCTATGCTTTAAGAAGATTTAGTTGTCAATGGGAATGAACGTTTGTTGCGAAATATTTTCATTTTTATAGCAGAAAGCATTTCTGTACTTGGGATGCGCTCTGATCTGCTGGCGCTTCTTGCGAGTCGAATGGGTGAGGGTTGAAAGTTAGCTTTGCCCGCAATGCATTGATGGGGTATTACGCATTGAGGGGATTTTGCTGCATCAGCCGCTCTCCCCGCGTGTCGCACTCCCGCACAGACCCCTGCTGAAGCGCGGCATTCAGCTTGTATGTTTTTTCCTTGACACCAGCCGTTTTGGGCATAGACTTACCCTCCTCAGCCGTACCCTCCTACCTGTTCCTTAGCCGTGGTTCGACTGAACAGACCTTCGGCTCCCGCCCTCGCTAGAGGAGGCCAACGTGAAATCCAGAACAAAGCAAGGTTTAATGAAGCGAGTGAATAGTCAAAGCTCATTCACCAACACTTGTATGCATTCTGACACCGGCACTTCCCACCAACTGTTGCACAGGACTGGGCAGCACCTCTCAATCGTGTTGTCCCTTCTGCTCTCAATGGGAGTAGGAGTAGGCACAGCAACGGCACAGGCTCAGACCCGCGCCTACGTGACCAATGCATCCTCCAACACCGCCTCGGTCATCGACACCGCGACCAACACCGTGGTTGCCACCATTCCTGTTGGTGCAGGCCCTGAGGGGGTAGCCATCGCGCCGGACGGAACCCGAGCCTATGTGACGAATGCCGATGACAACACAGTCTCAGTCATCGAGACCGCGACCAACACCGTGGTTGCCACCATTCCTGTTGGCCTAATTCCTCTTGGGGTAGCCATCACGCCGGACGGAACCCGAGCCTACGTGACGAATGCTCTGGACAACACCGTCTCGGTCATCGACACCGCGACCGACACCGTGGTTGTGACCATTGCTGTTGGCCTAAATCCTGTCGTTGGAGTAGCCATCACGCCGGATGGGACCCGAGCCTACGTGGCCGATTTCTTGGAAAACACCGTCTCGGTCATCGAGACCGCGACCAACACCGTGGTTGCCACAATTCCTGTTGGCGTGGGTCCTGAGGGGGTAGCCATCACGCCGGACGGAACCCGAGCCTACGTGACAAATACCGGGGACAACACAGTCTCAGTCATCGACACCGCGACCAACACCGTGGTTGCGACCATTGCTGTTGGCCTAACTGCTGCTGGGGTAGCCATCACGCCGGACGGAACCCGAGCCTACGTGACGAATGCTCTGGACAACACCGTCTCGGTCATCGACACCGCGACCAACACCGTGGTTGCGACCATTGCTGTTGGCCTGCGTCCTTTTGGGGTAGCCATCACGCCGGATGGGACCCGAGCCTACGTGGCCGATCTCTTGGAAAACACCGTCTCAGTCATCGACACCGCGACCAACACCGTGGTTGCGACCATTCCTGTTGGCCTAATTCCTCGTGGGGTAGCCATCACGCCTGCGCCACAAGCTCCGAAGAGCAAAGAGGAATGTAAGCGTGGTGGGTATCTGAAGTTCGGTCCGCCTGCCGGGCCTTTCAAGAATCAAGGGCAGTGCGTCAGCTATGTCGAGCATCATTAGCATCAGGAAGGAGTAGGATTGCTCATGGACGCGCATCCTAACACTTGGAGAGCACTGTTTTACCGCAAACAGGGCACGACTAGCCGAGTGAGGTTTTGTTAGAAGCACTTAGGCTACGATGATTATCTCCCGAGGCTCCAAAAACCTCTTCTTGTAAACGGTCCAATATGCCAGCCAGAGGGAAAACATTGCGCACTTGACAACTTTCAACAAACATCCCAAAGCTCAATCAGTAGGATTGCCAGCTTGATGTTGGGGAGTTGTAGAGTTTTCGTTGTTGCGCTTGGACGGCTTATTTAGCGCGTTGACGCTCAATGGAGGAGGATGTGTGTGCCTGTCTCGCTGCAAGCAGATGTTCGGGATGTACTAAATCTATGTAGATGAGGTGAGATGAAGTATGTCCCAGCGCGTGGCAATCCCAAGCAAATCTTCTGTCTCGTTTCCGGTCGTTGTGACGAGAACTGCCTCCAGCAATGCATGTCTTGCGAATAGCGTAACCACTGCGTCAACACGCATTTCCCTAGATACAAATTGATGGTTCTGACGTTCCTCTTCACTCTCAAGTACTTGCCGTACCGCGATGTGATCCAGCTCCACTGACGAAATGCCTGTAGCGATATGACCAGCAAGCCACCGTGTAATACCATTCTCCGTAAGTAAACCACGAAAGTTAGTGCATTCGTAAACTGGGAACTGCGAGTAGTCCCTCTGGTGGATGATGTTTAGCACTCGGTGCAGTGAATCGTGCATCGAGATGGTTTCAATGAGTCGCTGGAACTTCGGAATAGCACGAAGAGGATTCAGTAGCCGTTCTTTACACTGCCGCAGTTCTTCTACTATGGCAGGAGCTGGAATGACTAGGTGGCAATAGGGTTCCCGTTTTTCGTGAACGATGACATTCCGTATTCTGGCAATTCTCCTGAGGAAGTCAGCATCACTCCACTGCGCGTGTTCTTCGGCATAGCTTCTCACCAGCTGAGTAAAAGGCACGTAGTTGTCAATTCTGAGAGCGGTGCGAAGTAAATGCTCAATCGCGTTGAAATCAGACTCAAATTCTTGAATTAGCTCCATCTGGCCTCTCGAAAGAGGGACATGATCGACTTTGCTTTTTGTTGTCGCCACCTCACCGCTCCCTCACCGCGCCCACTGCCGCGATAATTGCTTTAATTCAATTTGAGGGTACATCGACCCCGGAAGCGCAGCGAGGTTACGCACGTAACGGCAGCAGTGCGGTTGCTAAGGCATCTATTTACGGAGACTTTGTGCGGGAGCAGCCTTTCAGAAGCTTAGGGAAATCTCATTTCGGTCGGCGGGAATCCGCAAATCAATTCCGCGTTCGTGATTGGCGGTAATTGTCGCGTTGATGTCGAGCAGGTCAAGGGGGACGGTGCGCTGCTGACGGTCAATGCTGACAGACAAATTGCTTGCTGTGAGCATATACCGGCGGGTTTCCAGTCGCTCTCCGTTTGCCAAGATGAATATCGTCGGCGGTAGCATCTTGGCGGCGGTTGAATTTGCAGCGCCCGGAATCTCGATGACCTTCGCATTGGGTACAGGGGGTTCCGGTGTCTGTGATTGCCGTTCGTCGGGTTGCGGAATTACGGCTGGGGTCGTCAGTGCTTCAGCATCGGGCTGCTCGTACCCAAACGGCTCGTCGTACGGGAAAAGATATGGGACAAAGACTGAACCGAAGCCGCCGTGGTGGAGGTGAGAACGGCTTGGAGAGAATCTGTTTGGGAAGCCGCGCTGCCTGCCAAAACCTGAGCGAACAGGCAATCTGACAGCACTACTGCCATGAGATGTAGCGGTCGCTCGCTGCGCTTGCAGAAACCCGCCCAGAATGGCGACGATCAGCAGCGTGAATAAAGCTGCTCGCAGCATGAGGAGATTATACCCGTTTCGATCCGGAGCCATGTGGTGGTGGGTAAAGTTGTCTGTGCATCGTGATCTATTTTTGGAAATTGATTGCACCGATTGACAAATGGAGGTGTTGTGGGATGTGGAGGAGCTGAAGAGTCTTCGTTGTTACGCTTGGAGGGCTTATTTAGCGCGTTGATGCTCAATGGGGGAGGATATGTGTGCCTGTCGCGGGAGTGAGTTAGAGAACGTTCTACAGGCCCGCTTCGACCGACGCCTTAATCTACATCCGCCGTTATCAGCTTTGTCGTGGCGACAGTCTGCTCTAACCAATGGCCTTCGTTACATTCAACACCAGTTCGTCGTTCCTGAACAATTTTCAACTGCCCTATCGTTCTACAGCAGCCAGTTGCAATTTGATTGCAAAATTGCTTCTCGCAGTTGTGACTACTTTTTTTTCACAAGACGCAGCTTTGACCAGCGTGTCTTCTGGGCACGAGAAATAGCAGCACGGCCAGCCGCCGACATCTTCCTTCGTCCCGCACGGAAACCCTTGCCAAGCTCTCCACCCAGCTTACGCAGTGTCTTCTTTGCCTTCTGAAGCTCATTGATCTGCCGGTCGATGTCCCGAACAATCTCTTTGAAGTCCATTCTCATTTACCCCCTCGGGCGCGGTAATTATACAAGTTAAGGGGTGTATAGTAACGTGCTGTGAATCGACGCACGCTGTTGAAAGCTCTCGGAACTTGTTCTGGAAACCTCTTGCTGGAAGCGTGTGCGGCGAAGCGGGTACATCCATCCCTGAACTCAGCACCCGTTAGCCAACTGCATCTTCCAAAGGTGCTGGTGTCAGCGGACCGGGAGATTCGTACCACTGTATGCCTGCGTCCTTTTCGGGCACCCGGTTTTCGTTTGGCGGCCGAGAAGCTAGATGACAAGCTCTGCGTTCACAATTATGGGCATGGAGGAGCAGGGATAACACTGTCGTGGGGAACGGCACATTTGGCGGCAGAAGAAGTGGGCAAGTCCGGTCAAAAACAAGTCGCAGTTCTGGGCTGTGGAGTGGTCGGTCTGGCGACGGCCCGCCTCCTGCAGCAGATAGGAAAGGACGTTACGATTTACGCTAAAGCTC
>WNFA01004604.1_pt1 | contig 11508 bp, 11 predicted proteins | sample 5400481 | NCBI WGS metagenome assembly WNFA01 (sample SAMN13153340, study PRJNA577476) | soil metagenome | isolation source: 120 cm saprolite under Douglas fir tree site 2 hole 1 replicate 2 | place: USA:California | collected 2015-04-18
ATCCTGCGAGTCATCGAAGCTCCTCCTCGCGATCCTTGCCTTCATGGGCAGTATCGCGGTTCCCGATCTCAACTGCACTTCCGGCGGAAAAACCCCAAGTCAACTACAGCCGACGGTCAGCGGGGCCGTCGGCAGGGATGGTGTAGCACTGGCTTTGGAATGTTGTCAACCACAAAATTTCATATGTTTGAATGGAGTTTTACTATGTGGAACAACACCCCGTGATTTAGGCTGCGATGGTACTATTTGGTTCATCTGATGAAATGCTGTCTCGTTTGAAACGGTCGCGAAAAAGTCGAGTAGACACCACTCTAGAGGTCGGAATCGATATGGCACGGGGTCCGAAATCAGCTTCAGCACCGGTCGGAGTAATCTCGAAAGTCTTGAAAATCCTCGAAGCTCTTCAAGGATCCGGATCCGGACTTGGACTCAAGGCAATCTGTGATGCCACCGGAATTCACAAGAGTACAGCTCACCGTTTTCTCAAACACCTGGAGCGCGAGGGGTACCTCATCTGCACAGAAGCGGGAGCTTACCTGATCGGACCCAGGCTTTCGCAGATGACTGCGCGGGTAAATCCCCAAGCCAACCTGCAGACTGTGGCGCGGCCCGTTTTATGGGAGTTATGGAAGTCGACCCAGGAGACCGTGAACCTGGCGGTATTGGATCAAAATACAGTGCTTTACGTCGAGGTCATGGAGAGTCCGCACGAATTCCGGTTGTCTTCGCGAGTGGGAACGCGACGGCCGCTGCATGCCACTGCGCTGGGCAAAGTGCTCGCGGCATTCCTCCCCGATGACGTCAAAGACAGCATATTGAGCACGATCACCTTCCAACCCTCCACGCAGAAAACCATAATGAACATGGTGCAGTTTCGCCGGGAACTTCAGAAAATCCAGCGGCAAGGCTACGCGCTTGACGATGAGGAAGCGGTGCCTGGAGCCCGCTGCGTCAGCGCCCCGATACTGAATTCCAGAGGCGAGGCGGTAGGCGCGGTTAGCGTTTCCGGCCCGGTTACCCGACTCAGCCTCAGTCAGGTCGCGACGCTCGCGGATGCAGTTACCAGCACCGCTCGCTCAATCTCGGCCGCAATGGGGTTCCATGCGGGTGGGATGCGCGCCGCCACCCGATCATTCGGCGGGAAGAATCATTCTGTTCGGGTTTAGGCCACACTAGCGACCTCACGCTCGCTAGGCTGAACAAGCTACTGGCCTGCTGTCGGTCCGCCGGAGTTCTGTGGTTTCGCAGACTCGCAATCTCTCGACAGCTTGCGAATGCCAGGATCGAGGGGAAAGAGCTGAACTGCTTTGCCGAGCACCTCACACGCTTCCACTTTTTTCTGCGACAAGATGTAGCTCCTTGCCAGGGAACGGTACGACTCTGGATCGTAAGGAAACAGGCTAATCGCCTTTTGGAAGTTGCTCACCGCCTCGATCTCCCGGCCGGATGCAAGCAGCAGGTTGCCGAGTTGTTGGAAATCCGCTGGATTCGTGGTGCCCCGTTTGGCCGCGCCATCAAGGTAGCGAATCGCTGCCGTGATTCCTTCGTGTGTTTTCTGTTGCAGTGCCCGATCCGCCAGTGCTTCGAGAACGAAAACGTTCTCCGGGAGGGTTCCTTCCAGTTGTTCCGCCAAAGCCCAATAGCGCTGCCGGTACTCGGGATGCGAAAGCATCACCTGGCCATAGGCCTGTAACCGGGTCAGCTCGCTCGGAGGATCCTGCCGTCCGGGAATAGCGCTCAGGTGGACCAGATCAGGCAGCTGCGCCGTATTCATGTGAAAAGCAAAATCGGGAAACGGTTCGTCGGCGTCGGCAACAATGCGATGGTTAGTGAGAACCGAATGCGAGATCACGGTCACGTCCCGCTTGGGCATGTGGCAGCCCGCACAATCATCAGGCGGATTTTTCCGCTGTCGAATGGTCACCGGCACGGCGCAGCTTTTCTCGGTGTGACAGGCAAGACATTTCTGGCGGAAATAGGCTGGGGATTCCTCTCGTCCCGGCTGCACATGCGGGTCGTGACAGCTGATGCAACCGAGCTTGCCAGTACTGTCCCGGTAACACTTGCTAAGACGCATGGAGAGGTAATGCTCTAGCAAGTCATCTTTGGGCGTGAAGCCCGGACGGAAAGGAACCAGGAAGATGCTGAAGGTGTCATCGAGCGCGGTGCCGGGACGAAAGTCGCGGTACTGTTTTCCTGGCTGCGGCACGCGCGCATCGCCGGTCTGATGACAGGACAGGCAAACGTTGTCGGCAAGCCAGGGAGAAAGTTTCGCTGGATTTACAACCGATCCACCGCCAGCCTCAGGCGAAATCTGCATTTCCGCCACGTGGGATTCCCCAGGCCCATGGCAGTTCTCGCAGCCGATGGCCAGTTCGGTAAACGGCGGATTCCGAAAACGTCCGTTGCCGTCGAACACCACTTCCGGCCGTCCGCTGTGGCACTCGACACAACCCGGAAGGATGGGGCGGCTAAAGCCATAGTCTGCGAATTCGTAGCCTGGTGACCACGCCCAGCTGTTCGTCTTCGAGTAAAACGACAGCGGCGCCTCGATCAGATAGCTCTCGCGACGCACGATCGCCCCAAAGCCGTTTGCCCCGGCGCCGATGATCCAGTCCACCCTGTGCGTATCACGGAAAGTGCTCTGCCCATTCGCTTCGCTTTCATATTGGCTCTGGTAGAGGCTCCCATCTTTCACAAACGTTTCCACGTGCCGGTGTAAGCGCTGGTCGAAAATCGTGGCGGACGTAGAAATTTTCCCCAGCAGAGCAGGATTCACCGCAGACATGGAACGGCCCATATCGGTATGGGAATAGGAGTCGTAGATTTCGCGATGACACTGTGCACAGGCGAGTGATCCGACGTAGCCGCCGGCGGCGCTCCCAGGCAATGCCGATCGTTCGTCGGCATCAACTCCGATTCCAGGAATAGCCGCAAGAATCAGGGCCAACATAAGGCTGCCCAGCCGGCCACGATAAAGACAAAGAGCGACAACCTCGCGCCCGCCGCCAGCCAGCTTTGAAGTCGCGATCCTCACGGATGACTCGGCTTCCACGCCGACAGTTGCTGGCTAAGCCATTGCGAGCTTTTGTCCTTATGGCAGAGCAAGCAGGCATTAGGACTTTCTTGCTGACCAAATCGCAGAGTCATTTCAGCATTAGGGATGTCATCAATCTGGTGAGTCCGGGCTTCGAACAAGAGCGCATCCATAATGCGTGGCATGTGGCAAGAAACGCACCGGCTGCCCTCGGAGTTAGCGCGATGGTGCGTGTGTGCCGCCACCGCGGTCTCACTCTGAAAACCAGTGTGGCATCCTACGCACATAAGATCGGGCTGCTCCTGGAATTTCACCGACGCCGGATTCGCAGCAGCATCGTGGCCCGGTTGATCGTGGGCGTGCGGATCGTGGCAAGTACCGCAGCTCACTTGTCCCTTCCTGAAGCACTGCGAACGCTCGAGTGCTTCAACGATAAAGGTTGTCTGGCGAAATCGGCCGTCCTTGTAGAAACCTTTACGGGAGAAATCTCCGAACGGAATCCTGGGACTCTCAGGGAAGAAATGATCGGTCGGCAAATAATTGAGTTCACCAGAAGGACCGGCCGTACGCATCGCAGACTGCATGTGACACTGGGCACAAATGCGCACAAAGTCACGGTTGCCAATATCACGGAAATCCACCGGTGGGAGGAGCGGCTGCTTAGGTTGGTGATTGCCCATCGACATATCGACGACATGCTGGAGAGACGGCCCATGGCACATTTCGCAATTGATGCCCGTCTCCTTGAACGCCAAATTGTCCGGCTCAAAACCTCCGCCCTTCACATTGCGCAATTGGCTGGTGTGACAAACCGCACAAATGGCCTGGTAGCTCGTAGAACTCCCCAACCGTTCCCAGGAGCGCAGATCAGCCCGTTCACTCCCCGGCATATCAATCACTCGCCAGTAGTTGATCCATTGTTTGTGCAAACCGCTGTACTGGACAGGAAAAACGTGAATCTGGCCATTCGGTAATCTAGTCGCGTAAGCTTGCTGAAACTTGGAGCCGATCGTGTAGTCCACGGGATAGCTGTGCCAGGTGCCGTCAGACTGCTTGATGTCAAAGTAATGCTTGCCACCACGAGTAACCATGCGCGCAAACAGCGATCGATTGCCACTGTCCAAATAGAATTCGTTGTTGGTTTGGAAATCGCCCATCACATTTTGAGGGGCATAGGGGCGAAACATCTTTGCCATACCAGATTGCGCCCATGCCCGATAAATGTCCCCGTGACACGTTCGACATGCTTCCGATCCCGCGAATTCTGCCACCGGCTGGGCACCGGTCTGCTCCGAACCCGTTGCGGTGGTTTGCGGCGCGGCTCCGCTGGCTTCAGACTGCTTCAAGAATGCTTCAAAACTAATCCGAGTCTTGACATCGAGCCCCATATAAATGGATCGCAAGTTTTGCAAAGCCTTTGGCGCAAAGTCGCTTCCGCCCCGGTAAATCCTGGCAAAGCTGCGCGCAGCGAAATCTAATTTGCCGGATACCAACTGAGCCAGGCCCAGCAAGTAGGTAAGCTCGGGATCAGTCGGATTGAGATCTACCGCTTTGGACAACGAGGCCTCGCAGTCCGCAATGAGCGCGGTCCGTTCCGTGCCCGATGGCAGTGCAAGAGCTTTCGACAGTGAAGCGCGTCCCAGCGCGAAGTTGGCGGAGGCCGCCAGTTTTCGTTTCAGTTCCACCCAGTTCTGCGGCGTGACTGAGGCCGGGGGACCGAATCGGTCGAGATCATCCAGCGCATCCCGTGCGTGGACTATCGCGACCTCGTTGCGGTGCTCGCGCGCTTCTATGTCCGCAACCGGCACAAGCAGCAGAGGGTTTTCCGGCAACAGCACCAGCGATTCTTCAGCGTAGCTCAAACCTGATTGATAGTCTTGCAGATCGAAACTGGCTTGAGCAGCCACTTCGTAAGCTTGGGCCAGAAAGGCGGATTGCGGAAATGCATCGACGAAAAATTTCGCTCTCTGTAACATCTGCTCGGCGGCGGACGGCTTGAAAAGACTCAGGAAAGCATCGTGCTCGGCGGAGTCAGTGATTTGGTCGGCAATGGTAGAGGGCGTGCGCTTCTGGGGGCTGAGATTAGCGTCAATGTCCTGAGCCGTTACCAGCCCGAGCGGGCATGCAAGGAGTCCGAGAATTACGAGCGCCAGGCGGCAGGACATTCAGCGCACTGTAGCTAAATTCGCCGTCCTGAGCAATGGAAGTTTTTTTGCGTTTGCTACACTGCCACCTTGGTATTCGGAGGAAAAGCATGAGTGGGAAATGCCAACCTTGGTTGACCACTGGTCTACGACTCGCCTTTACTCTATCTCTGGCCGGCGTTCTGGTGAGGGGGCAGGCTGGCCCAACTAGCCCGGCCAAAGCGGCAACCTCAAAGACCAAAACGACCGAAGAGGCCTACAAGAACATCCAGGTCTTGAAGGGCCTTCCCGCAGACCAACTGATCCCGGCAATGCAGTTCATAACCTACTCACTCGGTGTTGAATGTAGTTTCTGCCATCTAGAGGGAACGCCCGAGAAGGACGATAAGAAGCCGAAGCAGATGGCACGGAAGATGATGCAGATGATGTTCGCCATCAACCAGCAGAATTTTGAGGGCACGCGTGAGGTAACCTGTTATTCCTGCCATCGCGGCTCCTCTCATCCTCTGGCCACGCCAATTATCGCCGAAGCAGGAGTGCAGACTGCGGTTGCGAAAGCGCAGGACGAAGACGAGCATGGAGCGGTCCCTTCCGGCGTGCTGCAGGCAGACCAGATTTTCGCCCAATATGTCGACGCCCTCGGTGGTGCTTCGGTGGTTGACAAATTGTCCACCCGGGTGGAAAGAGGAACCATCAACCTCAGCGGGCGGCAGTTCCCAGTCGACATTTTCAGCAAAGTTCCTGGCAAGCGAATGTCTATCATCCATCTGCCCAATGGCGACAACATCACCGCATACGATGGGATTTCCGGCTGGACTTCAGCCCCAGATCGCCCCGTACGTGACATTCCGTCTTCTGAGGCCGTTTCCGCCCAAGCCGAGACGGATCTGCAATTGCCTATACGCGCCAAGCAATTGTTCGGGGAGTTGCGCGCGGGCAAACCAGAAAAGATCGAAGACCACGATGTGTACGTCGTTTCCGGGCTCAATGCAGGACAACCTGCAGCCAAGTTTTACTTCGATGAACGTTCCGGCCTGCTGCTGCGGATGTTGCGCTACGCCGATTCGCCGCTGGGACGCAATCCCACGCAAATCGACTATGCGGACTATCGTGAACAAGGGGGCGTAAAGGTGCCATTCCGGCGGACAATCGCGCGTCCCAGCTCGCGCTTCATCATTCAAATCAAAGAGGTCCACGACAACGTGAACGTGGACGATGCGAAATTCGCCCGACCGGCGGCGCAATCGCCATCGACGCCACCTTCACCTTAGCGCAGGGTTTTTCTTTTGCTCAGCACGCAAGCGGGACCTGATGCACCCGACCATCGGATGAGAATCGCGGTGCTGGTTCTTGCCGCCATGCTGCATCGCAGCTTCGCCGCGCTCATGAAACGCACGTCCGGTTGGCAGGAAAAAGGAGCAAGCCGTCGGACAATTGCCTACCGCTGGTCGGCGTTTCACCGGAGTGCAAGGCTACGCACTGGCTGCTGATCGCAGTTCTCCTGACTGCTTTGCCGGAGCCAAAGCGATCAGGGCGACACCAATGATAATGAGCACAGCTACGCCCACCAGTTCTCCGCGTGGGATCAGACTGCGGAATGCCTGCACTGCCATCAGTGCGGCGTGGGCGAAGCTCGACCATGCCGTGAAAGCAATCAGGCTGCGATTCGCCGATGGGTTACGGGCTGCCAGCAGCAAGAAAATGCCGAGTGTGACATAAAGGCTAAGCATCATCGCCAACGCAGGCTCTTGCCGCACAAACATCGTCAAGGGATAAACTAAACCGAAAAAGATCAAGCCCACCACGACCAATACAACTTTAAGTGCACGTTCTCGGCTCATGGCAGCCCTCCTGCAACGAAAATCGTGAACAGTGCCATACACGACCTATAGAAGACCATTGAAGGGAAATATTAGGTCGGACAGGAAGCAAAGGTCAATTGCACTTGGAAGAGACATTGCGGCCAGTCGATCAGTGACGAGCGGAGACGCGCCGAGTTTCTGTTGACACCTGATTAAGTCCTGGGTATTCAGTTCTTCGCCGAATTCATCATTCAATCCCACAGCCATACCTCTTAGGCCAGATTTTCATGTCCGTAAAAACGCTTCTGGGGGCCGATAGCTAAGAGCGGCACCTTCCCGGTGCCTTTCAATTCAAACTACGGGATCGACGCGAAAAATAGCTAATCTGATCGCGAGCGGCGCTAGGGTCATGCCGTAGCGGTTTTGTAGTTTTGACCGCCCAGCGTTCGGTGCCGCTTCTCAAGGGATCGCTGCCTTAGACCTCCGTGGTAGATTCGCCCCGGGAATCACCCGCTCTGCCGCTCAGATGCAGAGAGGAGCATCCCGAGTCACTCTGGGCAACGGCCAGTCTTACGATTCGCCCTTCGTGTAACCTCCAGGTGGGGTCTTAGGTCTTTTGCGAATGAGCCGGATAATCGTGGTGTTCAGCGCTAAGAGAGAGATTGCCGAGATCACTCCGAGTGAGGCGACGCAGTAAATGCACCAGACACCTAGAACGTGGGCCTCGATGTGCGCGAGGTAAAGTGAAAAAGCGAGACCTGGGAAGGCGGCGGCCAGAAGCGAGCGATAAGCGCGACGCAGGGCGAGCACACCCAGGAGGAAGTATCCGGCGATGCCGATGACGGCAACCGGAATTCCACCGAGCGTAGCATAGGGACTGTGATTGACGATGCCGCAATCCCAGCGCTCATTGATGCTGCAGGGCGAAGTGTCGGTGCGGTAGCGTTCGCGCAAGGCGAGCGCAGAAACCACTATGCCGCTCAAGGCTAGAATCGCCAGCACATGCCTCATTATTATTCGCTGCTCTCCGCTTTTCTTTCGACTCCTTTTATCGACGCCTAGTCTTAGACACTTAGGGTCCAAACCGTGCGCGCCTAACCCCTTTCAGGGTGGTTGCGGGGGCCCGATACGTACCGAATTTACAATTACTGTGTAGACCCTTCCGCAGCGAGCTCATCCATTGCGCTTTGCGAGCTTCACTAACCGCAGCGAATGCTATGCGGTTTCCGAGTAGCCGACCGCGCGTGCAGAACCGTCGATCCGGCTACGGCCGATGAACGGCCATTATCCTGCAGGTCCGAGAACTGACTCAAGTAGTCATGCCCTTTAGCCGATCTAGCACCCAAGGGCCAAGAAGATCGTGTGCCTGTCGAACAAGCGGGTTTGGCACAACTGTGCCTCGAGAGCGGAGTCATGCACAGGACTGGCTCGTCTGGTAGAACGTAAAACGAAAGAGGAGGGCGACCATGAGCAGGAGCACAGAAGGAAGCACACTGGACAGGAGTTCAGCCGGTAACGGAATAGGCCCCGGTTTGCAGACGACGGCAGAGCACTTCCGCATGCTCGTTCAAAACATGAAAGACTACGCGATCATCATTCTGGATACCGACGGTCGGGTAGCCAGTTGGAACCCAGGATCAGAGACCATCCTTGGGTATCGCTCAAGTGAGATCATCGGCCAACACTTCTCCCGCTTTTTCCCCAGCGAAGAGGTTCAGCGTGGGAAGCCGGAGACGGAACTCAAAGTCGCGACAGCAGAAGGTCGGTCTGAAGATGAAGGTTGGCGGATCAAGAAAGACGGGGCACGATTCTGGTCGAACGAGGTGATTACCGCCTTGCGCGACCAAGGCGGGGCCTTGTGCGGCTTCGGCAAAGTGACGCGTGATTTGACCGAGCGTAAGCGGGCAGAAGAGAAAGCGACTCTGCAGGCGCGTGAAATCCTTGAGATTTCCACGCCGGTCATTCAGATCTGGGACGGCATACTCATGGCGCCGCTGATCGGCACGCTCGACAGCGAACGTACGCAAAAGCTCATGGAAGGGCTGCTGGAACGTATCGTGGAGACGAACTCAGCCGTGGCCCTTTTGGACGTCACAGGTGTTCCCACTATCGATACGCGAACAGCCCAACACTTGGCCGAAACAACCACTGCGGTGCGCTTGTTGGGTGCTCAAGCGGTGTTGACGGGTGTGCGCCCCGCGATTGCGCAAACCCTCGCACACCTCGGTGTCGATTTGGGCGATATCACCACCCGGTCTACGCTTGCAGCAGGCTTTCGGGTGGGGCTGAACCTGCTGAACTTGCAGGTGGTTAGCAACGACGGAAGCCGGTAGGAGCGACGCGCAATGACGGAGGAAATTCTTTCGATCATCAAAGTTCGTGACGTCCTCGTGGTCACGATGCCCGCCGACCCGGATGACGCGACCATCTCGGCTCTTCAGCAGAGGGTGTTGCTGGCGATGGAGCGGTTGCCGGCCAGAGGCGTTGTCCTGGACGACTCGGCCGTCGAATCGCTGGATTCGTTTTTCGCCCGGACGATCGCTGAGACGACGCGAATGGTCGGCTTGATGGGAGGACACACGATCCTGACCGGAATGCGGCCGAGTGTCGCCATCACCATCACCCAACTTGGACTGACGCTGGGCAAGACTCCGACTGCCTTGAATGTAGATCGGGCGTTTGACATCTTGCGGGATGGGTCGCAGCAGGTGCAAAAGCCATGAATGATTCCCTTCCCGAAGAAGTTGCCCTCAGGAACGAAACGGACATCGTAGTCGCGCGCAAGGCCGTTCGGGAGGCGGCGATCAGCTTGGGCTTCGGGATCACGGATGTCACGCGCATTATTACGGCAACCTCTGAATTGGCACGGAACGTCTTTCTGTATGCGGGTTCCGGGGTCGTACGGTGCCGGGTGCTGAATGGGCCCGACCAAGTTGGGATCGAATTGATCGTTGAAGATCATGGTCCGGGCATCGCCGACATCGACCAGGCCATGCAGCCAGGCTACACAACCGGCAACGGATTGGGCCTGGGCTTGCCCGGCGCCAAACGCCTGATGGACGAGATGGAAGTCGAGTCCGAAGCGGGGAAAGGCACCAAGATTACGGTGAAGAAGTGGCGGAACCGAACATGACAGGCGCTGGGCTGGTACAGGAGGCCATCCCGATCCTCGATGCTGCCGATCTCAGCGCAGCCCGGTTGGCGGCCAGGTCCATGAGCTCAGCAATCGGCTTCGATGAGCAGGCCGTGGAGGAAATCGTGCTGGTTGTGAGCGAGTTGGCCACCAATCTGGTCAAGCACGCGAAAGACGGCACCCTGCGGCTGCGGCAAACCGAGGAAGCTGGGAGGACCGGAATTCAGATCCATTCCGAAGACCAAGGGCCCGGCATCCCGAATGTGGAGCAGGCCATCGCCGACGATTTTTCTACGGCGGGGAGTCTGGGCTGCGGCTTGGGCGCAGTCAACCGGCTAATGGACGAATTTGATGTGGCTTCTCGTCCGGGCGCCGGCGCGAGCATTGTGTGTAGGCGGTGGCTACGACTGGACGTCCCCCCTGCGCTGGCCTGCCCGCTCGCCTTTGGCGTCGCAACACGTCCCTGCCCATTGATGTCCGTAAATGGTGACAGTTTCGTGATTGAGCAATGGGGAGAGAGTGCTCTGGTAGGTGTGGTCGATGGTGTAGGTCACGGACAGTTTGCCTACAGCGCCGCTCAGGCTGCGCGGCAGTACGTCGAGCGTCATTGTGAGCAGCCACTGGCCGATATTTTTCTCGGGGTGGCTCGCACCTGTCGCGCAACTCGTGGTGTCGTGATGGGGCTCGCGCGATTCGACTGGGGGCAGGGCACGCTGACGTTCGCCAGCGTTGGCAACGTTGAAGCCCGGGTGTTTGGCAGTCCGGAACCGATGAATTTCGTCGTTCCACGCGGAATCCTGGGCTTGACCGCACGGCGTCCGGTGGTCACGCAGCACCGCTGGGCACTGGACAATGTGATGGTGCTCTATTCGGACGGACTGAGCACGCACTGGCGGTGGAGCGATTTTCCTCATCTCGCCGCAGCCTCGGCCACCGTTGCCGCGCAGGAGTTATTGCGCGCACTTGCGCGGGAGGCCGACGATGCGACAGTCGTTGTGGTCAAGAGTGCGGAAAATCTAGCGGGAGCGTCCGAGAGCGCATAAGCCTGGTCGGCAGATGGTCAGGACGATGGCAAGCGGAATAACCAAGTACGAGTTGCCACAACCGTCGACGAATGTCGAAGAAACCATTTGCGCCCTCCAGGCGGAACTGGCCGAGACAAACCGCGGACTGATGGCGCTGTCGTGGGAACCAGAGCAGCGTGTCGACGAACGAACGACGCAACTCCGGGCGGCGCATGAGGAATTGCAGCGCACCAATGCCGAGTTAATGCAGTTCACGATAGAACTCGAAGACCGTGTGGCCCAGCGCACGGAAGAAATTCGCCGGCTCAATGAAGAATTGGAACACCGAGTCGAGGAACGCACTGCAGAACTGGCTACGGTCAACAAA
>WNFA01030028.1_pt1 | contig 11507 bp, 7 predicted proteins | sample 5400481 | NCBI WGS metagenome assembly WNFA01 (sample SAMN13153340, study PRJNA577476) | soil metagenome | isolation source: 120 cm saprolite under Douglas fir tree site 2 hole 1 replicate 2 | place: USA:California | collected 2015-04-18
GTTGACAAAGCCTAGAAACAGGAAGTAAAGAAACACCTCTCTCCAAGAAGGCATCTGATCGCTTAGCTCGGACTTGTCTTTCGGCAGCGTCATAGACGTTCTATTTTTTCGCGTAGAAGGAACGGGACAGCGTCAAACTGGATCGCCACGTTAATATCAAATGGTTTATGGCTCTTCTATCGATGCGTATCACGGCCTCGCCGGCGACCCGTTTGACCTCGCCGCGCGTGTCGCTTCACTTTCTCCTTCTGCGTCCTTTGACCAAGTAACGAATACATTCCATCAAAGATCGCCCTGCATTGCTGGAGCAGTTTGCGATCATCACGCAACGTTTCGCTCAAGCCATCGATGATTGCATTGACACCCACGGCTTCAAGACGATGAAACTTGTCGTCTTTCAGATCGATGTCATGGACTATTTCGGCAATTTCACGCAGGCCTTCGCTTTCGGCTAGGCCGAATCGTTTGAGTATCGTTTCGAACGTGCAGTCTTCGCCGTGATGCGTGAACTCAGCGCCGTACATGTCGAAGGCAATGGCGCCCTCCACCATCTCGCCCTCGGAGACAAAGTAAAAACGAGGGCTTTTATCAATGAACTGTTTGATTAGCCAGGCCGAGGCCAGCCGGTCGATGTGCAGGTTGCGCCGCGTCATCCAGCGGCGGCCCTGGTACTTACGCGGATCGAGAGTTCCGGCCTTAATGGTCGAGCGTGTTGCTTTTGAGACTGGACCATGGGCTGCGCGAATCGCTTTCTTACAACGCTCATAAGCTGTTAGTGCGCTTGTTCGCCTGTCGGCGTCGAAGAAGTCGTTGGCGATGATGCTTTCTAATTGCGAGTGCAGCTTAGCCAACTCCGATTCATGCGTAGCCAACCGTCCGATGGAGAGATGCTTTCCGCGAGTCTGTTGACTAACCGCCCCAGCCAGCCCGTCGAGTTCTGCCGCGATGGCTGCAAATTCCTCATTACGCTCTTTGCTAAAAGCCGCTATGATTTCTTTGTCAGTCGTTCCTTCGACCGAGTCGGCTTGAAACACAGTCGCTTCGCCGCCGGCTGATTCAATCTCTTGTTTCAACCACTGAAAGTCTTCATGCGTCTTCTCGTTGGCCGGCAGCACGTAGACTGAATTCTTAATCGCCACGGCCCCGAGCTTCTGCAGCTTGCGCCAGATGCGCACGCGGAGATTCGTGGGCTTGGGCGGCAACTGATGGATCAGTAGAATCCACTCACGCTTTTTTGCCGAGCTCTTAGCCATTGACTCAGAAGTAACAGGGGGCCTAAATTGTAACGACTGTTACGAGATTCATCAAGCCAGGGACTTACGGTAATGAATGAACTTAGAGAAACCGTGCGGGATCGAAACGCCAAATCATCGGTTCGCTGGATGTCAAAAAGTTGTGTTGCAATTGTGGCCGCGTCATTCTTCGTGCTCGCCTGTTCAGCACAACAAGCTCAAAGGCAATCGAAGGCCGTCGTAGCATCAACACCCCCCTTGGAATCGAGGACCGATGTGGATAGGACGCCCGCGCTCACGGCGAACATTCCCTTGCGCACTCTCGGTGATGTGCCGCTTACTGGCGGCGCGACGCGCCTGGATTATCAGAGTCTAGACAGCGAAAATGGCCGACTCTACATTGCCCACTTGGGATCTGATGTGATGACCGTCTTCGACGTGAACAAACAGACAATCGTCGGTGACGTAAAGGATCTGAAGCGTGTGCACGGTGTGCTTGCGGTCCCTGAACTCCATCGGGTCTATGCCTCCGCGACCGGCTCGAACGAATTGGCTGTTATAGACGACGGCACTTTGCAGATCCTCGCGCGCGCGCCCGCTGGAGATTATCCAGACGGAGTTGCCTATGCGAGCAAGGTCAATAAGATTTACGTTTCTGACTTACACGGCAAAACGGATACGGTGGTTGACGCCAAAACCAATCAGGTAGTGACGACGATTGCTCTTAGCGGAGGCGCGGGAAACACGCAGTATGATTCAGTCTCGGAACATATCTTTGTCACGGTGCATGGCCAGAACCAGCTCGCCGAGATCGATCCGAAAAAGGATCAGGTAATCGCACAATATCCACTGCCCGGTTGCAGCGGGAGCCACGGGCTGTACATTGATAGTGAACATCGGCTGGCGTTCGTTGCCTGTGAAGAGAACGCGAAACTCGCGGTATTTGATCTTGAAGCGAAAACGATGGCGGCGATTCAATCGGTTGGCGCTGATCCAGACGTGCTCGCCTTTGATAAGGGCTTTGGGCGTCTTTACGTTTCTGCTGAGAGTGGCATTATCACGATCTTCGATGAGCGCGGCCGCAACTTGGAGAAAGTTGGTGCTGGATTCTTCGCCGCGAATGCCCACAGTGTCGCCGTTGACCAGCGCACTCATCGCGTCTATTTTCCACTTCAGAACGTGAACGGGAAGCCGGCGCTTCGTATTGCTATTCCCTCTGACAAGCAAATTCCATGATCAGGAGTCGTGCGTATATGACCACGGTGTCGCCTATTACGCGGAAGATGATGCGGTAGGGAAACCGGTGCGGGAAAGCCCAACGGACCTGATGGCGACGAGAGCGAACTTGGTAAATAAGAGGATTAGCGGACAGATTGTCGATCGTGTCTCGTGCGTCCCGAAGAAACTCGCGACCAAGACCCTCCTCCTGTTGCTCGTACCAGGCTTCAGCCTCAAGCAGGTCGGCATCAACTTCTGGACGGACAATGAGTCGGTAGCTCACTCATCCAGTCTCCGGTCTAACCGGGCCTTGACGTCTTCCCAGGGAACGGCGGTCTTAGGATTCTTCTCGTGGGATTGGATCCGCGATTCTATGAGCGCCTTTTCTTCGAGCCAATCATCGCCATCGAGCTCGGCTAGCTTCAGGCGGATCTCATATCGTTCCTCTGACGTGAGCTTTGGGAGTTCTTCGAGAATTTCAGTTTTGCTCATGAGAAAATTCTAATCGACGACGCCGTGTTTATCAAACAAGTTCTACGCGGCCACACAATTCGGATCAGTCTCAAAATGCTTGTTCTAACGGTTCGCCTACTAGCTGGTTCGTGCCGATTCACTCAAACTCCTTTTTGTAAGCTTCCCAGCGCGTCTTCGACTCGGCCATGAATTGAATGAATTCTGGCGCCTGTCTGATGCGATTCAAATAAGGATCGCGCTCGAAAAGAGGGTAGTTAGGAAACCCCGTTGCCGCAGTTTCTTTTAACCATTTCAGGGCTTCATTACTTTTACCAGCAAGAGCATAGATGCAGGCAGCGTCATAGGTGGAGTGATGCCGACTCTGGTCATTGAACTGAATCCTGGCGAGAATTCCTGGGACCCTCGCCTCAGCTTCGTGAAAGTTTCCCCTCAGCGCGAAGAGCAAAGCCTGTTGCATCAAGAGTTGGTGGTTATCACCACCTTTCGGCAACCTCTCATCGATAGACTTTTGCGCGTCGTCCAACATGTGCTTTCGCAGGTAATACCAGGGAGCGACATGTGCGAATCCACTACCGTTCTTTTGGCGCTCGATAAGCCATCCATCTGCGTCGGCGCGAAGAAAAGGCAAAATTATGGTCAGATCTTTAAGACTCGGGCTTGTCGGATCAATTTCAAGCGCTCGCTGTAGTTCACGCGACGCCAGATTGTCGAGCCCGGTGTGACCATATAGGGCTGCCAATTCACCGTGACCACTGTTTGGGTTGAGTTGTTTTGCCAAAAGCAACTCACGAATAGCCGCATCATTTTGGTAGCCTTCGTACGCGCTCCAAAGTAGCAAAGCGTTGGCGAGGTGAGTCTCAGCAAGGTTCGGACCCAGTTCCTGCGATCGCCTGATCTCCGCCCTTGCGAGATCCGCCCATTTCAGATTCGAAGGTTCAATAAAGAGAGCTGTCCACACATACGCGAAGGCTAGTTGAGCATGCGCCAGGGCATAGTTGGGATCGGCTTCGATCGCCTTCTTGAAATAATCGATCGTTGTTTCCATCTGTGGCCTACCTTCGTCGGCATAGCCACGCTCATCAAGGCTGAAGGTACCTTTTATGTAAAACTCGTAAGCGATCGGGGATGTTGGGTATCTACTATTCAATCCGGCTTGCTGTGTCGAATCAAGGTGAAGTTTCAATCGCGTGGCAACCTGCTGCGCGACCTTGTCCTGAATCGCGAAGATGTCAGTCGCGGGCATGTCAAAACTGTCTGTCCAAAGCGATGCTCCGTCGCTAACCCGCAAGAGATTAAGACTCACACGTAAACGGTCGCCGGTACGTTGTGTGCTTCCTTCAAGAACCGCATCTGCATTTAGTTGCCGAGCAGCTTCTAAGCTATCTGTGTTCTCCTTTAGATATTTAAGAACGGCGCTCGTCGGCCTAACAGACAGCTCGCCGGCCTGACTGGTTCTTCTGATTATGGCGTCGGCGATGCCCAATCCCAGAAAATTTTCTCCGTTATCGAATGACTTAAGTGGCAAAACAGCGAGCGACTTAATTCTTGGTTGATCAGGAGCGGTTGGATGTCTCAATCGCCAGCCGTAGATAAGCGTGCCCATCACACTGAGCAGCAATAGGGTAGCCAGCGTTGCTGATATGCCTCGTCTGTAGCGCTTCAACTGATTGACGATGTACGAAGCACCAGCATGGTCTTGAACTGCGCCATCTGTTGCTTTGTTCGCTTTGGCTGGGTTCGTGCCAATTCCAACGGCGTCAGTTTTGCCTCGCCGGCTGTTGATCCCTTCCGCGGATGACGTGCTTTTGATACCGGCCTCGAGATCCAGCGACTGTTTTAGTCGCTTCAGATCAATCAGCAGATCTTTGCTAGTCTGGTAGCGCTCGTCTCGGTTCTTCGTCACCGCCTTTTCGACGATCTCTTCCAGTCGTTCAGGCACCAGACGAGTGTAGCGCGCCAAGCGCGGCAAAGGGTCTTTCGATAGAATCGCTGAAATGATCTCGTTTGAGGTGCCGGCTATGAAGGGCGAGCAGCCCGCCACCATCTCATAAAGCACGACACCCAGACTCCAAATGTCAGTACGCTCATCTACAGTGTTGCCGCGCGCTTGTTCCGGTGACATATAGGCCACTGTGCCCAGCAGCACGCCCGCCTGCGTCTGCACTCTTATTTCCGTCTCGGCTTCCTCATCAATTGACCCGGTCGCTACCGCGCGCGGTACTGACACTTTCGCCAGGCCGAAGTCGAGCACTTTCACCAACCCGTCCTCGCTGCGAATCATGATGTTCTCCGGCTTGATGTCTCGGTGCACAATGTTCAAGCGATGCGTAGCTACCAGTGCCGCTGCCACCTGGGTGGAAATCCCGATTGCATCATCAATGTCGAGGGCATACATGAGCCGCTGGCGCAGGGTCTCGCCATCGATAAACTCAGCAGCAATAAACCGCCCGCCATCGGTTTCACCAACCTCGTGGATAGTGAGAATGTTTGGATGGTTCAATGCGGAGATGGCCCTCGCCTCCTGCTCAAAGCGATGAACACGTTCCCGGTCTTCAGTGAAAGAATGGGAGAGAAACTTGAGTGACACTTTTCGCTTCAGCCTCGTATCTTCGGCCAGATAGACTCGGCCCATCCCACCTTCTCCCAGCAGAGAAAGAATCTGATAGTGAGAGACAAACTGACCCGGTTTGAGCGCCGGCTCCTCGATCAAGATCTCAGCTGCTGCCTGATAGGCAGGGCTGTCCACAAAGTTACTCGTCTCTTCGTGAGACTCCAGTAGCGACTCGACCTGTTTGCGCAACGACTCGTCGCCACGGCAGGCATGTTCCACGAAGGCAGTGCGCTCGCCGGGCTTGAGTGCTACCGCCGCATGAAAAATCTCCTGGAGTTTTTCCCAGTATTCGTCGGGCATGTCGATGGGAGGATGAAGTCCACTTGTGGCGTGGCGCCAAAAGCTCACGCCGTATCAGTCATTTCGCGCTTTAACCAGGCCCGGGCAAAAGTCCAGTCGCGCATTACGGTGCCGGCAGAGACCTTCAAAACTTCGGCCGTTTCTGCGATGCTCAATCCGCCGAAGAAACGCAATTCAACGATCTGGCTTTGACGCTTGTCCCTGATTTCCAGACTCTTCAGCGCCTCATCAAGGGCGACGATGTTAGCTACCTGTTCCTGCGAAGCACCCAACGCGGCCTCCAGCGACACCCGAATGTGCGCGCCACCTCTCTTGAGCACCTGTCTGCGCCGGGCGTCGTCAACCAGAATACGCCGCATTAGGCGCGCGGCGATACCGAAGAAGTGTCTTCGGCTTTCCCAGTGTATCCCAGGTTCTTCTATGAGCTGCAGGTAGGCTTCGTTAATCAGGGCCGAGGTCTGTAGTACATGTCCGGGCTTTTCGTGCCGCATATGCCGGTGAGCCATACGGCGCAACTCGTCATAGACCAGCGGCGTGAGCTTGTCGAGTGCGGTTTGGTCGCCCTCACTCCATTTCCTGAGAAGTATTGTTACCTCGTGCTGTTCGGCGGTCATTAGAGGTTTCTGTCTCAATTAGCGCACTAGTAATTGAACAAATATTTCATAGCCTGAGCAACACAGCCCGCGTTTCCAGCCCGGTTGCGCGGGCGATTGCCAAAGCATAGAGCGAAACCTGGTTCCGGTATTCCTCGAGCCGGCCCTTAACCTCAAAGTCAGTCTTGTAATCAATCACTACCCATGGACTGCCTGCTCCTGCCGTCTGCCCCTGCTCCTGACCCGGCCGTTGCTCCTGGAATGCAAGATCAACCACGCCTTCAACTATTACTCCGTCGTCGAGTTTGAGGGCAACGGGAACTTCGCGGCGGCACTGACCACTGCTTGCCGCGACAGACGCCCGTCGCATTAAGGGATGACAAAGAGCAGAATGCACAGTTGCCACAGCAGCCGCGACTTCCTCTTCCGTCGCGCCTAAGATTCTCCCCTGAAGTCGTGCGACCTCTCCGATGCCATCACGATCCGAATTCAGTGGCACTACGGAGAGGACAGCGTGAACCAGAGTCCCAAAGCGTTTGCCGTGCGGTCTGGAAAAATCAATCTCAATCGATTCGACTGCGACTTTAGGTAACGCCAGTGGTTTTGACTCGTCGACTTCTGCGGCGTCAATAATATTCTCTTCACGGAGCCCCGGTATTTCGACGTGCGCGGTCTTGAGAAACTCCGTCAGTCTCGAGCGAGTATCACCCTGACTAATGTGCTGGACCACAGAAGGATCCCACCAAACCACGCGATGCTCTCCTACTCTCGGCAAGTGGAGGCCTGGAGTCACCGAGCCCCGTTGACGAACGGCATTCTTCAAACGCCCGACCACATTGTCATCTCCAAACCGAGGACAGCCCGCAGGTTGCTGTGTTTGCGGCCTGAAGCTGGCGTCCTCCGGTGGATAGAGCACCGGGTTAAGGGTCGCCAACCATCCTTCGTATGCGTGATCTCCTACTGCACATACCACCAGAACATCTCGCGCCCGAGTGGCAGCCACATAAAGCACCCTTGCCGCCTCTTCTTTTTCGATCCTCGCCTCTTCTTCTGCATTTTCCTGAACTTCGATCGGAGTGCAGCCTGCAAGTCTCATAGCACTCAATCCAGATGCTTGATCCACCCACTTGGAAGGGTCGCGCGAGTCTTTCGCCGTAATATCGACCAACACTACAACAGGAAACTCAAGACCTTTCGCTTTATGCACCGTCATGATGCGCACGCCGTCGATTCCCTCTTCCATGATCGGCGCATCTCCGATGTCCCCGCTCTCAGCTTCTTCTTCAAGCCAGTCGACAAACGCTCGGAAAGAGATCAATCCATTGCGCTCCACCCGGCGCGCCATGTCCGTCAAACGCATGATATTGGCAAGTGCCTGCTCACCGGTGGGCCAGTTGGCAAATCCGGCATGAGCGCGCGTAAGGGCCAGGAGTGTTCCGATAGTCTCGGCGATCGGACGGCGATTCCGCTGGCGATGAAGTTCCCGTAAGATCCCAAGGGCTTCAGGAATTTCGGATAACGACTCGGGCAAGTCATTGGGTGGTTGCTTGAACGGATGCAGCGTCGAGCACTGGCTGCGATAGGCCAGTAACTGCGAATCGGCGAAGGCGAAGAGTGGTCCTCGCAGCGTGGCAAATACCGCGAGCTCATCATTGGGCCACTCCACCGCAGTAAGCGCGTTTCGGATTGCTTCTACTTCCTCTCTCGAATGGAACGAGCTTCCGCCGACGAGCAGGTGCGGTATCTGATGAGCTTCCAAAGCTCGCACATAAGGTCTGGCTACGTCAGTCGAGAAGTGACGCAAACGCCGAAACAAGAGACAAATGTGTCGCGGCTGAAGTGGCACTCGCTCCGTCCGACCACGCTCAGTGACAGTCCAACCACTATCGTTCACCATCCAATCCACGAATGCAGCTACGTCTTTGGGTAGCGACTCATCAATCTTCCAGTCGACAACTTTTCCAAAGTCGCCGTAAGGTTGGGAGACTGGAAGCGCGACAATCGCAGGTTGAGTATCAAGAGCGGTTTTGAATGGCGCCAGAGGAACGTAATGAGCTTGCGTCGAAGACTCATCTGACATAACCGGAGCAAAAGCAGCATTCACAGCCTGTTGAATCTCCGGAGCGGCGCGAAAACTAACATTCAACTCAACCAGCGCACCTCCCGATGCCACTACTTGTCGCTTAACTTCCTGGTAAAGAGCAACATCCGCGCGGCGGAAACGATAGATCGACTGTTTGGGATCACCCACCATGAAGAGCTTTCCCGGAACCGGTCGCGCCTGACGCCAATCCTGCTGATCCGGATCATCCACCGCTAGTAACATCAGGATGTCGGCTTGCAGAGGGTCAGTGTCCTGAAACTCGTCCACGAAGATATGAGTGAAACGTTGCTGCAATGCAGTGCGGATGTCGCGATTGTTCTGGATCAGGTTGCGAGCCCGAAGCAGCAGGTCAAGAAAATCAAGGTAGCCCGCGCGTTCCTTCAACCGTTCGAATTCTTCAACGACCGGCCAGAGCTCTTCACGAAGTCGAGGCGCTAGATCGGCACCTGCATTATCAACGAACTTCTGAACTCGAACTTTCAATTCATCACGACGGCGCAACATTTCCTCTCTCGGAAAGTTATCCCTCGCAAAATAGGCTTTGTAATTCTTTGACTTCCATGTGGGCAGAAATCCAAACAAGCGTGCTTCAATGCCGTCATAATCGCGAGGGTTACCCAGCGACTCGAGGCGAGTAATTTCCGCAACGTAGCGTTTCAGATAGGCAAGTGACTTTGTCAACCATTGTTCAGGATCACCAGCCTCTGACCACTCACCTAGTTCCACCATTTCGAGGACAAGCGCATCGATGTCAGTCTCGCGCTCAAAACCCTCGAACCGCTTCCAGGGCGTTGTAGAGTCGCGTTCCCTCGCGAGTTCCCATGCGGCCGTCCGCAAGATCGGCTTTGGTCCACTCTCACGAGGTCGTCGTGCCAGAGTGCCACTTCGCCTACCACCGAATTCTCTTCGGGGGATCCTTCTGAGAATTCGCCGGACTCCCTCATCCGGAGCAGCTAATTGTTTTTCGAACCATCGCTCGAATGCCAAATCAAAAAGCGGATACGCTAATTCATCAGGAGCAACTTCAAACAGCGGATCAATAGCCGCCTCAACTGGATGCTCCCTTAGGAGATCAGCGCAGAAGGAATGAATAGTGCCGATGCGAGCTTCTTCAAGTTCGCGTACCGCTTGCGTCAGAAACGCGGTAGTCTGCGGTGAGTTGTCAGTCTGTTGTCTGGCCTGCTCGATTGCGGATCTCAGTCGTAACTTTAACTCCCCCGCCGCGAACTCTGTGAAGGTAACAGCCACCGTCTTGGCGAGGCTCACGCGACCGGAGACGATGCCCGAGAGAATCCGCCCAATGAGAGCGCTGGTCTTGCCTGTGCCTGCAGCGGCCTCAACCACCAAAGTGGTATCAAGGTCATCACGAATGCGGTCACGCGCCGGCTGATCGGCGAGCGTTGTCGAATACTTCCCGTCACTCTCTTTTGTCATGGTAATTCTCTGATCCGCTTCAACTGCACAAGACGATCTCCGGGTTTGTTACCAGTTCGAATCTCTTCGAAGCCTCCACATACCGCCAGGAAATCGCACCAGTTGCACGCCCCATCCTCAGGAGCCGCAGGCAGGAAGGCGTCGGCAAGGCTTTGCCTGATCGCCGTCAAGACAGAAGTAACTGTTTGCAGGTTGAATTCATCGAGAGGGACAATGCGTTCCTCATAGCCACCATCGGCAGTGCAATAGTAAAGGCGACCCGACTCCACTCGCTGGTTTAGTACTTTCTGAGCGGCAAGCGCGTAAAGCAGAGGTTGCAGGTATCTTCCACCACCCACAACCGTATCCTTGTCGGCACGGGCCTTTCCGGTCTTGTGATCGGTGACGCGAACCTTGCCGCTTGAGTGTCGCTCGATGAGATCTATCGAGCCCCTTAGTTTAAAGTCGCCAATGATCTCTACCGGGTCACTTACGCTATCTGGATCAGCATCCCGTGGCCCGCGGTCCGCAGTCAACCCGAAGGACAATTCAAACTTATCGGGCACCCAGCCATCGTCAGAGTCCGCCATCCGGCGCAACCATTCTCGTAAGTCTGCCCTGATTGAGTTGATTCCGTCCTGCCAGACTCGCGGAATTGCCGGCGCCAGTTTGTCTTCATATTCTTTGGCCAGTCGATCGAGTGCCTTGTCGACAAGTTCGAACGCTCTCCCTAGTGAATCTAAGCCAAGCGGCAGAAGCCCGGCCGCTTTGAGACTGGTCAGTACCTCGAATTGCGTCTCGTGGAACAACGACCCGCGTGTCAAAGGATCTATCACTTCAATTGCAGCCGGCTCCTGACGCATTTCAAGACGCAGTATGGCGCTAAGAAAAAATCGGTAGGGACAACTGGCGTAGTTCTGCAGCGCAGTGGCCGAAAAAGATCGCGCGGAGAATTGATGACTCGCGATGCTCTGCCGCCCCAATTCGTCAGGGTCTACCAATCCATCGTTTGGTGTCCAACGGCGTAGCCAGCGGCGGCTGCGACCACGCAACGCTCGCGCCAGATGGCTATTAGCCGTCAGGAGATAGTGCGCCCGACCCGTGGCGTCTTCATTCCCTGCTCCGACCAAACTAGCAAGCAGAGCGAGGTCATACTCTGCTTCATCGATAGCAGCCTCTGGACGCTCGGGAGCGGGCCATCCCAATCGCGCACGTGTCGTCGATTCAGCTCGCGCTGCTATCTCCTCGAAACCGGGCAAGACACCTTCGGCCGCTCGTAAGGCTTCCAGAGCATAGAAAGAGGGAACACGAGGACGCGATTGCTGCACATCAATACGCGGGTATGAAAGGTAAACCCGCTCTCGCGCAGAACCTAAAGCGATCCGTAAAGCGAGCCGCTCGAGTTCCACGCGATCTCGTCGCGTCGAAAGACCAGCAGTAGCAGTCTCTTGTCGCTGCTCATCGGGAAGTATTGGATCTTCGACAATCTTCCGAGGAAAAATCCTCTCAGCCAATCCAGGAATAAACACGACCTGAAAAGAAAGGCCGCGCGCTGAGTTTAC
>WNFA01009599.1_pt1 | contig 11505 bp, 10 predicted proteins | sample 5400481 | NCBI WGS metagenome assembly WNFA01 (sample SAMN13153340, study PRJNA577476) | soil metagenome | isolation source: 120 cm saprolite under Douglas fir tree site 2 hole 1 replicate 2 | place: USA:California | collected 2015-04-18
AAGCGACTCGCGCAGCCCTGCGTCAGGCCGACGGTCCGGGATTGGCAATGCTGCAGCAGTTTTCCATGCTGAGCAGCCAGATCAACGCCCAGGGACAGCAATTCCAGACCTTCGAAACGGGTCCCACTTTGCTGGCTGCGGAGGACGCCCGTGTGCATAGCAAGCTCGAGATCACGGTTGAGCGCGACGATCTGCAGGGCGACGAGGACGCGATCGAAGTGTCGTTCCACGCCTACAAAGACGGGCAACTACAGAATTCGTACTTCATGCCGCGGCTCACTTTCGTCATGAAACAGGAAGCGGGCATCTGGCGGCTCAACGAACTGGCGCTGGCGGCCCGGTTCGGCCTGGCTGATCCCGAGTTCTTAAAGCAAATGTTGGCAGGCATGAAGCAAAGACAGAGTGTTGACGAATCATCGACCGTGAGTTCGATGCGGGTCATAGAGACGGCCGAGATAACCTATGCGGCCACCTATCCCGGGCGTGGTTATACTTGTTCCCTGTCCGACCTGGACGGCTTCGGAAGCGGACAGCCCAGCGAGCATCAAGCCATGTTGATCGAAAGCGGCCTGGCCAGCGGCAGGAAGAATGGCTATATCTTCACGTTGTCCAGGTGCGATGGAACTCCGGCATCCAAGTTCCGGCTGACGGGGGTGCCCGCCGATCCGAGCGCGGGGCTGCGAGCCTTCTGCAGCGACGAGTCCGGAGTGATTCGCTACGCTGCCGACGGTAAAGCCGCGACCTGCCTCAGTTCGGGCAAGCCGCTGCAGTAGGTCCGTGGCGTTAAGAGCGGCAACGAAAGATTAGACCAGAGAACAGCAGCACCCATGGGCTGGTATTTCACCTTTTTCTTCATCTCGGGTTTCTGCGGCATTCTGTATGAGCTGGTCTGGCTGCGGTTGGCGATGGCGCAATTTGGCGTCACGACTGCGCTGGTATCCACGGTGCTTTCCATGTTCATGGCGGGCCTGGGCGCCGGTTCCTGGATAGCCGCAATTCTGTTACGGCGCTATGGCGAGCGCATCAGCTCTCCTCCCCTTCGCTTGTACGCTCTAGCAGAAGTCTTGATCGGTTGCTCCGCTCTGACGGTTCCCGTGCAATTGCTCTGGGGACACCGCCTGTTGGAATGGACGGCGGAACGGGCCGCATTGTCCTCCGCCACTTACTATCTTGCTTCGGGCGCATGTGTGGCGCTGACCATCATCCCGTGGTGTGCCTGCATGGGGGCCACCATCCCGCTGGCAATGTTCGCGATTCGCAGTGACTCGCGGTATGAAACGCGCCGCTCGTTCAGCCTTCTGTATCTGGCCAATGTGAGCGGCGCGGTGTTTGGTGCTATTTGCCCGCTGTTTCTGATTGAACTGCACGGATTCCATCGCACGCTGCGTGTCGGTGCACTCTTGAACGCTCTCATCGCGGCCTCCGCTTTTGGGATAAGCTTCGCGCATTACCGGCGGGGTGCTGTGACAGCTTCGACGGAGCCCCACATTACAACCAATGCTTCTGGACAGGGGAAGCGCGTGCTGCTCCTCCTTTTTGCCACTGGACTCACAACGATGGGCATGGAGGTCATCTGGATCCGGTTGTTCGCGCCCTATGTGGGTGCACTCGTCTACTCCTTTGCGACCATCCTGGCGTCCTACCTTGTGGCGACTTTCGTGGGCTCGTGCGTGTACCGGTACTCGAGCCGCACCTACCGTAGTGAGAGCCAAACCACCTGGATCGTCCTAGCGCTCCTTGGACTCCTGCCGCTACTTACCTCCGATCCCCGAGTTCCGCTCAACTATGTAGTGCGCGTTGTCCTGGGCGTTGCGCCATTTGCCGGAGTAATCGGTTTCCTTACGCCCATGCTGGTAGACCGCTGGTCGGCGGGTGATCCAGATCGCGCGGGACGGGCCTATGCTGTAAACGTTCTGGGCTGCATTGTTGGTCCGTTGCTCTCGGGCTTCGTCTTGCTGCCCGTCATCGGCGAACACGGGTCCATGCTGCTCTTTGTTCTGCCCTGGTTCGCGATGGCAAGTCCTCGGCACCAATCGAGCGCACTTCGGACTACATCCCGCATCTCAACCTACACCATCGTCGGCGCAGCTTTGATGGTTTTTGTTTTCGCGAAAGATTACGAGGCATCGCTTTCGCAAAGGGTCGTACTGCGAGACAGCACCGCCACTGTTATCGCGACCGGCACTGGCATGAACAAGCTACTTCTCATCAATGGCACAGGGATGACGAAGCTGACCCCGGTTCCAAAAATGATGGCGCACCTGACCCTCAGCTCCCTCGATCAGCCGCCGCGCAACGCCCTAGTCATCTGCTTCGGTATGGGAACCACGTACAGATCGCTGATCTCGTGGGGGATCCCGACCACGGTAGTCGAACTGGTACCCAGCGTGCCCAAACTGTTCACCTATTATCATTCCGACGGCGCGACGGTGATGGCATCCCCGCTGTCGCGTGTCGTTATCGACGACGGCCGCCGATATTTGGAACGCTCACCTCAGAAGTACGACGCTATCATCATCGATCCACCGCCGCCGGTTCCGGCAGCCGGTTCCAGCCTGCTGTACTCGGAAGAGTTTTACGCCATCGCCAGGGAGCGCCTCGGAGCCGGAGGCATCTTGCAGCAGTGGCTCCCGGCGGAGAGCGACCACCAAGTTCAAGCGTCTGTGGCGCGAGCGCTCCGGAATTCCTTTCCGTATGTACGAGTTTTCGAGTCTATAGAGCATTCGGGATGGCACTTCCTCGCAAGTATGCGTCCGATACCCACACGCAGTGCAGCTGAACTAATAGCGCGCATGCCCGCCAGCGCCGTTGGCGACATGATGGAATGGGGTCCGGCCAAGACTCCCGAGCAGCAGTTTGATCGGGTGCTTTCGATCGAAACGACAACCGGGCAGATGATCGCCCGTTCGCCCACGACCCCTGCGCTTCAGGATGACCGGCCGATCAATGAATACTTCCTGCTTCGCCTTCTTTCACGATCTGACGAACATGGAGGGCTAGCCGCAGGATCAGGAGACTCCCATTAAGGATGTCCAAACTAGCTCCACCCGCTCTAAAGCTCCATCGTGGCACTCTGATGTTCTGCTTCCTGGGCTGACGCGGAGAAGCCTGAGCGCGGTTACCGGGGCGCCAAGGCATCGCGATGAACCAACGAACTCGTGACACTCTTCCCTCGCCGTCTGGCAGTAACACCGGCGAAGATCAGTGATTCCTCGGGGCTGAAGCCCCCTCGGAATAACAAGAATCAAAGTGCAAGAATACTTCTACAAATTCTGCGCACGCACGCTGGCGCGGAGCTCCTCCACAATCTCTCGTGCGGCGTTGCGTGCGACTTCCTGCTGAGTCACCTCGAAAGAAATCGCACCGACGCGGGCGTGTCCACCGCCGCCGTAGCGTTCACAGATTCTTGCCAGGTTGACCGACGGCTCCGAAGGCGCCCAGGGATTGGAGCCCACGGAAACCTTCACTCGGAAACTGCTTTTGCTCAGTCCAACGCTGTAGGTGCACTCGGGATGCAAGTAATAAGGGATGAACTTGTTGTAGCCTTCGAGGTCCTGGTCGGTGATGTCGAAGAAGACAGTGCCATCTTTCGATTCGGTCCGCTCCTGGAGGATGGTAATCGAGCGCTGGTGACGCTGGAGCAAAGGGGGCAATAGCGGCGCGACGAAGGATTCTTCGAGAATCTGCGCCAAGGACTTGGTGGCCAGCAGAGGGATCAGCCGCGGAATGAAATTGCGGTCCTGCGCTGACTCGATCACCATGGTCAGCTTCATGGCGGGCGCCTGCATCTCTACCGCGGTGCGGGCATCGGGATACATCGCGCCATCAATGATGTCGGTCCAGTGGACGAGATCGGTTACCGGTGTGGGATCGAAACCGAAGCGCTGCTCGGTGATCGTAGCGATGAAGCTGGTGCAGGACTTGAAATCCGGATCGTAGAACTTGCGGTTGCTCTGATCCTGCTCGAAGTGGGCAGCATCGGCGGGAGTCAGGAACGCGCTCTCGTGATGGTCGAACCACCATGTGATTTTGGGCGAACTGGAATACTTGAAATCCACAATGGCGTTTTCGTCGCCATCGAAATTGTCTTCGTTGAAAAGAGAGCCGGCGCGATGCAGCAAACCGGAAAAGACGAACTCGACGTCGTTGCGGATCCGTTCCTGGTAAAAGCGGGAGAAGACCGCGGCGGATGAAGCTCCGTCGAAGCATCTGTCGTGATAGAAAACCCGAACTCGCAAGAGTTTCCCCTTCTTTCAGGCCGGGTCTTTCGCGCCCGGACCGGTGGGACTTGGATGCACAGCAAAAGTAAATAGGAATGCCATCTCGGGAAGGTTCTGTCAAGCGAACCAAGGCCGTGTCATACCACATAGAAATGTCCCCGCTCGCCGCATCAACTCTGCTTGCTTCCACCCGTCTTCTTGGATTATTAGCTCAATGACCCCTAGGCTTCCCTAACCCGCCTGATCGCGGCGCGCATCAGTTTTTCAGCTTGTGGCGCTCGCAAGCCGCCACGATCTTGGTTGGATCGATAGCCTCGCTGTCCACTTGCTCTTCCAGGACTTTCCCATCTTTGCCGATCAGGAAATTGACCCGGCGCGCGGCTTTGTACTTGTCCACGTAAACGCCGTACTGGCGCGTCACTTCCCCGCCCCAGTCGCTCAACAAGGGGAACGTTACTCCAATCTGGTCGGCAAATGCTTTGTTCGCGTAGGGGCTGTCCATGCTCACACCCAGAACCTGGGTGTCGGCAGCTTCCAGCTTCTGCAAGTTCTGCTGGAAGTTTTTCATCTGCTGGGTTCAACCGCCGGTGAAGGCAAAAATGTAGAACGCCAGCACCACGTTCTTCTTGTCTCGGTACTGGCTGAGAGTTACATCCTTGTCGTCAGTGCCGTCGAAGTATTGCAGCTTGAAATCGGGAGCCACATCGCCGACCTTCAGGGCGGGGGCCGGCGCGGCCTGCTTTTTGCCTTGGGCCCACAGTTGCGAAACCAACGACGCAAACAGTAAGCACGCGGCAAGTGCGCTCAACGCAGCTTTTCGCATAGGATTTCCCTCGTGCACAGCCATTATGGAAAGCCTACCGTGTATGCTGAGCACAGGTCAACGCCAAATCCGCTACGTTGCCTGAACACCTGACAAACAATTACATTTCTTTTCGGAGACATAACACTTGCCATTTGACGCGGGGCAGTCAGGAAACAAACCTGTACGGCGGCCTTATCCTCTCAACCCCTTTTCTACCTCCGGCGGAGACGTGTGCGAGTGAGCCTGCGTACTCTCAACGACATCTTCTTCGCCGTCGTGGACCGCGATGATCCCCGCGTCATGATGCACCGGGAGGCGATCGAATGGATCGGCATTTCCTCGCACGAGTTTTACCGGGACGTCGCCGGTGTCGCCAGCGCTCTCCGCGGATGGGGCATCTCCCAGGGCGATCGCGTTGCCATTCTGAGTGAGAACCGGCCGGAGTGGACGATTGCCGACTTTGCGACACTGCTCCTTGGCGCGGTGGTCGTGCCGATCTACGCCACCCTCACGGCAGAGCAGACGGCGTACATCCTGCGCGACGCGGGGGTGCGCGTAGTTTTCGTTTCCACGGAGAAACAGCTTCAGAAGGTCCTCGCGATCCTGGATCGGACACCGGTGGAAAAAGTCGTGGTCATGGACGCGGTGGAGACCAGCCGCGCGGCACACATGTATCGTCTGATGCAGGCCGGCCCGCAGGAGCGCGCCCCACAACTCGACGCCGCTGCTCGCTCCATCGGCCCGGAGGATTTGGCAACAATCATTTACACCTCGGGCACCACGGGTATTCCGAAGGGAGTCATGCTCACGCATGGCAACATGGCGTCGAACATCTTCTGCTCACTGCAGGGATTTGGGGTAGGCCCCGGAGAAATCAGTATCTCTTTTCTTCCCCTGTCGCATGTCACCGCGCGCCACGTGGATTTCGCCATGCTGTATCACGGAGTCGCGCTCGCCTATCTGCCCTTCGTGCATCAACTGCCGCAGGCGCTCCTGGAAGTGCACCCTACGATCTTCCTCGCCGTCCCGCGCGTATACGAGAAGATTCACGCCCAAGTGGACCAGAAAGCGAAAGGCTTTCCCAAGGAGTGGATTTACCGCTGGGCGCTTGCGGTCGGGCGCACTCACAGATCCGAAATTCTTGCCGCCCAGACACCCGAGTCCCTGATCTGGAAACTGGCGAACCGCGTGGTTTACTCCCAAGTAAACGCCGGCATGGGTGGGCGCGCGAAAGTCTTCATCTCTGGCGGCGCGCCCCTGGGACGTGAACTTGCCGAATGGTATGCCAACATCGGCATCCGCATCCACGAAGGCTACGGTCTGACGGAGACTTCCCCGGTGATCGCAGTCAACACTCCGAACGCGCACAAGCTGGGCACGGTCGGCAGGCCGCTCGCGAATGTCGAGGTCGGCATCGCCGAGGACGGCGAGATTCTGGTACGCGGTCCCTCCGTCTTCAAAGGCTACTGGAACAAGCCAGAGGAAACGCAAAACGCATTCGTGGACGGGTGGTTCAAGACCGGCGATATCGGGAGCATCGATGCGGACGGTTTTCTCTCCATCACGGACCGCAAAAAAGACCTGATGAAGACGTCCGGTGGAAAATTTATCGCCCCGCAACCCATCGAGAACTCGCTTAAGCACAATGCTCTGATCGCCGAAGCTGTGGTTCTGGGCGATAAGCGCAAGTTCCCAGCTGTCCTCATTTCTCCCTATTTTGCCCTGCTGGAAGACTGGGCGCGCGCGAACAACGTGCCTTTTAATTCGCGTCAGGATCTCGTCGCCCACTCCAGGGTGCAGGCGCTGTACAAAGGCATCGCCGAGGACCTGAATCAGAATCTCGCCCGCTTCGAAAAGCTGAAGAAAGTTCTCCTGGTAGCGGAAGAGTTTTCCGCTGAGAACGGCACACTCACTGCCAGCTTGAAGATGCGGCGCCGGGTGGTCGAAGAGCGCTACCGCGAGCAGATCGACCAGATGTACGCCCAAGCAGAAGCTTCGACAGTTCCCTGACAAGAGCGATAAGACTTAGGCATGTCGATACGGAACTTCTGTAAGGAGAGCAAAAGACCACGCAGAGAAACTATAGCCCGCACAGTTCAGGGACCGATTGTTTCTGCGGGAAATCGTGCTGCCGCGCACCGCTTTTCATTACAATAGACTCATGACGGACCCATTGATCATTGCCGGACGCGAGTTTCGTTCCCGCCTGATTGTGGGCACGGGAAAATACAAATCATTTCAGGAGACGGCGCGGGCACTGGAAGCGAGTGGTGCCGAGATAGTGACCGTCGCCGTGCGCCGCGTGAATCTGGACCGCAGCAAAGAATCGCTGCTCGACTACATCGATCCAAAGAAATATTTCCTGCTGCCGAATACGGCGGGCTGCTATACCGCAGATGAGGCCGTCCGTGCGGCGCGTCTGGGACGCGAGGTCGGTCTCTCCGACTGGGTGAAGCTGGAGGTCATCGGCGATCAGGCGACACTCTATCCCGATGTGCAGGCCACCCTCGAAGCCACCCGCGTGCTGGTGAAGGAAGGCTTCACGGTTCTTCCTTACACGTCGGACGACGTGGTCTTCGCCAAGCGACTGCTCGATGCCGGCGCCAGCGCCGTCATGCCTCTGGGAGCGCCCATTGGTAGCGGACTCGGGGTCCAGAACGCCGCCAATATCCGCATTCTGAGAGAGATGATCACCGGCGTGCCGCTTATCCTGGATGCCGGCGTAGGCACCGCTTCCGACGCTACCATCACACTGGAACTGGGCGCTGATGCCGTTTTGATGAACACCGGCATCGCCGGTGCCCAAGATCCGGTGCTCATGGCCGAAGCCATGAAGCATGCGGTGATCGCCGGGCGTCAGGCCTACCTCGCGGGGCGGATGCAGAGGAAGCTCTACGCGACCGCCAGTTCCCCGCTGGAAGGCGTAGTGCGCTGACGCGCTTTCTCGGATTGTCATCCTGAGCGAGTTTCAAATGGCGATGGATCTTACGTCCACGAATCTCTTTTCATGTGGTGACTGGGACTGCGCCGAGCGGACAGCTTCTAGCAGGTTTGGGCCGAGAATAAACTCCAGACAAAAAGAAAGGGCGGCCTTCGCGGCCGCCCTCTGATGTCCCTCATGCCCCTTCAGTGCGTCCGGGTTGTCCACGGTTAGGACCTTCTGATCACTGTCGGTGACGACCACCATCTTGGCCCCGGCCGCGAGGCACTTCTTGGTGCAGGCCTCCGCGCCCGCGTTTGCGCCTTTGGCGCCGCATTTCGAATCCGCAATCCAGCCATTTACCGTCTCCGTCTTGTCCTTGTCGGCGGCCGAAACCACAGCTACCATCAAGAACACCATGCAAAGAGCAAGACAAATCAGCAACACTTTCTTCATAGCGGGACTCCTCGAGTTTTAGCGGCCGCAGCCGCAGATTTTGCCAAGAAACCCAACCCCCAACTTGCCCGCGCTTCCGCTGCAAGCGCTGCGCCCGACAAACCAATATCGCTTGAGCTGGCAATGTGGCGGTGGATTGCACCTCTGCTTTTGCCAACCAGAATGCACGGAACTATATCACAATCGGCTGGTTAGGAATTACCTCTTGGCGGCGTTAGTGGACGGTGGTTGCGGGGGCACAGGCGCGGGGGCCACGTACACCACTTCGCCGGGGCGGGTGTAGTGCAACTGCTCGCGCGCTTCTTTCTCAATGGTCTTGGGATCGGTCTTAAGCGCCCTGATTTGCTCCGAGTAATGGTCATTCTTTTCTTGCAGGTTGTTAATTTCCTTTTGCAGGTTTTGGTGTTCGGCCCTTTTCTGCCGGTAAACCACCATGCCGTTGGCGCCGAACATCACGTGAAGAAACAGCCAGAGGGTGAGCACGGTCACCGCCGAGGTGGCGAGGCGGCGCCGTGCGCCGTAGAGCCAAGTTAACTCCGGACGCAGCTCTTCCATCGCACGCCCGGCGAGCGCCTCCGCTTGTGGAGCCCGCTCGACCAGCGCCCGCAGCCCCAGTTGCGGCCGTGGCAGAATTCGAACTTTAGGGAGTCGCTCTACTCGAAGATCCATTGTTTGGCCGCCGCGCTCAGCTTCTCCAGTCCTTGCCTGCTGCTGGCCTCGGAATAGACCCGAACCACGGGCTCCGTGCCCGACATCCTGTAGCACACCCACGAACCGTCCGCGAACACCAGCTTCAGGCCGTCGGTGCGCACCACTTCGCTGACCTTACGCCCGAAGAACTCGCGCGGCTCCTCTTGTAGCTTTCCAGTGAACTTCGCTTTCACTGCCGGCGTCAAGCGGAAGTTCTCGCGTATGGGATAAAAGGAACCAACTTCGGCAAATAGCTCCTGCAATTGACGCCCCAGCGGCTTGCCCCGGCGAGCCACCATCTCGCAGCACAGCAGGCCGGCGAGGACGCCATCTTTCTCCGGCACGTGGTGACGGATGGAAAGCCCGGCGCTCTCCTCCCCGCCAATGGCGATCTTGTCCTGCTTAATCAGTTCACCAATGTACTTGAAGCCCACCGGTGTTTCGTGCAACTCGATTCCGTGACGCTTGGCCAGGGCATTTATCAGGTTGGTCGTGGCCACCGATTTGGCCACTCCGTTCTTCCAGCCTCGGCTTTCAACCAGGTAATCGAACAAGAGCGCAATAATGTAGTTGGGCTGGAAAAAAGTGCCGTCCTCGTCCACGATGCCGAAGCGGTCCGCATCACCATCAGTGGCAATGCCGATGTGCGCCTTCATCGCCCGCATCTCTGCTCGGAGATCTTCCAGCAGGTGGTCATCCGGCTCGGGAGCGTGTCCGCCGAAGAGCACGTCGCGGGAATCGTGCACCGTGGCCACATCCACGCCGGCCGCGCGGAGCAGCGTATCGGGATAACCCCGCGCCGCTCCCCACAACGGGTCATAGACGACCCTCAATCCAGTCTTCTGGATGCTATTAAGGTCCACGATCTCCCGCAGTCGCGCCAGATACATGCCGCGCGGATCGAGCGGTTGCGCTGTTACAAGCTTCCCGCCTGTGATCGGAGGGCCTTTGCCTGCTGTATCGGAGTCCGCAATTTCCGCCTCGATCCTTTTGGTGACCTCCGGCAGGGCTGGCGCGCCGTCGGACGTCGAGAATTTGATCCCGTTGTACTCCGGCGGATTGTGGGAGGCGGTGAAGTTGATCGCGCCGTCCGTGCGCTCACGGATCACCGCATAAGCAATGGCAGGCGTAGGCGCGGCGTCGGCGATGACCAGCGGCGTGATGCCGTGCGCGGCAAGAATTTCCGCTGCGATCGAACAGAACGTCTCACCCAGGAACCGGGGATCGCGCCCTACAATCACCCGCGCCCCGGACGGCTTCTGCGAAACGACATAGTGCGCAATCCCGCTCACCGCCCGCCGCACGTTGGCGAATGTGAACTCCTCTGCCATCACCGCCCGCCACCCCGATGTGCCAAACTTGATTTGTGTGGGCATGTGCTGACCTTCACCAACGCGCAAAGTGGTAACCTCTCGTCGTGAGCTGAAAGCTGACGGCCGATAGCAGGCTGATTTTATATGACTGACAAGAAGCTCGTCCTGACCACCGCCGGATCAAAAGAAGAAGCTCGCAAAATTGCCCGTGCGCTAGTGGAACGCCGGCTGGCCGCCTGCGTCAATGTCGTCCCTCAGATTGAGTCTATCTACCGCTGGGAGGGAAAGGTAGAAGAAGCTCAGGAGTGGTTGCTGGTGATCAAGACCACGGGCGCCGCATATGAGGGAGTGCGCGACGCCATCAAAGAACTACACTCGTACCAGGTACCGGAGTGCATTTGTATTTCGATCGAAAACGGCAGCCCGGACTACTTGAACTGGATCGCCGATTCCGTGAACTGAACGAGTACGTTTCCAGCAGCTTTTAAGATCCCCTACGGAGATGACGGCGAGGGTGAACCCTCGCCGCCAGCCTGAAACGCGAGTGAGTTACCTTTCGCCGTGGTCGTGCTTAACGTCGCGCTTGTCACGCCGCACGTCGCGCCGGTCGGCACGCACATCTTTCCGGTCGCGATGAATGTCACGCCGATCGGAACGGAAGTGACGCTTGTCGCGGTTGATGTCACGCTGATCGGTCCGCGCATCTCGGACATCACGGCGAAGGTCACGGCGATCTGAATTAGCGTCGCGACGATCTTTATTGAGGTCCTTGCGGTCCCGGGCAATGTCGGCCCTTTCCTTGGCGGCGTCAGCCTTGTCTCCGTCCTTCAAGTCCTCCCGCATTTCTCTGCGATCTTTCGCGATGTCCGCCTCGTCATGCCGGATATCGCGCTTGTCGGCGTTCACATCGCGCCGGTCCTTGCGGACGTCGCGCAGATCGCGGTTGCGGTCGGCGCGGTCCCGGTTCAGGTCGCGCTGGTCGCGCCGCACATCACGGCGGTCAGAGCGAATGTCGCGCCGATCCCGGTGAATATCTCTCCGGTCCTGATGAAGGTCCTTGACGTCGTTGGTTGTATCGGCCGCAGGCGTGCTGCCGTTTTG
>WNFA01004609.1_pt1 | contig 11503 bp, 6 predicted proteins | sample 5400481 | NCBI WGS metagenome assembly WNFA01 (sample SAMN13153340, study PRJNA577476) | soil metagenome | isolation source: 120 cm saprolite under Douglas fir tree site 2 hole 1 replicate 2 | place: USA:California | collected 2015-04-18
TCCGGAAAGCCATGGTCCTGGTAGTACGTGAGAATTCGTTGACGGTCGCGTTCAAACCTGTCGCGAGTAAAGGCATTTTTACCGCGCCACGAGGCCAGCGGTTTCCACGGCGCGATGTCGCGCATCTGCCCGCGCACTAGTCTAATTGAGACTAGAGGATGGCCGTCAAAATTTACCCGCCGCACTCGCAGCAAGGGGCCATCATTGATTTCAAATCGAACGGCGACTGTTGGGTTGTTTGCTTCTTTTCGATCGATTCGGACGCCCGCCTCAGAGTGGCCCAGTTCATTCAACGCCGCGCGAATCGCAAAGGCGATGCGTTGAAGCGCCGCTGGATCGGCTGGTTTTGCCAAGCAGGGTGCCAGGTTTTTGTCTTCCAGAATTTTTTCGATCTGTTTCTGCGAGAGCAGCTTGGAGCCTGAGTATTCCACCTTGGAAAGAAAAGGCCTTTCCTCAAAGTGAAAAATGAGAGCAACGTGGCTCTCGTTCTCCAGCATCGGAAGAGCAGGTGTCATTGCAGGCGCTTCTTCCACTTCAATCGATTCGAACCAACCGAGCCGCGCGAGGGTTCGGACGTCCTTTTCAATCTTTGCCGGATCGAACCGGTCGCCGACATGGGAAGTAATTTGGGCGGCGACTGCCGCTGGAGCGATGCGGCGTAATCCCGCGAAGTGAATCTCGTCGAGAGTCGGGGCTGCTACCCCTATCGAGACGGCAGGAGATGGTTCGATGGAGTGGTCGAGTGTCTGAGGCAAAGCTGGCGTTGCGGACAGCACAAACGCCCCGACACAAAGCACCTTCTTGAACCAATTCACCAGCATCTCTCCTTGCACCGAGGAGGATGAGTGAACGGATGACCGTGATGGCCGCAGGGTTGTCTCGTGCGGAGGGAAAAGGACTGTTCATTCCAAGGCCAAAAAAGCTCGCCCTGCGAATGGCAGAGCGAGCTTCTCAAGCCGGAAATGCTCTGAGACGAACTCCGACACTAGAAGGAAGGCCCGATGTTATTGATTGTTCTGGGAGTTAAGGACTTGTCCCGTCGCTGGGTCAAGGAACAAGCCCCCACTACCCTCATTATTGTTGTTCTGGCTGAAGTCAAACATCTGCACGATGGAGTTTGTGATGGCGTCAAACGAGCCCTGGCCAATGCGTTGGCCGTGGAGCCAGTTGTCCTCGATGAATCGCAGGACCGAGGTCTGATCGGTCACCGAGTGGTCCACGAAGTTTTGCCGCGCCCAAGGAGAGACAACAAGTAGTGGCTGCCGTGTACCAACGCCGCACCGTCCCAGCGCATGAGCGTTGAAGGAATCAACCCCGGGCAGGGCCGTTGAATCTGCGGAGTTGCCGCAGAGACCAGCGCCGCTCAGTGCATCCTGTGCGCTATGCGACTGGTTGAGAATCGGCCCGATTTGATGGTCGTACCATCCATCGGAATCGTCGTACATGATGACGACCGCTGTGCTGCTCCACTCGGGCCGCGTTTGCAGAAAGTTGACCACATTGACCACGAAGGTTTGCTCATCCAGTGGGTCGGAATAACCAGCATGCCCGTCCTGGTAAGCGGGCGCCTTGAGGAAACTTACCGCCGGGAAATTACCCGCTTTGACCGCAGCATAAAAGTCGTTTACATCATAATTGTGGTTTGCAGGACCGGCGTGTCCTATTTCGGCAATCGACGCAGGCCGCGTGTGCGCCGAGTTGGCCGTCGTCGCAGAGTATTGAAAAAAGGCGTGATGCGGAATGTAATCAGCAGTTGTCCCCGCAAGGCCCGCCGAGCTCCTCTTGCAGCCCGTGGTGCCGTTGGCGTTCTGTACAGTGAGGTCAAACCCACCCATGAACGATCCCCAGCTCACACCGGCGGCGCTCAGCAAATCGCCGACACTTTGCCCTTTCATGCTGACCACCGCAGTCCCTGAGCAGACATCCCCCAACGGGTCGGGATCGCTAATAACGGTGAACAATCCAGCTCCCCCATCGGCGACAGCGAAGCCCGCAGCCGCAGCGGAAATGTTAGTTGCGCCGTTGGTCTGGCCAGAAACCAGGTTTAGCAAGCCCGGAGTAGAAGGGCCAAAGCCGGTGCTATAGGAATTGTCGCTCATGGCGAAGTGCTGGGCGTAGTTCCACAAGGCGGTTACCGTGTTGCCATCGAAATAGCCCAAATTCAGGCCTGTGGTGCTGGTAATGCCGGTCCCAACCGGCGGCGGTCCGGACTTGCCAACGAACAGCGGAAACAAGTCCATCAATCCGTTGTCAAATGCTTGCTGCTCGGCCTTGTAGCCATGACCCTGGTCCCTTGTCACTGCCTGTGAGCGATCCAGGCGAAACGGATTGGTCGCGCCAGCACCGTTCAGCGGATTCAAGTTCGGATTCTTGGTAAGCAGGCCAGCCGATAGCCCGTTGACGGCGGGCGTGTTCGGTTTCCCATGAAACGCGGGTTCACCTGCCGGATTCAGCGCATTTGGATATGTTCCGAAATAATGATCAAAGGACACGTTCTCTTGAAAAATAACCACAATATGTTGGATGGGCGTGGCGATGACGCCATCTGCAAAAGCCGGGGTTGCTGGCAGTAGCGTTAAGGCCGCCGCAGTCAGAATCGCCATCGCTTTGGTGAAGCTATGAGACATGTTGGTTTTCTCCTTGTGGTTCTCTGTTTCAAAAAATATCTCGCAACGCGAGTGATGGACGCGCTCTCCGGCAGGGCATGCTCTCTCAAAGGCGTCGCCACGGGTCATTCCCGCACGGAAAGTTCTAAGCCGGTTTTGTTATTGGCAGGTTAACGACTCGTCAAAACTGATGGAGCAAACGGATAGGGGACATGGAATCGCAGCGCGCCGGGCTTTGACTTTAGCCACGGCTGGAAACTAAGATGCCCAGCGATGCCTCCATCACAGCGGAAGTTCAAGCTGCCGCATCCCGAGCCAACCGACGCGCTGACCTATGCGCGGTTTACGGGAATCTCAACGTTCATGCGGTTGCCCCATATTACGCAGCCCGAAGAGTTGGAGGTTGCTCTGATTGGCGTGCCGTTTGATGGGGGAACCACTTATCGGCCCGGGCCGCGTTTCGGCCCGCGCCACGTACGCGCTCAATCGGCGATAATCCGGCCGTGGAATCCCGTGTTGCATGTAAATCCCTTCGCCAAACACCGCACCGCCGATTTCGGCGATCTTCCAGTGAATCCTCTTTCGATTGAGGACACCTTCCGCCGCATCGAGCGAGGCATTGCCCCTCTTCTGGAGGCGGGCGTGCGCTGTGTTTGCGTGGGTGGTGATCATTCCATCAGCCTACCAATCCTGCGCGAGGTGGCGAGAAAGCACGGACCGGTATCGCTAATCCAGTTCGACGCCCACAACGATCTGTGGGACGAGTACTTCGGCAGCAAGTATTCCCATGGGACGCCCTTCCGGCGGGCCTTCGAAGAAGGCCTCCTAAAGGACGGCGAGGTGCTGCAGGTCGGTCTTCGCGGCCAAGTGTATGGAGAAGATGATTTTGATTTCGCGCGCGAGCACAAGGTCAGAATGGTGACCGCGGAAGAATTCCACAAGAAAGGGATGGCCCCCGTTCAGAGCTACCTGCGCGCGTTTCGTGGCAAGCCGGTGTACGTCACGCTCGACATTGACGCCGTGGACCCGGCGTTCGCTCCGGGAACGGGAACGCCACAAGTCGGTGGACTGACGAGCGTGCAAATTCTGGAGCTGGTTCGCGCCCTGCGTGGGCTGAACATCCTGGGCTGCGATCTTGTGGAAGTCTCGCCACCCTATGACAGCGCAGAAATTACTTCGCTACTGGCCGCCAATCTTCTCTTTGAGTTGCTCTGCGTTCTTTAATGGCCACCCTCGCGCGCAAACTTCGCCTACACGACTATTTCGCTCTCGCTTTCGGGACCATGATCGGCACCGGCTGGCTCATCCTGATGGACGATTGGCTTGGCCGCGGCGGTCCGCTAGGAGCCATCCTCGCATACATCATCGGTGGAATCCTCCTATTGCCCGTGGGCTATGTTTACGGCCAATGGGTACAGCGCCTTCCTGACGCCGCCGGCGAAGCCGCCTACACCGCGCAAGTTTTTTCTCCCGCCGTAAGCTACTTCACGGGATGGATGATGCTGCTTGCGTATTTTATCGTTTGCCCCTGGGAAGCTGTGGCTCTCGGAAAAATCGCAGCTTACATTTTTCCCTCCCTCGATACGCTCCAGCTTTATTCCATTGCTGGACACCCGGTTTTTCTGCCGCGGCTCATCCTCGGAATCGCGCTCACTCTGCTTTTAGCCACCATCAATTATCGCGGCATTCGCCTCAGCGCCAACTTCCAGAAGACTGTGACATCCACGGTCTTGCTTCTTTTTCTCTTGATGGTCGGAATCAGTGTCGCTCGTGGAGCACCTGTCAATTTTCATCCCGTATTTTCCGCGGCGCCATTCGCTTCGATCCTTCTCACCCTGCAGATTGTGCCGTACTTCATGACCGGGTTCGAATCCGTTCCCAAGTATGCGGAAGAAGCCAATCCGGAATTTCGTCCCAAGAATTATATGAAGGCTATCGCCATGGCCTTAGGCGTCGGCGCAATCTTCTACGCGCTCTCGATAGCTGCCGCAGCCTACATTGCGCCGTGGCAGAGCCTTCTTGGCAGACGTTTTGCCACTGCCATTGCGTTCGAACAGGGACTCGGCGCGCGCTGGCCAGTCCGCCTAATTCTCACCATGGCACTCTTCGGGCTTTTCCAATGCTTCAATGGCAACTTTGCCGCTTCCACGCGTTTGCTATTTGCCTACGGACGGCGCGGAACGATTTATTCACGCTTTGGCGCGATCCACAAAAGATTTCTCACGCCCTCCGTCGCGGTAGTAGGAATTACCGTGGGAACCCTTGTTGGACTCTTTCTCGGCGATGCCCTGCTAGTTCCGGTGACTGAGGTCGGCTCTATGGCCTCTGCGTTGGGATGGTTCGCGGCTTGCCTATCGTTTTGGTTCGTGGAAAAGCGCGTGCCAATGCGGATCGTGACCGGGATGGGGATTGCCGTTTCCTTGCTACTTATTCTGATGAAGGTTCTCCCCGCATTCCCCGGACACTTTTCTCCTGCCGAATGGACCGCCTTTGGCATCTGGGTGGCCCTCGGGTTTGTCCTGCGATCCGGGAAATAGAGTGCAAAACTATTCGTCAATCTTCGACAACGGCGAAGAAGAAATCAACTTCCGAACTGATGCGGGATTCGGGCGAAATTCACGCCTGATGTATACTTTTCAAGGCGAAACCATTCGCCATCCATGATTCCATTCCTCCATCTAGGGCCGCTCTCGATACCAACTTATGGGCTCATGGTTGCCACAGGACTGCTGGTCGCTGCGTATTTATTACAGGCGGATATCAACCGTCACCGCGCGCAATTCCTCAAGCGCGGCTACTTAAAGAGCGCGGACAAAAAGAATTACGGGGACGAAGCATTTCTCATTATTGGAATCATAGGGGTCGCCGGTCTGGCAGGCGCGCGGCTTTACAGTGTCCTCGAAAATCCACGTGAGTTGATTACCAATCCAGCAGTGCTGATCAGCAGGTATGGGTTCACATGGTCTGGCTCGGTTCTTACAACGATAGTCGCAATGGTATTCCTGGCGCAGCACTTTGACATCCCGGTGCTGGAATTCATGGATCTTTGCGCGCCGCCAGCCGCGTTGGGCTACGCGATCGGGCGAATTGGATGTTTATTGTCGGGAGACGGCGATTACGGCGTGCCCACAAGTTTGCCGTGGGGCATGAGCTTTCCAAACGGCATCGTACCGACGACAGATCGCGTGCACCCCACGCCTATTTACGAGTTTCTCGCGGGAGTGATCATTGCAGCGTATTTGTGGCGCATGGCTACAAAAGCAGCAAACGGCGCGGGTTCCCATGGTGAAATAATCAGTAGCTACCTGATTTGGACCGGGGTCGCGCGATTTCTCGTTGAGTTCATTCGCATCAATCCAAAAGTGTTTTACGGGCTGACCAATGCGCAGGTGGTGAGCCTGCTGTCCATCGTGGCGGGCGTCATCCTGCTTCTGCGTATTAGAAACCGTTTGCCCTCCCATAAGGAAGGAAATCGCATTGCCGGGCGTGCTAGCTAGAATCACCCTCATTTATTTCTAATTTCCTTTTTCGTGGCGCTTACGCTCCTTGACGGATGCCGTCTGTCAAGGTAGAACAATAAACACACAAGAAGGGCGCCGAGATTCGGGGACGCGGCGTTCACTCAAAGGCACAGTCCTTGTGCCATATCAGGGAGCCGGGGGATCTATGAGAGCACTTCGAAGCATCGCTGTTTTTCTATTTGTATTTTCTGTGTTTGGTATCGCGTCCGGGCAAACTCAAGAAGGCCGCATTCTGGGTACCGTGATCGACCAAAGCGGCGGTCTCGTCAAGGGCGCGCGCGTGACCATCACCAACGTGGACACCGGAGTGGCGCGAACGCTCGAGACCAACGAGGCGGGCGATTACGTCGCACCCAGCCTGCCGCCTGGACCCTACAAACTCGTGGTTGAGGCGACAGGGTTCAAGAAGGTCGAGCGCGGCGGAATCCGGCTGGAAGTGGCGAAGGATCTTCGCCTCGATGTAACAATGCAGCCCGGCAGCGTTTCGGAAGTCGTCGAAGTGACCGAGCAGGTCCCCCTGGTAGAGACCACCAATGACACCCTGGGTGGGACTTTCGCCAACAAGTCCATCAACGATCTTCCGTTGAATGGCCGCGATTTCCAGAATCTGGTCGTTTTGCGGCCCGGCGTGCAACGCACCTCTGGCGGCGGGTTCCTTTCCATCAGCTCGAACGGAAACCGTCCCGAGGACAACAATTTCATCGTGGACGGCACGGATAACAACGACCCCTACTACGCCGGGACGGTCATCAACGCCGAAGGTGTGCAGGGAACTCCCGGTTCGATCCTCCCTATCGACGCCATCCAGGAGTTCAACGCGGAAGAGAATCCTCCCGCAGAGTACGGCTGGAAGCCTGGCGCGATCGTAAACGTCGGACTGAAATCCGGAACGAACGACGTCCACGGCTCTGTGTATGACTTCGAGCGCAACAATGCTTTCGATGCGAGAAACTTTTTCAATCCGAAAATTGACCCGAATACGGGTCTTGCTTCTCCCCAGCGAGCCTTGCGGCTTCATCAGTTTGGCGGCAGCCTTGGCGGGCCGATCGTTAAGAACAAAACGTTCATCTTTGGGGCCTATGAAGCAATCCGGGCGCAAGTTGGAAACTCATTCACGGCTAACAGTCCGACGACCGTTCCAAGCAACGTCGCGGGGGGAGACCAGGTCAATAGCATCCCGGATGCTACCGCTAGCGTGACTGCGGCTTGCGCAGCGAGTACGGTGCCCTGCGGCGTGAACGCTCTGAGCGTCAAACTCGCGCCTCTTTATCCCACCAATGCGAATGCCAACACAGACGGCGTCAATAACGCCCAGCTGAACATCGGATTGCCAAACAAGAACCGCAACGACAATTTTGTCATCAAGGCTGACCACCACTTCAACGAGCGCAACAGCCTGACGGCTCGCTACTTTTTCGGTGACAGCCTGCAGACGGAGCTCGACATCCCCGTCCTGCGCGCGGAATGGGAATCGCAATCGAAACTCCGCGCGCAGGTGTTTGGGCTCAGCTACAACTTTATTCCCAATGCCCGCTGGGTGAACGAGGCCCGCTTCGGCTATGTCCGTTTCTGGCAGACCATCTTGACTGCGGATCACGCCGCGAATCCCGTGACGGTGTACGGGATCAATACCGGCGTGACCGCGCCCGTCAATTTCGGCTTGCCGGAGATCGATGTAAAGGGCTTTAATCAGCTGGGCGGGAATCACGGCTGGCCGCTGCTCACTACGCCGAATCGGACGCTTCAGTGGGTCGACAATGTATCTTATACGCGAGGAAAGCATACGTTTAGATTCGGCGGCGAATTCCGCCATGGGAGCACCGACAACATTCGCGACCGTTACGGGAAAGGACGTATCCAGTTTTCCGGCAAGGAGCTATCAACCTTGTGCGGCAATTGTCTTGGCACAGATGCAAGCGGGAATCCAATTCAGAGCACGCCTTTGGAAGATTTTATCGCGGGTCTGCCACGAGGAACGGAAACCGGAAAGACTGGGGGCCGCATTTTTGTCGGTAATTCCTCTCGCCATGTCTCCCTGAATTCGTTCGGGGCTTTCTTGCAGGATGATTGGCGAGTGACACCGCGACTCACTGTGAATGCGGGCGTGCGCTATGACCTGAATACGGTTATAAAGGAGAGTCAGGACCGGCTGGCGAACTTTGACCCTACGAATGGTATCCAACAAGTCGGTCATGGGATCAGCGCGCCCTACAATGGTGACCACAATAACTTCGCACCTCGCTTGGGCATTTCCTGGGATCCGGGAAGCAAAGGGAAAACCGTTGTCCGCGCTGGCGGCAGCGTGATCTACGAGATTCCGCATCTCTCCATTTTCCTCGGCCAGAACGGCGTGGAAAATGCTTCGACGGCAGGGCTAAATGTGATCCCAACAGCGCCTTCAACTGGTATCCCTGGCGCGAACGGCACGATTGCTGCCTCCGCTGTCAATGTGGGTGGCTCGAGCTTGAACTGGTCGCTTGCCGGACCTGTCTTCAATACCACTATCGATTGCACGGCAACTCCCTGCGACATACTCGGTGTAACGAAAAATCTGCGGACGCCCTATGTGCTCTCCTGGAACCTCAACGTCCAGCAGGCGCTGACCTCGACGACCTCCCTTCAAGTGGGCTACGTCGGAAATCGTGGCGTGAAGCTCTACGGGGTGCGAGACATTAACCAGGTAAATCCCAATTCTCCCGCGGAGATTGCTTGCGGGAATTGCGAGCAAGCCGGTCGCCCGTTCAACACTCAATTTCCGTACCTGGAGTTCATCAACTTCCTCGATAACGGCTACACCTCCATCTATCACGGACTCCAAGCCACCTTGACGCAAAGGGCATGGAAAGGTGTGAACTTTGTGATAGGTTACACCTACGCGCACGCGATTGACGATGTTTCGCTTAATCGCGCGCAACAGCCCCAAGACAGCACGCGTCCTGGTCTCGAGCGTGCCAACAGTGACAACGACGTGCGGCACCGCCTCACACTGGCGCTCACATACGAGTTGCCTTCGAGGGCAGGATATGGGCATCTCCTCGAAGGCTGGCAGGCTAATTCCATTGTCACGATCCAAGGCGGCCTACCTTGGAATCTTATCGACGGGAACATCAGCGGAAGCGACATCAGCGGCACCGGGGAATTCGCCGACCGCTGGAATATCACCGGCGATCCAGGGAATTTCAAACCCTCAATTTTCGGAATTCCGTTCGTTAGTCAGGGTTTGTTCACCGTCGACGCGAACGGCCATGTGACCGGTGGAACGGACGCTCCTTCCAATCGATGCTTTGCGGTTGCGGGCAACCAGGGTGCAAAGGACCAATTAGCCAACCTGGGATGCTACGTGGAGGGATCCTCGGTGCTCACTCCGCCGGCATTCGGCACTTTCGGGAATGCCGGGCGGAATCCGTTCCGCGGCCCACGCCTTGACAACTTGGATTTCTCGATTGTCAAGAACACCAAGCTGACCGAACGTGTAAGCTTCCAGTTGCGTGGGGAGTTCTTTAATGTCCTGAATCATCCCCACTTTGCCAATCCCAATACGCAGGGATTCGTCGATCCGTCCGATCCGTCCACGTTTGGATTCATCTTCGCCACGCCAGACGTCGCGGCGGCAAATCCGGTGATCGGCACCGGCGGTCCCCGGAATATCCAGATCGGATTGAAGTTCCGGTTCTAGCTGAAAAAATTCACCCCCAAGAAAAAACAGGCCGGATCGCAAGATCCGGCCTGTTTTTTTAGGCGTGAATTCAGTTCGATTCTTATTGATTGTTTACGGGTCTTGCCTGTAGATCTTTCCTTCCTTCATTACAAATTTTACGTTTTCAAGAAGCCGGATGTTTTCGAGAGGATCTCCCAAGACCGCGATAATGTCGCCGTACTTCCCAGGCTGCAAGGAGCCGAGGAGATTTGACTTTCCGAGCAGATCGGCGGCGTTGCTGGTGGCGGATTGGATGGCTTGCATCGGTGTCATGCCGTATTTCACCATGAACGCGAATTGGCGGGCATTGGTGCCATGCGGGCAGACGCCTGCATCCGTGCCAAAAGACATCTTCACGCCGGCGCGAAGGGCCTTCGTGAAGTTGCGGCGCTGAATCTCGCCCAGGTCACGGTCGTGCACAAGAAAATCCGCGGGCGTCTTATTTTCCTTGGCCGCGTCTTGAATGCATTCCTCATCGTAGATATCCATGTCTAGGTAAGTGCCGTGTTCCTTCGCGAGAGCGATGCCTTCGTCGTCAATCAGCGTGGCGTGTTCGATCGAAGCGGCTCCCGCGCGGATGGCGTTCTTGATCCCCTCGGCGGCGTGCGCATGTGCCTCGACGCGCAGCCCAAAATTGCGGGCTTCGTCCACCGCGGCCTGCAGCTCTTCTGGCGTGAACTCAATCGATTTTGGATTGCTTCCATGGGTGAGCACGGCGCCGGTAGAGAGAATCTTGATGTGATCGGCGCCACGATGCGCAAGCAGACGAACTTTTTGCCGTACCTCCCACGGACTGTTCGCTTCGCCGTAGTGCAAATCCCAAGGCAGCTGAATGTCCGGCGCGAGACCAGTCATCGCGCCTGCGCCCTCGCTGATCGTGATGTATGCGCCGGCAACGAACATGCGCGGCCCAATCACAATCCCGTTGGCGATGGCATCGCGCAGAGCGACGTCGTTGAAAGCGCGATAGACGCCGACATCGCGCACGGTGGTGAATCCCGCAAGCAGCGTCACGCGAGCGTTTGGGATGGCCGCGTAAGCGGTTTCGGCAGAGGTTCTTTGCAGGACATGGAGAGGCTCGGCGTCGCCCGTGTCGGCGAGATGCGTATGACAATCAATCAGCCCGGGCAGTACTGTCATTTTCGAGAGATCGATCACCGTCGCCCCGGCGGGAACGGCTAAATTCTCGCCGACCGCCTCAATCTTGCCGCCACGCACCACTATCATCTGATTCGTTTGCAATCGGCCGGCATCCACGTTCACAAGCTTTCCAGCGCGAATAACGATAACTTGTGAGGCGGGAACTGTCTGTTGGGCGGGGGAAACTCCTGCAGAAACAATCAGCAACAAAACAAGGCAGGCGGGTTGCTTAGGCACATAAGTCCTTTCGAGGTGTGCGATGCAGACCAGACTCTGAGCACTATTACAGATAAAGTTAGCGCATCATACTCTTCCGCAGAGCTTACTTCAATTTGGAGAACTCTCATTCACGTACGCAAAAAAAGTCCCCGGACGGAGACTTCCGGGGACTCGCGGGCTGGGACTGTTGGCAAATGCTAGAGCATCTGCCGCAAAACGTATTGCAGGATGCCACCGTGATGGTAGTAGGAGACTTCCTCCGGCGTATCCGCGCGCGCGATGGCCGTAAAGGTTTTTATCTTCCCGTCCACCGACTTAGC
>WNFA01006174.1_pt1 | contig 11502 bp, 13 predicted proteins | sample 5400481 | NCBI WGS metagenome assembly WNFA01 (sample SAMN13153340, study PRJNA577476) | soil metagenome | isolation source: 120 cm saprolite under Douglas fir tree site 2 hole 1 replicate 2 | place: USA:California | collected 2015-04-18
AGTCCACGAATTTCTTGCGCAGGTCGCTGAACTGCTCGTTGGCGGCGTACGCGGGAACCGACTGCGGCAGGAACTGGTACTTAATCTGCGTCTCGAGCAGCGGGCGCACCTGCTTGGAAGTGTAGCCGCGCGTCGCGAGTGCCGATTCCATCATGATGCGGGCATGCTGGAGCACCTCGTCGCGCGCGTTCTGCCGCAGCAGGTCGAGCGATACATAGGCTGCAATGGCCAGGCCGACCAGGAAAATTGCCAGAAAGACGATGTTGAACTTGATGATCAGTCTCACGACTGTTTCCTCCTATTGTTGCGTGCCGGATTGCCCACTCTTCTGGTCGTTTGGGCCCTTCTGTTCGTACTTCTCCGGGAACAGCACCCTGTCCCATTCCGGGTGTTCCCGCAGATTTTCGATCAGCTTGCGGCGAAACTCGGAATCCTTGGATCGAATCTCGAACCGTTTCACGAAATTTCTCTTGATCGAGGGGCCCGCTTTCAGCCAGGCTTCGACCTCGGCGTACGTCACCTCGTGTTCGCGCTTGGGCTCGGACCTTCTGTTCTTGAACCGGTCGAGCAACACCGGCAGGTCGTCCCGAAAATGCCGCGGCATGTTCTTTATGAACTCCGCCGAGGGGCGCGGGCCGAGGGTTGCCGGCTGCTCGCCCCTGCGGACGATGAACTCGCCGCCTTTCGCGTCGCGCGCGATTCTCTGCACGCCTTTCCTTCCGATTTCGGAAAATCTCACCGCGCCGGATTCGATGTATATGTCGGTGGAGCCGTCGCCGGCATTCAGAACCGCGGTCGCTTCGCCGGCCGTGATCTCGGCGCGCGGCGTGAGGTAGCGGTACTGTGCGCCTTTGCTGGATTTTTTCTGGGTAAACTTTGCCCAGCCGGACAGCACCGCGATCTCCGACTGGCCGCGCGCTCCCGACGCGATGTTCGTCAGCATGGCGCGCGCGCCCTGGCTGAGATTGAGGATGGCGCCGTCCTGGAACTCTATTTGCGCCTGCCCCTTGGGGTCGATCGACAATATATCCCCGTCTCCCAGCCTCACGCCCTGGGCGGCGGCGTAGAGCGTCGTGCCCCGGATGAGTTCAACGCTCCCTTCGACCAGCGTCAGGGTGCCCGCAGTTTGAGCAAATGTGGAAGCACTGGCTCCCAATAGGATCGATGCGAAACAAGATCCCAGCACCCCCCGGCCCCACCCGCGCATGTCCCCCCCGACGTCGCAGTTTCTAGAGGCCATTCTAGAGCAGACGGCAACGAGCACTCAAGTACGACCAAGGTCAGAGCGATAGCGTATTTTCCTAGCCTTTTGGCTTATACTTTGCGCGGCCGCCAGAATGGCTCACCCGTCCGATGGAGAAGAAGCCCGTAAATCTCGCGGTTCTGTTCGCCGACATCACCGGAAGCACGCGCCTGTACGAGAAACTCGGCAACGCACGAGCGCTCGAGTGCGTCGGGTTGTGCCTCAATATCATGCGCGAATCGGCGCTCGGTTGCGGGGGCCGGGTGGTTCAGACAATCGGCGACGAGGTCTTGTGCGTGTTTCCGTCCGCCTTGGCGGCGACCCAGGCCGCCACCGAGATGCAGTCGCGGGTGGAGATGCAGGAACCCGTATCCGGGCAGCGCCTTCAGATCCACATCGGGTTGCAATTCGGTCCGGTGCTGGAGGAGGGACAGGACGTGTTCGGCGATTGCGTCAACGTGGCGGCTCGAATGGTGAAGTTGGCCAAGCCCTCTCAGATCATCGCCGGCGGCGAGTGCGTGGAGGCATTGAGCAAATCGATCAGGGATCAGACCCGTTCCCTCGACAAGCTTCCCGTCAAAGGGAGAGAACAGGAAGTCGATGTCTACGAGATCCTATGGAGGCAGAGCGAGGAATTGACCTTCATGGCGAGTCGGGCGCCCGGCCCGCCGACGCAGCCTCAGGCGCGGCTGTGCCTGAGGCACGGCGGGAAGGAAATCATTCTGGGCCCCGGCCGCGAGCTGATAACGCTCGGCCGGGAGAGCTCGAGCGACGTCGTCATAGCGGACCGCAAAGCGTCTCGCGAGCACGCGCGGATTGAACTTCGCCGCGACAAGTTCGTTCTGGTCGATGTCAGCTCCAACGGCACTTATGTCACGTTTCACGGCGAGTCCGAAATGGCCGTAAAGCGCGAGGAGGTCCTTCTGCGCGGCCGCGGATCGATCAGCTTCGGGCATCCCTACAGCACCGATCCGACGGAGGTGGCGGCGTTCGAAATACAGGCTCCGACCTGAACCTACCTGACGCGGTTCGCGAACATTCCGTTGAGGAGCTCTCCTACGGACCGGAGACTCTCAGCGGCGCGGCAAATGACGTCGGCTACGAAGTCCGCGTCGTGCATGTGTTCCTTGGCGATCTGCCGGTCGCTTTCGCTCACCCGGATGCTGTCGATGCGATGATCCATGCTGGAGTACGCGTTGGCGTTCTTGATCATGTCTGTGCTCCTTGTCTCTTTGCGTTTCCGGTTTGCCCGGCCCGTGCAGAACCTTTGTTTGCACGGTAACCAGCTTAGGTCTAGCGAGAGACAGGCACAGTGAACCCTTCCACCGCCCCATTGTGGAATATGCACATTCTGCGGGGAAAGCGCACCCGGTCGGGGGGCGCCAGGGCAGGTCACGCCGCGCGGCGATATTCGTGCGAACCCTCGAGCGCGCCGGCGAGCTCGACGAGGCTCGCGACGTTGTGCACCGGCAGGAATTCGTCCACGTGCGGCAGCATCGCGCGCACGCCGGCCGGCCGCGCCTCGAACCCCTGGTAGCGCAGCAGCGGATTCAGCCAGATGAGCTTTCTGCACGACTTGTGCAGGCGCTCCATCTCCCTCGCAAGTCCTTCGCCGACGTCGCCGTCCAGGCCGTCGGAGATCATCAGCACGACTGCGTTTTGTCCCAGCACTCGGCGCGACCAGCGCAGGTTGAATTCCCGCAGGCAATTGCCGATGCGCGTCCCGCCCGACCAGTCGGCGATCGCATCAGACACCCCGCCCATCGCGACGTCTACGTCGCGATGGCGCAGGTAGCGGCTGATGTTGGTCAGCCGCGTGCCGAAGACGAAGCTCGTCACGCGGTCGCGGTCGTTGGTGATCGCGTGCAGGAAGTGGAGAAACATGCGCGAGTAGCGGTTCATCGAGCCTGAAACGTCGCACAGGACCACGAGCGGCGGATGGCGCCGCTGGGGCGAGCGCCGCCTGAGCGGGATGATCTTTGCGCCGTTCCTCAAGCTCGCGCGCAGGCTCGCGCGCAGGTCGACTCGCGCGCCGCGGAGGTCGGCCTCGAAGCGCCGGGTACGGATCTCCGGGATCGGCAGGCGCAGGTTCGCGAGCATTTTTTTCGCCTGCAATATTTCCTCGCTCGTCATCGTTTCGAAGTCGGCGTGCTGCAGCACTTCCCGGGACGAAAAGCTGAACGTCGCATCGAGCTCGGTTTCCTGCGGCGGCTCCGTGGGGGTTTCCTTGGGCTTTTTCGGCTTCGGATAAAGCGCGTCGGCGACGCGATTGGACGCCGAAGGCTCCTCGTTGCGGCCCTGGCGTCCGTAGACCTGCGGCAGGAACATCGCCATGACGCGCTCGAGGAGCTGCGGGTCGCGCCAGAAGATGTGGAAGGCCTGGTCGTAGATCTCGAACTGCTCGCGGCGGTCGAGGAACACGCTCGCGAGCGTCCAATAGAAGTCGTCGCGCCGCTCGACTCCCGCGACCTCCACCGCGCGCACCGCATCGAGCACGCGGTCCGGCCCGATCGGCAGACCCGCAGCGCGCAGCACGCGTGCGAAGTGCATCACGTTCTCCGCGAGGCGGCCGCCCGCTGTCATTTTCCGGTCGACTCGCGCAGCTCGGTGTCGATCACCACGCTCACGCTTTTGGCGCCGACGCTGATCGGTGCGCTCAAGCCTTGAAGGTCGCCCGGCTGTGGGCTCGCATTGGCGGATTTGGAGACGCGCGCGCCGACGATCACTCGCGGGAAGGCGGAGAGCTTCATCTGCGGCGCCATCGCCATGGAGTCGTCGAGGGTGAACTGGACCGGAAGATCGCTTGCCCGCTTGCGCAGGATCGCGAGCGGCATGCGCGGGCCTTCGGCCGCCCGGGCGAAGATAAAAACGGTGTCGCCGGGGGCGATCTTTCCGGCGAGCTCCGGGGCGAGCGTGACCACGCCGCTCACCCGGCTGCCACCTTGTGCTTTCGCAGGTTTGGCGACTTGCGCTTTTCCGCCCGCAGAGCCGGCCGCAGAGCGCGCTTCCGCGATACTCGCCCGCACCCTTTGAACCATGTCGGACTCCGCCGGGAGAAGCTCGAGCACTCGTTCCCAATGGCGTATCGCAGCGGCTTGATCGCCCCGGTTGAAAGCGGCGGTGCCGGCGAGGAGCAGCGCCTTCACGTTATTGGGGTCGATGGTGAGCGCGCGAAGCAGGATTTTCTCCGGCTCGCCCTGGAGCGTCCTGCCCTGCGCCATTGCGAGCGCGTCCGCGTAATCCGCGAGGAGCTGCGCATCGCCAGGCGTGCGCGCCGCCGCCTTGGCGTAGGCCTGGCTCGATTCCCCGAAGCGGCCCAGCACCGCGTACGAACGGCCCAGCATCGTCCAGCCCTCGGCGTCCTCGGGATTTTCCTTCAGGCGCGCCGCCAGCCGCGAGACCATCGCCTCGAATTGTTGCGCGCTCACCCCGTGCGCATTTGCGCCCTCGGCGGTCCGCGGCAAGAGGGCACGGGGATTGCCGACTGCCACGTAGACGGCGATCGCGCAAATCGGCACGGCCAGACCCAGTGCGAGCGCAGCGGCGCGCGTGTGTCGCTGGGGTTGCGCCGGGGCGCCGCCCTTGCCGACGTCGGCCAGCAACCGCGATTCGATCTCGCCGCGCGCTTTTTCATGCTGGTCCGGGGCGAGTGTTCCGGCGCGCAGGTCGGCTTCGAGCTCGCGCAGTTGATCGCGGTATACCGCGACATTGACGGCATCGCGCGTTGCGCCCTCGCGCAAGCGGCGACGCAGCAGAGGCGGCACGAGGAAAAGCAAAGCGCCGGCGACGAGCGCAGCACCGAGGACGACGAAGGCGATCACCGGCGCTCCGCCTCGTTTCCGGCAAGGAGCTCCGCCGCGCGTTTGTGCTCGGAAGCCGTCACTTCGAAGTCTTGCGCCGGTCGCCGGCGCAAGACGCGGCGGAGCATGACGACGAACCCGCCCACAAGCAGTAGCAGCGGTCCGAACCACAAGAGCACCGTCGTGAGCTTGAGCGGCGGACGATACAGGACGAAGTCGCCGTAGCGGGCGACCATGTAGTCGACGATTTGATTGTCGCTTTCCCCTTGCCGCATCTTTTCCCGGACTTGGTTTCGGAGGTCTTCTGCGAGCGGTGCGTTCGAGTCGGCGAGGGTCTGGTTCTGGCATACGAGGCAGCGCAGCTCGGAGGCGAGCGTCATGACCCTCTGTTCAAGCGCCGGATCCGCCGCTGCCGGGGCGGCTTCCTTCGCGAACACCCACGGAGTCGTCGCGGCAAGAAGCAGGAACGGAAGAACCCTAAGCACGGCCGAGCTCTTGCACCAGGGGCAGCACCTTGTCCTTGACGATCTCGTGTGTGAGCGGGCCGATGCGCTTGTAGCGGATGACCCCGAGCTTGTCGATCACGTAGGTCTCGGGCACGCCGTAGACGCCGTAGTCGATGCCGACCTTGCCGTCGAAGTCGTAGATCGAGAGCCTGTAGGGATCGCCCATGCCTTTCAGCCACGCCAGGCCGTCTTCGCGCTTGTCCTTGTAGTTGAGCCCGTAGAGCGGCACGGCGCCGCTCGCAGCGAGGTCGAGGAGCACCGGGTGCTCTTCGCGGCAGCTGACGCACCAGGAGGCCCAGACGTTGAGGACCCAGACCTTGCCGAGCATGTCCTTTTCCGTGAAGGTCTTCGCCGTCTCGTGCAGCTGCGGCAGCTCGAAATGCGGCGCCGGCTTGCCGATGAGCGGCGAGGGCACTTCGCGCGGATTGAGCGTGAGACCGACCCCGAGCAAAGCGACCAGGGCCACGAAGATGGCCAAAGGAAGAATGAAGCGATTCACGATTGCTTTCCGAAAGAGGCGACTATCGCGCAGCCTGCGCCGCCGCGTACGGCTCCTGCCGCTTCGCCGCTACCCTGTAGCGGCGGTCGCTTGCGGCAAGCGCGCCGCCCAGCGCCATCAACAGGCACCCGCCCCAGATCCAGTCGATGAAGGGCTTGTGCTGGACCCGAACGATCCAGGCCGTCGCGCTCACGGAATCGCCGAGCGAAACGTACAAGTCGCGCGTGAAACCGGGATCGATCGCGGCCTCGGTCATCGGCATGTTCTGCACCGTGTAGATGCGTTTCTCGGGATAAAGGGTCGTGACTGGACGGCCGTTCCGGTTGACTTGGATTTGGGCGCGGGCGGCGACGTAGTTCGGACCCTGCACGTCTCTCACGCCGTCGAGGCGGAACGTGTAGCCGCCGAGCTCGACGATGTCGCCCGGTTCCATGCGCACGTCGCGCTCGCTGTCGTAGCCCTTCACCAGCGTCACTCCGGTGACGAATACGGCCACGCCGAAGTGCGCGAGCAGCATGCCGTAAGTCGCGCGGGGCGTGTTGCGCAGTCGCGCCCACGCGCTCGCTCCGTTCGCCGCGTTCCCGACCTTTTCGTACAACTGAACCACGCCGCTCGCGGCGACCCATGCCGCGAGGAGGATGCCGAAGGCGACCAGAGGGCTCCAGCGCCCCATCGCAAACGGAATTGCGAGCGCTGCGACCAGGCTTGCTGCGAAAGCCCAGCGCAGACGCGCGGCGATATCGGGAAGATTCGCCTTTTTCCAGCGCGCCAGCGGTCCGATTCCCATGAGAAAGAGCGCCGGCGCCATCAGCGGCACGAACACGGTTTCGAAGTACGGCGGTCCGACGGAGATCTTGCCCAGGCCCGACGCGTCGAGCGCGAGCGGATACAAGGTTCCGAGCAACACCGAGCCGGCTGCCGCGGCGAACATCACGTTGTTCGCGAGCAGCATCGATTCGCGCGAAAGCGGCTCGAATCCTCCGCCCAGGCCGATTCGGGGCGCGCGCCACACGTAGAGGAGCAGAGATCCGCCGATCACCACGACGAGCAGCACGAGTATGAAGACACCCCGCGCGGGGTCTGTCGCAAAGGCATGCACCGAGGTCAGGACACCGGAGCGCACCAGGAACGTCCCGAGCAGGGAGAGGGAGAAGGCCAGGATCGCGAGCAGCACGGTCCAGCTTCGGAAGGCCCCGCGCTTTTCGGTGACCGCAAGGGAATGGATGAGGGCAGTCCCCACAAGCCAGGGCATAAAGGAGGCGTTCTCGACCGGATCCCAGAACCACCACCCGCCCCAGCCGAGCTCGTAGTACGCCCAGCCGCTGCCGAGCGCGATGCCTACGGTGAGAAATGCCCATGCCGCGGTCGTCCATGGGCGCGACCAGCGCGCCCAAGCCGCGTCGAGCCGGCCGCTTATGAGGGCTGCGACGGCGAAAGAGAACGCGATGGAAAAGCCGACGTAACCCATGTAGAGCATCGGCGGGTGCAGCACCATTCCCGGATCCTGCAGCAGGGGATTCAAGTCGCGTCCGTCGGCGGGCGCCGGGAAGACTCGCACGAAAGGGTTCGAGGTAAACAGGATGAATAGGAGGAACCCCGTGCTGACCAGGCCCATCACCCCGAGAACGCGGGCCACCATCTCCTCGGGCAGGTGGCGGCTGAAGAGCGTGACTCCGACCGTCCATACCGAGAGCATCAGGATCCAAAGGAGCATCGAGCCCTCGTGCCCGCCCCATACGCCGGAGACGCGGTAGGCGAGCGGCAGCGCGGAGTTGGAATTGGAAGCGACGTAGACGACGGTGAAATCGTTGGCCACGAAGGCGTAAGTGAGGCAGCCGAAGGCGATCGCAATGAACGCAAACTGGCCGCGTGCGGCGGGCCGAGTCGCGCCCATCCACGAGCCATCGCCGCGGGCCGCACCTGCGAGCCCGAGCGAGGCTTGGGCGAGCGCAAGGCACAGCGCGAGCGCGAGCGCGAGTTGACCGATTTCAGGGATCATTTGCGTCCGGCGCCCTGCACGAGGGTGTGCGCCGCCTTTTCGTTGATGGACTGTGCCTGCTTGATCGCATCCGCCGCCGCGGGGGGCATGTAGTTCTCGTCGTGCTTTGCGAGCACCTCGCTCGCGTAGAAAACGCCGTCCGCGCCGAGCTTCCCTTGAGTCACCACGCCTTTGCCCTCGCGGAACAGATCCGGCAGGAGGCCGCGGTAGACGACCGGGATGCTCTTCGCCGTGTCGGTGACGACGAATTGCACGGTGATGCCGTCCGGCTGGCGCTTCACGCTTCCCGTGGTGACCATGCCGCCGACGCGGAACGAGCGTCCTTGCGGCACCTCCTTCGCTGCCACCTGGCTCGGAGTGAAAAAGAACACCAGATTCTCCTGGAACGCGGCGAGCACGAAGGCGGCCGTCACGCCCAGCGCGACGAGGCCGCCCGCGATCATCGCAAGCCGTTTCTGCCTGGGCTTCATCGCTCGCCTGGTGAGGTAGCGTGGAGACGAAGGCGCACGAAGGCGCTGCGCTTGCGCAACGCGAGCAGCGCGATTTCCGCCGTCACGAGACCGAACGTCACGAGGTAGGATCCCCAAACATAGAATCCATAGCCGCCCATTGCAAGGAAATTATCCCAGCTGCCCCAGTTCATGCAGACCCTCTCGCGTATTCGACCGCCCACTCGCTCGCGCGTTCGCGCTCGAGCATGATGCAGCGCGCCCGCATCAGTGCCGCTGCGATGCTGTAGAACCAGAAGCCGAATACCATCACGACCATCCCGGTCAGCATCGTTGCCGCCATGGTCGGGGCCTTGGTGAGACTCACCGACGCGCCCTGGTGCAGCGTGTTCCACCACTTGACCGAAAAGTAGATGATCGGGATGTTCACGACGCCGACCAGGGCCAGCACGGCCCCGGCCTTGTCGGCGCGGCGGGGATCGTCGATCGCCGCTTGCAGAGCCATGAAGCCGAAATAGAGGAACAGCAGGATCAGCTCCGAAGTCAGCCGCGCGTCCCACACCCACCAAGTGCCCCAGGTGGGCTTTCCCCAGAAAGAGCCGGTCCAGAGCGCGACGAAAGTGAACAAGGCGCCCGTTGGCGCGATCGCGCTCGCCATCATGCCCGACAGTCGCGTATTGAATGCGAGTCCCCACCCGGCCCAGAACGCCATGACGAGATACAGGAACATCGACATCCAGGCCGCAGGAACGTGGATGAAGATGATCCGATAGGCTTCGCCCTGCTGGGCATCGGTGGGCGCGCGGAAAAAACCGATGTACAGACCCGCGACGCAGGCGACGAGCGCCAAGGCGCCGAACCACGGCACAAGCTTGCCCGCCAGCGGGAAAAAAGTCTGGGGTGAGGAGTACTTGAACCAGTTCAACTCGCCGCTCCTGTCTCGAGGTTGCAGAACTCCCACCTACGTTAGATGACGGTTGCCGGCCGTTTATTCCGCCGAAATGCGCAGCGCCGCCGCAACCGCCCATGGGGCGAACGCCCCCGCGAACACGAGGAACGCGCCCAGCAGGAGAAGCTGCGGTTGCCCGCCGATGCCGGCTGCCGCTGCTTCGGCGGAGCCCGCTCCGATAATCAGCACCGGGACGTACAAGGGTAGCACCAGCAGCGAAAGCAACGCTCCTCCGCCTCGAAGGCCCAGTGTGAGCGCTGCGCCGATCGCACCGATCAAGCTCAGAACCGGCGTCCCCAAGGCCAAAGATAGCGTGAGTACCCCCAGCAACTCTTGAGGAAAATCAAATTGTAGCGCCAAAACAGGCGAAATCAGGACGAGGGGCAGGCCGGAGACCAGCCAATGGGCGAACACCTTGGCCGCGACGGTCACTCCCAGGGGCGTGGCGCCGAGCAGCATCTGCTCCAGCGTACCGTCGGAGTGGTCGGACGCGAACATCCGCTGCAGGGCCAGCATCGAGGCGAGGAGCGCCGCCACCCAGATGACGCCGGGCGCGATCGTTCGCAGGAGCGCCGGATCCGGTCCGATTCCGAGAGGAAAGAGGCCTGCGTCGCGCCGCGAGCAAAAGGTCGCGGTGAATCACGCATCGCAGCGCCGCCAGCATGTCAGCTCGCCCCGAGATCGATACGCAGCGTTGTGGCGGCCGCGATCCCGGTCTCGAGATGCGTCGTGAGAACCACCGCGGCGCCCCGGGCGAGGTGCTCCGCGATCAAATTCCGCACACGCTCCACAGCCGCGGCGTCGAGCGCCGCAAACGGCTCATCCAGGATCCACAGCGGCATCCCGTCACTCAGGGCCAGGCGCGCGAGCGCCGCGCGCCGCCGCTGCCCCTGCGACAGCACCCGCGCGGGCAGGTTCTCGCAGCCGGCAAGCCCGAGCCGGGCGAGCGCCTCGCCGATCCGCGCGGGCTGCACCCGAATGCCGGCGAGCGTGCACGCAACGCGCAGATTCTCGGCCGAGGTCAGGTCATCCTTTATCGCGTTGGCGTGTCCGATGTAGACGAGCTGCCGCCAGAATTCCTCCTGCAGCCGCCGGATATTCTCGCCCGCCCAGCGTACTTCGCCGCGGGTCGGCTCGAGCAGCGCGCATGCGATTCGCAGGAGGCTCGTCTTGCCCGAGCCGTTGGGTCCTCCGATGCGGAGCAGCTCGCCGCCGCGTAAAGTGAAGTTCAGGCCACTGAACAAGCTGCGCTCGCCGCGCGCGCAGTGAAGATCGATCGCTTCGAGCGAGGCGTTTCCCGTTTTTTCCACCGCAGCGATCTAGGCGGCGGCGAGCTCCGCCCTGACCTCGGCGAGCAGGCGCTCGGCATCGCTGCCGCGCACGCGAGTGATGTCGTCCTGGTACTTGAGCAGGGCACCGAGAGTGTCGTTGACGGTCTGGGGGTCGAGCGTCATCTTGTCCAGGGCGACCAGCGCCTTCGACCAGTCGATCGTCTCGGCGACGCCGGGTAGCTTGAACAGGTCCATCTTGCGCAGGCGCTGCACGAAGGCCACGACTTCGCGCGAAAGGTTTTCGGAGGCCTCCGGGGCTTTGCGCTTGAGGATTTCGAGCTCTCGCGCAGCGTCCGGATAGTCCACCCAGTGGTAGAAGCAGCGCCGCTTGATGGCATCGTGGATCTCGCGGGTGCGGTTGGAAGTGAGCACGACAATCGGCGGCTCCGTCGCTCTCACCGTGCCGATCTCGGGAATAGTGATCTGGAAATCCGACAGAACTTCCAAAAGATAAGCTTCGAACGGCTCGTCGGTGCGGTCCAGTTCGTCGATCAGCAACACGGGCGCCGCGCCTTTCTCGCCTTCGAGCGCCTGCATCAGCGGCCGCTTGATGAGGAAGCGCTCGGAGAAAATGTCTTTGGCGACCGCGTCCCGGGAAGCCCCTTCCGTTTCGGCCAGCCTGATCTCGATCATCTGGCGCGAATAGTTCCACTCGTATACGGCGGAGGCGATGTCGAGGCCCTCGTAGCACTGCAGGCGTACGAGCGGGCGGCCGAGGCTGCCGGC
>WNFA01007882.1_pt1 | contig 11500 bp, 8 predicted proteins | sample 5400481 | NCBI WGS metagenome assembly WNFA01 (sample SAMN13153340, study PRJNA577476) | soil metagenome | isolation source: 120 cm saprolite under Douglas fir tree site 2 hole 1 replicate 2 | place: USA:California | collected 2015-04-18
CGGCTGGAGACCCTCTTCGACCTGGCCAGCCGCCTCGACGGCTACCCCCGCCACCTGGCCCTGCATCCCTCGGGGGTGATCCTCTCCGACGACGCCCTCCCCGACCTCATGCCGATGCAGCACTCCTACGAGGGCTTCCTCGTCTCCCAGTTCGACAAGGACGACGTCGATGCCCTGGGGCTCGCCAAGCTCGACGTCCTCGGGGTGCGGATGTTCTCGACCATCGCCCACACCCTGGACGAGGTCGAGCGCATCCACGGCGCCCGCCCCGACATCGACAACGCCGCCCGGGACGACCCCGCCACCTTCGAACTCATCCGGGACTCCGCGACGATGGGGTGCTTCCAGATCGAGTCCCCCGGCCAGCGCGAGCTGCTCGGCAAGTTCCAGCCGGACCGCTTCGAAGACCTGATCATCGACATCTCGTTGTTCCGCCCCGGCCCGGTGAAGTCGGACATGGTCCGCCCGTTCCTCGAGCGCCGGATGGGCCTGGAGCCCACCACCTACCCCCATCCCTCCCTGCGGGGGATCCTCGCCGAGACCAACGGCGTCGTCGTCTACCACGAGCAGGTGATGCGGGTGATCGCGACGCTGACCGGGTGCGACCTGGGGGAGGCCGACCGCATCCGCCGCCTCCTCGACGACTCGGTTGCCACCGACAAGATCGGCGCCTGGCTCGTCGCCCAGGCCCTCGAGCGGGGTTGGGACCGGACTGCCGCCGACAAGATCTGGCACGAGTTGCTGCAGTTCGCCTCCTTCGGGTTCTGCAAGGCCCACGCCGCCGCCTTCGCCGTGCCCACCTACCAGTCGGCCTGGCTGAAGGCTCACTTCCCCGCCGAGTTCTACGCCGGGGTGCTCACCCACGACCCCGGCATGTACCCCCGCCGGGCGATCCTCGCCGACGCCCGTGCCACCGGGGTACCGATCCTGCCCGTCGACGTGAACGCCTCGGCGGCCGACTACCGGGTCGAGGCCCCGAAGGTGGGGGAACCTACCGCCCTGCGGCTGGGCCTCCAGGACGTGAAAGGCATCTCGGCAGCCGAGATCGCCGCCATCATCGCCGGCCGCCCGTGGCGGGATTTCGGCGGCTTCTGCCGCCGGGCGGAGGTCTCCCGGCCCGTCACCGAGGGCCTGGTGCACTGCGGGGCGTTCGACTCGATCAAGGGCAGGCGGACCCGCCGGGAGCTGTGGTGGGAGGTCGAGGAGAGCTGGTCGGTGCGGGCCCGGGAGCGCGCGGAGCAGCTCTGTCTCCCCCTCACCGAGCCCGAGCAGGTCCGGCTTCCCGGGCTGGAGGACTACAGCCACCGGGAGCGGGTCGAGGCCGAGTTGGAGGTCCTGGGCCTCGATGTCTCCGGCCACCTGATCGAGTTCTACGCCGATGAGCTCACGGCGCTGGGGTGGACGCCCGCCTCCGAGCTGCGGACCCGGCGGGGCAACACCAAGGTGGTGGTCGCCGGGGTGAAGGTTGCCACCCAGACGCCGCCGATCCGCTCCGGCAAGCGGGTGATCTTCCTCACCCTCGACGACGGGACGGGCCACGCCGACATCGCCCTGTTCGAGGAGGCCCAGTCCCACTATGCCCGGTGCGTCTTCGACGGGTGGATACTCGCCGTGAGGGGAACGCTGCGCCGGACGGGCGTGAAGGGGGTGTCAGTGCTGGGGGAGGAGGTGATCGACCTGGCCAAGTTGAAAGGTTCCTCGCCGGTCGTGCCGCCCGCAATGAAGATCTGGCACTCGAGCCCCGGCTCCGCAGGCCGGTGATTTTGTACGCTAACACCGAGCCGATGAAGGCACACGCTCGACCGAAGGGCAGCGGGTGCAGACTCGGGGGCGACTCGACCGGCCCTACGAGCGCCCGGCGCGCGGAGGCCAAGCCGGTCGGCTGTTCTCGGAGCCCCCGAGGCTGCATCCGATGACCAAACCGGACGGTGTTTGGGCCACGCCCGTTCTGCATGCGGATCTCGATGCGTTCTATGCCTCGGTCGAGGTGATCAAGGATCCGGCGCTTCGGGGCAAGCCGGTCATCGTCGGCGGGACGTCGTCCCGGGGGGTCGTGACGTCCGCCTCCTACGAGGCCCGCCGGGCGGGGGTCACGTCTGCCATGCCCACCTCCCGGGCACGGCGGCTGTGCCCGCACGGGATCTACCTGCCGCCCGACTTCGACGCCTACGGGCGCTACTCCAGGCAGGTCCGGGAGGTCTTCGACTCGTTCTCCCCGGTGGTCGAGCCCCTCTCCCTCGACGAGGCCTTTCTCGACCTGCGCGGCGCCACCCGTCTGTGGTCGGGCCCCGAGGCCCTCGGCGAGGCACTCCGCGCCGCCGTGAGGCGGGAGACGGGGCTGGTCGTCTCCGTGGGGCTTGCACCGAACAAGTTCCTCGCCAAGCTGGCCTCCCGGCACGCCAAGCCCGACGGGCTCGTCGTCGTCGCTCCGGACGGCCCCGGAGGGATCGAGGCCTTCCTCCACCCGCTGCCCGCCAGCGACATCTGGGGGGTGGGGGACCGTACCGCCGAGCTGCTGGATCGCCTGGGGCTCAGGACGATCGGCGACGTCGCCGCGGTGCCGGCGGCAACCCTGCAGCGTGCCCTCGGCAACCTCGGCACCCAGCTTGCCAAGCTGGCCGCAGGCGTCGACAGCCGCCCGGTCGTCGGCGACCCGCCCCGCAAGTCCGTGGGGGCGGAGGAGACCTTCGAGCGGGACCTGGTCGCCGAGGCCGAGATCGCCCAGGCGCTGCTGGCCCTGTCCGACCGGGTCTCCTCCCGCCTGCGCGCGCAGGGCATCAGCGGCCAGACCGTGAACGTCAAGGTCCGCTTCGCCAACTTCGTCACCCTCACCAGGGCCAAGACCCTGTCGAGGGAGGTCGACTCCACCGCCCCCATCTACGCAACGGCGCGCCTGCTGTGCGCCAAGGCCATCGACAGCCGCAGCACCAGCCCCAGGGTGCGCCTTCTCGGCGTGTCGGTGTCGCAGTTGGGTGCATGGCCCGCCTCCGAGCAGATCAGCCTCGAGGACCAGCCGCGGTGGTCGGCGGCAGAGGGCGCGCTGGACGAGATCCGACGCCGTTTTGGTGACTCGGCGGTGCAGTTGGGTACGTTGCTGGATTAGAACCAAGAAACACCTTGAGCGGAGGGTCAAGGCGGCCTCCGTCCCCCCGGGAGCGGCCTATAATCTAGGTGCTGGAGGACAGCCGGCCCAAACCAGAGCCAGGCTTCGGCTACGCCTGGAGGGTAACGAAAAACCACATGCCTCTTTCGGAGCACGAACAGAAGATTCTCGAGGAGATCGAGCGCCAGCTCTACGAGCAGGATCCGAAGTTTGCCCGCAATGTGGCCAGCAAGGCCCGCAAGGGCAACTCCGCTCGGAACCTCCGCCGAGGGATTTCCCTGTTCGTCCTCGGGGTGGTGGCGCTGTTCGTCTTCTTTGCCCGGCCGCTGACCCTGGTGGGAGTGGCCGCCTTCCTGCTGATGCTTTCCGGTGCCACTCTGGCCTACAACGGCCTCAAGCGCAGCGGCGAAGAGCGCGCGGCGCGACGGGGCTCGGGGGACTCGGTGGGCAAGCGCATGCGCGACCAGCTCGGCAAGGTCCGGAAGCTGCGCCGGCGCGAGGGCGACTGAACCACCCGGCACAGCGGTAAGCGCCGAGAGCACAACGCTTCTGCTTCACCCTGCCGTGTCCCGGGGGTCAAACGACCGCTTGGACGTCTGCGTTGACCGAACGGAAACTTGAGGATCTCGAATTGTTTCGCGCCCTGGCCGAAAAGCCCAGTTCTTCACTTGCCGCAGGGCGGCTGCTTTGTTAGAAGTGCAAGATCGTCCTGTTCGCACTTCCCTCTTCCCCGGGTGGGGCGCGTGCGGTTCTTGCGGAAAGGGGTCAGGTGGAGGGGTTCACTGTCCTACAGGCTTGTCGCTTTACGAGCTGTACCACACATCAACTCAGATATTGGGATCAGATCGGCCTCGTCAAGCCGAGCATCCAGTCGACGGGTGGGCGCCCAGGTGTTCGGCGGCTCTACTCGTTTCGCGACCTGGTGGCGCTGAAGGTCGTCCGGGCGCTGCTCGACGGCGGGATGTCGCTCCAGCGGGTCCGGAGGGCCTACAAGTACCTGCGAGAAAAGGCGGGGATGGACGAGCACCTGGCAGGGGTCAAGCTGATCACCGACGGCCAGAGCATCTTCCAGGTCGCCACCGAAGACGGGGAGATCCTCGATGCCCTCCGGCAGGGCCAGATGGCGTTCTTCCTCGCGATCGACAAGATCACGGCCAACCTCGACCAGGGCGTGGCCGAGTTCCTGCGTGACCGCGAGGAGTTCGTTCAGACCTTGCGGGCGGCCGAAGGTGCCCTCCTGGAGCGGGGGCGATCGTAGGCATCCTTCCGGGTGCCGGCGGTCCGAGCCGAGGGCCGGGTGTAGAGCGGGCGGGGTGAGAAGGCCAGCCGGGCCTTCCCCCGCCAGTCCGCTCCCTTCCGCAGCCGGGTGCGCAGCGCACGGTTGGCGCCGAGCGCAGCGGTGATCTCCGCCGGGCCGGGTGCCTGCAGCGAGTAGGCGGCCTTCTGGTACGTGTGGGTGAGCGCCATGACATCCGCGGCCCCCGCCGGGGGAAGGGAGAGGCTCTGGGTGACCGAGCGGGCGTACTCGGCTTCGGTCTCCCCCGAGAGGCGGCCCTCGCCGAGGGCGTCCGCGGCGCGCAGGATGAACTCGTCGTAGGCGGCGACCGCCTTCTCGGGGGCGGACCGGGCGGCCCACCCCGGCAGGCGCAGGCGCAGCTCCCGAGCGACGAACAGCAGCACGAGCGCCGCTGCCAGTGCGATCAGCAGGTCATTCGATGCCCGCCGGGCTGCAGTCATCGCGGGGTGCGACGCCTTGCGTGGCGCTGCGGAGTGCGTCGCGTCGGGCTGCGGCCCACCCGGGGTCGCAGAGGGCGCCGCGGACGCCTCCGGCGAGGCCGGGGCCACCTGCGTCGTGGTCACGGGTGCGGGCGCCACCGTGTAGTTGGGGGGCAGGGCGTCGGCCCGGGGCGTCGGCTCGAAGGCCACCCAGCCGATGCCCTGGAAGTACGCCTCGGGCCACGCATGGGCGTTGTGCCCGGTCACCTGGTAGGTGGTGCCAGACGGCGTGACCGTCGGCTGGCCCGGGAGGAAGCCGACGGCCACCCTGGACGGGATGCCGAGCGTCCGGAGCATGACGGCCATGGCACCGGCGAACTGCTGGCAGAAGCCAGACTTTGTGCGCGTGAGGAAGTCATACAGGTAGTTGGTGCTGGACAGGGCATCGACGTGCTCGTCGTAGTTGAACGACCGCAGGTAGCGTTGGATCGCCACGGCCTGGTCGTAGGGGTTGGCGTTCGACCCCACCAGGCTGCGGGTGATCGGTCCGATGAGGGCGATCGTCGGGCCGGGCAGCTGCAGGTCGTCGGGCGAGGGCCCGGAGGACCCGACCCCCGCGGCCGAGAGCTGGAGGCCGGTGGGTTCGGGGGCCGCCGAGACGATGTCATAGGTCGTCCCCGGGTGCAGGGCGCCGACGATCAGCGTCTGGGACGTGGGGTCGACGGAGGACTTGAGCCCGGACACGCGGGTGACCTGGTAGGCGGCAGGCACCCAGATCCCGCCGAGCCCCGAGATGTCGTAGTGCTGGTGGACGACCTGGCTGGCGATCGCCGGCGACGGCGTGGCCAGCACGCCCGAGGCCGGGTTGTAGGTCCCCTGCGACGACCAGGCGTTGCCGTCGAAGTGGTCGAGCGAGGTCAGGCGCCAGTAGGCGGGCTGATCGGCGGTGACCTTGAAGAGGGGCACGTTGGACTGGTTGAGCAGGCGCGGCTTGATCTCCACGAGCGGGCTGACGGTGGTCTCGGTGAGCGGCCCGATCCGTGCCCAAGGGAACACCGGCCCCGCCCGGTACCCCGGCACGAGGTTCGGCAAGAGCACGGCCCCGGCCATCGAGAGCGCCCCCAGGCGGATCGCCCCGTCGAGCTTGGGCAGCTTGCCGAGGGAGCTCCACCCCTCCGCCAGGAGGTACGCGAGCACGGCGGCGAAGAACAGGGCGGCGTCGAACAGCCGCCCTCTGCCCTGCCCGACGCCGGCAGCGACCGTGAACAGCAGGACCCAGGGCACCGGCGCCAGCAGGGAGGGGGAGAGGGACCGCAGCCCGGCGCCATTCTCCCCTCGTTGCCCCTTCCCTCGTTGCCCCTCGCCTCTTTGCCCCTCGCCTCTTTGCCCCAAGGGGACCCCGGCCTTTCGCTCCCCGCGGTGGGGCGACCCGATGAGGGCCCCCGAGAGGCTGCCCGCGAACCAGGCGGCCGCCATGGCGAGTGCGAGGTAGCCGGGATCCGGGGCGATGGGGGCCGTGACATCGGAGATGCTGGCGTTGGCCGCCTTCACCGTCGACACCGCCTTGTGGATGCTGCCGGGGCCTGGGAGGCCGTAGAACGTGCTCTGCGGGAACACGACCAGCAGCACGAAGAACGTGCCCGCGACGACGAGCACGGCAGTGGCCACGACCTTTGGGGTCCTGAGGTGCGCCAGCCAACGACTCAGCGCGATCGCACCCCAGGCCGCCACCAGGGCGGGGATCAGCCAGGCCCGCCCGGAGAAGACCCTCGAGAAGGCGTAGACGCAGGTCCCCGCCACCAGGCCGAGGGCGAGCACGAGCCTGCCTTCACCCTCCCGGGTCACGTCGCCTGCCTCATTGCGACGGTGTGGCCTCGGAGCGGGCCCGGTAGCCCACGTGCTGCTCCCACGCCGGCTTGAGGGTCTCGCCGGCACGGACGTCGATGATCGTCCCCCCGTAGCGCTCCAGAACGACGGCCGCCCCGCGGGCGCGCTCTGCCTCCTCCTGGGCAGCCTCGGGGCTCAGGTGGAGGTAGGTGTGGCGCAGGTGGCGCACGACGACGATGGGCAGGCCGTGCTCCAGCCGGGCGCCTGCCGCGGCCTGGATCTCCCAGCCGGGGTCGATCTCGGTGGTGACGACCGCCAGGTAGGTGGCGCCGGTCCGGGGGTCGAGGAGCTCCCCGATGCCCGCCGCCAGGTCCCCGGAGCCCGACATCCCGAGGAGGGCCAGGCGCTGCATCAGCTCGCGCTGGTGCTCCGTTCCCTTGCCGAACCCGTCGGCAGACCTCCCCACCCGGCGGATCATCGGGTCCGCCCGGCCGAGCTCGCCCGGCCGCATGCCCATCCGGGACGCGAGGGCGAGCCCGACCCCGAGGCCCTGCGACGTGAACAGGTTGACGAGCGAGGCGGCCGAGGCGATGCAGGCTTCGAAGGAGTCGGCGCCGTCGGACCGGCGAGCGTGAAACCGCCGGCGATCGTCCAGCAGGACCATCGCCCGGGGCTCCGACGGCCGGTCCTCCTGGCGCACCATCATCCGCCCCTGACGGGCGGTCGTGCGCCAGTGGATCTTCTTGACGTCGTCGCCGGGCTGGTACTCACGCATGGTGAAGAACTCGTCCCCGACCGGCGTCGGCGCGTGCGGGCGGGGCGTGCCCTCGACCGAGTGAGGGCTGGCGGTCGCCATCGGCAGGAGCGTCTCGATGGCCGGGAACACCAGCAGGAAGCTCCGTGCGAGGGGCCGGTCGGGCGCCCGGGCGAGGCCGAAGGGGTCGGTCACGACCGTCGAGCCGGGGCCGATCTCGTAGCGCCCGCGCTTTGGCGGCACCACCTGGTAGGCGACGTGGTGGACCTCCCGGGCATCGATGGCTCCGACCGGGAAGGCGATCGCCCGGCGCCCTGGCTTGCGGGCCTGGTCGGCGGGACCGGTCCTCGCCAGGGTCTTGGCGGGGATCCTGGGCTTGGTCCCCGCCCGGAGGAACATGTGGGCCGACGTTCCCTCGGCCCGCGACGCGGCCGGGACACCGTCGGCGAGGTCGGCGGGAAGCTCCTCGACGAAGAGGAGGGGCGGGGAGCGCCGCCCGCCCGCCCGGATCGTCACCTCCACCCGCACCAGCATCCCCGGGTACACCTCCACCGGGTCGACGGCCCGGGACAGCCGGGTGTCGTGGCCGCCTCGGCGCACGATGATGCAGGCGGCGATGACCAGCGTGGCGAGGCCGAGGCCCAGCTCGAACAGCTCCCGCACCCCGAAGAGCCTGCCGGCGATCAGCAGGGCGAGGTTGCCTGCCGCGAGCGCCCAGCCCCGAGTGGTGAGCAACGCCGGGGGTCTACTTCCTGCTTGGGCTGGGGACGGGAACCGTTGACAGCAGCTCGGTGACCAGGTCCTCCTGGGTCCTGCCCCGCGACTGGGCCTGGGGCGACAGCAGGAGCCGGTGGGCGAGGACGGGCTTGGCGAGGGCCTTCACGTCGTCGGGCAGCACGTAGTCCCGACCTTCCGCGGCTGCCTTCGCCCGGGAGGCGCGCAGGAGGAACAGGCAGGCCCGTGGGCTGGCCCCCAGGCTGACCCCTGGGTGGGTCCGGGTGGCCTCTGCCAGATCGACGATGTAGCGCTTGAGCGCCTCGGCGGTGTGGACGGAGCGGGCACACTCGATCAGGCCCACGACGCCCTCCTGGTTGACGACGGCGTCGAGCGAGTACACCGGCTCGGTCGCGCCGTGGCGCTCCAGGATCCTGAGCGAGCTGGCTGCGTCGGGGTACCCCATCGACAGGCGCATGATGAACCGGTCGAGCTGCGATTCGGGGAGCGGGTACGTGCCGACGTGCTCGATCGGGTTCTGCGTGGCCATGACCATGAACGGCCGGGGGAGGGCGTAGGTGACCCCGTCGACGGAGACCTGGTGCTCCTCCATCGACTCGAGCAGGGCCGACTGCGTCTTCGGGGAGGCCCGGTTGATCTCGTCGCCGAGCACGATGTTGGCGAAGATCGGGCCGGGCTTGAAGACGAAGTGCTTGAGCTCGCCGTCGTAGACGCCCACCCCCGTCACGTCGGAGGGGAGCAGGTCGGGCGTGAACTGCAGCCGGCGCCACTCGCAGTTGATGCTGCGGGCGATGGCCTTGGCAAGCATCGTCTTGCCGACGCCCGGCACGTCAGTCTGGTTCGGCGATCGCCATCAGCTACTCCATTTCGGTAGTGCCCGCCGGTGGAACCTCTCCATCCGAATACGCCTCCATTGTCCATCCTCTGATGCCGGTTCGTATGTAACTACGTTGCGCCGCTGCCCGCGGTTCACGCGCGCCTGCCACGCCGGCCCCGTTGAGACCAGGCGCACTCGCCCGGTGACAGCCACGCCGGAGTGGTATGAAAGCGTATGGATATTGTCGGCGTAATTCTCGTCGGAGGCAGGGGGGAGCGTGCCCGGCCGATCACCGTGAAGGCCCACGGGTACCTGCGCAGTAAGGCGGCGATGATGTTCTGCGGGAAGCGGCTCATCGTCTGGCTGCTGGAGGGGATGCGCCGCCAGGGCATCAGCCAGTTCTTCGTCATCGCTCAGGGCAGGGAGAACCGGTACCAGACCAAGGCGCTGGTCGGCCACGGCGACGGCCTCGGCGTCGACATCCGGTACTCGCGGGTGCGTCACGATCGCCTCAACACCGGCAGCGGCGATGCCACGCTGCGCAGCCTCGAGTACTGGGACATCGAGTCGCCCGCCCTCATCTGCCCCGCCGACTCGCTGTACGACTTCTCCCTCGACGCCCTGCTGGCCCGGCACCAGCACCGGGGCGCGCTGCTCACGGTGGCGGCCATGGCGCGCTGCCCCGAGGAGGTGGCCGGCAAGTACGGGGTCATGATGAACGACGAGACCGGCCGGGTGATCCGCTTCCTCGAGAAGCCGAGCATGAACGAACTGGCTCGCCAATTCCCCCCCGCTGGGACCGGGGGCGGGACCCGGGCCGGGTCCCGGGCTGGTGTCCCGCCCGCGCTGATGACCAACGCCGGCATGTACCTCATGGACTCGGCCGCCATCCGCAAGTACGCCCACGAGCCGGCACTGCGCCGCCTGCGCGAGCGCCGGCTGGACTTCGGTGGGGACCTGCTGCCGTGGGCGGTCGACCGCGGGCTCGCCATCTACTCCGACCCGGTGGAACGAACGGGAGATCTCGGGACATTCGTGGACTACATCGAGACGATGGTGGACGTGCTGCGGGGTGCGTTCGGAGCCTCGAGCGATCTCATGGGTACCCCTTATGACGCCGAACGGCGCATTTGGGTTCCACCCGAAACGCTACGCTTCCGAGACGAGGTGTCCGGCAAGTCCCTCGAGGAGAAGTTGGAAGAGGGCCTGGTCGAGCTGGGCGACAACGTGCGCCTGGGCCGCTACGTGGAGGTCGGCCCCGAGGTGCGTATCAGCGACTCGAACATCGACGACGGCGTGGACCTCGGGCCGGGGGTGACCATCGAGCGCAGCGCCATCCGGGACGGGGCGATCATCGGCCCCGCTGCCCGCCTGTCCCAGGCCTACCTCGGCTCGATGGTCGAGATCGAGTCGACCGAGCAGCACCCGACGACCCTGGAGGACTACGTGGCCATCGGCGACGAGGCGGTCCTGAAGCCGGGCACCCACCTGGCGGGCCGGATCGGCATCTATCCCCGCCTCAAGATCCCCGCCGGTGCCTTGATCCCCCCCGGCAGTGAAATCCGCGACGCCGAAGACGTCCTGCGCTGCCTCTAGACCGGGGGGTGGCGCTGGAGGTGGTCGGGATTTGCTACATGCACGGTACACAATCCCGACCACACCTCCCAAAGCCCGGCGCGCAGGGTACGCCGGATTTCGGAGCCGCCGGGACAACAGCCCCGCCTCCGACAGCCCCCCGTATACTTTGGACAGCCAATCCTGCCAGGAGCTGGGGTTTGGGGAGATCGTTGGTTCTAAATGCCACCGACGAGCCTCTGTGCGTCGTCGCCTCCCGGCGCGCGGTCGTCCTCGTGCTCAAGGCCAAGGCTGAGATCGTCCAGGCCAACGGCGAGGCCTACCACTCCGAGAAGCTGCGGCTGCCCATCCCCTCCGTCGTCCGCCTCACCTACTTCGTCAAGGTGCCCTACCGGGCCCGGGCCACGCTGTCCCGCCGGGCGGTGTTCATCCGGGACGCCTACGAGTGCCAGTACTGCGGCGCCGCCGCCGAGAACGTCGACCATGTCGTGCCCCGCTCCCGCGGTGGGCAGCATGTGTGGGAGAACGTCGTTGCCTCGTGCCGGCGCTGCAATTCCAACAAGGAGAACCGCAGCCCCGCCGAGGTCGGCCTCAAGCTTCGCCGGCTGCCTCGGGCTCCCAAGGGAAGCCACTTCCTCGTCGTGGCGGCGGGTAAGCCCGACCCGACCTGGGAGCCGTACCTCGAAGCCCTGAGCTGACGGCTACGGGGCCTCAGTTCCCCGCCCCCGTCCGCGGACTGGTGTTTAATGAAACATGGCTCAAGACGTCACTTCTGGAACCCCCACGGGCACCCAGTCCGAGGTCGAAGCAAGCCTCCGATCTGAGCCCGAGGACCGCACGCAGGAACTCCCCGCCATCAGCGTGGTGTCCCCTGTGGCCGACCCCGTTGCGGAACCCGCTCGCCGCAGCGCCGCGGTCGCCGGGCGCCGGGACCTGCGGGAGCTGCGGGACCCGACCCGGGGCGTGCGCAAGG
>WNFA01006160.1_pt1 | contig 11498 bp, 13 predicted proteins | sample 5400481 | NCBI WGS metagenome assembly WNFA01 (sample SAMN13153340, study PRJNA577476) | soil metagenome | isolation source: 120 cm saprolite under Douglas fir tree site 2 hole 1 replicate 2 | place: USA:California | collected 2015-04-18
TCAACTGCCACTCGATCCGAAACGCAGGCTTGATGGCGAGACCCTCGCGGCCGAAGTCAGGAAGTTGATTCAGCCGATGAAGTAGTAAAGGCAAAGCGCATCTCACAGATGAAAAGCGAGATCAGATGAGACTTAGGCGCCGACTTCTTCGCTATCTAATTTGGTTAAGCTGCACGGTCGTAGTAATCGTTGCTGGTTACGGCACTCTGCTGGCCTTTCCTGAGCCTTTGTTCGCTCACAAGTACAGCTATAAGAACTTTGTTATCTACAGCCGCACTCCAATTGATGATCGAATCAGAGCGGAGCTCGATGTTGTTTCCCAAAGGTTGGCTACGTCAGAACTGAATGACCCCGCCATAGTGCATCGGGTATTCATTACCGGTTCGTCCAGCTGGTACGCCTTCTTCAACGGACCATATCGCGGAGCTATGGCGCGCAACTACGAATTCCACAACAGCATCTTCGTGCCGCAGCTGGATCTGACGTCCGGCAACGTAGTCCATTTCGATGGGACGGCAGCTCCGATAGCCTCTATTCTGGCCCATGAGATGACTCACACGCTTTCCCAAAGGCGTCTGGGTATCATCAGGTCGTGGCGCACGCCATCATGGAAAAAGGAAGGTTACGCTGAATACATCGGCAATCCTCGAACCGGATCGCTAATCGAAGATCTGCGGATTTTGGACAATGCACCCGATGGTTTGGCGGTTCAAAAACGATACTTCGAAGCAGCGTTACTTTGGCGCTACCTGGCTGATATCCGAAAAATGACTTTTGCTGAGATTATGAGTGACTCAGTGGTCCGTGAAAGTGTTGATGAGGAAATGCGCGCTTGGGCGAAGGCGCAAACAGATAACAAATGAATTGCTGTACACCAGAAACCGCGACTGATGACGGTCGCCAAGCGGAAACTCTCGCAATCGAGACTTCAGCTGCGCGCTGCCGAGACTGTGAAGGCCATAGCCGGCCTGTGTCCCGAAAGACTGTGCTGCTGATGCTCAAACCGCATTTGCTTGAACAGGCGATGACCGGAACGTACAGCTTTTGCTCAGCGCCGGATTGTCCGGTCGTGTACTTCGAAGAGCAGGGTAGCCATAGATTCACCACCAAGGACTTGCGAGTGACGGTCGGAGTCAAAGCGAGCACAGATCCCATTCCGTTGTGTTATTGCTTTGGCTTCGATGAGGATTATATTCGCGACGAGATCGCAAAAACGGGTACGACCACCATTCCCGAAAGAATCTCAACGCTTATCCGAGAGGGTTTATGCGCGTGCGAATCCCGCAACCCAGCAGGAGTGTGTTGTCTCGGCGAAGTGAATAAGGCTGCCAAGGCCTTGATACAGGGAACGTAAATTTCGCTTGACTCTGGACTTAAGACGAGAGTGTAGACTTCAAGAACATCAGTGGCCTCGATGACTAAACGCCGATTTGAAATGGAGATTTTGAGATGCATCGAAACACAAAGGTCCGTGGATTAGCCCTGGCCATGACTGCCTTGATCGGAGTTGCATTTGTCACCGCGCTTGCGTGTCGAGGAAGTAACGCAAGTCCTCCAATGCAAGACTTAAGTAGTACCGAGCAGCTAAAGCAGAAATTCCAGCAGGACTCCGGCAAGGTGCGATTGATTGCGCTGGTCTCCCCAATTTGTCCCGAGTGTCGTCGCGGGTTCGCCGACATGCAGGGTGTCCTCAAAGAAATTCCGGACAATCGTCTTCGAGCTTACATCGTTTGATTACCTATGTTCCCCGGCGATAGCAGAAGCTGGGCGCAAACCAGATCGGATGAATTCAAAGATGATCGACTGAGCTATTACTGGGATGGCAGCAAGCTAACCGGAAAGGAATGGAACGAGACCCTTGGCATCAACAGAACCGCCTGGGACGTTTACTTCTTATATGGAAAAGGATCACAGTGGGACGGAGCGGCGCCGGCACCTTCTTTCTGGATGCATCAACTGGGCGGCGTTACCAAAGCTCCGCATCTGAACAGAGAAGAATTCAAAAACAAAGGTAAGGAATTGCTCGGCTCAGTCAAATAGGTATGGGCTGAGAGCGTAATCGATTCAGACTTTAGATTATGAAAGTACCACGGGCATCAGTTGCGAACGGTTTTTCGCTGGTCTCAGCATTCTTTTCCGTTCTCCCTTTGAGTTGTTGCGTCTTTCCGGTGGCGCTCTCATTTCTGGGAGCCTCTGGGCTGGCCTTCGCTGCGGCATTGACACCGTATCGCCCATACTTCCTCGGTCTGACAGTGATCTCCTTGGCGGCGGGTTTTTACTTCACTTATCGACCACAAAAAGAGGACTGCCCACCGGGAGCGGCTTGTGCGGTGCCTCGGGGCCGAAAGTTACAAATCGTTTTCTTATGGGCGGTAACGGTGTTGGTTCTCGCTCTACTAGTTTTTCCCTTTGTAGTGCCGTACTTGCCGATCTGAACTATGCGAGCATTAATACTAATCTATCTTCTGTTTGTCAGCGCGGCGGGTCAACAACCCGCTTCGCTCGCGGAGTTTTCGTTGCCAAAGCTTGACGGGCAGAAGCTTGGTTCACAGGAACTCAAGGACAACATCGTCGTGCTCGACTTCTGGGCTACCTGGTGCGAGAACTGCGTTAGCGAAATTCCCGCCTTTAATAAACTGCAACAGAAATACGGATCGCGGGGCGTCAAAGTCATCGGCATGGCCGTGCAGTCAGGATGGGCCAGCGATATTCAGAAATTCGCGGTCCAGTACAAGATGCATTACACAATTTTGGTTGGCAATGACGATACGGTTTCTGACTACGGCATAATCAGCTTTCCCGCGACTTACGTTATTGGTCCAGGTTGGAAGTTGTACAAGAAGTATTCCGGCTCGCCAGAGAATAAGAGCGCGAACATTGAACGTGACATCGAAGCTTTACTCAAGGCGAAGGCAGGAACTTAACGAGAGGACAAACCTATGCGACTCCTTACAGGAAAACGCTGGTTGCTGTTGGCAGCATGCGCGCTACTATTCAGTAGTGCCCCAAGGGCTGACGGTAATCAAGGGCAGCTCAACCCCCAAGAACAAAAGGTGATCGATTATCTGGTGAACGATTGGGGTCAGGACTTCAGCGTCACCAGTGTCGATATCGCGATGCAGGCGCTCAAACTTGCACCATCGGACGAGACGCGCTTTCGCATCGGCAACTACATCAAAACGCACCCGGAACTCCACGAGGTGATTCGGCGCTGGGGATGGGTAACGCTGGTACTAACTCCAGACGAGAAATTAATTGCGCGCGCTCTGATCAATGCTGAGCGCGATGCTAAGCCGGTGCCAGGCGCGTCCGAGTTAGCTAAGGCTGTAGGTGTCAGTGAAGCGCAAGTGAAGCGCGGGCTGAGCATGCTTGAGCGATACGAGATATTGAAGAAGGACCCCAGCGCCAGTACTGCTTATCGAGTGATACCGCACTACATCAAATGGGAGCCGCGTCTGGACTTCGTTTTTCACAAGGTAAGCTTGGACAACGGGCGGCAATTCAACACGAATTGAGCGCTCGATTCACTGTCGCTGGTCAGCGGCAAACTCGCAAGTGAAAAAGTCACGATAGATGATTCCTCGCCGGAGAGCACGGCGCGTATTCACCTTGTTTTCGATAAAGCAAAGTTAATCAGCGCCGAGCCCGCGTCAACCGTTTTCTTCGCGGGCGGTGGTTGAGGGGTCATCAACTTCTTCAGGTCTGAAGAAGCACTAAATCAGTGGCTGGTTCGATACCCGGAACTCAAAGACAAACCGCATGGCACGGTCGAACAGGCATTGGCGGAGATCAAGAAGCAGCAGAAGACGTAAGCCCTCACGATATTAAATAATAAGTTGGTATTGCTTGGTGTCACTCAATGGCGATTACCACACTTGCGCTCTTGCACATGGCCGGATGGTCACCGCTGAGGAAGCGGACCCGCCCTTTGCCCGTGGAGACGCAATCAGGTGACGCTGCATTCAATCCTTTACAGCCGCCACTTGCCATCGAGAAGCTTAGCTAGGCCCTGCGGAACGCAGCGTTTCACTTTATGACCGGACGCAGGGCAAGTTATGACCCACCAAATTCACTTTATGCCCGAACCCTCAGATTCCTTTGATTGGAACGCCTATCGTCTCTGTCTTGCTGAATGAGGGCTCATTCAGTATTATGAGTCGAAGATTTCCCCCCGGGGTAATTCCATAAGAAAGCGAACCAAACTACTCGCATGATGCGCATACTGAAAGCTGCGGTCCTCGGCGCGGGCACCATGGGCGCGCAGATCGCCGCACATCTCGCCAACGCGCGGATCCCGACTCTGTTGCTGGATATTCCACCGCTTGAATTGACTCCTGAAGAACAAGCCAAAGGGCTTACTTTGAACTCGAAAGAGGTGCGCAGCCGGATCGCGCGTGACGGTCTGGAAGCCGCAAAAAAAGCGAAGCCCGCGGCGTTCTTTACTCCCGAACTCGCAGCGCTCGTCAGCATTGGCAATTTCGACGACGACCTCGCAAAGCTCAAGGACTGCGATCTGGTTATTGAGGCCGTCGTTGAAAACCTCGATATCAAAAAGTCTCTCTACGAACGAGTGGAAAAGCATCGCCGGCCCGGTTCCGTCATCGCTTCGAATACGAGTGGCATCCCGATTCATCTGTTGGCGGAAGGACGTTCCGAAGATTTCCGTAAGCACTTTCTTGGCGTCCACTTTTTCAACCCCCCGCGCTATCTGCATCTCGTCGAGATGATCCGGACCGAGTGGACCTTGCCGGAAGTCTCCTGCTTCATGTTTGGTTTTCTCGACAACAGGCTCGGGAAAGGAGTGGTTCCCGCCAAGGATCGTCCAAACTTCATCGCTAATCGAATTGGCACATTTGGAGCACTCCACACGATCAGGACGATGCTCGAAGACGACTACTCGATCGAAGAAGTCGATCGCGTCACCGGTCCTGCGATTGGCCGTCCGAAGAGCGCGACGTTCCGCACGTTTGATTTAGTTGGTCTGGATGTCTTTACACATGTCATTAAGAATTTGTATGAGGCCCTGCCGGAAGACGAAGAACGAGAGATGTTCGTCGCGCCGGAGTTTCTGACGAAGATGGTTGAACGCGGACTCCTCGGCAATAAGACCAGGGGCGGCTTTTACAGAAAACAGACAGGCGAAGGCGGCAAGCGTGAGATTTGGACGCTCGACCGGGCCTCATTTGATTATCGTCCCTCAGAAAAAGTGAAACTGCCGTCACTCGAGATGGCAAAAAATATCGAAGATGCGCCGGAGAGGATTAAAGCACTGGTATGGCGCAAGGACCGCGTGGGAGCGTTCCTTTGGAAAACGTTTTCCCGCACGCTCAATTACGCGGCCAAGCGAATTCCTGAAATTGCAGACACGATCGTGGAAGTTGATCGCGCGATGCGTTGGGGTTTTGGTTGGGAGTTGGGGCCATTCGAGGTTTGGGATGCGATTGGTGTAGAGAAATCAGTTGCGCGGATGAAGGAAGAAGGCGTGACGGTATCCCCAAATGTCGAGCAGCTGCTCTCTTCCGGCGCAAAGTCGTTCTACAAGAGAGAGCAAGGGCAGCACTTCTACTTCGATTTCGCCGCAGGCAAATACGTACCATTGTCCGACCCAGTAGGCGTTACGATTCTGAAGTCAATCAAAGAGCAAAAGGGCGTTATCAAGAAGAACGCCGGAGCATCGCTGGTGGATATCGGAGACGGCGTGGCCTGCCTCGAGTTTCACTCGAAGATGAATGCAATCGGTGGCGATACGCTGGAGATGTTGAAGTTTGCCATCGGCGAGGTGGAAAAGAATTTTGTCGGTCTGGTGGTGGGCAATCAGGGAACTAACTTCTGTGTCGGCGCCAACATCATGCTGATGCTCATGGAAGCTCAGGATGAAAACTGGGAAGATCTCGATATGATGGCGCGCGTATTCCAGAACTCCACAATGAGTCTACGTTACTCGCCCAAGCCCGTTGTCGTCGCTCCTTTCAATATGGTGTTCGGTGGTGGATGCGAGATGGTATTGCATGCAGATCGCGTCAGGGCGTCGGCTGAAACTTATATAGGCCTTGTCGAAGTTGGCGTCGGGATCATTCCGGCCGGCGGCGGCACCAAAGAGATGTTAGTGCGCACACTCGATTCGATTCCTAAGGGCGTGGACGATGCTGACCCCTTCCCATTTGTGAAGCGTGCTTTTGAAACGATCGCGCTCGCGAAGGTCGCGACCTCTGCTGAAGAGGCGCGCTCGATTGGTTTTCTATCCGCCGACGATTCCATCTCGATGAATGCGGACCGCGTGATAGCAGATGCCAAAAAGGAAGTGTTGGCGCTTGCAGCCAGTGGTTATGTGCAGCCGCAGCCGCGCATGGATATTTTAGCGTTAGGCGGTGCGGCGCTGGCAACTTTGAAGCTCGGTATTCACCAGATGAAGCGGGCTGGCTACATTTCGGATCATGACGCCGAGATTGGCACACAGCTCGCGCGCATATTGACTGGCGGTGACTTGAATCATCCGACACGGGTGTCCGAACAGTACCTTCTGGATCTAGAGCGGGAGGCTTTTCTTTCGCTCATCGGTAAGCGCAAGACGCAAGAACGAATGGCGCACATGTTAAAGACAGGAAAACCGCTCAGGAATTAGAGGAGTTGAATAATGAGAGACGCAGTTATCGTATCAGCCGTACGCACGGCTGTCGGCAAGGCGCCGAAAGGGACGTTGAGAAATACGAGGCCTGACGAAATGGGCGCGGCGGTAATCAAAGAGGCCCTTAGCCGTGTGGGTGGTCTCGACCCTGCCGAAGTCGAAGATGTGATCATGGGCTGCGCGATGCCGGAAGCAGAGCAGGGGATGAACGTCGCGCGCGCGGCGGCGATTCGTGCCGGGCTACCGGTTGAAACAAGTGCCATGACGATCAATCGCTTTTGTTCGTCAGGCCTGCAGTCAATCGCGATGGCTGCCGACCGCATCAGAAGTGGTGGCGCGGAAGTGATCATTGCCGGGGGTCTGGAAACGATGTCGATGATCCCGATGGGCGGTCATACCATTCGTCCCAACCCTTACCTGGTTGAGCATTATCCGGACTTCTATTTGAGCATGGGTTTGGCTACCGAGAATGTTGCTCGCAAGTATGAAGTGACGCGTGAAGAGCAGGACGAGTTTGCACTGCGCTCACACCAGCATGCAGCTGCGGCGCTCGACGCTGACAAGTTCAAGGACGAAACTGTACCACTGAACGTGGTTCTGGAAGATCTTGATGAACATGGACGAAAACAGCGACGGGAAATCGTGTTTGCTAAGGATGAAGGCGTTCGCCGCGACTCGAGCATTGAGGGACTACAGAAGCTAAAGCCTGCTTTTCATGTTAAGGGAACAATCACTGCTGGTAATGCCTCGCAGATGTCAGACGGCGCGGCCGCCGCGATTGTGATGTCTGATGCTCGTGCGAAAGAGTTAGGAGCGAAACCGCTGGCGCGATTTGTGGCGTATGCAACAGCTGGTTGTCCTCCTGAGGAGATGGGCATCGGCCCAGTCTTCGCAATTCCTAAAGCTCTGCGTATCGCTGGTCTAACACTCAAGGACATCGACGTTATCGAATTAAACGAAGCTTTCGCGGCCCAGTCGCTGGCCGTTATCAAGACGTTGGGCTTGGACCCGGACAGGGTTAACGTCAACGGCGGCGCGATTGCGCTTGGGCATCCGCTTGGCTGCACGGGTGCTAAGTTAACCGCCAGCATCCTCCGTGAACTCGAGCGTCGCAACGGGCGATACGGCATGGTTACTATGTGCGTTGGTGGTGGCATGGGCGCTGCGGGAATCTTTGAAAGGATCTGACCAGATGACGGCTTCTGAGATTTTCGAATCAGTGACCGGCAGTGGGAGTAGTGATTTCGCGATTCTGGTCGGCATTCTGAATAAACATGACTCGTGGTGTTTGATTGGAGGCTTGGCGGTTAATTGTTACGTGGAGCCGGTCTACACCCTGGATGCCGACATAGTAGTAATTTCATCTGAACTTCGGGCAATCCAGAATGAGTTAGTCGTGTCAGGATTCGCTGTCGAGGAGTTTCCGGATTCCCTAAATGCAAAAATGACGGGCAGCGATCTGCGGATTCAATTCAGTCTTAATGGCCGTTACCAGGATTTTCTAAATGCGACGAGCGTGATGGAAGTATTGGGGCGACAGGTGCCAGTGGCTTCGCTTGCTGATGTTGTGCGAGGAAAGCTCTGGGCTTGGAACGATGAGAAGCGCAGGCCGACGAAGCGAAAGAAGGATGAACTGGATCTGATGAGGATCTTAGAGGCCTATCCAGAGATGCGTCCCGTCATGCCTGATGAGATTAGCAAGCAAGTGCCCTAGCAGAACTCCGAAAGAATGCCTTGTGTTATTTAGTCCTAATAGCAATGTAGGAGGAAAGTCCATGTCAGCCGTAGCCGAACAAAAAAAGATAATCAAAGGTGGCGCTTTTTTGATCGAAGAGAGTACGCCTGAAGAGATCTTCACGCCGGAAGATTTCACTGAAGAGCACCGCATGATTGCCGAAACAACCCGGCAGTTTGTCGATAACGAAGTTTCGCCGCACATCGACCAGTTGGAGCAACATGATTGGAAGTTCGCGCGCGAGCTCGTGCGGAAAGCGGCCGACCTTGGTTTGATCGCCGCAAACATCCCTGAGGAATACGGTGGTCTTGGACTCGATCAAACGAGCAGTGCTTTGGTAGGAGAGAACGTCGGGCGCTCTGCCTCCTTTGCGACGACCCTGGGCGCAGAAAGTGGCATCGGCTTGTTGCCTATCATTTACTTCGCTACGGAAACGGCCAAACATAAATATCTGCCGCGTGTAGCTTCCGGTGAACTGATTGCTGCTTACGCGCTGACCGAGGCGGGCTCCGGTTCTGACGCGATGGCCGCGAAGGCGACGGCCCGGTTGAGCGAAGATGGCACGGAATACATTCTCAACGGCGAAAAGATGTGGATCACGAATGGCGGTTTCGCCGACATCTTCATCATCTTTGCCAAGGTTGATGGCGATAGGTTTAGCGCGTTCATAGTCGAACGGCAGCCAGGACTAACTTCCGGCGCTGAAGAACACAAGATGGGTATCAAGGGCTCGAGCACAACCGCCCTGGTGCTTTCTGATGTTCGCACACCGGTAGAAAACTTGCTGGGTGAGGTTGGCAAAGGTCACAAGATCGCTTTCAACATTCTGAACATCGGTCGATTTAAACTGGGCGCCATGTGCGTCGGTGGAATGAAGCTGATGGTCAACGATTCAGTGCGCTACGCAAATGAGCGTCATCAGTTTGGTCAGTCGATCTCTTCGTTTGGCGCGATCAAATCGAAGCTGGGTGAACAGGCGATTCGCACGTGGGTCGGCGAGTCGATGATCTATCGCACACTGGGAATGATTGAGTCGGGTGTGGGCGCGGTTGATTCGAAAGATATGGATGCGCGTTTGCGAGCAATTGAAGAGTATGCAGCGGAATGTTCGATCATCAAGGTGGCGCTTTCGGAATATTGCGATTACGTCGCTGACGAGATGGTGCAAATCTACGGCGGCTATGGCTACTCGGCCGACTACCCGGCTGAGCGTGCGTACCGGGATTCGCGCATCAATCGCATCTTCGAGGGCACGAATGAAATCAATCGCATGTTGATTCCGGGTCGTTTGATGAAGAGTGCGCTGAGCGGCCGGCTGGCCCTGCTCCCCGCTGCCCAGGCGTTGATGGATGAGGTGCTGACACCGCAAATGGCCGCGATCGACGATAACGAAAGCGTGTTAGCTACTGAATTGAAACTTACGCAGAACGCCAAGAAGGTTGCGTTGATGACGCTGGGCACTGCGGCACAGAAATACATGATGAAACTAGGCGACCAACAGGAGATCTTGATGGGCATCGCGGACATCATCATGGACACTTACGCGATGGAGTCGGCTATTCTGCGCGCGCGAAAACTTGCCGCTGCTCAGGGTGAGGAAACTGCGGCACGGTATCTTGATATGACGCGAGTGTTCTGCAACGACGCGGTGGAGAGGATTGAAGCGCGAGCAAAGAATACATTCGCTGGGATGTCGGAGGCAGATTCGGGATCTCAGATCTCAGATCTGAGATCTCAAATCTAAGATTTCCGATAGTTTTGGATTTCAGGTAGTTGTAGATTTCAGATAATTTCAGATCTCAAATCTGAGATCTGAGATTCATTTACTTTGGCTTTATCCATTCTCACCATGGAGGCGATTACCTCACCATGAAGTACAACCGTTTCGAAGAATTACCTGTCTGGCAAGATGCAATTGAGTTGGCGGTATTGATCTTTGATTTGACCTCTCGTCCTATGTTCAAGGGGTATTACACGTTAAAGGATCAACTGGAACGTGCGGGTGTGTGTCGGTTTCCAATAACATTGCTGAGGGGTTTGAGAGAGGGACGACGCAGGAGACACTGACCTTTCTGTATATCTCTAGAGGTTCGTCTGGCGAAGTTCGGTCCTTATCATATTTGCTGGAGCGTCTCAGGCGCTTTGAGAGTTTGAAATCTGAGATCTTGGATCTGAGATCTCGAGCCGGTAGCATCTCGCGTCAACTTCACGGCTGGTGCGGGTCTTTGCAGAATACCGAGATCAAGGGTCAACGGTATTTGACGGATAAGAGCAGACGAGCAGCCCAGCAAGCTCACGAACGTGAGGAGTTTCTGAAAGAGTTGGAAGAGATTCGGAAGCGAGGCAAATAACGAGTGCTGTTAGCAAGTAACGGTCTCAGAAGTCGAAGCTTCCTGGGATTTGAGATCTCGAATCTGAGATCTCAAATCTAAGATCTCCCATCCAAACAAAGAACCCAATGCGTATCATCCCAATATCGCTCCCAACACCCTTCTACATCGGTCCGGTCAACGTTTACCTGATCGCGGAAGATCCTCTGACGATCATCGATACGGGTCCGAAGACGAAAGAAGCCGCCGACGCATTACGCTCCGGCTTGCGTGCTGCAGGTTTTCTTATTTCCGACCTTCGTCGGATTGTGCTTACCCACGCGCATGAAGACCACTGTGGTCTGGCCCGCTCGCTGCGAGACGAAGCGAAGAATGCAGAAGTGTTTGTTCATGAATGGGAGACAGGACATCGCCACAGCCGTCTTGAATACGCCGAGCATCGCGAATTGCTGGCGCGCGCCGGAGTTCCTGAAGACGAGATTGAAACTATGCGGCGTATGTATGAAGGCGTGCGAGTTTATGCCGACTCGTTTGCCGATCATGAATACAGCCCGCTTTGGGATGAAGCCGAATTGGAATTCGATTCGGGCTCGTTGCGAATTCTTCATACTCCAGGACACACACCCGGTTCCTGTTCCTTCATGCGCGAAGCCGATCGCACCGTGATTGCGGGTGATTGCGTGCTCAAGCGTATTACGCCCAACCCAGTTCTCTCACCCGACCCGATTGATTCCTCAAAACGTTTTCCCTCGCTCGCCGAATATCTGGTAAGCCTCGCACGCCTGCGGGCCTTCGCACCCACGCTCGT
>WNFA01017335.1_pt1 | contig 11498 bp, 10 predicted proteins | sample 5400481 | NCBI WGS metagenome assembly WNFA01 (sample SAMN13153340, study PRJNA577476) | soil metagenome | isolation source: 120 cm saprolite under Douglas fir tree site 2 hole 1 replicate 2 | place: USA:California | collected 2015-04-18
CTCACCGTCTTTTTTGGTGATGAAGCTTACCTTGATGGTGTAGAACTGGATAACGCGGGATTCTACAGAAAACTTCAATCAAGCAAGGAGTTACCGCGCACATCACAACCGTCTCCAGCAGCATTTCAGGAAGCTTTTATACATCTTATCAACGAAGGAGCTGATGCTATCCTCTCGGTCCATCTTTCTGCGAAGCTAAGTGGTACCTACCAGTCCGCGTGCACTGCACGAGATACCTTACCTGATAACGTTAAGAAGATACCCATTGAAATTATCGATTCGCAAAGTATAAGTGTAGGTATGTCTCGGGCAATTATCCTGGCAGCGCAAGATGCTCGTGAGGGCCTGGGGCTTCCGCAGATTAAAGCGCACGTCCTTGATGAACTGGCTCGCACTCGTATTCTTGCCGTCCTTGATACACTGGAGTATGTGAGACGCGGCGGTCGCATTGGCGGTGCCAGGGCTATGCTGGGGAATATGTTAAGCGTCAAGCCCATCGTCTCATTGAAAGATGGCGAAGTAATCCCTATAGAGCAACCACGCACACGCAGCAAGGCCTACGCACGGATCGCGCAATTGTTGCAAGAAATGGGCAAGGTAGATCACGTCTCTATTGCCGAGTCAAACGAAGAGGTTGGTGAGCAGCTTGCGGAGGTAATCAAAACAGTTTATTCCGGTGATCTCCCCATCTACCGGCTTGGTGCCGTACTGGGCACTCACACCGGCCCCGGCACGGTGGCTATTGCCGCTGTTATCGCAAAGCAGCCCTGAACACAGGGCTGTTGCAAGATCGGGAATACCACGCTTGCTAGTGGGAGTGCAGAGGGCGACAGCCCTTTGCCGGAGCGCGAGGTGTCCTCGCTTCATCCTTCTTTCCCGCCGCCGGAGGCGGCAAAAAATGGAGTTTGCAACAGCCCTGGGACTGAACAATTTAACCATTGACGTTTCAGCCTGTGTCAAGTTACAATATATATATGGGATGTTAGAAGTCACTCAGGCTTCTTTGCCCATACCGAAACTATCCATCGGAGCTAGACGTGACCTATGTAGGAGGTATTCGCAAGAAAGGTAGTACCGGGTGCTGTTTACCACTGGCGGATGCCCGGCGGTTGGCTATGACTATGAAGGAGGAACGACTGTGGGAATGTTACGGGTGATGTCACGACGCGGTGATGACCGAGTTACCTGGGATGAGCAGAAAGTTTTGGCAGGCGATCCCGAATCAACTGCCGCTATTCGTGAAGCGGAACGTATCTTTGCACAGGAACGAGCCAAAGGTGCAACAGCCTTCCGCATGGATCCCGGTAAACCGGCGCAGCGCATCGATGAATTTGACCGAACAGCCGAGCAGATTGTCCTTGTCCCGCGAGTCGTTGGCGGATGATCTTAATCACTCAGCAGGTGCTTACCACCCTGGGTTGGATTGTCTTAGCGCTGGCGATATCTCCGATGGTATGGTTGATCTTCCAACCATATTTCAAAAGTTTGTCGCCTGCTGAACGAAGGGCGAATGGGCTTCTGCATGATGTACTGACTCCTGAGCAATGCCGTCAACTTATGTGGCGTGGATATTTGGAAGTTCCAAGTCCTACAACCGCCCAGCGTGTATATCATGTGCCGCGTGCCAGGGGCTATGTTCAGGTCATCGAGAATGGCCGAGCGGTGATGCGTTTGTGTGTTCAGCCTGTAGAATGTCTGCCCGACGCCGATATCGTTGTGCTGCATAAGCTGATGATAGAGGCTAACGAAGAGCATTATCTACAAAAAGCGAATAAGTACCTCTGTTCCGAGTAAATGAGTAGGGGCCAGATTTATCGCGCCCCACGGGGGAAGGCAGCGATACCCCCAGGGCGACCGCAAGGGTCCCCTACTCTTCGTCTTCGGTACCCTCTATTTCATCTTCCAGTATTTGCGCTAATTCGCGGTGACCATTCTGTTTGACACAAGCGTGAGGTCCTCCATCCAGTGGTGTGTGGCAAAGCGGACAGACGGGTCTTCCACTGTTGACCAGTACCGTAATCATGCTGCTTAAGTGGTGCGCCTGCTCTATTGTAAAGCGGAAGGAGAGGCCATCGTCTTCACGCAGGATAAGCTGAGGTTCCTGACCAGGTTCCAATACTATTTCTAGCGGAACACTGATCAGTATCAACAAATCGCGCCTCTCATCGTAACTGATGCGCAGTTGACCCACCTGGAACTCAAAATCGGGCTTGGCCGGAAAGTTAGCCGGCGCTCCCTCAAGAGGCGGCAGAGGGTCAGCTTGAGCCTCTACGCGCAGGATTTGACCCTCAGAAAGTTGAGCTAATATGCGGTCGAGTGCTATTGAGAGGGTATGGAGTTGCTCCTTCTCCATCCAAATGGCGACCGAGATAGCACGCACTAACACGAATATACGAAAACGACGTTGACCGGGTTGGCCTATGGCCTCGGCGCCAACCATATCCACGCGGCCTAGGTCTCTTATCATGTCAAACCTCCATCCCTGGCTGGTGAGGGCACATTCAAGGCTATCCCTCTAACCAATGGGAGTGAAATTGCTACTATCCTATCTACTAATACCCTCGTGAAGGATCGTACTGGTTCTGCAACGGCTGACCGGCACGATAACGCCGCAGATTATCAGCAAACAATGCAGCAAGACGAGTTTCATAATAAACGCTGTTACCGGCAATATGAGGCGTCAGAATCACGTTCGGCATCGCGTATAAAGGGCTTTCAGGGGGCAGCGGCTCCTCTTCCGTTACATCGAGTCCTGCACCTGCAATCCATCCTTCGTGCAGCGCACGCACCAGCGCTTGCTCGTCAATGACGCGCCCGCGGGCAATATTCACCAGGTAAGCGTTGTGGCGCATAACCCGTAATTCAGCTTCACCGATTAACTTCTCAGTTTCTTGTGTCAATGGTACTGAGATAACCACGTAATCACTCTGGCGTAACAGTTCGTGTAACTGTTCTGGAGGAAAAGTCTGATCTACATGCGGATCCTGAATTCCCTGGGCATGCACCGAGTGCCGGGTACCCAGCACGTGCATACCAAAAGCGCGTCCAAGTTGTGCAATTCGCCGGCCAATGTGGCCAAGCCCGACAATGCCGAGGGTTTGTCCTTCTAATTCACGCCCTCCAAGATTGTACCAGATAGCGCTGCGCGCCCATACATGCCCGTCCTGAAGGCGTACCATCTGTGGCCAGTTCCAATTAAACATCAGCATACTGCCGAAAACGTACTCGCTTATAATAGTCGCGTGAATGCCTGACGCTGTAGTCACAATCACACCGCTGTCAGCTTCGAGCAGTCCACTCGGCCTGAGGGAATCAACACCTGCGCCTGGAAATTGCAGCCAGCGCAGCCTGGGCGCCAGTGCACGCAAGTTAGCAGGGATAGTAGGACTACATAAGACCTCTGCATCGGACAAGTAGACAGAAAGTCCATCAGAAGTAGTTACAACTACCGCCTCGCTGGCAGCAGCCTCCTTGAGAACTTGCTGCGATGCCGACGTGAAAGGAAATGTACTCACGACTTTCAGACTGCTAGACACTTCACGCCCTGCCTTTCAAAATGTAGTCAACAAATTCGATTAGCGAACAAACACAACTTGCCATAGTTAGTTGTAGTTGTAGTCTATACGATGCAAAGCATTGTGACAAGGGTGTTTATTGGCAAGCAAATAGCCTGATCTGGTTGACAATTGTCCTAAAGAAATTCACTTTAGTGTAGATACGTATTTTCAAGCGTTTGAACAGTTAGAAGTCCAGGTGCATCTGAGTTCTGGTAGGGGTATGCCTCGCAGCTACATCCTACATACTCGGGCAACCTCTCTGGTTGTCCCTACTTAGGGAGTCGGTAGTATGCAGTTCAATAACGACGCGAATCGTTATCCTTGGCCGGAGGTATCCCCGGCCCCTACTGTTCCATATAATAATGGACAGATGGGTCCTGCCCAGGGCTGGAAGGAATTTCCAACACAGGGAACACCCCCTCCTCGGAGGTCAAAAGGGAGAGGCCGCCGTCGTCTATTGACTCTTCTCAGCATAGTTTTGCTTGTGATGTTGATTATTGCCGCTGTACGCGTGACAGCCTTAGCAAGCGGCAACGATGACCAGTTAGTGCTAAAGATAGGAGATCAACAACAGGCTCTGATTGATCTGCGCCAGAGTCTTCCGATCAGCCCCTATCTTTACGGTGTTAATGTATTTCCTGAATCCGGCACAGTCTCCATAGATAATTTCTATTCGGGTTTCATGAACTATGGCCCTGAGATAGTTAACGAAATGAAAAGCGCGGGCATCAGGCTGCTGCGCTTTCCGGGTGGAAACTGGGGAGAGGGTCGTATCCTCTCCTATGAACAGCTCGACCATTTTAGCACCCTGCTTTACAAGGTAGGGGCCGATGGTATGATCCAGGCTCGTCTTTCAAACCCAATCGACCTTTCCGGCAAGCCTGCCAGCTTGCCAGCCAGAGCCAACCTGGCAGCTCAGTGGGTAGACTTCATGAACCACCCCTACAGCGCCTTGCGTACAGGAATATATAAGACTGAGCAGATCCATCCCATTAAATTCTGGTCTATAGGCAATGAGCCCAATCGACTCATTAATCCCGATACAGGGAAAACGTTCACAGTTGCAGAGTATGTTGATGCCTTTATTCAGTACTCTATCGCCATGCATAAAAAGGATCCAACCATCCAGGTCTTTGGCCCGGAGATTAGCCAGTTCTTTGGAGCTGGCGTAGGTCCAAGGGATTTAGATGGACACGGTACACTCTGGATGGAGGGGTTCTTGCAAGGCGTGGCTGCATATGAGAAAGCCCATCCTGAACTATTAACTAAATATAAATTTCACCTGCTGGATGGAGTCTCATTTCATCGTTACCAGTTCAACGATGCTAGCAGCGCTCCCTACCTGTTAATGAGCAGCACGGATGAATGGAATTACCTGCTTCCATCACTGCGCCAGCTCATTAGGCAGACCCTTGGGCGCGATATACCGGTTGCTGTAACGGAGATCAACACGAATCCAAATGCCCAGTCACCTACACACGGGCAGGCCGCGCTCTGGTGGGCCGATACGCTCGGCACGCTGATGAACCAGCAGGCAGACTTCGTGTCCTATTTCTCGGCAGAGGGTGTGGATCAACCTTATCCGCTGTTCACCTCTGATGCCTCGCACAAACCTACGTCAATGTTTTGGGTAATGCAGTTGTTTGCACACCTGCAGCAAAATCTTGTTCCATTGCAGATACAGCGCGATCCGGTGAGCGTCTATGCCACGCAAGATGACGCACACCAGGACGTCAGTCTCTTGTTCATTAATAAATCGGGCGAGAATCAGTATGCGGAGGTGAGTGCTCAGAACCAGTTATTTGGTTTCAGCCCCTGGCAAAGCCAGGGTATCAGTATTGCAGCCTACAGCATGGTGCTGATTACGTTGCATCGTGGAGGCGGGGCGCAAGCCTATAGCTTCACTGTGTCGACCACTGTCGATCAAGATCCCAGTGGCAGTCCTTTGATACTTACTACATGTGGCAATAAAACGGATCCACTTAGCTACAACATTCCGTGTTAGAAGTCTTTTTGTACAGCCGCAATAGGGGGAATAGTGTCATTAACCTTTATTAATCAATTCTTTTTAATGCTCTACTTGCTTGTCATAGCGCTGATGGTTTTTCAGGCTATCTTCAATATACGTTTGCGCCTCTTCATCTGGGAGAAGCCGGAGCATGCGTGGCTCAGTCATGCGCCGACCATCTATCGCGACCCCTGCCTCTCCTTTACTATTCTCTTACCTGCCAGGAATGAAGAGGACGTATTTCGAGAGACTATTCAAAAAGTATATGATCTCAACTATCCCAAAGAACTGATGCAAATCATTGCCATCTGTCGCGTGGATGATCCTGGTACCATTGCCGAGGCCCAGGCCAAAATAAGCGAACTTGGCGATCAAAACGTACAATTGCTTATCTATAATGACTACCCCATCAGTAAGCCTCATGGATTGAACCTGGGCTTGCAGGTGGCGCGTGGCGATATTGTCACCATCTTCGATGCAGAGGACGAACCACATCCCGATATCCTCAATATTGTCAATACGACTTTGCTCAATGAGGATGTGGACGTGGTGCAGAGCGGCGTGCAGCTCATGAACCATAATACAAAATGGTTCTGCTTCTTGAATGTACTGGAATATTTCTTCTGGTATAAATCATCCATGCACTTCTTCGCGCGCATCGGCATAACTCCGCTTGGTGGAAATACCGTCTTTGTGCGGCGAGAGTTGATGGAGCAACTGGGTGGCTGGGATGAGTATTGCCTTACTGAAGATGCAGATCTCGGCATTCGTCTTAGCCTCGCGCATGCTCGTATGCGCATCATCTACGAGGATGAATACGTCACTCGCGAGGAGACGCCGTATACTATTGCACAGTTCATCAGACAGCGCACGCGCTGGAATCAGGGCTTCATTCAAATTCTCTTCAAGGGCGAATGGCTGAAGCTGCAAAAGTTTTCCCAGCGCTTACTGGCATTCTATGTACTCATCTTACCAGAAGTGCAGGCATTGTTTGCACTTCTGGTGCCTGTTGCAATCGTGATGTTCTTTTTAGTCAAGTTCCCTGTCTGGCTTGCCATGTTCACCTTCTTCCCGCTGTATTGTTTTGTCCTGGGAGTGTGCTTAGACCTGGCAGGGCTACACGAGTTCCTGAAGGTGCATAAGCGTAAGTGGAGATGGCGCGAGGCGCTGATTTTGGTGCTGGCCTTCTTCCCATATCAATGGATACTGAGTATGGGTGCTCTACGAGCGTTATACCGCGCAATGAAAGGCACATCCAACTGGGAGAAGACCGTACACATCGGACAGCACCGCTATGGTGAACGGACGCGGCCCCCCGTAGGGCCCGATGTATCGCGGCCAGCGCCGATTGATCGGCCAGTGGCGGAATGGTCCGCTATCCGGAGTATTTTGTTACGTGCCATAATCAGCCCCTACGGTCGGTTGCTTGCCTACAAACAATTCATACACCCGACAAATAGAGATTAAGAAAGGTACATGACAGTTTCTTATAGACCTACGCAAAACTCTCAAGAACCAGAACCGCAGCATCCAGACGATCAGCAACCGTGGGGACCTGTAGCCGGGCCACAAGGGGAACCTGTGTGGCATCCGCAGCAATCACCGGCAATGATACAGCGCAATGTTGTTGGGAGACCCTATGCAAATGCTCCTGGGGGGCTTGCAGGCAATATCCAACCGGGAAGTTACGGCCAGGTAAGGCCTAATGAAATAGGCCCTTACTCCGCACCTCCTGGCGCCTCAAATGGGAGCCCAGTACAACCATACCCCCTTTCTGTACCACCAGCTCCATTTATCCAGTTTGCCATGCCTATGCCTCCCCAGGGGCAGGCGGTACAACCTGTGGGTACGAACGGCGCTGATTGGCGAAGAAATAGTGCAGGAGCTGCCCCAGGTGGGTCTGCCTTTATCGCTCAAGGAGTCTCTCCGCAAGCAACAAATCTGTTTCGCAGTCCAAGTTTCTTCTTGAGCACTGTGTATCGTCCTGGGCAAAGACAGGATCCTATACGCAAACCTACTGGGCACACTGTGATGACGCCAAAAGTGAACCCGCAGCAAGTGAACCGTGTGGCGATCAGCGAAACGCTCCTGATGCCAAACGTAACGCTGCATACTACCAAACAAACAAGGGCCATTCCTTTGCCTGCGTGGTTGGAAGCGATAATTGTCTTTTTAAGCCTTGCCGTTACATTCGTGGCTCACGCGTATAACTTGTTCAATTTCCCACGCTACGAGCTGGATGAAGGCACTTACATGTCGAATGCCTGGGCAATTACGCGGGGGCTTATTTCACCATACCCCTATGGTTATGGACACTCGCCACTGGGCTGGATGCAAATCGCTGCCTGGACACAACTCACCGGGGGCATCTTTGCCTTCGGCAATGCCCTTAATAGCGGTCGTGTCCTCATGGTCTTCTATGCGGTTGGCTGTGCGTTGCTGGTGTACCTGATTATGCGCCGTTTAAGTGGAAGTCTCAGCGCCGCACTGTTAGCGCTGGTGCTCTTCTCACTCTCGCCACTCAGCATCACTTATCAACGCGAGATATACTTAGACAACATCGCTACGTTCTGGCTATTGCTCTCGATCTATCTGCTGGTGATCAGTAATAGTCGCTTGCTTTATATCGTAATGGCGGCTATCGCTTTTGGAATCTGCTTCCTTTCGAAAGAAGTGTTCCTGGTCGGTTTGCCTGCGATGATCTACGCTGCGTGGCTGCATTCGACCAAATTCCAGCGCAAATTTACCCTTGTAGCGTTCATCTATATCGTACTAGCCATTTGTTCAACCTTTGTCCTCCTGGCAATTTTGAAGGACGAGTTATTTCCATATTCTTGGCATCTTCCCTGGGATACGCATAACCACTTAAGTATGTGGGATACCTTTCTCCAGCAGGCACAACGCGGCCAGAAATATGGCAGCTTCATTAACAGTTGGTTAGTATGGGCCCACGATACTGTATTCATCATTAGCAGTGTTGCCGCTCCACTCTTTAACCTGGTCTATGGCTTGTGGAACCGCAGGCATTTACTGTTCTCGCTGCCTCCATTCAAATTCTTGAATAGGAGGTCGCGCAATGCCACACCAGTGCCAGACAGGCACCTGATGCTCTCGCTGCTTGCAATTTGTTTCTGGCTGTTGTTAGTGCGTGGTGGACAGGTATACCCGTTCTATGTCATTCCGTTGATCGCCCTGATCGCGCTCAACGCTGCCATTGCTCTCAATACTATCCTGGGATGGGTGGTAAAACTGGTGCGTTTCGACGTTGTGCGCGCCACCTTGCTTGTAGTGGCTATAGCGGCTATTATTGCCTACGACATACCGTCGGCAGAGATCCTCTTTAATCAAGACCCCGCTTTGGCACAACAACAGGCGCTAGTATGGGTTCGCACGCATGTTCCGCGTAATGCTTTTATAGTCATAAATAGCTACATGTACGTGGATTTACGCGTGCCCGGAGGCCAGGGAGTTGGGAATGGAGCGCCTTTTCCTCATGCAGAGGTGTACTGGAATGTAGCTACTGATCCAGAACTGTACTCCCAGACTCTCGGGAATAACTGTGACCGTATCGACTATATCGTGATCGATTCAGAGATGGGGACAGACATTAAAACCAATGAAGATCATATGTGGTTAATTAGCGCAGCGTTAACCCTCTCGGTTAAACGTGCAGAATTTATATCAGGCGGCTCTACTGACTCGTTTGACGTTCAGGTCTGGCAGGTGATTCATAAAAATCAAGTTCCGCGTAGCTGTACTGCGCCAGTATCCAGCACTGGCACAATGGACTCGTAGAAGAAGTGAGGATGCATGCGATTCGATCAGATTAATCCACAACCACCGCCTATCCACCCCCGTCCATCACGGACACGCCTGGTAGGAATGGGTGATGGAAATACCGATACGCCCCCACCCCAGACTCCAGTGGTAATGCCTATAGTAACAGCAGGGAAAGCGAAACAGCAGCCAGCCTGGAAAATGTTTCTGAACAGTCCTGCTGCTAAAGTGGCGATTGGCCTGATTATTGGCATTGGCCTGCTGCTGCTAGTTGCGCGTTTCGTGGATCTTCCTGCAACCATTCAGATACTGAAACAGAGACTGACGAAGCCTCCTGGAATCGCCTTTGCCTTGCTATCAGGTGTGGCCTTCCTGTTCGCGTGGTCTGTTCGCGGAGTGCGCTGGAAGCTCTTCTTAAATCCCATCGGCAGGGTCAGCACCATCAAAGCTATTCAACTATACATGGTCGGTATTTTCTTAAATTTCTTACTGCCCATACGTGGTGGCGAAGTGGCGAAAAGTCTCATGCTCAAACGTAGCTCTGGAATACCTGTGAGTAAATCGCTTCCGACAGTAGCGATGGACAAAGCGCTGGATTTGATGCCTGCGCTCTTCATCATGGCAATTGTGCCGCTGCTCGGCGTGCAGATGGACATCAAGCTCTGGTTGGTGCTGGCGTTCGTGAGCGGAATACTTGTCTGCCTGATGCTCTTTGTCTTACTGGCAGCCTGGAAACGCGACTCCGCAATTGCCCTTCTGCAAAAGCTGACGGGCCTGTTTCCCAAGGCCATTGCTGGCAAAATCGAAGGCTTCGCTACAAGCTTTGTTGATTCACTATTGATGGGTGCAAGACAACCAAGAATTTTTATCCCCGCGATACTGCTCACGTGTGTAGCCGTGATTGGCGACGGCCTCTTTGCCATGCTCGCATTCTGGACCATTGGCTTCCCCATCCCCTTCGGGACAGCCATTTTCGGCTACACCGTCTACAACGTGTTCTATATCCTGCCAACGCCTCCCGGACAGGTCGGCAGTAACGAGGCGGTAGGTCTGCTTGTGTTTGGGGGATTACTGCATCTCCCCCCGTTCCAGGTTACTGCAATGTTCATTTTCTCGCATCCATGGGCCGCTCTACTCATGTGTGTAACAGGCCTGACCTGCCTCAGCTCGCTAGGCTTGACCATTTCAAGCGCGCTGAAAGTGCAGACAGAGGGGGAGGAGCAATAATCGCGTAGGGGCGGGAGAGGTGCGGAGTGGGGAGGGGACGCTTGCGTCGCCCTGTATGGGTATCATGTACTCAGACGAAATCGGCAAGATGATGGCCAGCCGCGTAGGGGCGGGAGAGGAGTGGAGCGGGGAGGGGACGCTTGCGTCGCCCTGGCCGGGGAACTTAATGATCCTAACCAAAAGATATACATAAACATATGGCATGTGAGGAAAGGTATTGAAAAAGCAGCATTACGATCCAACAATTCATCACCGACGGTCTGTACGCCTCCCTAACTATAACTACGCATCAAATAGTGCCTACTTCGTTACCATCTGCCTGCTAGAGCGTCAACCACTCCTTGAGAACCCCGAACTACGAAAAATCTTAGAAGAAACCTGGAACACCTTGCCACTCCGTTTTCCGATTGTCGCACTCGATGAGTACATCATTATGCCCGACCATATGCATTTTATTCTATGGTTACGCCCTGCTGGAGCAAACTGTCCAACACTGGGAGACGTGGTGGGAGCTTCTAAATCCTTGACCGGTAGAGCTGCCCTCAATTATCTCAGAATGAATGAACAAATTTGTCGTAATCAATTCTGGCAACGAGACTTTTATGACCATGTGATTCGGAACGAAGCCGACTTACAAGAGAAACGTACGTACATCCGTAATAACCCCATCAAGGATGACCTCAAGCATAATAAGTTATGATGCGATCAATGGCCTGGAGTATTGTCATTCGCCATTGTCGCGTAGGAGCGGGACGCTTGCAAGGGTAGCTTATTGGGAAGAATCCCTACGGGATCGGCCTGGATCGGCTGGATCGGCCTGGATCGGCCTGGATCGGCCTGGATCGGCCTGGATCGGCCTGGATCGGCCTGGATCGCGTAGGGGCGGGAGAGGAGCGGAGTGGAGTGGGGACGCTTGCGTCGCCCTTGGT
>WNFA01004612.1_pt1 | contig 11495 bp, 13 predicted proteins | sample 5400481 | NCBI WGS metagenome assembly WNFA01 (sample SAMN13153340, study PRJNA577476) | soil metagenome | isolation source: 120 cm saprolite under Douglas fir tree site 2 hole 1 replicate 2 | place: USA:California | collected 2015-04-18
CATGCACGTGTTGGCCATGCAGACTCCTGCGATGGGCTGCCAGCTTGCGTTCTCTGGTCGCCTTGCGTCTGCGTGTGCGCTGGTAGCTCTTGCTCGTCTTCCAGCGCAGTCGTTTCTTCCCCTGCTTCTTGATGCGACCGCGCTCGTCATAGTGCTCCGGGTTGGCTGCCCGCCTCTGTCGATCCATCCGCCGTTGCAGGCGGCCGATGGCCTGGGCGCCCGAGGCCAGTTCCTCACAGAAGAGCGAAAGCCTCGCCTCGCCTGCTCGCGGGACCAGCGCGATCGTCGATGGTCCCAGGTCCGCTCCGATGATGTCGTTGCCCACGGCATGCTTCTTCTTGCGATGAGGGACTCCTTGCAGCGCGAGTTGCACCACATAGCGAACCCCTCGTGCATCCGCCCCCGCGGCACGCTCACTGCTGGCACGGCGCTGCACCAGGCGGGCATATTTGATGCGCTGGCTGAGTCCATGGGCGACCACCTCATCTTCCCAATCGATCACGGCTTCCAACTGGTCATTCTTCCAGATCAGAAAGCCTCGCTTGCCCTCCTCTGGCTTGTGCAGCACGAAACGCAGTCCGGTATCGTTGCGTTTGTTCTCCAGGCTCGAGAGGCCTCGTCCCCGGCTCTTGAAGCGCACGCGGCGCGCTTCTCCCACACAGACGCGGTTGAGGGCTTGATAGGCACGCGTGGCCAAAGTTTGGGCCAGCACTGCATCCAGATGGTCGGCAATCCAGCAGACGCGCGCCGTTTTGGCATACTCGTGCAGGGCATATTCCGAGAAGCCATACCGCTGCCGCAAGGCGTTCCTGTTTCTGCGTCCGAGGAATGGAACGCGCCACCTGCCAGGCAGGATCAGCTCGCATCCGTCGCAAGCGTTTTTGCCCTTCGGAAAGCACAGCATTGTAGAGGGCTCTCCCAGCCTCCAGATGTCCCCGGATGCGTTTGGCCTGCCCCTCATTCACGACCAGGGGCAGTTCCAGCAACACCGTGGGCGTTTTGCGCCGTGGCTCTTTTTCCGGTTGTTCGCTCTTTGGCTTCTTCTTGCTCATAGCACTGCAGTCTACTCCTTCTGCTTGTTCAACGCAAGTTCCATCCCACCTCCCCTCCGCCTTGAAAGGAACGGCGGTTCATCCCCTGGATGAATCACATGGGCTTTCCCGCTCGGTTTTCTGTAACAATTCGACATATACGAAGACTATACTATTAGTAAGAAGGGCATACGCGTCGTCAAGTTGGCCAGTGTTTCGGTACTGGTATCTCTCAGTCGAAGGAGATACCGTATGCAGAGGGCCTGTTATCGTTGGGATATGAACCGATGCGCTTCAAGACTAAACGCTTCGGACCGACAGGAGGAGTATAATGGAAAACAAACTGGACGGCAACGCTGCCGGTGGCATCCTGCAAGAGATCTTTCCTTTTGAAATGACCACGGTCCAGGCGACCTGTACAGGCTGCGGAACGACTGGGGCCATTGGGACGCTCACTGTCTACATGCACGGGATGGGGACGGTGGTACGTTGTCCTGCCTGCGAGAACGTCCTCATCCGGGTTGTACATGCAAAGGGGCGCTACTGGCTCGACATGCGCGGTGTGCGCGTTCTTCAGATCGACGCGGAGTCATAGCCTTTCAAGCGCGGAGGCGCGCTGACTGTGCAACGAGCCTGCCAGCGTGGCGGGTTAGCTTAACTGCACAGTTGTGTCTGGAGAGCACTCATATGGCATCCAATCTGAAGGTGAACGATCGGTTTCCCGACATTGCCTTACCGGATCACCAGAACGAACTGAAGTACCTCTCACATTTTACCAGGCCCAGTCTCCTCGATCAACACCTGGGCTTTCTGGATGGCTATCCACTGATTCTCGTCTTTTACCGGGGGTTCTTCTGCCCGCGCGATCAGCGGCAAATGCGGCAGTTGGTCGATTTTCAACAGGAACTGTCGGTCAATTACGGCAAACTCGTTGCCGTGAGCGCGGACCCACCACTAGTTCAGGCTGCGTTTCGCGCCGGCCTGGGAGCTCAGTGGACCTTCTTGTCCGATGAGTATCGCGTCGTGATCAGGCAGCTCAACATCCTTGACGAGACGGAGGGGGAATACTCATACCGCGCGCAGCCATATACCTTTGTGCTACGCCCGGATTTGATCATCCACGCTATCTACAACGGGTGGTACTTTGTGGGACGACCCACCAACGAAGAACTGCGGCACGACCTGCGGGCCATCATGGAAACACGGTCTGACTACCGTTATGAGCAATATACCACTGCTGAGGTGCGGCAGATCCGCATTCCCCAGCAAGAATGGGCTGACGGTGCACCACCGCTGGGCGCCAACGGCCTCCCCGTAGCGAAGGGCGTGGTGCGCTGGTTCGATCTCAATGCCGGTGTTGGCATGATCGCGAGAGATGGTGCAGGCGAAGATGTGTTCTTTCACTTTACCGCGCTCCCTGGGCAGGGTTATCGCACCATCAGGCCAGGGGTCCCGGTGAAGTTTGAGGTCGTTGAGAACAGCACTGGCCCTACTGCCCGTAATATTCAGCGAATCGGATAAGGCGGGCTACGGTGTTCCCTTTGAACTACAGAAAGCTTGCCGTCGGCTGGTGGCCGGCTTTGTTCAAGGCTTCGTCGATGTTTAAGCACGCTGTAATCAAGGCAAGATGGGTAAACGCTTGTGGGAAATTGCCCAGGGCTTCAACAGTGAGCCCGATCTCCTCGGCATAGAGACCCACGTGGTTTGAGTACGTTAGCATCTTCTCCAGCATCAAACGCGCTTCGTCTAAGCGACCCGCACGAGCCAGGGACTCGGCCATCCAGAAACTACAGGCAGTGAAGGTGCCCTCGGCACTGCCACCCAGGCCATCGTCTGCTGCTGTTTTCGGGTTATAGCGTTGTACGAGCGAGTCGCGGGTCAGTTCTTGCTGAATACGATCAATGGTGGCGAGCATACGTGGGTCCATCGGACCTGCAAACTTGTTGATGACCATCAACAACGCGCTGGCATCAACAGTATCACCGCCATAATACTGCACAAAGCTCCGCTTTTGTTTGTTCCAACTCTGTTCCATGATTTGCCGGTAGATCTGCGCGCTGGTATTTGTCCACTCCAGCAACTCCGCAGGTAATCCCCGCTGACGTGCCACACGCAGCGCGCGGTCGAACGCCACCCAACTCGTGAGGCGTGAATGCACGAACTGCCTCTTTCCGCCACGCACCTCCCAGATCCCCTCGTCGGGGTCTTGCCAGTGCTGACCCAACCACTCGAGCAAGCGACATAAGTGCTCCCACAAGTCAAAGGAGATGGAATCATACGTATTGTAGATGTAAATCGCATCCATGAGTTCACCATAGATGTCGAGCTGGAGCTGTTTATAGGCCCCGTTACCGATGCGTACGGGAGCGCTTTCCCGGTACCCTTCCAGGTGATCAAGCGTCAACTCCCTCAAGTCATGCCCTCCGTCGATAGTGTACATGGGCTGCAATGTGCCGTCCTCGCCCAATTCGTGGCAGCGTTCATCCAGCCAACCCATAAATGCCTTTGCCTCCATAGTGAAGCCAAGCGAGAGTAAGCTGTAGAGTGTAAAAGCCGAATCGCGCAGCCAGGTATAGCGGTAGTCCCAGTTGCGTGTCCCGCCCATGGTCTCCGGGAGGCTCGTCGTTGGCGCCGCGACGATCGCTCCAGTTGGCGCGTAGGTCAGCAACTTCAAGACTAAAGCCGAACGATGTACCATTTCGCGCCAGCGTCCGCGATAGGTGCATTGCGAGAGCCAGTTACGCCAGTAACGTACCGTATTGGTGAGCGCTTCATGGAAGTGATCATGGGAAACATGCCGGGGTGCAAGATCACTGTCCCTGGCGCTTTGCAGTAAAAAGTGGACCGATTGCCCTTCGTGCAGCGTAAAGGTGGCACGCACGCCACCATCACCGTCTTCCTCCAAAGGTACAGGGGAGGACAAGCCCAGGCAAAGATTCTCGTCGTTGAAGACAGCACCTCCTTCTGACAGGTAGACCCGGTGAGTATCACGCGCATAATTGAAAGCGGGTTTGCAGACCATCTCAAAGGAGAGCGAGCCGCGGACTCCTCGGGCGCAACGCCTGCCCACAGAGACGGCCCGAAGCCGACCACCGGGTTCACGCCTCCGGTCGTCATGCGTGGTTCCCCCAGGTCGGCCATCATCTGAACCATCGTAAGCAGAGTTACGAAGAAGGTGGCTAGACCTCCACGTTGATCTGAAGAACGCGCACACCCTGCATATCCAGCCAGTAGCACCCCTTTGCCTGCACAATGCGGATGAGCACGCTCTCGCAGGAAGGGCAGCGGACGACCGTCCCCATCCCATGCATGTAGACGGCGAGCGCACCAACGGCATTGGTTGCGCCGCAGCCCGTACAGGTGGCCTGGACGAGCGTCATTTCAAAGGGGAAGATCTCTTGCAGGATGCCCCCGGCTGCGTTGCCATCAAGTCTGTGCTCCATCATGCTTCTCCTGTCGGTCCAAATCGTTCGGTCTTGATGCGTGCTGGTTCGTTTCCCAGAGTGACGAGACTGGCCGCGGCGGTTTCGACGAACGGTGTGGGGCCACAGATGAACGTCAGGGGACGTTGATCAGGTGGCCACGCCACCTCACGCAGCATCTGGGTATCGATGCGGCGGTGATATCCCGTCCATCCGGGCGGCTGCACGCGGGTCAGGGTATGTGCTATCTCAAGCATCGTGCTGCTCTTGACCAGGCGGTCGAGTTCGTCGCGGTAGATCACCTCCTCAAAGGAGCGCGACGAATAGAGCAGCCGGGTCGCGACGGTGCTGCCCATGGCGGCCCGGTGGCGCAGCATGGCCATCAAGGGCACGATGCCCGACCCCCCGGCGACCAGCAGGAGCGGCCCGCCCATGGACGCCTCCCAGACGAAGTAGCCCCCGACGGGGCCGCGCAGTTCCAGTTTGTCCCCGACGCGCAGTTCCTCGACGAGATAGGGCGACACTTCCCCGTCATCGAGCCGTTCGACGGTGAGTGTCACGTGCGGTTGCTCCTCGGGCGGCGAAGCGATCGAATAACTGCGCTCGACCTGGTAGCCATCGTCGGCGGTGAGTCGCACATCCACGTGTTGACCCGCGCGATGCCCCATCCAGGTGGGGAGAGCGAGCGTGATGCTCTTCGTTCGCGCAGTCTCTGCCTGCGTGGCCACCACCTCACCGAGCTGCCAGGTCAGTCGCCCCAATACCGTTCTTCTTTCCATGGATCACCGTGATTGTTGTAGCCAAGCGACTCCCAGAAGCCCGGTTCATCCTCATCGACTAATCGCAGACCCCGGACCCACTTGGCGCTCTTCCAGAAGTAGAGGTGGGGTACTAGCAAGCGTACCGGGCCGCCATGTTCTGGCGGCAGCGGCTGGCCTTCATAGCTGTCGACGACCCACGCCTTCCCACCCAGCACCTCTTCCAGGGGCAGATTGGTGGTATAGCCCCCATCGCTGAAGGCGATCACGAAGTTGGCGTCGTAGGTGACCTGCGCGAGTAGGGTATCGAGGGAGACGCCTTCCCAGTGCGTGTCCAGTTTCGACCACTTGGTCACACAGTGGATGTCCTTTGTCACCGTCTCGCGGGGCAAGGAACGAAATTCGTCCCAGCTCCAGCGTTTCGGCTGATCGACCTCCCCCACAATGGCGAAATCCCAGGACGCCAGCGGCGTATGCGGCGTCGGCCCTGCCGAGAGCACGGGAAAGCCGCGCTCGAGATATTGTCCAGGCGGAATGCGTGCGCTCTCGTCGCTTTTCTGGCGACGACCGTGGAACCCGCGCGAGAAGAAACCTTCACTTGACATTTCATGCTCCTTGTGGTATTTGTGTTCTCTGAGGCTAAGGCACTCTGCTCCGGCAGAGAGAGACGGTTCGCCTCATGGGTACCTTTCCAACGAAACGGTCGGGTTCCAGGCAAGAATGCCGTGCCTGGGTAAAACGTTTCCGGTCGATCGATAAAGCTCCGTATCCGGCATGCTGGGTACGGACGGGGCTCTTGTCAGAAGCCCCGGTGCAGTCTTCCTCGGAAGGCTGCCATGATGTTGCGGCTGGTGAAGCCAAAGCGCAAGTCGGCAACGGGTTGCGAGTTGCGGTGGAGGCTAGCAACAAGCCCCTGACTTTAGTCATGGGGTATCTGACTCATTTCCTCACCTCCTGATCTCCTTTCTCATTGTACCACGCGCCTTCATTCAGGGACAACGAGAGCGGGGAGTACTTGCTCAAGCAAGACGCGGTCTTTTTCCAACCAGGGCGGCAGCTTGAGGTGCGTGCCGAGCTGTTCCACCGCTTCGTCTACGGCAAAACCCGGGGGATCGGTCGCAATCTCGAAGAGGGCGCCTCCCGGCTCGTGGAAGTAGATGGAATGGAAGTATTCACGATCAATGATGGGAGTGACGTCTCTCCTTTGCTCGCTCAGGAGCAGGCGCCACTGTGCCTGCTGCTCATCGGTAGGGGTGCGCCACGCGACGTGATGCACAGAACCGACGGCGATGCTGCCGCGCCCTTGCTGGGGCAGTTCCAGGATATCGACAAACGTCCCTGGCCCACCCTCTCCCACCTCGTAGCGCACACGATTCGTCTCTTCATGCAGTTGTCGAAAGCCGAGGACCTCCGTCAGCATTTGCTCTGTTTGCTTACGCTGCGTCTCCGCCAGGGTAATCCCATAGACGCCGCGGATGGCGTGCTCCGCGGGAATCGGACCGTCTTTCCAGCCACTGCGCCGGTCGGCCTCATGATGGGCCACGAGTTCGAGGGAGAGCCCGTGCGGATCAGTGAACGACAGCACCTGTTCATCTTGCCTCCTGGAGGCGTGCCAAAGTCTCCTCGACAGAAAACGGGCTGGGTCGGGTCACAATGCCCTCGACTGAGGGCGGAGTTCCAGATGTTGTTGGTTCGTTCATAGTTCTCACGCATCCCCTGTACTGATGAAGGAGAGCCTCTCTCCCTCACTCCTTTCTGTCCTGGTGAAAAGGGTCACACCGCTGGATTGCAACGAGAGGAAATCCAGCAACGCGCGGGTCACCTCTTCGGCATGTGTCCAGGGAATGCCGTGCGACCCACCCTCCAGCACCACCAGGCGGCACTCCTTGATGGCTTCGTGCAGACGCTTCCCGGTCGCAGGGAAAGGCAGGATGCGGTCGGCATCGCCGTGAAGAATGAGCGTGGGCACGTCGACGCGGGGCAGGTCCTTGCGGAAGTCGGTCAACCAGGTGGGGACGCAGGCTGCTGTGCCCGTGGCGGAGGCCCCGGCGGCGACGTTCCAGTTGGAGCGCACGACCTCGTCGCTGACGCGCTTGCCCAGCGTGACGTCGAGGTTGTAGAAGTCGGCAAAAAAGCTGGACAGGTAGGCAAAGCGGTCTGCCGCGATGCTCTGCATGATGGCGTCGAAGATGCTGCCGTCCACCCCCTCGGGGTTGTCGTCCGTCTGCAACAGGAACGGCGGGATCGGCGAGACAAAGACCGCCTGCTTCACGCGGTCGGAGCCGTAGGTTCCCAGATAGTGTGCGACTTCGCCGGTGCCCATCGAATGGCCGACGAGGGTGGCGTCACGCAGGTCGAGCTGTGTCATGATCGTGTGGAGGTCGGCGGCGAAGGTGCCGTAGTCATAGCCCAAGGTAGGCTGACTGGATTGGCCGAAGCCCCGGCGGTCGTAGGTGATGGTGCGATACCCCGCCTTGAGCAGGGCCCCGACCTGCTTCTCCCAGGCAGCCCCGCTCAGCGGAAAGCCGTGGATGAGCACGACCGGGCGACCCGAGCCATGGTCCTCGTAGGAGAGATCAATGGACCCGGGGTTCTCTTTTCCGACAGTGATGTATGGCATGCATGTCTCCTTTTCTCTCGCGCGGCTCTGATGGGAGAGCCTTGTGCTAACAACTGCTCGCGACGCTGCTCAGGCGGTCACCGCTGTTTGTGACGCCGTCTCGATGAGCTTCACCACGTCATCCGGGTGGGAGACCATCGCCACGTGGTTCGTCGGGACTTCGACGGTGATTGCACCCATGCGCTTGGCGAACAGACGCTCGGCATCGGGCGGGATCGCCTGGTCGCCATCGGCGACCATGTACCAGGACGGCAGCGATTTCCAGGCCGGGACACCCATCACGTCCTGGAGGGCGCCCGCGGACAAAGGCTGCTGCACAGCGTACATGACCTTTGCCTTCAACGTATCAACGTCAGCCGCGAAGTGGTTCACGAAGTCGTCCTCTGGCAGCCAGGCAAAGCCCTGCTTGTTTGTAGTATACTGATCAGCGTCTGCGAAGTCACCGTACATTGTGTGGCATTATCACCTCCTATCGCTTCACATCGCTGCGTTTGTGTGAGGTAGACGGAAATGGAACGTCCATGAAGGGATCCTCGTACCGCAATCGAGACTACGCCTTTGGGCAGGTGATGCTGACCTTGCGCACCACGATCGGACTGACGCAAACCGAATTGGCCGACTTGCTTGGCGTCACACGCCGTGCCATAGGCGACTGGAGGGGGGGGCCTCACGTATCCCAAGGCCGAACACCTCAAACAGTTCGTGGTCCTCGCCATCGAGCAGCAGGCCTTTCCGGCCGGGGGCGAGGCAGCAGAGATCCGTGCCCTCTGGTTGCAGCCGCTCTGGAAGATAGCAAAGCAGCTCATGCCTGAAGTTCCACTGCCTGCTACCCAGGCCTGGCTCTGGAAGTGGGACGACGTACTGCCGCTCGCCAGGCGCGCCGGCGAGCTGATCACACTCGAGCGGGGCGGCGACCGGCGCGTGCTGGCGCTCGCGAATCCCGGGCTCAGGGGGCTCCCGTTCACCAGTACGACGCTCTGGGCGCGCTCCAGTACCTGGGGCCACACGAATCGGCACCGGCGCACCGGCATACGCCCAGCGCCATCCGGTTCGTCCTCACCGGCTCGGGCGTCTATACTACGGTCAATGGCGACGCCTGTGATATGGAGCCGGGTGATCTGATCCTCACCCCGAACTGGACCTGGCATGACCACAACAACAAGAGCGACGACCCTATGATGTGGTTCGATGGCCTGGACCTGCCTTTGCTGGCGACACTGGAGTCCATCTTCTTCGAGAACCACCCAAACCAGCTGCAGCCGGTGGAAGGTCACAACGGCTCCGAACAGAGATTCGCAGGTGTGGGATTGCGTGAGATGGGAGCCACTTCTCCCGTCGCCCACTCACCGCTCCTGCGCTACCGGTGGGAGGAGACCGAGCGGACGCTTGAATCGCTGCACCAGGCGCGCGGCGGTCCGATGATCAGTCTTGAGTTCGTGAACCCGCTCACGGGAGGCCCCGCCGTGAGTACATTTGCCTGTGAGATGCACCGTATTTATCCTGGTGAGCGCACACCTTCCAGGCGCAAGACCGGCAGCTCGGTCTACGTCGTCTTTCAAGGCAGCGGTCGCTCAGTGATCAATGGTCTGCTTTTCGAATGGGGGCCTGGTGATATCTTCGTGACCCCGTCCTGGGCAAGCGTTGACCACGAGGCGTCCGAAAGAGCGGACCTGTTTGCCATCAGTGATCGACCAGTCTTGCAGGTCCTGCATCTCCACCGTGAAGAAGAGCTTGCGGAGCGCCAGGAGATCAGTGGCATGTTTGAGTCCGTCAAGGGTTCAAGGAGGTAATCGCATGACTGAGAAGCTTCTGACACATGCTAACTCCGAAAAAAGTAGATGCTCGTTTAGTATACTAATGCAGGTATTTCATGATCGCTCTTGTGGTAGCAATGTGATGAAAGCAGGCAAAGATTGGCTTTTTTGAGAACGGATGTCTCAAGTAGCCAACACAACGATGAGCGTGCGTGTCTTGCCTCATAACTTGCACCTAGGCTCACCTGCCCTGCTGATTCGTCCTCTTTATGGCTTCCGCCCTGTACGCCTCTGCGGCGTCCGTTGCGCAGGACCTCGCTTCGACGGTGTCGCTCGCGGCAAGTAGGGCAGCGCCAGATACACGAGGAGTAGCAGGATCACCACGATGATGGTCATGCGAACCAGCAAGTCAATATTTCCCACTATCTCCATGCCGACCAGGATTCCTACAAGAAAACAGATGACTCCAAAGGCGATCTGGCGCTTCGTCATCGCTGCTCCTCCTCGCTGTAATCCGGGCAACCAAGGGCTGCCGCTTGGTCAATGCAAAAAGAGTGCCCTCCCGCTCGCCCAACCAGTCGAGCAGCGTTAGGGCCTCATCAGCTGCGAGCGTTCCCATCATCTTCCCAATCCGAAGACGAAGAGCCTCTTCCGGATGCTGCTCGTCCAGGGTAGTGAACAAGTGATCTATAGAGTCAAGTATAGCAACCGAATCGATCATTGTCTACTGGCCCACAGCCTTCTCAGCCAAAGCATTCTCAAAGGCTATACAACTGTGAGCTGGAGTGCTCTTTTTCGCCCACTGGCTATCTGCGCTCAACTTTTCGCGACTCTGGAACTCTTCACCGCTCATAGCTATTCTCTTGCCTTCGTCGACAACTCAATCACCTGCGAAGAGGATGTTTCATCCAGGCTGAGGAGAAGGCATCTCCGCTCAGGATCATAATGCCAGGTAGCAAAAGTCTCTCCAGATTGAACAACCTCTGGTTCAGCAGCAACCTCGCGCAGTTCAAGCTGGATACGCTGGCGTGTGGAAACAAACGCCCCTTCCTGCTCACCTATCACCACGCGAATGTGTCCGGCCTCGACCTCGCACGAGATACCGCGCCGGGCATAGTCCCCGTTCAAGTGCTCATAGCCCTCGCCGGCGTCCTCGTAAAACATAGCAATGCAGCTTCCCTCACAGGGGTAAAGCACAAATGTTAACGGATCGGCCTCTCGCTGACCAACATAATTCATCTCTGGCCAGAGCGGCACCGCCGTATTGGCTCGCACATACATGGCTGGCTGGCCAAGAGGAGCATAGGCCAGAATGTGCGCAGGGCCATCCACTCGCGTTCCCTTCCAGAAGTGGAACCAGCTCCCTGCCGGAAGATAGACGTGCCGATACTCTACGCCGGGACGCGCGACCGGAGCCACCAGCAGCGCATCGCCACATAAAAACTCGTCATCTATTGCATAGGTCGCGCTATCTTTTGGATAGGCCCAGAACAGCGGGCGCAGCACGGGCGCTCCCGTGCGGTGACATTCTTCAAAGAGCGTATACAGGTACGGCAGGAGACGCTGCCGAAGCTTGAGCATGGCGCGACAGACGGATTCGTATGGTTCGCCAAACTGCCATGGCTCCTGGTGGCGCGTTTGCTTTTCGGAGTGATTGCGACAGAAGGGCTGAAAAATACCGTACTCCGTCCAGCGAGCAAGCAGTTCGCCGGTTGCGTCTCCATAATAGCCGCCGATATCGACCCCGGCCCAGGCCACGCCAGAAAGTCCCAGGTTCAGCATCTGGGAGAGGCTCATGGTAAGGTGTTCCCACGAGGAAGAGTTATCGCCCGTCCAGAGTACGGCATGGCGTTGTATGCCCGCGTAGCCGGAGCGCGAAATGACGAACGGTCGCCGCTCGGGCTGAAGGC
>WNFA01015256.1_pt1 | contig 11495 bp, 8 predicted proteins | sample 5400481 | NCBI WGS metagenome assembly WNFA01 (sample SAMN13153340, study PRJNA577476) | soil metagenome | isolation source: 120 cm saprolite under Douglas fir tree site 2 hole 1 replicate 2 | place: USA:California | collected 2015-04-18
ATTGTGCCGCTCGCATCGCTGGCGCGCGTCGAGGAAGTGCGCGGAGCCAACCAGCTCGCGCGGGAAAACCAGCGGCTGATGGTGGCGCTCACCGCGCGGCTGCAGGACCGCGATCTGGGCGGCGCCATCGGCGATGTCCAGCGCGTCCTGCGGGGAACGAAACTTCCGCCGGGCTGCACGTACGATATCGGCGGACAATACGAAAGCCAGCAGAGCACATTCCGCGACTTGCTGTTTGTGCTGGGCTTGGCGCTCGCCGCGGTTTTCACCGTGATCGTCGCCCAGTTCCGAGGTTTCCGCGCCGCATTGATTATTCTTTCTGCCGCGCCGCTGTCGCTGCTGGGGGTTTTCGCCATGCTGATCCTCACCGGAACTCCGCTGAACGTTTCTTCCTTCATGGGAATTATTTTGATGGTCGGTCTGGTGGTAAAGAACGGCATCATCCTGTTCGAATATGTGCACCAGCTCTGGGATGTGGAAAACCTTCCGCTGCGCGAGGCCCTGGTGCGCGCCGGGCGCATCCGCGTGCGGCCGATCCTGATGACTACGCTGGCGACGTTGTTCGGCTTGCTCCCGCTGGCGCTGGGTCTCGGCTCCGGAGCGGAGCTGCAGAAGCCGCTGGCGCTCGCGGTGATTGGCGGGCTGACGCTCTCGACGTTCATCACCCTGCTGGTGATGCCCGTGCTGTACACCTTCCTGGAACGCGGACACGCAAAAAGCGCCGCCTGAACGCGCGGGCATTTGACGAGAATGCCCCTCGGACTTCCTCAGGTAAGGGCAGCGCTTTACTTCTTGTGCTTGTCGAACCAGCCCGCAATGAAGAGCATTTTCGTGATGTGGTGGCTCGGACGCCTGCTGATGCCGTGCGGCTCCTCCGGAACGCGGACGAGCACGGCCTCGACGTTCAACAACTTGAGGCCTTCGTAGAACTGCTCGGCTTCGGAGATGGGCGTGCGGAAGTCCGCCTCGCCGGTCATCACCATCGTCGGCGTCTTCACTTTGCTCAGAAGGTTGGTCAGCGAGCGCGCCATGTAGTTCTCCGTCTTATCCCAGGGCAATCCCGGAAACCAGTATTTGGTGACGAACGGAATGTCCGAGGTAAGCGCGAAGCTGTACCAATTGATGACCGGGTAGAGCGACGCGGCCGCACGGAACCGGTCGGTGTGCTCGATTGTCCAGCAGGTGAGCACGCCACCACCGCTGCCGCCGGTGACGAAGAGATTGTTCGTATCAATATAGCCTCTGGCAATGACGGCATCCACGCCGCTATTCAGGTCGTAGAAATCGTCTCCGGGATATGCGTGGTGAATCAGGTTGGCGAACTCTTCGCCATAGCTGGTGCTGCCGCGCGGGTTCGTGTAGAGCACCACATAGCCCATCGCCGCCCAAACCTGCTTCTCGAAGTCAAAGCGGTCTCCATAATCGGCAAACGGCCCGCCGTGGATTTCGAGAATCAGGGGATATTTCTTGGAGCGGTCGAAGTCGGGAGGCTTGACGATCCAGCCCTGGATTTTCCGCCTGTCCTTCGAGGATTCGTACCAGATTTCTTCGACCTCGCCGGGTTTTTTCTGCGCCAGGAGTTCCTGGTTAATTGCCGTGAGCACCTTTTGCGACCCGCCGCTTAAAACAGCAACATCGCCGGGGGCATCCGTGCGGCCGTATGTGAACGCAATGGCCCCGGAGCGCGAAACTGAGAACGAGCCGCCGCCACCGGCGCCGGTGCCTCCGGCCACGTGGTCGGCAATTTTCTGAAACGAGCCATCGGTGGAGATGAAGCCGATCTTCGTGTCGCCCTGATCCCGAAAGAGAAAGTAGACGCCGCTCGAGTCCGGCGCCCACTCCGGGCTCGAGGCATCGCGGTCGAGCTTCTCCGAAAAGGAGTGCGAGCCACTGCCGTCGCGATTCATCAAGTACAGGTGTGTCGTTTGATGGCCCTGATAGCGGTCGTCGAAGCCTGTGTAGGCAATGTGCTTGCCGTCGGGTGAAACCACGGGTGAGTTATCGGGTCCCTTGCGATGTGTGAGCTGGCCCATTGTGCCATCCGCGACCGAGAATTCGTAGACTTCCGTATCCAGGTATTCGTGCGCCTCTTCGGAATGGTGGTTGGCCGAAACGATGAGGTATTTGCCGTCGGGCGTCCACACCGCCTGGGTCGGCCCAAACTCGGTGCCGCCATTGGGCAAATTTCCGCTGGTGACTTGGCGCGGCGCGCCGCCTTCCGCCGAAACCACGAACAATTGCATGAAGCCGGGCTTGAGGTAGCCGGCGCCATTGAAACGATAGACGAGCCGGTCGTAGGCCTTCGCGGGGTCGGCCCACTTCGCGCCCTCAGGCGGGCCGGGGAGATCGGCAATATGCGGCCCCCTGGCGGGCACAAGGGCCGCAAACGAAATCATTCTCCCATCCGGCGACCAATAGATGGCACTCGGCGATTGCTCGAGGTCTGTGATCCGCGCGGTCTGGCCGCTGTCCATCCAGCGCACATAGATCTGCGTGCGGCCGTCTTCGCCGGAGAGATACGCGATGCGCGTGCCATCGGGCGACCAGCGGGGCGAAGTGTCATTCCGGTTTCCCGTGGTCAGCGCGCGGTGGTCGGCGCCATCCGCACCGATGATCCATAGGTTGGAGTAGCGCCGGTCGGTCATGGGGTCAGCGAACCCGCGGACGTAAGTGATCTTCTTCCCGTCAGGCGAGATTTGCGGATCTGTGGCGGTCTGAATGTTGAACTCATCCATGGCCGTCAGCTTTTTCGCTTTTTCCTGTGCGCGGGCGGCGGGAATGAGTGCTATTGCGGTCAGCACTGCCAGCCATGCAACTCTTTTCGAATAGACAACCATCGGAACACCTCCTCAGCAGGCGTCCTGCTTACATCTCGCGGGGGCTACTGTCAAGGTTGGACGAACCCGCACAGAATCACCGAGCCAGCGCAGACTTCCGGACCGGGCCTACCTGCTTGGGGGAAGGGTGTGCTAGACTAGGCGGGCAAAATCAGGGATTGCGGCCAACCGAGGGTCTCCGCAGTAGCCGCGAAACAATTGACACGGGCTAGGCTGTGCGCGAAGATTCGCCCGGCGCCCTAATTCCTTCTGACGAGGCACTCCCATGTCCGGCCATTCGAAGTGGGCAACCATCAAGCACAAGAAGGCGGCGACCGACGCCAAGCGCGGCCGCGTCTTCACGCGGCTGATCCGCGAAATCTCGATTGCCGCGCGCAGCGCCGGCGGCGATCCGGATACGAATCCTCGTTTGCGTACGGCGATTGCCGCCGCGAAAAACGAAAATATGCCCAACGAAAACATCGAGCGCGCCGTCCTGCGCGGCACCGGGCAGCTCGAAGGCGAGCAGTACGAAGAAGTGACCTTCGAGGGATACGGGCCGGGCGGTGTGGGGGTGCTCATCCAGGTGGTCACCAGCAGCCGCAACCGCGTGGTCAGCGAAATCCGTCACGTGATGAGCAAAAACGGCGGAAACCTCGCCGAAGCCGGCGCCGTTGGCTGGATGTTTCACCGCAAGGGCGAGATTATCGTTCCCAAGGAGCAAGCCGGCGAAGACAAGATGCTGAACATTGTGCTCGATGCCGGAGCGGAGGATTTGAAAGACGACGGTTCGGCGTGGGACGTGGTGACCCCGCCGGAACTGTTTGAGGCCGTGCGCGACGCGCTCGTCAAGGCGGGGATCACGCCCGCTTCGGCGGAAATCGCGATGGTGCCGCAGAATTACGTGAAGCTCACCGGGCAGCAAGCGGCGCAAATGCTCCGCCTGGTGGAAGCGCTCGAAGAGCACGATGACGTGCAGCACGTCTACGCAAACTTCGACATTGACGAGAAGGAAATCCAGGCGGTGGTCGGCGCGGCATAGAGACCCGTTATCTTGCTTCATTAAATCTAGCTCTGACCCGTATTCCCATTCGAATCTCCTCTTCGGTTGATCCTCGCATCGGGCCAAGCTTCCGCAACACTCTCGTTGAAAAAACTAGCTATTCCTTTCCGCGCCGCCGTACACTGGTGCGCAATGGCGAGTCAAGCGGGGCGCAACGGGAAGTGTTTTCGCGTGCTCGGTGTGGACCCGGCAGCCGCGGGGCCGACCGGCTACGGCGTGGTCGAGAGCGACGGGCGCCAGGTGCGCACGTTGCACTACGGAGCGCTGCGGATTTCCTCCGGGATTCGCAAGGAAGGGCCGGCGGCGGGATTGCGCGCGGTTCACGAGCGGCTGGCAAGTCTCATTGAAGAGTTTTCTCCGGACGCAGTAGCCGTCGAATCGGTCTTCACGGCGCTCAACATCAAGACGGCATTGCGTCTGGCGGAGGTGCGCGGTGTGGTGCTTCTGGCCGCGGCGCAACGCGGCGTGCCGGTGCACAGTTATTCGCCGCGTGAAGTAAAATCGTGTGTGGCGGGCTATGGCCAAGCCAGCAAGGAGCAGATGCAGCTCATGGTCCGCGCCGTGCTGGGCATGACCGAGACTCCCGAGCCTGCCGACGCCGCCGACGCGCTGGCCGTGGCCGTCTGCCACATCCAGGCGGAGAGAGTGCAGGCGCGGTTCGAGCCACTGGGCATGCGTTGCGGCGAAACGAGCCGGGCAGCGGGAGCGGCGCGCGCAACCCGGACGTTGGCTGCACGAATCTCGCCTGCGCGATGAAACTCTTGCAAGCAAGACGTTTTCTGACGGCTGTGTGGTTGCTGCCGTTTGCGTTTCTGACGGCTTTGCCCGCGGAGAAGCCCAACGGCACGACACTGTCCTATCGCCGCATCTTCAAGTCGAGCACGCCCGAATTCATCGAAATCAAGGTGAACGAGACTTCGAACGCCGCCACCTTTGAAATCCGGCAGCTCGATGAAGATCCTTCGCCGACTCCCTTCGAAGTCGGCGCCCTGCTCCGCGCTAAGATGTTTGAGCTGGCCGAGCTGCTCCACCATTTCGAAAATGTGCAACTCGATGTGCGCCGCCGCATCGCCAACTTGGGCGAGAAGACGTTCCGCTACGAAAAAGGGAAGGAAGCGCACGAAACCAAGTTCAATTACACGCTCAACGGCCCCGCCAACCAGTTGATGCAGATCTTCGAGGGGCTGGCGCGGCAGCAGGAACACGTGGTCACCCTCGAACGCAGGATGAAGTACGACCGCCTGGGCGTCAATGATGCGCTGCTGCAATTCGAAACCGACTTGAACCGCAAGTTGCTTGCTGCAATTCGAAACCGACTTGAACCGCAAGTTGCTGCCGGAACCCCAGCGCGTCGTCCCAGTCCTGGATGAGATCGCCAACAACCCGCACTTTGTGGACATAGCAAGGCAGCGCGCGCGCGCCCTCGCCGAACGCATCCGCGATCAGAGTTAGGGTCTTCCCTGCCGCCGAGTGAACCCTCTGGAAGGACCAAAAAGCTGCTTTCCCGGAAGTCTTGACGTATACTGGGAAGCGCTGAATTCCCAGCTCATTCAAATTCAACAGGCCCGGTTCACCCGGGACCTGAAACACGGAGAAACCAGAATGAAGAAATGGCTTGCACTGTTCTTATTGGCAGCCGTCGCCGTCTCAGCCGACACGCTCACGCAGGCGGACCGCGACAAAGCTGTCGCCGAATTGGAAGGCTCGCGTAAGGTTTTCCTCGACGCCACGAAGGGTTTGTCGCCCGCGCAGTGGAACTTCAAGTCTGCGCCCGAACGCTGGTCGGTGGCGGAATGCGCCGAGCACATCGCGCTCAGCGAGGGATTCATCTTCGGCCTGGTGAGCAATCAGGTCGTGAAAGGCCCCGCCACTCCCGAGAAGCGCGAGGCGGTGAAGGGCAAGGATGAATTGATTGTGAAAATGCTCCAGGACCGCACCCACAAAGCCACGGCGCCCGAGCCGATCGATCCCACAAAGCGTCCGATGAGCGCCGAGGATTCCATGAAGCTCTTTTTGGAAAGCCGCGCGAAAACCATCGACTACGTGAAGACCACCCAGGACGACCTGCGCGACCATTTCTACGACCACCCCGTCCCGGCGATTGGCACGCTCGACGCCTATCAGTGGATCCTGCTCATCTCCGGCCATACCCGGCGCCACACTTTGCAAATCCTGGAAGTGAAGGCTGACCCGAACTTCCCGAAGAACTGAGCGCCTGCGCGCCATTCTTCGGCTGATTGTGATTGGGGCTCGCGAAGCCCGGAAAGAGGCATAGCACGCAAATGTCTTCTTCCGGGCTTCTTCAATTTGCGGGACAGAAATATCTCTGCCTCGAGACATTTCGAAAAAACGGCCAGGGCGTGCGCACCCCGGTGTGGTTTGCCGCTTCGGGTCCCATCTCGCCAGACTCGTCCGAGGTCATCCTCTACGTATACACGATTGGAAATTCCGGCAAGGTAAAACGCATCCGCAACAATCCTCGCGTCCGCATCGCTCCGTGTAACATGCGCGGTGGCCTGCGCGGGGATTGGGTGGACGCGCGCGCGGAAATCTTGCAAGGCGAGGAAGCCGCAAAGGGAATGCGGCTGCTGAATCGAAAATACGTTCCGTGGAAGCAGTTGCTCGACTTCTTTGCGATGTTCCGGCAGCGGGAGCGCACCGTCTTCGCCTTGCGGATCGTTTGAGCACGGGCCCGAGCGTCAGCGATTGCCCGAAGCGCTTGCCGCTGCCGCGGATTCGGCCAGCCTTCGCAGCGAGTCCGCATACGGCGCACGCGCCACGCCGCACTCCGTGATGATCGCGGCGATGAGCCGCGACGGCGTGACGTCAAACGCGGGATGCGCGGCGGGCACATCGGGAGCGATGCGCACCCCCTGAATGTGCGTGACCTCGGCTGCCGGGCGCTCCTCGATGGGGATGTGGTCGCCCGAGGGAATCGAAAGGTCGAACGTCGAGACCGGCGCGGCCACGTAAAACGGCACGCGATTCTCATTGGCCAGCACGGCCATCTGATACGTGCCGATTTTGTTGGCGGTATCTCCGTTGGCCGCGATGCGGTCCGCGCCGACCACCACCGCGCCAACTTTCCCCGTCTTCAAAAAGTGCCCCACCATGTTGTCGGTGATCAGCGTCAGCGGGATGCCGCCCTGGTGCAGCTCCCAGGCCGTCAGCCGCGCGCCCTGCAGATAAGGCCGCGTCTCCGGCACGAGCACGTGCAGCTTGTGGCCTTGCTCGATGGCCATGCGAATTACGCCCAGCGCCGACCCGATTCCTGCGGTGGCCAGTGCGCCCGCGTTGCATTGCGTCATCACCTGGCCGGTCTGTGGCATCAACTCCGCGCCTAGGCGTCCCATAGCTTCGTCGGTGGCTCTCTTTTCGAAGTGAATCTCTTGGGCTTCGGCGATCATTGCCTGTCGGATGCCTTCCAGGTTCGCCCCGTCCGCGGCAGCTTTCGCAAAACGCTTCTTCATGCGGCCGATGGCCCAGAAGAGGTCCACCGCAGTGGGCCGCGTTTTCGCCAGGGTGTCGCAGATTTCCGCAAACTCGGCCTTCAACGCTTCCACGTTTTTCGCACGCGAACGGGCTACGCCGAGCGCAGCGCCCATCGCCGCTGCCACGCCAATCGCCGGCGCCCCGCGGATTACCATCTCCTTGATGGCCAGCGCCACGTCCCGGTAATCGGTGTAAGTGTGGTGGACTTCCTTGCCGGGAAGCTGCCGCTGATCCAGCATCACCACGCCCTGCTCGGTCCATTCAATCGGCTTTGCCACGCGCATTCCGAAATCTCCCGGATTAGCCTGCTCTCATTCTAATTCAAGCTGCGCCATTGCAGCGGAGCTGTTTCCGCTGGCCGCAAAGGACAACCGGTTAGCCCCCAGCAATGGGGATGCCGCTATCGCGCCATCGCTCCCGGAGCCGTGGATATGACTGTGATTTTTGGCACGCGGTTTATCGAGTTCACGGTCCGCCTGGCGGGAAGCGCGTGAACCCCTTGGTGGCAAGCGCGGTGCCGAGAAACAGCGTGAAGTTATACCCAAGATGGCAGAGATAACTGGCCAACACCGTGCCGGTTCTCGCGCGTACGTAGGTAAATGCAATTCCCACAAGGGTCAGCAAACCAACTAACTCCCAGGCCCAGCCCAATTGAAGGCCGTGAAGCAGGCCAAAAAGAGTTCCCGTAACCAGGACGCCCGCGGGAACGCCGAAACTCCGCGCAACCACCGGATACAAAAATCCCCGAAAAATTGTCTCTTCGACCAGCGGGGCCACTAGCACGGCCAATCCCAAGATCATCAGCGTGCCATTCCGTTCGTTGAACAATTCTTCGATGGGAACCTTTCCCTTGGGATGCACTCGGCTTCCGGTCGTTCCGACGAAGATAGCCAGCGCAATCCCCCCGAAAAAGCATAACCATGCCGCGCCTTGCCGCGACATCATCTTCGGCAGCAGCGGCCGCCAGCCGATCCCGCGCCAAAACGGCGTTTCCTTGATCAAGCCGATGGTCACGTAAAGAAACAGCATCCACGCGCCAAAGATCAGCAGTTGCGCGCCAACGGCGAATGCCGCATTGCTCATCAGCGCCCGTTGCACTTCGCCAATCTTCATTTGCCGCGCGAACATCAGATACGCCGCGAACGAAGCAGGGATTACGACCGTGCTCCCCGCTGCAAAGACCACGAACAGGAACACATGGGCCCACGACCAGGGAACGCGAAGGTCGTCCGGAACGTTTGCGGCGGCCGGTGCGGGCGGAACTTGCTGGGCAGGCTCCGCGGAACCGGCCGCTGCGTTTCCGTTCGCCGGCGCCGTCGAGTTATTTTCAGATAGTGTCATGGTCTGCTCTTGGATCCGTCTCGTGCGCGCTCATTTGCTCCGCAGCACTTTAAAGGCAGTCGTGGCCTGGTGCAAGCTCGCCGGCGGAAGGTTCCGCGGCAATTCCTCCGGGGAAAAGACGACCTCGCTCACTTGCCGGCCGACACGCTGTGGCCGTTGAGGACGCGCCCGAGGGCTTGGCCGGTGTAGGATTTCTTGATGCGCGCAACTTGTTCCGGTGTCCCTTGGGCCACGATGCGCCCGCCGGCCTCGCCGCCTTCCGGGCCAAGGTCAATGATCCAGTCGGCCTGCTTGATGACGTCGAGATGGTGCTCGATGATGAGCACGGTGTTTCCGAGGTCCACCAGGCGGTGCAGCACGTCGAGAAGTTTCCGCACGTCGTCAAAATGCAGACCCGTGGTGGGCTCGTCGAGGATGTACAGGGTTCTTCCGGTTTGCCGCTTGGAAAGTTCGCGCGCCAGCTTGATGCGTTGCGCTTCACCGCCCGAAAGCGTGGTCGAGGATTGGCCAAGCTGGATATAGCCAAGCCCCACCTCGACCAGCGTCGCAAGCTTCTGCCGAATCTGCGGAATATTTTCAAGAAGCTTCAGGGCGTCTTCCACGGGCATATCGAGCAAATCCGAAATGGAATGGCCTTTGTAGCGCACCGCGAGCGTTTCCGAGTTGTAGCGGCGCCCCCGGCACACTTCGCACATCACGTACACATCGGGAAGAAAATTCATCTCGATCCGCCGCAGGCCGTCGCCCTGGCAGGCTTCGCAGCGCCCGCCCTTGACGTTGAAGCTGAAGCGCCCGGGACGATAGCCCCGCTCGCGCGATTCCGGCAGCATCGCAAACAGTTCGCGGATCGGCGCAAACACGCCTGTATACGTGGCCGGGTTGGAGCGCGGAGTACGGCCGATCGGCGCCTGGTCAATCTCGATCACCTTGTCGATGTGCTCGGCACCGAGGATTTGCTTGTGCGCGCCGGGCGTCTCCATGGAACGGTACAATTTTTGCGCCAGCGCGCGGTACAGGATGTCGTTGACAAGAGTGGATTTGCCCGATCCGGAAACCCCGCTGACCACCGTGAAAAGCCCCAGCGGAAGCCTCACATCAATGCCCTTCAGGTTGTTGGCTTCCGCGCCGCGAATCTCGAGCGCTTTCCCGTTGACGCTGCGCCGTTTCTCAGGAATGCCGATCCGCGCCTGGCCCGAAAGATAGCGTCCCGTTAGAGAAGAGGCTGTGGCGGCAATCTGCTCGGGCTTGCCTTGCGCCACCAGGTAACCGCCGGCGTTCCCCGCGCCGGGTCCCAGGTCCACCACAAAGTCGGCGCGCCGGATTGTTTCTTCGTCGTGTTCGACGACCAGCACGGTGTTGCCGAGGTCGCGCAATTGTTCGAGCGAGCGCAACAGCCGGTCGTTGTCCCGCGCGTGCAAGCCGATGGAAGGCTCGTCGAGAACGTAGAGGACTCCGCGCAGGCGCGAGCCAATCTGCGTGGCCAGGCGAATCCGCTGCGCTTCGCCGCCGGAAAGCGTCGCCGCCGACCGTTCCAGGCTCAGATAGCCGAGCCCCACAGCCAGAAGGAAGTCCAGGCGCTCGGCAATTTCGCCGAGAGCCCGCCCGGCAACTTCGCGCTGGCGGGCCGTGAGATGCTTCAGGATTTCGTTTACCGCGGGGCGCGCCGCGCTGATCGAAAGCGCCGCAAAATCGGCGATCGAGTACCCGGAAAGCTTCACGGCCAGGCTTTCCGGCCGCAGGCGTCGCTCGCGGCACACTCGGCACGGCACGGCCGACATGAACTGCGTCATCCATTCCCGGTAGGTGTCCGAGGCGGATTCTTCGAAGCTCTTCTCGAGGTAACTGAACACCCCCTGGAAGCGAAGGCCCTTTTCTGTCCGGCCTGCGCGCGCCGGGGATTCGCCGCCGTTGCCGGGGTTCTGAGCACCGCCGGGCCCATGGCTCGGCGGGTTTCCATAGAGGATCAGGTTCTGCACGCGCCGGGAGAGTTTTTCAAACGGCGTGCCGAGATCGAAGCCGTGGGCATAGGCGGCCAGTTCGAGAGTACGTTTGAGAAACGTCGAACCCGCGCCGGGACCCAGCCCGCCGTCGAACAGCGGTCGCGACCAGTCCGCAATGACTTTGCATGGATCGAGATCGAACTTCGCTCCGAGTCCATTGCATGCCGGACAGGCTCCGTAAGGTGAATTAAAGCTGAACGACCGCGGCTCAAGTTGGGGCATGGAAACGCCGCAGTCCGGGCAGGCCAGTTTCTCGGAATAGACGCGCTCCGCGCCGCCGACTACCGCAATGGTCACCAGGCCCTGCGCAAGTTTCAGCGCGGTGGCGATGGAGTGTTCCAGGCGGTTGGCGATCCCGGGCTTGATCAGCAAGCGGTCCACGACCACTTCGATGCTGTGGTTCTTCCGCTTGTCAAGACGCGGCGGGCCGTCCAGCGGGTAGAGCTCGCCATCAATCCGCACCCGGACGAAGCCGTCCTCCGCGAGTTTCTCCAGTTCCTTCCGGTACGCGCCTTTTCTCCCGCGCACCACCGGCGCGAGGATCATGATGCGGTCGTCGCGCTTGCAATACTCGCCGCCGAGAATCGCCTGGACGATCTGCTCGGTGGACTGGCGGGAGATGGGCTTGCCGCAGCGGGGACAATGCGGGACGCCGATGGAGCTGTAAACCACGCGGAGATAGTCGTAGATTTCGGTGATGGTGCCGACGGTCGAGCGCGGCGAGCGCGTGGTGGTCTTCTGCTCGATGGCGATGGAAGGAGAAAGCCCCTCGATGGCGTCCAC
>WNFA01006153.1_pt1 | contig 11494 bp, 6 predicted proteins | sample 5400481 | NCBI WGS metagenome assembly WNFA01 (sample SAMN13153340, study PRJNA577476) | soil metagenome | isolation source: 120 cm saprolite under Douglas fir tree site 2 hole 1 replicate 2 | place: USA:California | collected 2015-04-18
GCCGGGCCTCGGTCGCCCCTTGCAGCGCGCCCAGCTCCTCGGCGGTGAAGAACTTGGTGATCGGCGACCGCCATTCCAGAGCCTCCTGGTACCAGAAGGCCAGCCCCTTCGCTTTCGCCGTCTTGGCCACCTCGGTCAAGGCGTCGATCTCTTTGCGACCGAGCGCCGAGCCGCCGGGCACCCGCAGCCCCCGAATGGCACCGCCCTGGGCCAGGGCCTGGCGGAACACCTGGAATCCCGTGCTCTGAAAGTGCGGCGTCAGGTCGACCAGCTCCAGGCCATAGCGGAGGTCCGGTTTGTCCACGCCATACCGGAGCAGGGCATCGGCGTGCGTGACGCGGCGGAACGGGACCGGCACGGCGCGACCCAGGACGGTCTGCCAGACATGAGCGAAGCAGCGCTCGGTGACATCCAGCACGTCGTCTTCGGTGACGAATGACATCTCCAGGTCGAGCTGGGTGAACTCGTTCTGCCGGTCGGCTCGCAAGTCCTCATCGCGATAGCAGCGCGCGATCTGGAAGTACCGGTCGTAGCCCGCCACCATCAGGATCTGCTTGTACAGCTGCGGCGATTGGGGCAGCGCGTAGAAGCGGCCGAGGTTGACCCGGCTGGGCACCAGGTAATCGCGCGCGCCCTCCGGGGTGCTCCGAATCAGCACCGGGGTCTCGATCTCCAGGAAGCCCTCCCGGTCGAGGAAGTCCCTGATGGCCTTGACCATGCGGTGGCGAAGCTCCAGGTTGCGCGTCATCTCTATGCGGCGGAGATCCAAGTAGCGATAGCGCAGCCGCAGCGACTCATCCGCTTCGCTGCGTTCGTTCACCGGGAACGGGGGCGTCTTCGACCGGTTCAGGATCTCCAGCGCTTCGGCCTCCACCTCGATCTCTCCGGTCGGCAGCGTGGGGTTCTCGGCACCAGGAGGGCGGCGACGGACGGTGCCGTGGACATGGACGACGAATTCCAGCCGCAGGTCTCCGGCCCGGGTGAATGCCCCGGCCCGGTCGGGGTGGAATTGCACCTGCACCAGACCCGATCGGTCGCGGAGGTCGATGAAGATCAGGCCGCCGTGGTCTCGCCGCCGGTGCACCCAGCCGTAGAGGTCCACGGGATGCCCGGCATCGGTGGCTCGCAGGGTCCCGCCCCGGACCCGTGGCGTCAGGCTCATGCCGCCCCCGCCGGCGGCGCTGCCAGCATTTCGAGCACGCGCGGCAGCACCCGGTCGCGGTGGATCGACTCCTGTTTTTTGAGGCGCAGGTCTCGCACGGTCACATGATCAACCGGATCTTCTTGGAGACCGACGAGCAAGGCCAGCCGTGCATGCATCTTCGACGCCCGGCCCAGTTTCGCATCGAGCCGGGCAGTCGAAACATCGGCGATCACGGCCACGCCCCGTGTGCGCAATTCTTCCGCGAGCTGTTGCATGAGGGGAAAAGCCGAGTCGTCCACGGCGATCGCGTACAGGCCAGGACCCGGGGTGTCCCGATAGCCGAGGTCGGCCGCCAGACCATCGTAGCGACCACCGCCACCCAACGAGTTCTGGGCGCCACTGAGGCTTTCGTGCCAGAACTCGAAGGCCGTCCTGGTGTAGTAATCGAGCCCGCGAACCAATCGCGCATTCACGACGTAGGGAATGCCACCCTGCTGGAGGCCGCCTTCCACCTCCGCAAACGCCCGGCGGCAGGCGTCGCACAGGAAGTCGAGAGTCCGGGGAGCGCTGGCCTGGAGCGCAACGGCGTCTGGATCCTTCGAATCCAGCAGGCGGAGCGGGTTTCGCTCAAACCGGCTTCGATCGTTCTCGGACAAGGCGTCCAGGTAGGGGCGGAAATAGTCGCGGAGCGCCTCGCGATACCGGGGACGGCAGGTGGCATCCCCGATGCTGTTCACCTGCAGACTGACGCCCGAGACCCTCAGCGAGGCGAACCAGCGCCAGCCGAGGGCGATCACCTCGACATCGAGGCCGGGGGCGGCGTCGCCGATGGCCTCCACCCCGAATTGATGGAACTGTCGGTAGCGGCCGGCTTGTGGCCGGTCGTACCGGAAGAACGGCCCAAGGTAGTAGAGGCGAACCGGCTGCCGTTCCCGGTCGAGACCGGCGTCAAAGTAGGCGCGCACCACAGGGGCGGTCCCTTCGGGCCGAAGCGTCATCGATCGCCCACCGCGATCGGGGAACGTGTACATCTCCTTGGTCACCACATCGGACGTCTCTCCTGCACTTCTGACAAAGAGCGCGGTCGCCTCGAAAATCGGCGTATCGATGCGTTGATAACCGCGGGCGATGGCGATGGCTTCGGCGGCGCCAGTCATCTCCTGCCAGTACAGTTGCTCCGCCGGCAGGATGTCCTGCGTCCCGCGCGGACGCTGCGCAACTGGCGCCATGGTTTGCCAAAGCTTAGCAAGGGGGTTTAGCCCGGCCGATTCGGCTGAGCCCGATTCGGTGGATCCGGCCTTAGCTGGCGCGTTGCTGCGTGGCGGGCTCGTCGGCGCGGGCAATGCGGTTGCGTCCCTCGCGCTTGGCCAGGTACAGCGCCCGGTCGGCCGCCTGCACCAGGGCTTCGCGCGTGTCGCCGTCTTTCGGGAAGCTGGCGATCCCCAGGCTCATGGACAGGTTTGAAATGACCCGGCCCTCGAAGACCAGCGGCCGCATGGCGGCTTGCCGGATTCGCTCGGCGACGCCCGCCGCGACCCGGGCGTCTGCCCCGGGAAGAACCAGCACGAACTCATCGCCGCCGTAGCGGGCGACCAGGTCCTTGGGCCTCACCTCCGGAGTGAGGACCTGCTCGGCCAGGTAACGCAGCACCGCGTCCCCCGCCAGGTGGCCGATGGTGTCGTTGATCTCCTTGAAATGATCGAGGTCGCAAAGCACCAGGGCCAGCCGCTCGCGTGACCGGCGAGCCCTCTGCAGCTCGCGCTCCAGCCGCGCCTCAAAGCCGCGGTGGTTGGCCACGCCGGTCAGCCCGTCCGTCATGGCCAGGTGACGGGTCTCTTCGAAGAGGAAGGCGTTCTCGATGGCAATGACCGCCTGGTTGGCCAGCGTCTGGAGGACGCGCAACTCGCTCTGCTCCAGGGTGCGCGGCACCCGCATATGGATCGCCAGGGTCCCGACGACGGCCCCGCCCAGGGTCATCGAGACCCCCACCGCCCGCTGCAGGCCCACCTTTTCCAACAGCCGCTGCGGCAGGCGAGGTTCATTGGCCAGGTCGAGCTCGACCAGCGACGCCGAACCGGCCATCCGGCGCGACAGGGCGCCCGCGCTGACCCGCACCGCATGCATTTCGCTGCGCGAGGCCGGGCCGACGGCCACGTCGGCGAACCGGTCTCGCCACTCGGGTTTGGTCAGGTGGATGGAGGCGTAGGGCACCTCGAGGATCTCCATGGTGGCCCGGGCCACGGCCCGCAGCAGGTTGTCCGCGCCAACCGTCACCGTGGTGAGCGCCTGGGAGATCTTCTCCAGGGCGATGATCGCCTGGTCGAGCCGGCGGGCCTGTACCTCGGTCTTGTGCTGCAGGTCGATGTTCTCGACCATGAGGGCCACCTCGGTGGCGATGGTTTGCAGCACCTCAACGTCCTGCTGGGGCGGCACGTACCCGGCCGGCGCCCCCAGCAGCAGGTAGCCGGCCGTCTCGGCGCCACCGGCGAGGGGCACCACCAGGGCGCGGTCGACTCCGGCCGCCTGACCGAAGAGCCGCATGGCAGGTCGGCCGTCCTGTGAGGGGTCCTCGACGGTCTCGATGTCGGTCTCACGTTCCAGATCGAACCCTTCCGCCAGGTCGACCTGCTCGAAGCGGTGCAGCAGGTCGGCCGAGTCTGCCCCAAAACCCACCAAGGCGCGGGGCTCAACCCGCTGAGTCTCCCCGTTGCGGGACAGGAGGAGTGCGGTTTCGATCCCCAGCGCCTTGAGGCTGACCCCGAGAATGGCCTCGGCCATCTCTGCGGGTTCCCCCCGGCGTCCCAATCCCACGCGGGTCTGATGCAGGGCAGCCAGGCGGCCCATCTGCTCGTGCAGGTCGCGGGTCCGCTCCTGCAGGTCCTCGGTCATGGCATTGAAGGCGTCGGCCAGATGTCCCAGCTCATCCCGCCGTCGGACCTGAAGACGGCGGCCGAGCTCGCCGCGGGCCACGGCCGCGGTGCCGGCCACCAGGTCGTCGATGGGGCGCGTGATCCGCAGTGCCAGGATGTACCCGATGATGAGCAGGAGCAGCACCATGGCGGTGAAGAGGATGGTCATCTGCAGGGCTGATCGGACGCCCGCGTCCACCACGGTCTGGCGTGAGAGGGCGACAGCCAGGAAGCCCACCGGGCGCTGGCGCAGGTAGAACAACGAGAACTGGAACTCATAGGGGTGCTGGCCCACCTCGAGGGTCCGGCGAGCGGCTCGGCCGGGCGACGCCAGGCCCAGGTAGGAGCTAGTGCGCTCGTCCAGCACGTCTCTGCCCACGCGGGGGAGCGTGGACCCGAGCAGCTGCCCGTTTTGATCGAGCAGCACCACGTCGGCCATGGCTTTGCTCCGCATCTCGGCCAGCACCGAGGACAGGGGGGTCTCCAGCAAGATGCCACCCACCACCTGGTCGTGGCTGAGGACCGGTCCGGCGGCAGCCAGGGTCGAGGGTGGGCTACCCATGTACCCCACCCACTTGTCGCCCAGGGCGTCGTAGTTCCCATGCAGCACCTGGGCGATCAGCGGCTCTGCGGACAGGTCGGTGCCGCCCTGGAAGGTGAGGCCACCCGGGTTGGCCGGGTTCGGTTGCTCGATCTCGAGCAGCGTGCGGCCCTGGACATCGAAGATCTTCACGCTTCCCAGCCGGTTGTTGACCTCGATTGGCACGACCAGCTGTTTCAGCGCGGCTTGATCAGCCCGGAGGATCGCCGCGTCGACCCCCTCCGTGTTGGCGACCAGCCGGATAGCGGCCACCTGGCGGGCCTGAAGGTTGGCCGCGCCATCCAGGGCCGCGTCCTGCGCTTGGACCAGCTGGCCGGCGATCCGTTGCTCCAGCGAACTGGCCACCAGGCTGGTGGTGAGATAGGTGCCGACGATTCCCAGGATCACCATCAATAGTAGGAAGGGGGCAATGATCTGGGTCCGGATACGAAGGGAGGGCAAGCCGGGCAGCCGGCTGATCAGCTGAGTCAGCCTCACGCCCTCACCGTTTGCAGTTTCCAGTCCCGGCGCCGGCGCCACCACCCCGGTTGCACGGAGTCGGCGAGGGAGTTGGAGCGGGCGTTGGGGCAGGCGTGGGGCTGGCCGTGGGGCTGGCCGTCGCGATTGGCGTGGGGCTCGGCGCGGCGCTCGGGTTGGGCACTGGCTTCCCGACAGCCACCGGTCTCCCCGGACCAGCCGCGCTGGGGACGGCGTTGGGCGCGGTCATGGCCAGGATCGGAGGAATAACGAGACTCGCCTCGGAGCCTGTTGAGCCGTCGAGACGATCCTGTAACGCCTCGGCAACGATGGTCGAGCGCAGCGGTCGAGTCTTCAGACCGGGATCGAGTCCGAAGTCGGCGCCCAGCTGGGGCAGCCGGACCCAGGCCAGTCCGTCCGCGGGACGGAGAGCGGCCAGCGCCACCACCCCAAACAGCAGGGCGATGCCGGCCGCTACCGTCAGGTAGCCGGCCAGCGCGCGGCGAGGATTGGAGGTGGCACCCATGGGTCGGCCCCTTTGGCCACGCCGATGCTAGGCGCACGCCGTTACGGAATGCCTAAAGTCGCCACGTCCGTGCCAGTCTTCAGCGGCTAACTGGCAGCCAGGTTTCCTTCCCGGGCAACGGTGTGCACGTCCTTGACCGTTTCCAGCCGCTCCATCAGCCGGCTCAGTTGCGTGAGGCTATTGATCTCCACGGTGGTCGAGATCACCGCCGTCTTATCGTCGTAAACCTGGACCTCGGCTCCGGTGAGGTTGATCTTGTTTTCGGCGATGACCGTGGCGATGTCGCGCAGCAAGCCGGTGCGGTCCCAGGCCTCGATCTTGATGCCAACCTGGTAGAGCTGCCGGCCGCCGGTATCCCACTCCACATCAACTAGCCGCTCCCGGCTCTGGGCATTGACGATGTTCGGACAGGTTGCCCGGTGCACACTGATGCCCTTGCCGCGGGTGATGTACCCGGCGATGGCGTCGCCCGGAACCGGCTTGCAGCAGCGGGCGATCTGGGAGAGGACACCGCTCTCGCCCTTGACCCGCACCTCCCCGGTCGGCTTGAACTGGGGGACGAAGGGGATGAGCGGGAACTCCCCGCTGCTGTCCGGCTGGTCGCCGGCCGCCGCCTTCACCAGCACGGCGTACGGGCTGACGTCACCGTAGCCGATGGCCGCGTAGAAGTCGGTCAGGTCGTTGAACCGGAACTCCTTCGCCAGCTCTAGCAGTTGCGCTTCGCTCAAGGAAGCAATCGGTCGCTGCTGCATCCGGCGGAACTCCTTGTCCAGCAACTCCTTGCCTTTGGTGATGTTCTCTTCGCGCCGCTCCTTCTTGAACCACGCCCGGATCTTCTGCGCCGCGCCGGCGGTCTTGACGAAGCTCAGCCAATCGCGGCTCGGGCCGTGGGGGCCGCGGGAGGTGACGATCTCCACGATGTCGCCGTTTTCGAGGGCGTGGTCCAGCGGAACCATGCGGTTGTTGACCTTGGCGCCAATGCAGCGGTGGCCCACCTCGGTGTGAATGCGGTAGGCAAAATCGACGGTGGTGGCGCCCGATGGCAGGGCCAGGACGTCGCCCTTCGGTGTAAAGACGAACACTTCGTCCTGGAAGACATCGACCTTGACCGCGTCCACGAACTTCTCGGCGTCCAGGACCTCCTTCTGCCAGTCCATCAGCTGGCGCAGCCAGGCGAACCGCTGGTCCAGCTTGCGCTCGTCCTTCCCGGCCCCTTCCTTGTACGTCCAGTGGGCGGCCACGCCCCACTCGGCCGTCCGGTGCATCTCGTGGGTCCGGATCTGGATCTCCATCGGCTCCCCGGTGTGGCTGACCACGGTCGTGTGCAGCGACTGGTACCCATTGGACTTGGGCATGGCGATGTAGTCCTTGAACCGGCCGGGGATGGGCTTCCAGAGCGAGTGGATGACCCCCAGGGCGCCGTAGCAATCTTTGATCGAGTCCGTCAGCACCCGGATGGCGGAGAGGTCATAGATCTCGTCGAAGTCTTTGCCCAGGGCCAGCTTGTTGGCGATGCTGTAGACGTGCTTCGGCCGGCCGGTGGTCTCGGCCTTGATCCCGACCGCGGTCAGCTCGCGCTGCAGGATCTCGGTGACGTCGTTGACGTAGGCCTCGCGTTCCTTTCGCTTGCGCGCGATCTTCTTGACGATGTCCTGGTAGTTGTCGGGGTGGAGCTCGGCGAAGGAGAGGTCTTCCAGCTCCCACTTGATGCCCCACATGCCCAACCGGTGGGCCAGCGGGGCGTAGATGTCGAGCGTCTCCTGCGCCATGGCCTTGCGGCGCTCCTGGGGCAGGAAGTTCACGGTGCGCATGTTGTGCAGCCGGTCGGCCAGCTTGGTCAGCACCACCCGGATGTCTTCGGCCATGGCCACCAGCATCTTGCGGACGTTCTCGGCCTGCGCTTGCTCCTGGCTGTGGAACGAGATCCGCTCCAGCTTGGTGACGCCCGCCACCAGCTTGCCCACGGTGGGGCCGAAGCTCTGCTCCAGGTCCTGCACCGTCAGGTGGGTGTCCTCCACGGTGTCGTGCAGGATGGCCGCGGCCAACGTGTCGCGGTCCATCTGCAGGTCGGCCAGGATGGCGGCCACCGCTAGGGGGTGTTCGATGAACTTTTCGCCCGAGAGCCGGTTCTGGTCGTGGTGGGCGCTGGCGGCCGTCTCATAGGCACGCGAGAGGACCTCCAGATCCTGCGGCGGCAGGTATCCCACCTTGGCGACCAGGTCGGCGAATTGCATGGGCTTCGGTCCTCTTGAGTGTTTGTACCCAAATTATGGAGACGCGCCGGGCCGGCTGCCGCCACGCACCAGGCCGACGCCGGCTAATAGGCCTTCGCCCAGATGACGTCGCTGACGGCGGGCGTGCCACAGACGGCGCAGGCTCCGGCCGGCTTGGCCGCGTTCTTGGGGATGACGCGCGTGGTGGCGCCGCCGGTCCGTTCCTGCACCAGCTTCTCGTCCTCGGCGCGGCCGCACCAGGGCGTGATCACGAACCCGATCTGATGCTCGAAGAAATCGACCATGGCGGCCAGCGAGTCGAGGCGCACGGTGTGCTCGGTCCGGAACTGCAGCGCTCGCGCATACATGGCTTGCTGGATCTCGCTCAGCGCCTCCGGCAGCCGGCTCTTTAGCATGGGCAGCGGCACGGACTCCTTCTTGCTCCGGTCGAGGCGGCGGACCAGGAGGACCTCCCCCTTGGCCAGGTCGCGAGGCCCCACCTCGATGCGCAGGGGGACGCCCTTGAGCTCCCATTCGTTGAACTTGAAGCCGGGCCGCTCATCCCGCCAGTCGACCTTGATGCGGACGCCGCCGGCGGGATGCAGCGCCGGACCCAGTGCTTCCTGGATCTGAGACTTTTCGTCCTCAGTCCGAAAAATCGGGACGACCACCACCTGGATGGGCGCGATGCGCGGCGGGAGCTGCAGCCCGAAATCGTCGCCATGGGCCATCACCACGGCCCCCACCATCCGGGTGGACATGCCCCAGCTGGTGGAGTGGGGATGCTCCCGCTGGTTGGACCGGTCGGTGAAGGTCAGGTCGTACGCCCGCGTGAAATTCTGCCCGAAGTAGTGCGAGGTGCCGGCCTGGAGGGCCTTGCCATCCTTCATCATAGCTTCCACCGCGGTGGAGTACTGGGCCCCGGCGAACTTTTCGGTTTCGGACTTCCGGCCCAGGAAGACCGGCATGGCGCACCAGTCCTCACAGATCTGGCGGTAGCACTCCAGCATCCGGTCAACCTCTTCCTCGGCCTCCGCGGCCGTCTCGTGGAAGGTATGCCCCTCCTGCCATAGAAACTCGCGAGTGCGCAGGAAGAACCGGGTGCGCAGCTCCCAGCGGAAGACGTTGTTCCACTGGTTGGTGAGCACTGGCAGGTCGCGGTACGACTGGATGTAATTTCGCAGGACGCTGGCGATCATGGTCTCGGAGGTCGGCCGCAGGACGAGCGGTTCCTCGAGTTCCTTGCCACCGCCATGGGTCACCAGCTGAAACTCGGGCGCAAAGCCCGCCACATGCTCCTTCTCTTTCTGCAGGAAGCTCAGCGGAATCAGGGCCGGAAAGTACCAGTTCTCGTGGCCGGTTTGCTTGATCAGCGCGTCCAGCGGGTCACGGATGTTTTCCCAGAGGGAATACCCATACGGGCGGATGACCATGGACCCTGCGACGGGTGAGTTGTCCGCCAGCTCGGCCTTGCGGACCACGTCGTTGTACCAGCCCGGGAAGTCCTGAGACTGTTTGCGGATGTCCTTGACGAACCCGTCGTCACTGCCGGCTGGCATGTGGCTGACGATTATACGGGCAGTAGGCCATTCGGCCGGCCTGGCTGCGCCATTCAGCCGGCCGATCTGGGCAGGACGAAACTCGCGGCGCAACCCGTCATCGAGATGATCGTGTCGGACAGCGTGTACCTACCGATCCGCGCCAAGATCATCGTCCCCTTCTTCGTGGTCCTGCTGCTGGTGGGCGTCCTGGGAACCTGGCTGGCGACGGCCCGGCTGTCGGTCGCCGCCGCCGCCGAGTTCGATGCCGGCCTGCTGCGCGCCAGCCTGCTGGCCAACGATCGGCTGGAGGTCCTCGAAACCGACCGGCTGGCTCAGCTGCGGGCGGCCACCGACACCCTGGGCGTTCCGGAAGCGGTTTCCGGCGGCGATCGCGGGACCCTGGCCCGGCTGCTCACGCCGCTGGCCGGCAACACCACACCGGCCAATCTGGAGCTTCGCGTCCTGGACAGGGGTGGACACCAGCTGCTCGGGGTCGGTGGCAGCCCCGCGGGGCCCGTCACCCTGCCAAACATCGACTCCCAGCTGTCTCCGCTTCCCCCGGTCCGGGATGCTCTGGCGGGACGAACCGATGGGATGGGCGAGCGCAACGTCTTTCTGGACGCCGGGCTGCCCCAGCCCGAGCTCTACTGGATCGGACCGGTCTGGAACAGCCGGGTCCAGGCGGTGGGCGCCATCCTGATCGGCGAGTCCGTGGCTGACGTCGCCCATAGCATCCCCGGGTCCTCGTTCTACGACGGCCACGGCAGCCTCTTGAGCTCAACCCTGCCGGCCGCCCGCTTCCTCAATCAAGCCGTCCGCCAGCAGGTCACCGCCGGCCAGGCGATCCGGGTCATGGCGGTCCGTGAGGGTCACCAGGTCGGCACCCTCTTCAGTGACTGGACGCTGCGCGGGCACCCGCTGGGCTACCTGGGAACGTCCCTGAATGCCGACGGCCTGACCGCCCTGCTGGCGCAGCTGCGCGTGCTGCTGACGGCCATCTTCGCCGCGGCCGGGCTGCTGACGCTGCTGGCGGGCGCGCTGGTGGCGTGGTGGATCACCCGGCCGGTGGAGGAGCTGGCCACGGCCACCCGAGTGATTGCCGCCGGGGACCTCGGCTACCGAGCCCGGGTGCGCTCCCGGGACGAGATCGGCTCGCTCGCCCAGTCGTTCAACCATATGGCCGCCAGCCTGGCCGACAAGACGGGGCAGCTGGAGGAGATCTACTTCAGCAGCATGGAAGCCCTGGCCCGGGCCATCGACGCCCGGGATGCCTATACCTTCGGCCATTCCGAACGCGTGGCTGCTATCAGCGCGGAGATCGCGGCGGCCCTGGGCCTGGATCCCGGGGCGCGCCTGGCGCTGCGGCGGTCGGCCCTGCTGCATGACGTCGGCAAGATCGGCATTGCCGACCGCGTGCTGCACAAGCCCACCCAGCTCAATGACGAAGAGGTGGGCACTATGCAGGAGCACCCCCGCATCGGGTACGAGATGCTGAAAGGCCTGCGGTTCCTCCAGCCCAGCCTGCCTGGTGTGCTGCATCATCACGAGCGCTGGGATGGCGCGGGCTATCCAGACGGCATCGCCGGCTCGGGCATCCCGCTGCTGGTCCGCATCCTGACCGTGGCCGACGTCTTTGATGCCCTGACGTCGGAGCGACCGTACCGGCGGGCGCTGAGCCCGGAAGCCGCCACCCGGGCGATCATCGTCGAGTCCGGGGTGCGCTATGACCCCGACGTCGTGACCGCATTCGTGGCCCGTCGCCAGGCGATCGCCGCCATCGTCGAACACGCGGAGATCAAGGCATCATGAGGCGGGCTACCCACTGGGCCGTTCCGCTGGCTGCCGCCCTGTGCCTGGGCCTGGCTTTCTGGCTGGCGGCTCTACGCGGATCGGCCGCTCCGACGACCCTGGCGCTGCCAGTCAACGTCCACGTACTGACCGCGCCCGGCTACAGCGGCCACGGCAGCGGCCAGCTGGCGCCGCTGTCGGCGCGGGTCATCGCCGATGCCCGGCACGACGCCGCTCCGGCGACGGCCAGCCCCGGGCCCAGCGCGACGAGCGGCACCCCGGTCGTCCCGACGCCTACTGCGTCGGCGAGCCCGAA
>WNFA01007699.1_pt1 | contig 11494 bp, 10 predicted proteins | sample 5400481 | NCBI WGS metagenome assembly WNFA01 (sample SAMN13153340, study PRJNA577476) | soil metagenome | isolation source: 120 cm saprolite under Douglas fir tree site 2 hole 1 replicate 2 | place: USA:California | collected 2015-04-18
TGGTGGAGATCATCGTCGGCAAGAACACCGGCGACATCGCACTCGCGACCGCGCTGGATTACGTGCGCGCGATCGGCAAGACGCCGATCGTGGTCAATGATTCCCGCGGCTTCTTCGCCAACCGCTGCGTGCTGCGCTTCACCGCCGAAGGCCTGGAAATGCTGATGGAAGGCGTGCCGCCGGCGATGATCGAGAACACCGCGAAAATGGCGGGCATGCCGGTCGGACCGCTGTCGCTGTCCGACGAGGTCGCGCTCGATCTCGTGCTCAAGATCATGAAGGCGACCGAGGCCGACCTCGGCGCCAACGCGATCGACCAGACCCAGAAGAAGCTATTGGTCGAGATGGTCGAAAAGCAGGGCCGCTTCGGCCGCAAGAACGGCAAGGGATTCTACGATTATCCCGAGAAGGGCAAGGGCCAAAAAAGCCTGTGGTCGGAGCTTTCAGGGTTGCAGCCGAAACATCTCGATCCCGATACGCTTGATATCGAGGAGTTGAAGCAGCGTTTTCTGGTGGTGCAGGCGGTGGAAGCCGCGCGCACCGTGGAAGATCACGTCATCACCGATATGCGCGAGGCCGACGTCGGCTCGATCCTGGGGTTCGGCTTTGCGCCGTTCACCGGCGGCACGCTGTCCTATATCGACTTCATGGGCACGAAAAAGTTCGTCGAGCTGTGCCAGAAGCTGGAAGCCAAATACGGCTCGCGCTTCACCCCGCCAAAGCTTTTGATCGAGATGGCGGCCAAGGGCGAAACCTTCTATGGCCGCTTCCCGCCGAAGAAGCTGGCCGCGGCATAAAAAAGCGTAAAAAGATCGTCGTCCCGGCGAACGCCGGGACCCATACGCTGTGTCCCATGTGAAGGGCACCGCAGTAGACGCCTTCTTTCACGACGAAGGCCTCTGGTTATGGGTCCCGGCCTTCGCCGGGACGACGATGCCGTTGTGGTGCTTCGCGCGGATGCGAAAGCTCACGCCGCCTTCATCAGGCCTTCCTTGGTCAAGGCTTCCTGGACCATCGGGCGGGCGCCGACGCGGGCTTTGTAGGCCAGAAGGTTAGGCAGCGCGGAAAGATCGAACTTCATCCGATCGGCCCAGCACAGCATCGTGAACAGATAGCCGTCGGCGACGGTGAACTGCTTGCCCATCAGGTAGTCGCGACCGGGAAGCTGGCTATCGATATATTTGAACTTGCCCATCACCCGGTCCTTGAAGAACGCCTTGGCGTCGTCGGCCAGCACCGGGCTGAACAGCGGCCCAAAATTCTTGTGCACTTCGGTGGTGATGAAGTTGAGCCACTCCTGCAGCTTGTAGCGCTCGGCGCTGTCGCGGGCGGGCGCGAGGTTCTTGGCCGCGGCCTTGTCGGCGATCATCTGCACGATGACCGGACCTTCGGTCACCAGTTCGCCGCTGTCGAGGCCGAGCGCCGGGACCTGACCTTTTGGGTTCACCTTCAGGTAATCGTCACCATTCTCGAGCTGCTTGGCTTTCAGGTCGACCTTGACCAGATCGTAGGGCAGCCCTGCCTCCAGAAGCGCAATGTGCGGGGAAAGCGAACAGGCGCCGGGCGAATAATACAGTTTCATCGGAATTTCCTTCCTTTGGATTATTGGCTATGGGAGACCGGACGATTAAATGCATCTGCATGAAATAGTCAAGATTGATGCAAGTGCATTTAGTGCGGTACACTGTTTCGTCACATTATGGATTGGTGCTGCCGATTTGAAGTTCCTGCACCGGTTACCACAGGCTTTAGGGTCTCCAAATCGAACCGCGGCATTGGAGTCATAGCGTTGGTCACAGAGTTGGTCTTGGATTTGGTGGTGCCCTTTTGTTTTCCGAAGTTCGTATCAGAGGGTGCCGCATTATATTACGAATTTCGGAAACAGGGCACCAGGCCATGAAACGCAAGCCATCGACCGAGGCGACGGGGGCCTGGATCCGCCTGATGCGGGTTCAGGGCCGGGTGCTCGACGCCGTCGAGCAGGATCTGAAAAAGGCCGGTTTCCCGCCGCTGGCCTGGTACGACGCGCTGCTCGAGCTGTCACGTTCGCCTTCAGGCGCCGTGCGCCCCGTAGAGCTGGAAAAGCAGATGCTGATTCCGCAATACTCGACCTCGCGGCTGATCGACCGGCTGGTGGACGAGGGGCTGGCGGCGCGCCGCGAGTGCAAGATCGACAAGCGCGGCCAGTTTGTCGAGATTACCGAGGCCGGGCGCGAACTGCAGAAGAAGATGTGGGGCGCCTATTCGGCCGCTATCGAAAAGCATGTTGGCTCGAAATTGTCCGATGCGGACGCGGCAAAGCTTTGCGCTCTGCTGGACCGGCTGGGCTGCTCGTGCGATGAGGCTCAGGCGCTCGCCGCAAGAGACGGCGCACCCGCGCGATGATATTAGCTTTACTTTCCGTGGTTACGGACAACGCTGTCCGTAACCTTCCCCGACACCGTGCGCGTTCGGTCGAAACGCCCCACATCCGGAAATTTTATGGCGCGTGACCAGATCGATATGACGCCGCTGCAGTCGCGTGACGAGTTGGTTGCGTGGCTGGCGGCGGGCGTGAAGCCGCCCTCCGAATTCCGGATCGGCACCGAACACGAAAAAACGCCGTTCACGCTTTCCGGCCATCATCCCGTCGCCTACGAAGGCGCGCGCGGCATCGGCGCGCGGCGCGATTTCGCTGGAGCCCGGGGGACAATTCGAACTGTCGGGGGCGCCGATCGAGACCGTGCATCAAACCCAAGCCGAACTGATGGCGCATCTGGCGCAGGTGCGCGAGATCGCAGCCCCCTTGGGAATCGGATTTCTTGGGCTCGGCATGACACCGTCATGGTCGCGGGCGGAGATCCCGATAATGCCCAAGGGCCGCTACAAGATCATGACCGACTATATGCCCAAGGTCGGCCAATACGGCCTCGACATGATGTACCGGACCTGCACGGTGCAGACCAATCTCGACTTCTCGTCGGAAGCCGACATGGTCAAGAAGCTGCGGGTATCGGTTGCGCTGCAGCCGGTGGCCACCGCGTTGTTCGCCAATTCGCCGTTCACCGAAGGCGAACCTAACGGCTTCCTGTCGTTCCGCTCCGAGATCTGGCGCGAGACCGACAGCGCGCGATCCGGGATGATTCCATGGGCGTTCGAGGGTGGCATGGGGTTCGAGCGCTGGGTCGATTACGCGCTCGATGTGCCGATGTATTTCGTCAAGCGCGGCGACGCCTATATCGACGTCGCCGGATCGTCGTTCCGCGATTTCTTCGCCGGCAAGAATCCGGCGCTTCCCGGCGAGCGTCCGACGCTGTCGGACTGGGCCAACCATCTTTCGACGATTTTTCCCGAAGTGCGGCTGAAGCGCTATCTGGAAATGCGTGGCGCCGACGGCGTGCCTTGGGGACGGCTGCCGGCGCTGCCGGCATTCTGGGTCGGATTGCTCTACGACGATACTAGCCTCGACGCCGCATGGGACATCGTCAAGCACTGGAATGCCGGAGAGCGTCAGGCGTTGCGCGACGACGTGCCGCGGCTCGGCTTCAAGGCCAGGATCAGGGACCGCTATTTGTTCGAAATCGCCAGGGAGTGCGTGGCGCTGTCGCATTCGGGACTGCGGCGGCGCGGCCGCATCGATCACCTCGGCCGCGACGAGAGCCGGCATCTCGAGCCGCTGGAGCGGACGATCGACTTAGGCCGCACCCCCGCCGAGGAGATGCTGGAGAAATTCAATGGCCCCTGGAGAGGCTCCGTGGAACCGGCCTATGACGAATATGCATTCTAGAGCCTTTTCCGTTTCGATAGAATCGAAACGGGGCTCTAGCGTCTTGATTTGACGCGTTTTCTTGGCGCGAACCGGTCTCCACTTCGCTGGAAAACGCTCCTAGGTCAGCATGTTGACAGATTTTTGTGGCGTTCATCCAGCGTACAGGTTGATGGCGATCAAATGGCGCCCCGCGAACGGCGGGTAAGTCAAAACAAGCGCGCGATCAGCAAAAGTGGGATCCTGTTTTGCGTCCGATCGCGCTCTAATTCTATTGAAAGAGCGCATGATCTTTTCGCCAAACCGCTTACATGTTGGCGGATCATGGGCTGACCGAAAGCAATCGCAGATGTGGTGTGGCCGCCTGCTCAGGGCGTGTTTGGTGACGCTCGCCTTTTTGGCGGCCGTCGCCGCCACGCGACCGGCGCACGCTCAGGCCAATTTCGATCGGCCGGGCGGCGATTATCAGAGTTCGCCGGTGGAGTCGGGCGATCCGGCGGATTGCGCGCTGGTATGCGAGCGCGACCGGCGGTGCCGGGCCTGGAGCTTCAACTACCCGACCGACATCGCCGGCGGCGCGGTCTGCTGGCTCAAGAGCAACGTGCCGGCGCGCACCCAGGACAATTGCTGCGTCTCCGGCGTGCGCGGCGCCGGCGTGGTCGAACCGCGCAATGGCGCGATCGAGACCTCGATCGACCGGGCCGGCGGCGATTATCGCAGTTTCGAACTGAAAAGCGGCGACGGCGACGATGAGTGCAAGGCGGCCTGCACCGGCGACAACAAGTGCCGGGCCTGGACCTATGCGCGGCCGGGCTATGCCGGAAAAGCCGCGCACTGCTTCCTGAAAAAGGAAATCAAGCCGCCGCGGCGCAAGGCCGGGTTCATCTCGGGCGTGGTGCGGTAATCGAAGAACGTGCGTCACCACGCGCCGTCATTGCGAGTTTGGTACCGGCTTTGGCCGACCCTGATGGATGAAACGGGCGGTTTTTCACCTCTCCCGCAGGGAGAGGTCGGATCGCATCGTCAGATGCGATCCGGGTGAGGGGTTTCGGTGTATCGATGGACCGTATCCCCTCACCCGGCGCTGCGCGCCGACCTCTCCCCATGGGAGAGGTGAAGAGGAACCTCGTCGCACCTTCCTCGCAGCACATCGAAAATCAATGCCTTAACTCATTGTTTCTTCCTAGGAGCGAAGCGACGAAGGGGTCCAATGCATCATCCTGCCCGGGCCGGCAGCACCGTGATTTCCGGCCACAGCTTCTTCCAGCGCTCAGCCTTCGCCAAATAATTCGCCGCCGAGAAGTTTGCGCCGTGATTGGGCCGCACGATCATTTTGGCGATATCGTCAAAGCCGTTGGGTGCATAGACGTCGTGGCAGGATTGCGTACGGCGGATTCCGACCTGGGTATTTTTGGTCAGGAAGCGATCGATACCTTGGGTCGAACAATGCAGCGCGGGGTAGGGCAGCCGATGTTTTTCCGGATACCAGAGATGGACGCGGGCCTGATTGCGCACTTCGACCTTGGCGCCGGTCCTTGCGAACTGTCCCTGTAATTTTCGGATCACGGCGTCCTCGGCCTGCCAGGAGGTGTCGGGATCGAAATAGAAGATATCGTAGTCGGCAATGCCATAGTCGACGGCGCGCGCAGTCCGTACGTTCCACACGGTCTGCACCAGGCATCCGGCGACAATCCAGGCATCAGGCAGCGCCAGCCGGGATAATTCTTCGGCAATTATTTCATTGATGGGATTGCGGAGCGCGGCGGCGATGAAGTCGTCGGTGTTCATGAGAATTCGTAGGGTGGGCAAAGCCAACGGGTCGCGCGAACGCGCGCCCGATGATAAACTCCGCGTGCCCACCATCGATACACCTTTATGACCGCGGTGGGCACGGCGCGAAGAGCGCGCCTTTGCCCACCCTACGATTTTGTCTCAAATGCTTTGACCGCCGCTTTTGAGGCCAGCGTCCGCCATTGCCGGCGCAGCAGCGGCTCGACGATGGTGCGCTTGGTCTTCGACAGCCGGATCAGCACAAAGGGATAATCCTTGTAGTGGTCGGTGAAGTAAAACACCTTCGGCTGGCTCTCCACCAGCATGTCGCGCTCATCGATTGAGACGCCAGGCATCAGCGCATGATCCGCCAAAGTGTGAGCGGTTTGGCGACAAGATCATGCGCCATAATAAAAAAGAGCGCGATCGGACGCAAAACCGGCTTCCACTTTTGCTGATCGCGCTCTGGCTGTCGCCGTCCTCCCTCAGCCGCACCAATAATTTCTTGCGCACCTTGAGCGCGGGCGTGCCATAGGAAGTGCCGTCCTCGACCTCCGGCCACGCCAGCGATATCGTTCTGACGTCGTCGAAGGTCACGGCACCGCGATCAACGCACCGCGGTGAAGAACCGCGAACCGCGAAAACCCGACAGCCAGGTCCACACCGGCTGGCTGCGCATGCCGAGATCCCAGGAGCCGACGACGGCGTCGGCGCGGCCGACCAGATTGTCCATCGGCAATAGCCCGACCCCGCCTTCGCGCACCGGGACGCGGCTGTCGGCGGAGTTGTCGCGGTTGTCGCCCATCACGAACAGCCGGTCCGGCGGCACCGTCACTTCGGGGGTGTTGTCGAGCCGGCCATTGTCGCGAAGCTTGAAGATCGCGTGGCTGACGCCGTTCGGCAAGGTCTCGATGTAGCGATAGGCCGGTTCGACCGCGCCGTTGTCGTCTTCGGCTTCGCCCATCCCATCGGGTTTCAGCGACGCCGCATGGTCGTTGATGAAGAGCTGGCCCTGCCGCATCTGAATGCGATCGCCGGGCAGGCCGACGACACGCTTGACCCAGGCCTGCGAGTGATCGCCCGGCCAGCGGAACACCACGACATCGCCGAGCTTCGGCGGCTCGCCGAACACCCGCCCGGTCTCGGGCAGGTTGATCTGGATCGGCAGCGAGGCGGTGCCGTAGCCGTAAGGGTACTTCGACGCCAGCAGCGCATCGCCGATCAGCAGTGTGGGCTCCATGGAGCCCGACGGCACGTAGAACGGCTCGGCGAGTGCACCCTTGGCGACGAAAACGATACCCACGATCGCCGCGAGCTGGAGAAGTTGCGCGCCCCAGCCCGCCGCCCTTGAGGCGACCGATTCTTTTCCGATGCTCATCAGCCGGTTCCTCCCACGGTAATCCGCTCCATCCGCAGTGTCGGCTGGCCGACGCCGACCGGCACACCCTGGCCGTTCTTGCCGCAGGTGCCGATGCCTGTATCCAGCGCGAGATCGTTGCCGATCATGGTGATGCGATGCAGGTCGGTCGGCCCGTTGCCGATCAGCATGGCGCCCTTCAGCGGCGCGCCGATCTTGCCGTCCTCGATCTTGTAGGCCTCGGTGCACTGGAACACATATTTGCCCGAGGTGATGTCGACCTGGCCGCCGCCGAAATTCGCGGCATAGATGCCGTTCTTGACCGAGGCCAGGATTTCCGCCGGATCGCGCTGGCCCGCGAGCATATAGGTGTTGGTCATGCGCGGCATCGGCACGTGGGCATAGCCCTGGCGGCGGCCGTTGCCGGTCGGCTTCATGTTCATCAGCCGGGCGTTCTGGCGGTCCTGCATGTAGCCGACCAGGATGCCATCCTCGATCAGGACGGTGCGGTTGGTCGGCGTGCCCTCGTCGTCGATCGACAGCGAGCCGCGCCGCGCCGCCATGGTGCCGTCATCGACCACGGTGACGCCCTTGGCCGCGACCTGCTGACCCATCAGCCCGGCGAAAGCGGAAGTCTGCTTGCGGTTGAAATCCCCTTCCAGCCCGTGGCCGACGGCTTCGTGCAGCATCACGCCGGGCCAGCCGGCGCCGAGCACGACATCCATTTCACCGGCGGGCGCGGGGACGGATTCAAGGTTGACCATCGCCTCGCGGATGGCGCCGTCGGCGGCCTCGCGCCACGCCTTGGTCTCGATGAAGCGCGCGTAGCCCTCGCGGCCGCCATAGCCTTTGCTGCCGCTTTCCTGCCGGTCGCCCTGGCCGGCAACCACTGAAATATTGACCCGCACCAAGGGGCGGATGTCGCGATAGCTCTCGCCGTCCGGGCGCACGATTTCCACCACCTGCCAGGTCGCCGCCACGCTGACGCTGACCTGCCGAACGCGCGGATCCCGTCCCCGGACATAGGCGTCGATTTCGGCGAGCAGCTTTACTTTGCTTTCGAAGTCCTGCGCCTCCAGCGGATTGTCGTCGCCGTAAAGCCGCACATTGGTGTGCGCCGGCGCCGCCGCGAAATTCCCGCTGTAGCCGCCGCGCACCGCCTGCACCGCTTCGGCGGCGCGCACCAGCGCCGGCAGCGACACTTCGGACGAATGCGCATAGCCGATCGCGTCATCCTTGACGGCGCGGAGTCCAAAACCCTGCGAGGTGTCATAAGTGGCCTGCTTCAGCCGGCCATTGTCGAACATCAGCGCTTCGGTCTGGGCATATTCCAGGAACAACTCGCCGTCGTCGGCGCCCGATAGTCCCCGCGCCACTTCATGGCGCACGGCATCGCGGTCGAGGTTGGCGCGGTCGAGCAGGGAGGTCGTGGCGAGATTGGTCATGAAGGCTCCGATGCAACGCAGATGTCGTCCCCGCGAGCGCGGGGAACCATAGCCACAGACGTCAGTATTTTGGGCAAGAACTCACGAAAGGTCATCTTACAACACGGTAACCTGTGGCCTGTCGTCCCGGCTCACGCGCGAAAGCACCGGGCCGGGACGATGATGACTTCGAAGATAGTCATGATCGCCGGGAAAGGGGAGGGTCTGCCCGGGACTGCGGCAATCTCTCACGGCAGCTTGTCATACCCCTCGCCGATCCCGTTCAAACTCAGGGGAAAGCCGATGCCCTCTTCGGGGGTCTCGAAAATGATGAACGTCGCGGTCTTGGCGGTGCGGAGCTGGCCCAAGAGCTTGTCGTCCATCACGACCTCGGCCACGCAGCCATTGGGCAGGCATCTGACAAAACCGGCGCGGCCGACGTCCTGATTGTCGAGTTTCAGGCCGAGGCCCGAAGGCAATAGCACGCCCAAGGGTGCCACCACCCGCATCAGCTTGCTCTTCTGGTCGGCGGTTTTCAGCACGATGACGGTGAGGCCGGCATTGGAGCGGTCTTCCGCCACCACGCTCTGGATCAGGGCGCATTGCTCGGCCTGCGCGCCGGGCGGGGTGTCGCAGCGGATCTGCCAGTCGCCATGGACCGACCGCACCGCGCCCTGCGCGCTGGCAGCCACGGTCAGGCCGAAAAACAGCGCGACAGCAAGACTTGCAGCGGTCAGGTTTGCAGCCAGCAGGCGGCCAAAACCGGCGGCAAGGGAATTGCTGCGGTTTGCGTCGCCTCTTGCCTGGTGTTTCCAAGGCCTCATCGGGTCGATCCCATGATATTCCCGTGGCAATGTTGATCCAGGCAATGGACTGATAGGCAATGACGGCGCCTTGAAGGCGACCACCAAGCAATCTTTGCGCCGGGATCGGCCGCCCGTTGGTTCGCGTGGTTCGCGAATCGGGTTCCTGTCGAGCGCCCCGTCTGTGCCTACATCGGGCGATCTGCCTGTCAAGCGCTGTCAGCGTGCAAAGCTGGCACATTTGCCTGATTTCACGGGAAAATGTGACACCAAGAGATGAGCCGCTAACGCATCGCGCCGCGCCGTACTACTGCATTGCGAGAGGCTAAGAATTATGGTTTGAGAGGCTGGATTTCGACGCATTCTAGCGATCTGGCCCGCGTACTTCTAAAGTACCACCCAAGGCCGTTTGTCAGGGGGCGGATCGTGCAGCATTTTTAGCCATCCGGCGGAATGCTTTGGGGTTCTATCAAGGGAGCGCGAGCGGCATGAAGATGTCGAAGGGCCAAACGGGCCGGCGGTTGCTGGGATTAGCGGTGGCCGGCGTGGCGCTGCTCACCGGCGGGGCGGCGTTCGCCGAACTGGGGCAGCCGGCGCCGTGGGAATACAAGCTGCAGGAAGCGGCCACGCCGGTGATGGACAACATCACCTGGTTTCACAATTTCCTGTTGGTGCTGATCACCGTCATCACGCTGTTCGTTCTGGCGCTGCTGGTCATCGTGGTCGTCAAGTTCAACGCCAAATCCAATCCGGTCCCCTCGAGAACCACCCACAATACGTTGATCGAGGTGGCCTGGACCCTGATTCCGGTGCTGATCCTGGTCAGCATCGCGGTGCCGTCGTTCCGGCTGTTGTTCCAGGAACTCGACATTCCCAAGGCCGATCTGACCATCAAGGCGACCGGCAAGCAGTGGTACTGGAGCTACGCCTATCCCGACAACGGCAAGTTCGAATTCGATTCGCTTCTGGCCCAGGACAAGCAGCCCCGGCTGCTAGGCGTTGATAACGAGATGGTCGTGCCTATTAACAAGGTGGTCCGGATCCAGACCACCGGTGCGGATGTGATCCATTCCTTCGCGATCCCGGCCTTCGGCATCAAGATCGACTCGATACCGGGCCGGCTGAACGAAACCTGGTTCAAGGCCACCAAGCTCGGCATGTTCTACGGCCAGTGCTCCGAACTGTGCGGCAAGGACCACGCCTTCATGCCGATCGCGGTGCGGGTGGTGAACGATCAGGAATTCGCGACCTGGGTAGACGGGGCGAAGAAGAAGTTTGCGACCAACCCGGCGAACTCGCTCGCCTGGGCGGGCGCAGCGGCGCAGTAGGCTCAAGGCGTAAAATCCCGGGCTCACGCGCATCGACGGCACAAGGGCGACGGGACCGCAAGGTCCGAAAAGGACTGCAAGGCAGGATTTGAAAATGGCAACGACCGCGGCAACACCGGCTCACTCCGATCACGTCCATGACGACCACGCGCACGACCACCCGACCGGCTGGCGGCGCTTCGTCTACTCGACCAACCACAAGGACATCGGCACGATGTACCTGGTGTTCGCGATCATTGCCGGCATCATCGGCGCGGCGATGTCGATCATGATCCGCATCGAATTGATGTATCCCGGCGTCCAGATATTCCACGAAACCCACATTTATAACGTGTTCGTGACCTCGCACGGCCTGATCATGATCTTCTTCATGGTGATGCCGGCGATGATCGGCGGCTTCGGCAACTGGTTCGTGCCGCTGATGATCGGCGCGCCCGACATGGCGTTCCCGCGCATGAACAACATCTCGTTCTGGCTGCTGCCGGCTTCCTTCGCGCTGCTGTTGATTTCCACCTTCGTCGAGGGTGAACCGGGCGCCAACGGCGTCGGCGCGGGCTGGACCCTCTACGCGCCGCTGTCGACCTCGGGCCATCCGGGACCGGCGGTCGATTTTGCCATCCTGTCGATCCATCTGGCCGGCGCTTCGTCGATTCTGGGCGCCATCAATTTCATCACCACGATCTTCAACATGCGCGCGCCGGGCATGACCCTGCACAAGATGCCGCTGTTCGTGTGGTCGATCCTGGTCACCGTGTTCCTGCTGCTGCTGTCGCTGCCGGTGCTCGCCGGCGCCATCACCATGCTGCTCACCGACCGCAATTTCGGCACCACGTTCTTCTCCGCCGACGGCGGCGGCGATCCCGTGCTGTTCCAGCATCTGTTCTGGTTCTTCGGCCACCCGGAAGTGTACATCCTGATCCTGCCCGCGTTCGGCATGGTCAGCCAGATCGTCTCGACCTTCTCGAAGAAGCCGGTGTTCGGCTATCTCGGCATGGCCTATGCGATGGTCGCGATCGGCGGCATCGGCTTCGTGGTGTGGGCGCACCACATGTACACGGTCGGCATGT